>JAABUL010000211.1_pt1 | contig 122959 bp, 158 predicted proteins | sample 5559151 | NCBI WGS metagenome assembly JAABUL01 (sample SAMN10711876, study PRJNA513368) | rock metagenome | isolation source: Antarctica rocks | place: Antarctica: Victoria Land, Pudding Butte sud | reverse complement strand
CCCTCCTTCGCCCAAAACCTATCCCGCTCCTTCTTCTCCCTCTCCCTCCTCCTCCCCTCATTCTCCTCCACCTTCCGCTTATACGGCTCCTTCCGCTCCTCCTGCTTCACCCGCCTCTTCTCCACCTTCTCCTTCCTAAGTGTCATAACCTGCTGCATCAACCTCCTCGCAGCTTTCTCCTCTCCACCAAGCACCACAGCGCGTTTCTGCGCGTAAGTCTTATGCTTTTGAGGCTTCATCTGCACAATCTGGCTCTTGAACGGCAACTCCGCGCGCAATTTGCGTGGAACGCGGAGGGGGTTGAAATGCCGCTCTGCGCGCTCGACAGGCCTATAGGCGGAATTCTTGATCTGCGGCGTGGGGAGGGATTGTTCAGCGCGGACTTGACCCGTCAAACGCATGCCTGCCCATCCGTCCGCGGTGCCGGCGGTGTCGAGGAGGTTGGTGACGGGGTTGTAGAATCGACGCGGGTGGATCGGGTACCAGGCCCGGAGGAAGACGATGTCGCTCATTAGTATCTTGTCCTCGAACGTGGCGCGAAGGTGGCCCTCAGGTTTACTCAAAGCCTTCTTGATCTGCCCCCTAACCCCAGAGACAGTCCGAATGGCGGCGCCCTCGAACTTGGCAATCTCCAGTGCGGAGGAGAACATATCCTTGATGAAGGCCGTGTTTTTGAAGATCTTATACGGATGCCCCTTCAACTTCAATTTCTTCACGATCGACGCGCCTTCGTCGACATTCAAAACGACGCCAGTGGCCGCGATCCGGAACCCAGGGTTCTTATTCGCGAAATTCTGCACGCAGCAGAAACCCGTGTTAGGCGTTGCCAAAGGAGCGTAGATGGTGGCGAAGCAGTGCATATGCTCCGGCGTGTACTTGAGCATGCGGTTTCGCGTGCGGGAGTCGGAGGTGCTGTAGATGGGGATGGACTGGAAGCGGCGCCAGCCGAGGGAGAAGATGAGGGGGTCGTTGGTCTTGAGGATTTTCTTGTGCCAGCGGTGGCGCTTGATGCGGACTTGGACGTACCCCATGCGCTCTTCGGTCGGTTGGAGGCCGCCGAGCAAGAGGGGGAAGCGCGGGTTGTAATTTGCCACGAACTCGTAGGGGACGTTTGAGAGGGAGAGGCGGACGTAGGTGCCGGCTTTGTAGCCTTCTGCGCGGACGCGGGTGAGGTCGTCGAGGTTTTCGAATTCTTTGCGGTTGATGTCTTGTTGTTTTTGCAGGAGGGCTTTTTGCGCATCGTACCATTCGTCTTCGCCGAATTCTTGTTGTTCGTCCGCGCCGGAGGCTTCGCGGTTGGTGTTTGTTGGGTTGAGGAAACCTTCTCGATCTTCCTCTTCGAAGCGTAGTTTGAGCTCCTCCTTCCGCTTCGCGTTCTTCTCTCGCTCAGCTTCCAGCGTGTCCGGCTCCTCACCAGCGTTGGCCTCATCAGCCTCCAGGTCCTCGAAGGCGCCGTCACCTACATCGTCTTCGGCACCAAACCCGTCTTCATCTTCGCCCTCCCCGAGTGTTTCGGCATTAGCACCCGTCACTCGAGTCGAAGCGAATCGATGCCGAAGAGCCTTGATGTTGTCGTCATTGGTCCACTTGTCTTCAAGACTTTCATAGTCGAGCTTGGGAACCATGCGATCTTCGTCTGAATTGGCTGTATCCTCCTTTCGTTTGAAGAAGCCATCATCCTGCTCGTTCTCTCCCATGGTCGCATCGCCGTCGACCTCACCACGCCATCTCGATATCACTTCAACCGTGGAGAGCATATCGTCGTACATCATCTTCGCCAGCTCCGTAACACGATATGGTCGGCTCTGTCCATGCAGCGTCTGTGCTCGTTCTGCAAGCTTTGATTTCCACCGTACATCGCCACCGTCGTCGTCCTCATCATCCTCAATGGAATCGTCCTCGTCTCCATCCTGGTCGAACTCATCATTACTCCCGTCATCGTTATCTTCGGCGTCTTGATCAGAACCGGAGATAGACCCCAAATCACTGTCAGAGTCTGCAAAAGCCACATCGCCATCAACCTGCTTGTCCTTGCGTGACTTGCCGATTTTAGCCGGTGCTTGTTGTAACGCTTCCAGATCCGCATCATCATCGCTCTCGCCACTTTCAAATCCTTCGTCAATATCATTCGCCATCTCTTCGCCCTCAGTTTCTCCATCGATAACAGCAGGTTGCCGTCGGCTCGTTCGGCCGGTATCGCCGACGACATCATCCTCCACCTTGCTCAACCGCTCGCCACGTTCGAACAGACTGATGCCTCGATCATCCTCGCCAAGCATCTTGCGCCCGCCCTGCAGTCCAACCACCATCTGCTCTCCGAGCCCTCGCTCCGCATCCTCATCTTCCAGGTCGAACGTGTTACTCTTTATGTCGATGAAGACCGCATCCTTGTCTACCAACACGCCACCTATGTCGCTCATCGGTGCGTAGATGATCTTCTGCTTTTCGCCTAGTCGTCGTCGTTTCTTCGTCCCATCGGCTCTCTCTTTAGCCTGCTGGAAATGCGGCGTTGGGCAAGGGTCGGGTAGTGATTCGACTTCCTGGACTGCGAGATCGCCTACGCCAGGTACATGGACTCTGGCATCGTGGCTCGGCAGATTTGTGCCTCTTAGATAGCCATACAAAGCAATCGTACGATCACATTTGGGGTTTTCTTCCATCTGCGTAGGCGGTGTAATGTCGAGCATTCGATCCGCAACAGCGTACGAGTGCGAATTGCGCCAGACCAAAGGTCGCGGATTCTTCATGACCGACAAGAAGCGAGACAAATTCAGAACTTCTCGATCGGGATACCTTCCATTGATGATACCACTCAGGTAGAACAGCTTGGCGCCTTGATAAAGCTCGCTCCAGAATCGATGTTTCAGTCTCTTCTTTTGCGCCTTAAGCGTATCCTGCTTCCTGAACAGATCCAGATGCGTGAGAATGCCAAAGACGTTGCCAGGCATACCAGTACTCGAAAGCACCGACAAGAACTCCATCGTCTCCATCTCGAAACCAAAGTTGCCATCGATCATAAGCAATACAATATCCACCACTTTCGCCACATCTATGGTGCTCGCAAGACTGTCGCTGGGACATTCTATGAACGTGAGTCGTCGTCTCTTGCTCGTGACGATTGTGATGGGTCCTCGGGGGTCGGATATGGTCTGCTTCGTGTATCGCCGTACCAGACTCTTGATTAAGGTCGTTTTGCCCACGCCAGGCGGTCCTACAACTCCTACAACCAGTGGAGGTGCTTCTTCCGGAAGCCTGTCCACCAGTGGAACGTGCAGTCTCTTCTCGCGCACATCGTGGCTTCGTGCTGCTTGCTTCGCTAGTCGACCCGGAGCGGCAAAGGCGAAAGCTTTGGGATTCGGCTGGCTGGTGTCCTTTTGTTTCTTCGCCTTCGTGGGCCGATGGGCACGATGTAGTTGATCTTCTCCCGCCATGTTGACCCTCCGCGACCTTTCAAGGTGGTGCAGGTCACTGAAATAAACGCGGTGCCGAAAATTCGAAAAGTTCCAGAAGATAAGATACTCGCGTGGACCGGATCTACCCGAGCAACGTCATCGGGCCCACGACAACAGGCTTCCGACCTTAGACAAACCACCGCTATTCTCTCACCAAACCACCGTGTATCAACCAACCAGAAGACTCATCCACCAACTATCAACCAAGATGCCTTCTATCAACGTAAGCGCTGCAATACGCTCACCATATTTCACGACTGACGTATCTCATCCAGGTTTCCCTCAAGGACGGTGCTTCCGCCGATAAGCTCGAAGAGTAGGTTACATGAAGCATCGTTATATTCGAGCATGTAACTCATATACGACAGGGCGAAGAAGCACATCTCCGAGCAGGGCGGCAAGGTCACGCACGAGTTCAAGCTGGTCAAGGGCTTCACGTGCGTACTTCCCTATCTGGCAGATGGTTTCGTGTGCTGACACCATATTCTATAGTGCCGATATGCCCGAGGATAAGGTCTCGACGCTGCAATCGAACGAAGTAAGCACCGATAGATAGAATCATTCTCCATTGGATCCCCGTTGCAGAGCATCTTTCAGACTCTTCGACAGCGCAGAGCCACTCGCTGACCTTATGCTATAAGCACATCAACGTAGAAAATGACGGAAAGGTTTCGACTCAATAGGATCATGAAAGATATGAAGATATGAAGACAAGAGCATTGGAATGATAGCCTTCCTGCATAGATGTTATACTCAAATATGACCTGCTTAAACTGGCACCTCCGAGATCCGAAGTGTTTCGTTATGCGCAGATCAGATACTGTTGTACACTTGACACCTATACCTTATGTTAACCCGAATGTATGGGCATTAGTATCGCTGCGCTCTTGATATATCGAACAGCCCATCTGCTCAGATACGGCTTGCAAGTCATGTACAATTCCAGCGCAGTGACTGCGACTGCTGCGTCAGCATAACACCTTCCACTACTTGTAGCATCTGTCTTCAAGACGGCACACCCTCGTAATCCCACCCATCATCACCCCTTCTTCGCCGCCTCTTCACCGTCTGCCTGTTCGAAGCACACTTCACGAACACAGTCAAAGCAGCCAGCACAAACACAATAATCGCCGCCACAACTGGCACAGCCACAAACCGACCGTGATGGTCGTCTTCTAGATACGGGCATGTAGCGTTCTGACCAATGACCCAGCACTCTTTCGTGTCAAGATCGTTGAAGTCCACCCATAGCAGGGTCTCGTCATCCAGATCCCGCTCGTCGATAGCCCTCCGCCAAGTGTGAAGTAGATAGCGGTTCTCGAGCGCTGTGCGCGGTGCATCAAACGTTGTGCCGTCATCGCACGAGATACCGGCGTCTTGGTATGTTGTACTATCGTCGCTTATAGTCCATCTGTACGGCTGTCCGAATATGCCGCAGGCGCTGTGATGGTTTGCGCCGCAGTTTTCAACCTGCCAGTAGCCAGACTCAGCATTCAAGACAGCACATCCAGTCGATGTACTTGGGTCGTTGGCGTCCGGGTCAGTGCTGTTGCGCGGCTCGCCCGGCGCCCACGACCATATGGTGCTTTGCACAAAAGCTTTGTAGGGCTGCAGAGCAGAAGAGTAAACAGGTCAGCAAGTGTCTCAGTCTTTTGCAAGAGTCCAAAAAGTCTCAGTGCGCTACACAAACGCCGATTGTGCCTAGGAGAACCTTGTGGACCCATCAGTGCTTACCTGCCAGTCCTCGTCCGCGGTGGTGCCACCAAGTGTACGATTCAATATGGGCGCGATACCGCAGTGCGTCAAATTGTTGGCTGCCGCTAGGTTCGAAGCTAGTCCAGAGACTGTGGTGCTGTTCAGTCCAACCGCAGCCCAAGAGTTGTTGACGTTACTGACGTCGAGAGTGTCTGCGTCGAAGAAGCATCCGTTCGAAATTTGCCCGTCTGTATCGATCTCCACTGATCTGGGTACTCCAAGATCGCCCGAAGAAAATAACAGGGTACCGTCAGCAGTCAAGTTGTATTGACGAAGCTCTGGCTGGACATGGCTAACACCAACAAGTAGTCGCTTCGCCTGCGTCATCTCGACGAAGCTCTCCGCAGGCCACCCATCTAGAGTGACTGCATTGCCTCCGCTCCTGTTAACGTTGAAATATGCCGACTCCGTTTCTCGAGTAGGATTGACGCTGAACCAACGGAAGCTAGCGTTGAGGTCCGCTCTCTGCTCATTGAGATCCTGCGGTGTGTACAGATAGTTTGAGATATTGGTCGTCGGAGAAAGCAAGATAGATCCTAGACTGTTATTGCCACGTGGCAGGTCCATTGTGAGGTTGGAGGTCTGTCCACTCGCGCTGGCGGCTTGATGCAGGTTGAGAATTAGGTAGCTTACGGTGGCGTTGACGTTGGTCTGTGTTGAATCGAGATGCGAGGAGAGTACTTGAAGCAGTAGCTGAAGGGTCGCCGAAGTGGTACACGAGTAGCCTCCTGTGTCGATTGCAGTGCCGGGTCCCGCTACCGCAGTAGGCTCAGGAGTGCCATCGCCGGCGGTTGTTGCTCCTGAGTCCAAAGTGGCTGTCGTTGAGGGCGAGGATAAGGTCTCGCTATTGCTCTGTGTCGATAGTGAAGGGGCCAGGATCTCGGTGGATGAATCATCCTGTCGTACAAGCAGATGTGGGGACGCCACCGCAGGCTCATGTGGCGCCTCAAACGTGTCGCGTAAGGCTAGCGATGGTAACGATAGCTGATCAGGTCTAATATCTCCCAGCTCGACCGGACATAGACTCCAGACATGTCGGCTCGCATCCCAGTATGCATCTATCTCGAATCTTCGGAAGCCAACGGCAAGCAGGTTTGAAAGGCACCCAATTGCCGAACCATCTTCATATAGTTGGTCCGCAAAGCAAGCACTTGGGAAGGCACAGTTCTCAGCAAAGTCACTCCGGTCGTGATCGTATTCCATTCAGATAGACTTACGATGTGAGTACAACCCCAGGCACTGTTACGCGATTGATGGGAATTTGCAAAGATAAGTCTCGTTGGGACTAGGTAAGAACTGTTAGTATCATATAGTGTCGAGTACCTCGTACTGATATCGTACCAATTGTCGTGTGAACGACGTGCCATCGAGGACTGCGCCTTTGTCCGGAGAAAATGACATGGGGCGGTCGCGTGAAGATGGCGGGTGTGACCAGGCGTCAGGGTATCATCGTGCTCATCAAACGCACACTCTCAGGAATTAGAAAGGTCAACGGCAATGCATATAAGCTCACTGGAATTAATGTGCTGCAATGCCGTCTACCGTTCTTGGTGAAAGCTGCTTGACTGGAGTTCTCGATCCTGAAGTCGGTGGACCAATCACGTCGCGCGATTCTTGACAACACTTTTCCGCAACAGCCACAAACGCGGCTTCAATGTTCAGCGACTGCAGTGCGGGCACTCCTAACGTGTTTCTCGAGATCAAGCAAGACGGCGAGGCGAGGCGACCTCGAGCTTGCTCTCACAGAACGAACCGCTCGCTTTTCCCCTTAGCGTTTGCTGTAATGGCGACATCGTTGATACGTTTTTCGAGAGCAGCACCGGTAGATAGGCGTGTCGCGTCTGTTCTCACACATACTGGCACCAACCCAAAACGTCCTCAGAAAAGCGACACGATCTTCCATACCAGCTACTCAACCACTCTCGCACATCACAATCTCGTCCAGAGCTCGGTGATGAATCCTGCGAATGTCATCCTTTCTCCGCCGGACCATCCTACAGTATCAGAATGAGTGCTCCTGGGGCAGTTGGCAACCTGTATGGCTGTAGCCTGTGCACCCCCGCGACGCCAACCCCCTCGACCAAGCGCCACCACGAACACAGACAACGGTGCGGCCGCCGATGGCGCTACGAAGGTACACCACAGCGCCGTTCAAACGTTCACGCCCTGAACACGGACTCGAAGACATCTGAAAATAGTACTCCTCCACGCATCTGAAACCATTCGAACTCTACTTTTCTGGGAGGATAGCGCAAAAGCGATTTGGCTTGTTCTGGAAGTGCTTCATTTCCGACTACGACCGAGCACTCGGAAATAAGGAGAACCGTTACGCCATATTCCAGAAACGGACTGCGGGTTGACGGTATGAGCCTTTATTAGCTCTAAGGGTTTGTACTAAAACTACGCAGAGTACAGCACGAAACCGCGGTACTTAATATAATGCCTAACACTATCCCCGAGACTCTACTAGCTTTAAGAGTATAGAACACCCGAAAAGCTTATTCCTATGTCTAGACGAAGTCCCTGTCAAATAGGGAACCTTCGTAAGCTCCGGCTAGTATTCTAAGTCTATACTAGGTGGGGATCGAACCCACTTTCTAGGCTGTCGCCGGTAGTCACTCGTAGACTAGCTGCTATTATACTGTTTGGTAACCGTTATAAACGGCCCCCGCCTTTGGACTCTAGTATAAGCCTTCATTAGCTATAAGGGTTTGTACCAAAACTACGCAGAGTACAGCACGAAACCGCGGTACTTAATATAATGCCTAACAACGGTCAGGACCCGATACCGCATTTGGCAGTTACACAGTATCCAAATCTCACAGTGGTAGCGTATCAGACGATGGAGAAGGGAAGGAAAAACAAAAATCGCGCTCAACAATCAGATGGGCTCGGAGCTCGTTATTATTAGTAGTCTGTACTGGCTACTGTTGACTGTCTCAGATATGCTGTCAATGTTGATCATCCTCGCCCGTCCGCTAAAACGCTAGTATGAACAAAGAAAGCGCGAGAGTCGACAGCCGTTCGGCTGGTGGGTATCTTAATGGTAAAAGGGGATTGGAGTTGTGGTAAACTGAAGATACCGTCCACACCAAGGGATTCCAACGTCACTTCAGGTGGTGAGGTTGGACAAGCTCATCTTGTCCTTCGGCGAGTCTTCAGACGTTGGAGCAGATGACACTGGCGTGCAGCGGACTTGGCTCAGAGCAGGGTCGATCTGCGTAGACTTTGCGTCGTGCATTTCCCGGGACATGTCCGAGATGCTTGGGAGCTGCACCGCCATTGGAGATGGCATCTGGTGGTGGTAGGGAGGTGGCGCGACTCTCATCTTCGAGTGCACTTCAGTGGGCATCGTATGGTACGAGTGCAGGCCGCTGTGCCCGTGAAGCATCGGTGCGTTGCGAGGCTGGGACGGTAGATACTGGCTTGGGTGCGGAAATGATTGCGCCGGCATGAACGGCTCCTGCAGCATGCGCGGGGGCTGCTTTTGCATCTCGCCATAGCGTTGCATCGGCATCGTAGGCATCTGGAAGTCGTGCTCCTGGACGAAACAACCAGGCACGCCCAGCTGCAGCATTGGTGCAGCCGATTGTCGTCGTTCACTGCGTGCGCCCGAGAGAGGCTGGAGCTCGATGGGAGAGGCTCCGTGATGAGGTGATCGAGCCGACGCTGACGAAACGTCTGACATCAGAGAAGGAGGGCCATCGGTGGACATCTGAGACCATGCGGAGGGTGACGGTAGCGGAGTTTCGACCAGTCCATTTGATCGGAGGGGAGGGCCATTCGACGGAAGGCGCATCGGTTGTGGTATGCCTACAGGACCAGGATGGTATACCGGGTGTGAGAAGAAGTGCGGTTGCACGTGAGCGAATCCAGAGGGCAGTGCGTGTTGCTGTGGTGGAGGTGGCCTGTTCTGAACGGGTACACGAGAGGCATCCATCTGTTGACGAACTTCATGCTCAGGACGCCGGTGCTGGTTGCTTCGTCGTCGTCGGTTCATGCCACCGTTCCACCAGTTCTTCACAGCATTATCGCTGCGACCTCGCAGACGTCGCGCAATTTCCGCCCAGCGCTTGCCCATGTCGGCGACCATTTGCTCGATCAGCACCCCTTCCTCGGGTGTGATTGGGTCATGGTTCAAATTGGGCTTGAGATTCTGATGGAATCGCTCGCGACACTGTTTGGGCGATCTCGTTTGGATTGCCTGTGAGATCCGTACCCAGTTGTGTGCTCCATGGAGATTGACCAAAGACATCAGCATCGAGTCTTCCGTCTGAGACCTGAATGAAGTGATCGTTTAGCAATATGAACGTGCGGGAGGGATGTCTGTGATCGCAACAGCGGTGCGCTGACGCTGACAACGGGGATTGATCGACGTACCACGGACCTCTCTTGTGTTGAGGCATGTCGGATGAGGTGACGTTGGAGTGGCGGCGGCGTGAGTAACAATCGTTGCTTCACACTTGGTCGAGAGTGGGAGGAAGCCAACAGGTGTGAAGGACTGAGGGCTTGCGGGTACAAACGGTCGGGTGGTGGAGGTGGTTGAAATGCAGCGTTGCTTGTGCAGCAGGCTACGAGTCCTGGTGTGGAATATAAGAACTGCCGTTGACCGAACGGTGCGTCGCTGGGTCAGGGAAGGAGCCAAGCACTGCGGCAATTTAGATAGAGTTCCGTAGCCAACGATCCACCTCTAGTGGCAGGTCCGTCACAACGGAAAGCGAAACTCTAAAAATCGACCGACGATGATGTGGAGTACGATGAGGGGCCTGCGACACGCACTCGGCCGTGGGATGTGTATTTGCAGGTAGAGTATGCAGCCGCGGATGCGCCGCCGTTCGAACACAACGATCTTTGGGACTTGGGAGCCACGAGTGCGCAAGATACAACACAGTACCATGGATCTGATGTATCCACCAGGGGATTGGGATCGCGCAGGACGTATACAGTGCGTGCGTCAATGCGATCCAGCGTCCTGGAAAGGTGCGTTCAGCTTGCAAGGAGTCCCATGTGCCTTTCGTCTATCCTGCCCGCTCTGGAGCCGTCCGGCGCTCTTTGCAAGGGGGCTAGCGGTAAAGAACACATGCGACGTCCTCCTCTACCAGGGGTGCCAGCGGAGGAAGACATCAATCACCAGCATTCGCCATTACCCGTGCACCGAGTCAGAGCACAAAGTCTCGGAGTGGATATGCGGGCGATCGTCCCAGCGAAATTGACCCGTAGATGACTTTGCGCGACACTACCTCTAGCGGATCCTCGCGCTAGCCCAGGAGCTCTATCGCCGATGTGAGCAGTGTATGGTTGGCGACCACCCCGAATCCAGTGGGGCAATTAAGCGCGACCGAAGAATGCGACGACACCACCCTTTCACAGCAACGAGTATGCGATTGAATACCTGCCTACTTGCCACGAACAATCATATTTTTAGATCCTGTACGGTATATCATCCCGTTTCGCAGCCATAGGAACGTACAAGGGGATCCTCATTTCGGCTTGTCAAGCCAAAACGATGGATATAGACACTGGCTGGGGGTTGCATCAAACGGTCGGCTGCTTCTACCGAAAGCACAATCCCACCAGTCCGGTTGATTCTTGGCGTGACATTGAGCAGCGACGCAGAGATCTAGGGTTGATCGCGATCTCGAAAACTAAAAATATTCTCAAAAGGCAAACAACGACACGGAGTCGATACTACTTCTGGACGTTGCACGCTCATTGGCAGGACCCGATGATGAGATCAGCTACTTGCGAAAGTTTCGATCTACGGCAAAGAACAGCAGCAAAAGAAGATACGGCAAACCGTTGGCAAAGCTATTTGGAATTTCGGAAACCGGAATCGAGTGACTGCCCAAAACTGTTAAGTGCAAGTACTCGATACGGCATAGATCTTCCCAACCCATGTGAGATGTCTCACCATTGCTGCACGTGCTAAAGCTAAAAAGTTAGTCGACCGATTTGAATGCGAAGCTAAATTTTCAACCTCCGCTACCTCTGACCACATCTAACGGCGCCCGATTGGTGTGTGGACCATGCCACTTCGCTCGCCCCAGGCTGGCCTAGACGTGCGCTGCACGTACTGACTCGGTCATGCTCGCTGCCATTTCAAATCACAGTGATTCTTCCGCGGACAATGTGATGATGAAATGGGACGAGGAGCACGACCCGATGATGCTGTGCAACTGTGGGAGTCGTTAGCCCTGACAATTAGATTACCTCGAATTGCTGCTGGTTGAGTAATGGCGGCCGGGCAATTGTTGACATTGTTCCCTTCGCATGTAGTGACCATCGGGCTTTGATGTCTGATCGAATTCGGGACCGGAGCAACAAGTCATGTGAGCCCTCGGAGCCAACGTTCAAGCGTGCCGGTCCTCGTTAGCATCTCAGATGATCTACGAGATCCATCCTCAATCCTGGTTCTGGCGCCTTACCTATCAAGGACAAATTAGACGAATTTGCCAACTCTCCACACGATCGGAATCCGTCCCCAGATCCTTGATCGACATTGAGGGCAGGCGTTTTCACCGCATCTTACGTAGAGGAGTCAGTATGACCGCGAAAATGTGGAGATCACATTCCACGCTCTCGCCGGTGCCGGGTGGTTCGCCAGCCATGCAACCTCTCGCGGAGACTGGCAGAAAGACATGTCGTCAACGAGATGCCACGCTGTTACTAACGTTCATCTATGCGCTTGGCGCCGAACAGCGTTTGGCGAACCCGCATGTAAAAACCGAAAAATCTGTACAACAGCTCGAAAAGCTCCTCGAAAAACATCGGCACTCCTCCAATCGCATGCAGCGCCTGCGCGCCAGTTGCCAACCATGCAGTGAAACCGGCCCAACGCTTTGGTAATGATTCGCCAATGCGAGATCCAGGATCCGAGCCGTTGATGCAGGTCGTGTGGTACTCGAACACCATGTTGTCCTGGACACACAAAAGGCACCAATTCGCTGTTATCCTGCGCCTTCCGGTGGGTTGTGGAGGCGAGGGTGTTCGTTGCTGGAACGCGGCCACAAGTGTCATCCTGCCAGTCGGTGAGGTGGCACCAAATCTCATCGTGGAGGTCGCACTGCGCACGAGTCCACCATACGGAATGACCTGGCACAATGGCCTTGTCGCTCTGTGGCCGGATGAATGCTGCTTGTCGGGTTGTTGCAGGGTCGTAAATCAGAGTAAACTGTGGTAAGCATGTTTGTTGCTGGGATATAGCTCCACGGCATGATGCATTTTCTCAAAGCAGGTCTTGTATCTGAGATGTACCCGATCGCTGGGTTCTGAGGTGGTACCCTTGGCACCGCAACGACTCTTGGTGGGTTCATTGGTCTGTCTGGTTCAATTGTGTGGTCGATGCTGTACGAACTAGCCCTGGGCTTCTGCAGAACTTGAGACCAGGCCTCGATGATGTTGACCAAATTGTCGAAACGTCGGCATTGGTTGTGACAGTCCTCTGGGCGAGAGATTTGTTGTTTACTCGTTGTCAACCCGAGCGTGTGGGCGTAATCTCCGAAGAACGAGCCTGGATGCTGCCACTACAGTCGCTGCTCTCGAAACGATGTGGGTGTCCGCATTCTCGAGAACCCAAGAACCTGTTCAAGCCGATCTGTCCCATCTCCAACCTACCAGTACCAGGGTCGGAAGGCAGGTTTAGTGGTGGGAGAGCAGTGTTCCACTGCGGATACCGTCGGATTGTCAAGTAACGTGACTACCTAGCAACGATCCCATACCGGCTCCATGGTGGCCATAAGTGTTTGGAACGTTCCCAGAGGCTTGTCTAGAGGCTACATGGTGATCTCAGTTACTGTAGTGGCCTCGTTGGTGTCTCGAGAAGGGAGAATGGCTCCACCGGATACAGGGGAGCATGGATTGAATACAACTTCACAAGACAGACTGCAATCTTTGAGATAAACTCAGATACGACGCGCTACAGAGTCTTCTGCAGATAGGGTATATAGTAATAAAGCGAATGACCATTTCCCCCAACATTCAGCCTTTAGTAGATCGTCAAACAGATCCAGAACCATTCCGCCAGACGCCGTAACACCATCGCTCATGCGAAACCCTCACTCTTAGGCAGCCGGTCAAGCCAGATATCACCACCTTCACCCACTACCCACCGTCTCCACGCTTCCTCGTAAGCGTCCTCGAGGTCACGAACCCAACGCTTCGTGTCAAACAACGCACTGCTCCACCGCGCGGTATATAGAATCTTCCTCAGGTCTATGACCCTTCCTTCCGTCATCGTAGCACTACTTGGGTTGAAAATGAAGGACCTGCCGAGCGCAATGGCCTTTTCTTCATAGTCGTCTTCGTCAGTTGCAATCAATTCTTCCGCAGCTTGTATACCTTCTTCCGTCTTCGGCAGCGCGCCCTTCAAAATGCTCGCAGCCATCCGACTGCACATCTTATACGAGTATCGCGGTAGTGTGAGAAGCGGTGTGCCGCTCCAAAGGACGTCTGCCGCCGTGGTATGTCCATTGCACTCCGCCGTGTCCAGTACGAGGTCGCAGACACGCGCGCGTGAGATATGGAGAGCTTTAGGCGCGACGTCCGTGAAGACGACACGGTTGGCTACGTCCTCTCCAGCCCATTTGCGTGCAGTTTCCAGGAGATGCTGTTCGCCCAAGTCCGGAAAGCGCAGAAGCCAGAGAATCGAATCTGGGACTTTGGCCAGGATGCGGAGCCATGTGCGGAAAGTCGTTGGCTCGATCTAGAAACTTTGTTAGCTTTGTGGACATGAGGTGGAGTTCAGGATAACGTACCTTATAGAGCTGATTGAAGTTGCCAAAGATGATAGTCTTGTCCGTGATTGCCGGGAACAACTCTTTCCGCATCTTCCATCTCCGCTTCTGCTCCTCTTCCCAGCTCAGACGCTTCTCCTGCGCATCGGGGGCGCTTTGCTTGTGGTCGCAGCAGAAGAATGTGTCGCGACAGTAGATAATGTTCTCGCCGTACACCCAGTCGTCGCTGTGGCCACCCGTGTTCTCGTCGACAAACTGGTCTTCCAGATCGACATTGCGTCGCCACGGTCGCAAGGTGCCAGGTGGGATAGCTGTCTCGTCTGCTAGCAGGTAGTCGCACCACTCAGCTCCCAGAGTCCCGGCGAAGCCCATGAACGACATCTGAATTGGTGCAGGCCGGGCAGCGAACACCTCATTGCGAGCGCCGCGAGTGTAGCCGTTCAAGTTGACGAGTATGTGAATACCGTCTTTGACGATTTGGTTGACCAGCTTCTCTGTCGTCCAGCTGCTGACGTCTCTGAAGTGCGGCGCCTCGTTCTCGATTTGCTGTCGATGCACCGAGTTATCGCTGGCGGTAGTGGCATAGCAGTACGCTTCAACTCGCGTCTGGTCGTGAATGCCGAAGACAGATTGCATCAAATGCGCAAGCGGGTGGTTGTTGAAGTCAGAAGACAGATATCCAACACGAAGACTGGGAGCCGGAGGCTTCGGGGGTGGAGAAACTTGCTTCGACAACCATGGACTTCGAAGTGTTGACACCGAGATGCGAAGACCATTCCGCTGCGAGATAAGCCGGACCTGCTTAGCCGACATGGGGCAAGTGAAGGTGTGGAATGGAAGCACAGTAGGTGCCGTAGGAACAGTGAGCGAGGCCGGTAGCTGTGGTCGATCATAGCTTCCCGACGTCCGCCGCCTCTTTTGAACATAGAGGTCCTGGTACCAGTGCCATCCTATTCGGCGTGTGGCACGTTCAATAAGACGAGTGATCCGGGCGCCTTCCCATCGGTGGCCGGCCCATGCTGTCAGGGTCTTGCGCATTGATGCTTCCCGGTCTTGAAGGTCCTCTAAAGAGCCTTCCAGGATCGTAAGCTGCTGGACGAGGAGCTCAAGGATGGTAGGTGTCAAGGTGCCCTTGCCCCAGACCTCTCCTTCAGCGAGCTGCTTTCCAATAATATCGAGCACACGCTTGAGCCAGCCCGAACTCGAAGCACCTGGCTGTCTTGCGTCGAGGAGCATGCCGTTTGGATTGACATGCCATCGATCCCGCTTGCCGTTGTCCTCGGCAATGCCGCCTCGAGCGTTCCAGGCGCAGACGGAGTTCAATGCGTTCGCGAGCCCACACACGGCTTCGGCAAACTCTGGACTTACCTCCACAGCGCGCTTGTAGTAGACGATGGCATCATTGATCCTGCCTTTGTCCTTCACAGCGTTGGCGAGGTTGGCTAGTGCGATGTCAAACTTTCCATCGCACATGACGGCACGCTCGTACATTTTGATGGCTGCATCAAGTTGACCAATGTCCTTCAACAGACTGCCCAAGTTCGTGTAAAGATGAGCGTGGTTCTGGTCAAGTTGCAGACCATAGTTGTAGTACTGCAGCGCGAGCGCAATACCACTCCCAGGAACGACTCCAGGTATTTCCTGCTTCTGGTGAGAGGCCATAGGCGCTACGGTCTGCTGGACGCTTGCGAGCAGAATGCCGACATTGTTCGCCGTCGACGGACTTGGTTGCAACGAGAGCGACAGATAGTACAAAGCTAGAATGTCTCGAACTCCAGATGCAAGAGGAGTGACGCCGGCCGCGCGATGAGTGTTGGACATGCCATCCTGGAAGATCTTCGCGAGAGACAGGAGGGAGTTGCTGGTAGTGGAGACCACCGCTCTTCTTGCTATACTCTGAGGCCCACCAGGCAGATACTGGAGTCCTGGCAACTCTCCGAAGGTGGGAAAGCAGAGTTTCGCAACGGCAAGAGCGTAATCTGGTGTTAGCAAGATGGGCTCCGAAGACAGGGTTGCTTGCAGCGCTTGATGTGGGAGGCGTTGCTGCATGCTTGTTGCGACAACAGATAGTATGTGTCGCACGAGTGCCTGTATGCCGTTGAACCGTCGGCCAGCAGCTATCAGCACCGCGTCTTCAAAGGCACGAGCAGCACCAGCATTGTCACCCAGGCTGTAGAGCATGTTGCCCTTGGCGTGTATCAAGGCCAGAATCCGGCCATTGTCGCTTCCAGGTATCGCGAAGCCACTGGAACCGAACCCCGGTTCGTTGGAGCCAGGTTCTCGCCAGTCTGGACTGAGTCCATCGCCTTCTGTATCAAAGTCGTACACCATCTTGTCAGACATTTCCGACACACAGGGCGAACGGCTCGCAGTCGACGACGAGCATTCGCTTTGCCGATCAGTAGCCTTCAGCAGATCCGAAGGCCGGCGTTGCCGCAGTGAGCGTTCCACATATTCGATAATCCGGACTGCGTCTCGGCTCCTCTGTTCGTTGCAGAGCATACCGATCAAATGCTCAACAGCTTCGAAGTGGTTCGGCGCAGCTTTGACAACCTTCATCCAGTGCTGCTCAGCTTCTTGCCGTTGTCCGAGCGCGAGCAATGTCGCCGCAAGATTCGACGTAGCCTCCAGATGTTTCGGATCCATATCAAGCACCTTTGTGTACCACCGCAGCGCCTTCTGATAGTTGCCGAGGCCATATGCCAGACAACCGCCAAGATGCATACCATCTGTCCATTGCCAGTCCGTTTCCTGGCAGAGTCGGACCAACACGGAAAGAGCAGACTGCGCGCGAGAGGTCGGAGACTCATCGTTTGGCATCGACGAGATATTCGTAGCCGCCGTGGACCCCGAAGAGCGACGCAAGGTCCGGAATATATCTGCTTGATGCTGTGAAATACTATTCCATTGCTGGTCGGGTCGTGAGTATTGGTCGTAGGATGCCCGTCGACTGTACTCATTGTCGTGAAACTGTAAGCCGTTTGGTGACCAGAGTGAGGCCGAGCGATTGGTGGTGTCCAGCTCGACATCAGTGTCCACGGGTTTGTTTGCCTCCCTTCCAGGGGCGGAGTCGGATCTGTGGAGGCCATCCGTCGAAGTCAGATCGGACTCCTTCCTCCTCTTGTTAACCTGTACGGACGAGCCAGTCCTGGACGGCTTGGGAGGCTTCGGGTAGAAACTTGGTTTATGGGTCTGCTGCTGTCCGTGCATATGTCTGCCATGATGTTGTTGCCGTCTGGTATGTTGAATGTAGCCAAGCAGATCGCGATATTGCTGCAGTGCCCAAGCGAATGCTTTGTCTCGTTGCGTCCCGTTCGGCGAAGATGCTCCGAATTCGCTCTCGATACTGGCCCCAGGAACGGGCGTAAGACTAGGCTGATTGCCATATGTGGCGACATTACCCTGCTGTCCGAAATGAGGCGTGTGTGTATTTTGGCCATAGAACTGCCTTCCTGGAGTAGTAGTGGCATCGGCATACTGACCAGCCGCAGGTGTATATGCCGAGTCTAGTCCAACATTGTATCCTGTAGCTTGGCCCATCATCGGAAAGTTGTTGGGTACCTGCGACCACTGGCCAGATGGTGACGGGTACGGACTGGGTTGCCATGGTGCGGATTGAAACGTGTATGGAGCGGTCATCAGAGACTCGGGCCAGTTCGAAGAGGGGTGATTGTAGAAACGAGGATCTCGGATGGCGGCAGGTCTGTAAGGCACAAAGGTTCCATCGTGCCAGTATGGGCCGTACGGACCAGAGCCTTGCAACCCAGAAGCCGTGGGTCCTACGTACTGAAAGGATGGCTGTATCACGCTTGGAATACTCTGGCCGTAGTATTGTTGAGCGTTGTAAGCGTGCACTGGGACTTGATTCAGCATCGAGTCCATGACCGGAAACCCGGATTGAGGTATGGGGTACTGTGAACTTTGCCACAATGGACCAGTGGGCGTACTCCATCCGCTTGCCACACCGTTGCTTTGGTTGCTTTGTCGCTGCTGATGTTGCAAAAATGTGCGCTTGGTCTGTGGAGCAGGAAACTGCTGGTATTGCTGCGTATTCGCCTCGCTCATCGGCAACAGCTGGTGCTTCTGCGGGTTAGAATCGTGCGAGGATCCATCGTATCCAGCATTCAAGGTTCCATTCGGTGTCTTCCGTCTGAGTGTGTTCTCGGGGCGTGGAGTCTGCTCTCCACTCTCAGTCCCATCACTGCTCCCGTTTCGTAAGCTAGCATGGTGTATAGGCAGCGCATACTGCTGAGTCAAGTATGGCATAGAGCCTGCAGAATAGTCGGAGTCCTGAAAATTGTCGCCAGAGCTGCGGGCGCGCGAAGCGTGGTTGTTATCCCGTACCACCTCAGCGCTCATCGTGGCGCAGTCCCAAGCTGCAGCTGCTCAGGCACAGCAGAATCTAGTGCTGAGACGGCCGAAGCGCAGCCTCACCGATGGGGATATGAGCCGACTCCGTTGCAATACCAGTTCACAGCTACCACGTATGACATCGCGTGCGGCTCTGTCACGTATGTATAGTGCCTGCAATTGCTGTTTTGTCCCAACACCCAAGGTTTTCCAGCTTTTCGTCCCAACTTCTGTCGCTACCCGTGTATGTTCCCGTCTGCACCTCTTGAGTCCTGGATCCGAAACGTGTAGTGTTGTGCAAAGATGCCTCCAGCCGCGGAAATGGAATGAGAGCGGATAGATCAGTGATCGTGAACGTGACTGTGCGTCGGGCAAGACGGGTGCGGACAGGCAAGCATGTAGTAAATGACGATGCCGTCGCGATGCTCCCGTGTTAGACGTAGCAAGCAAGCAAGGGCGGACCTTGGCCTACCAGTTACGCCGCGCTGACGCTGCTGAAGCCAAGTTGTTATCGCTGACTGACTGTTGGCGCGGGCGGCTGAGTGCAGCAGCTTCGGACGCGACAGATTATTACAGTTAATCTCTACCAGATTGCGAGCTGGATGTAGTGTGCCCAAGCTGTCCACGGCCGTGGGATGCGTCGAACCAGTGGAACACGGCGCTATGTCGTGCAAAAAGTCCACAAACCTGGTTGCGGGTCTCAACGTCTCCAACGATGTACCAAGCTTCGTAGCCGCTGTCTGGCTGCCGTCTCCAGTGCTGTACTACACCTGGTGGACAACGTGCGGACCGGGAGTCTGTCGTGGTGGTGTGGGAGGCAGCAGTGGAGTGTTTCTCAGCCTGACGGCACGAATGACTGCAACCTTTAACGATACCGTAGCAGCAAGATTGCCAGATTACGCCCTCCGATCACCGCCGCCAACCGCACCTGTGACAGCCACGTTGATCCTTGTTCGAGAATTCGACGGCTTCGGTTTGAGCTGCAGCCACACGAGACCGAGACGCAATTGAGCCAACGGCTCACAGGGCTTTCGCAGGGAACAGCTGTGGAGTTTAAATTTAGCTACATATGACCTCGGTCACTCTCAATCTTGAGTCTTGCCCATTGACCACGGATTGATGATCTAGAAAGGTAGGCTGCCTTATCGTAGCAATTTGGGATGACTGGCTCGTTTCTTATCAGGTTTCACAGCATGTTCATATTACATACATCGAAACCAGCCGTCAACTCAACCACACAAAGTCCGCATCACCCGTCGCCCTACCCGCCTGATTGGCTTTCCACTCAAGCCACCTTCCCTTGGCATAGTGCTTAGCAAAAACCGATGTCTAGCTCTGGCGCCGCCCGCATTTTCGTGACACCAGTAGGGCGATAGCTGGGCTGTCATCAGGCTGCATATCAAGGCTGCATACAGGGGTAGGAACATGACGGGACGTCTCACAAACCGCGTCGAGCATCTTCGGCCTGTAGGGTCCATCTCGCCCACAAAAGCCGGGCAGATATGGATACCAGCTGAAGCGGCTCGACGAATGATCACGAGTACATGCATCAGCTCTCGACCGCTTATGCGACCCTTGTGCGGGACGAAAGACGGGTGGCTGCAGCTCATATGCATTGTGCGAGCAAGAATGCCATGGGGCCGACTCAAAGCAGTATCTGCGCATGCTCGGGCTAGGTTCCCGACCATGGCGCTGGTATTGTTGGCGAAAACGAGGGAGAAGGAAACAGTGAAACCAAGCTTTGCTGGACGGTTTTCCGGCTAAAGATTGGATGTGACTGTCAGTAGTGAGGGTTCGGAAGAGCTAACGAGCAGTCGGACCGGATCTGAGACGTCCCTTTGCAGCCCCATGAAGTCAAGATTTCAGTCTAAATCTGTGGATGTAGACTACATAAGATGGACCACTCAATCCACGACTCGATAGAGCGCAGGAAAGCGCGGTGAGTAATAAGTCAAGGCATTAATCTTCTTTGCACGCAAAATAGGCCCAGATCACGGTGGAGTGGATAAGGGCCAGAGTGTTGGCAAAGTGGGAGGAGTGAGAAATAGGAAGTGGAAGGAGATACTTGTCGGTGAATGGTTATTTGTCACTTTTCTGAGCTTCTCACTGCTGCGAGATGAACGCCAGAACGCCGTAACGTAATTCGCATCTCGGCCATGACACATGCTGCATTCGTGATCTATGTCGAAGAAACAAGACGGTCGCAAGCATTTACTCGTCAGGAACTGCGAACTATCAGCATGAATTCCAAGGTCTGGCTGTGAAAGATTGAACGTACTCTCGATCTCGCCGCTGTCGATGTCATCGTTGATCGCCTTTGGGCTCCTTCCATCAACCTGGCAGCCGACGGAGAAAGCAGTGCCGAGGATCTCCTTGACCGTGCCCTTGAGCTCGCGCGACATCGACTTGAACCTCATCGTCCGCGCGATCTCGATGATCTCGTCGAGAGGGATAGACTTGGTGTGCTTAATGTTCTTCTCCTTTTTGCGGTCCCGCGGTGGCTCCTTGAGCGCCTTGATGACGAGCGAGCTGGCGGATGGGACGACAGAGACGGCGGCTTGACGATTCTTGATGGTGAGGCGGACGGTCACACGGAGACCTTTCTGTATTTTATCGAATCAGCATTGGCTCGAACACTTTTGAAAGATGGTAATTCAACATACCCAGTCACCAGTGGCCTTCGCGATATCTTCACCGACCTTCTTCGGCGACAGACCAAGCGGACCGATCTTGGGGGCGAGCGCAGAAGATGCACCGACCTCACCACCAGTGGCGCGGAGGTGGATGACCTTCTCCTCGTTGGGATCGAATTTCGGAGCTGAATTGTAGATGATCAGTTTCTCGGGCTCTTTTTCAGCCAGGCATTGCGCGAGGCTGCAGCCATGACTCAAGAGGGCGATACTCACCCATGGCTAGTGGGAGAGGTAGTCTGCCTCACTCGATATGTCGTTGATAGAAGAGATGAGGAGAGTACGTTGTCCTTACAGCTGCTGTCGTGAATTTGCATGCTCGGCGATTGAGTGTGAGGTGCGGAGCGGAGCGGGAGTGGCCGCCTCCGAAGTCTTGGCGACGCTACAGCAACGCTAAAGATAATCTGGAGCAGGAAGCAGCAACGTTGCCTTGAGGTCCGCTTTGTACAATTTCTGTTCTTGAACTTTCCTTGACACTCCTTTGTAGTGCTTCGAGTATAACACAGCATGGCGCAGCCTCCACCACCCCAAGGCGGACCATTCCCAGCCATGCAGAACGGACAACAGCCTTCACCAGAACAGATCCGCCAAATGCAGGTCCAACTGGCCGCAGAAGCACAGAAAGCCGGGATGACAGTACCGCAATACGTAGAGAGACTCAAGGCACAGGCGATGCAACAACACCAAATGCGGCAGCAAATGGCTCAACAACAGCAGCAGCAAGGACAGCAACAACAACCGCAGCAAGGCGCACAGCCAGGCCAACAAGTTCCCATCCAACCCGGACCGCCAAAACCAGAAGCAATCGCAGTCGCAAAGTTCCTGCAGGGCCAGAATCTCAAGAGCCGGACTTGTATCTTCCAGGAGAAGCGCAAAGACATGTTCAAAGTCAAGCGCGCCATCCGAGCCCTACACGCTGAAGCCTACCAGAAAGCACGGAAGAAGAACCCTCTTCTACCCGAAGTCAAGGATCGCGTGACAGCCGAGAACACATTCAAGCTCCTCCCTCTCTCCTTGCTCGCCCTCCGCGTCTCGAAAATCGATGAGCACGAGGGCCACAACCACGCCAAGAAGAAGCGAGTCAAGGGGCTCTGGACGGTCAAGATCGAGCAGCAGCAGGAAGCGAACGACGAGTTCCACTACGTCTGGCTGTACGAAGGCGCACAATGGAAGAACAAGCTCTACGCCGGTGGTGCTCTAGTCCTCATTCTGGCTGTCGTCTTCTTCCCTGTCTGGCCCTACCACTTGCGTCTCGGAGTCTGGTACCTTAGTATGGCAATGCTTGGACTACTGGGACTGTTCTTCACCATGGCGATCTTTCGGCTCATCCTCTTCCTCATCACCATGTTCACGAATCCTCCCGGTCTGTGGCTGTATCCGAATCTCTTCGAAGATGTGGGATTTCTCGACTCCTTCAAGCCGCTATGGGCGTGGCACGAGGATGAGAAGGCGATCAAGAAGCGAAAGAAGGAAGAGCGGCTGCGGAAGAAGGAGAAGCGAGGTGCGAAGACCAATGGGAAGGCTGTTGGAGAAGCAGAGAAAGAGAAAGTTCTTAATGGCGAGCCTGTTGTCTCAGAGCCTGTCGCAGCGAGTGCTCCGGCGACAGAGAGCGCGCCCACCAACGGGACTGCGGTAGCGCAGCAACGGGATATGAGTGCAAGGGTGGAGGAAGTGGAGGACGAGTAGATTGAGGGTATTGTGATCATGGGGCGTTGGGCGAAGGAACCTGGCGTATTGCATATAACGCATAATGTACGCACAAGCTACGAGCGTTCTGGGGTGAACAGCACTTGTTGCGCGGCGTTGACTCGACAGTCTAGGAGTTCTGTACCTACCTTCCTTTCCGCTGTTCGTTCTTGCCCCGCAGGGTACAGCGAATGGCCGAGATCGGATGGAACAACACCCATATGCATTGTTATACCTCCATGCCCTCTACCTTATTCTTTTATTTCGTCTCACATGCGTGATTTGTCGATCGTATTGCATACAACCACCAAAGGGACTTTGCAACCTTCGACACAATCGAGAGTGTTGCAACCATGTCACAAGACAGCGATACCGAAGCGATCTGCGAGATCATTAGGAAGGATTACTCGCCTTGCGATGTGAGTGAACATTCTTCACACCACTAAAGACGAAACGTTGACACGAGTCAACATAGGTATCAGATGCACTTCTCAAACTAGGCGTTCCATCAGCCGGCTACCTTCGTGATATCGGTACGCCTCCTGCATCACCACAACCATCGCCTTCTTCCTATCCACTAACCAGGCACCTCACGTAGTCCCCCTTCCCACCCACCTCGGCTCCCGCACCCGGATCGTCGCCCCCATAAGCACCGTCCTCTTCGTCGACAAATCCCACTCCCCGGGCTCCACCTACCCCGGCCTCTCCGTCCCCTCAGAATCAAACCTGCCCGCGGACAAACACTTCGTAGGTTCAAGAATACGACTCATCGCCGAAATACCACTCGCTCTTCTGACAAACTATCTGCTAATCATCCCCATCCATTCCCGTAGTCCGACATCGCCCCCCAAGGCTCAATAGTAATCCTCCAACAACCGCCCCACCACATCGCCGCCCTCCTAGGCGACATTGTCGCCACGCGCTACAAAACTCGCGGAATCCGGGCCGTAGTCTCCGACGGTCGCGCCCGCGACGTCGTCGGGATCGGCGAGCTCTGCAAAGACGACACGTTCGGGTGCTGGGCCAAAGCGATCTCAAGCGTGGGAACGAGTCTAGAGGCGAAGCCCTGGGCGGTGGATGTGGAATTGAGGATTGGGGAGGTGGTGGTGAAGGCGGGGGATTTGATGGTGGCGGATGAGGGGGAGACGGTTTGTTGTGTGATTCCGAGGGAGAGGGTGGGGGAGGTTGTGGGGTTGTTGCCGAGGCATAAGTGAGTGTTGAGGTGGTGTTGTAGTCGAGGGGGGTTTCGCTGACGACGCGTGGTAGGGAGGCGGATGATGGGTTGTTGAAGGATGTGCAGGGTGGAATGGGGTTTAAGGAGGCGATTAAGCGGTGGCCTGATCATTATACGAACCATTGATGCGTACGTCAAACCTGGGTATGGTTGTTGTGTGTATAAGCCAGGCGATGACGATGGGTCGTTGCAGCATCCCCTTCTCGAACCTACTCTGTGCAGAGCACGCGGCAGGACAGCAGCAAGAGAGTTGTCGGTCCGAGGAGGCCTTGTCTTGGATTCGAGGGACGCGGATACGCTATCTATACAATAACTCATGCACATATTCCGCAATCGCCAAACTACTCGTCAGCCCAGGACTCTCGATCCCTAACAAGTTCACAAACCCGTCTACACCCTCTTCCTTCTTGATATAAAAGTCTATAAAGTCCTTGCCAGTGTTCTGGGCGCCGCTCTTGCCCAGTTTAGGTCGTATACCACAGTAATCCAACATCACAGCATCGCCATCGAGGCCTGGAAGGTACGATTTGATGTCTTCAATCGCAGTACGGAACCGCTCGCCGTCGGGATTTGGAGCGAGATCGTTAGGGTTGTCTACCCACTCTACGTCAGGCCCGAAGCGTATTCGACCACCCATGTCGAGGGTGAGATGGGTACCCAAGCCTCCATGGCCGGGTATAGGAGCTGGGTAGATCAACGTCTTGGTTTTTGGATGTGGCTTTGCGTACGAGAAGTATGATCCTTTAGCGTAGAAGGGCGTTCGATGACGTGATTGAGGAAGGATCATGTTGTTGATTCCGCAGGCGTATAGGCCGGCGCTGTTGATCAAAGTCTCCGCGGTGATGAACGTGTCGTCGTTCTCCGTTGTCGGATTCTGATCGTGTGTCTGCGGCGATGGTGACGATGGTATGGGCTCGGAGATTCCTGGTGGAGCGGTCCAGATTCTCCATTCACCACTACCGTTAGCTGGCGGAGCGATGTGACTGACTGGGCTAGCAAGCGCAGTCACACCTCCAGCTTCCTCGAAGTCTCCTTGTAAGAACTGCATAAACGAGTGGCTGTCGACAATGCCAGTAGAACTACTCTCAAGCGCCCCGGCCTGGGCCCTGACATCGGGCTCTCTTGTCTGCGCTTCCTCCTTTGAGATAAATCGTACAGGGACATCAATGGACTTTGCAAAGTCATAGACCCCATTCAGCGCTTGAAGCTGCTCATCCGTCTGCGCAACGATCCATTTGCCGCAGTTCATATGCGGGATCTGATATTTCGTGCAGAGGTCGTACATCATCTGCTTCCCCTTGATGCACAGCTCCGTCTTGAGTGTGTTATGGCCGTAGTAGAGACCTGCGTGGATCACCTGAGCATCATTAGCTTTTGGAAGAAGAGCGGTATATGCAGAAATCGATGTCCAGGGGGCAAGGCCATACTTCCGAATTTCTGGAAGAGGTCTCACTGCCGACCATATTGTGTTTCTCAATCAACACCACCTGCGCGCCATCGACCTGCTGCAACCGTCTAGCGATTGCGAGGCCAACGGCGCCACCACCAACTACTGCATGGGTGAAGTCGGCCTGACGCCTGACTGTTGAGGAAAAGCAACGCGATTGAGGGTGGAGAAAACTCGCGAGTACGCGCCTTGAAATCATACTGGGACGCTGGACAACTCGCAGAACAAAAGACGAGAACCGAATGGACAGATAACTAACATTTCACAAACAGCTGACTCGAAGGAAAGAATTTGGGATCTGACGAAGAGGTCCAGTCTTGCCTTGTTGATAACGATGATCGACATTACAGCTTCCGAAGTCGGCATTGATGGGGCAGAACGACCATTCACCAGATCAGGACAGGCACGAGAACACTTCGCACTGTATATTCATATACATATCAATGGTACTGCTATTGACATCCCCACCTCGCTATACCCATACCCCAACCGACTTTGAACGCCCATACCGGCTGGCATCCAACCAATCGTAGCCAAAACCAAGTCGTATCCCGAAGCTATACAAGCCGTACCTCATCAATACCTCCTGCGATCGAACCACCCTCTATCTCCCCTCCCTTCCTCCGCGACCTTCCCACTGACGTCTCTCCTCTCCCTTATAACACCCGGATACGGTGCTTGCATATCCGCAATGTCCACGCCCGTCCTACTGACCACCCGTCCACCCTGATCCTTTCCTCCTCTCGGCGTCCTATTCTGCGGTGGCGGAGAAGGGGCACTGAAGCCGTATTCACCCAACGCCATCATCCCGGTGGAATCCATCGTTGCCGCGGCTACGGTACCATTTGATTTCATTCTGTCGTTGGACTTCATGCCTCGCACCCCGACGGTGGCTGATGCGAGACTGCCGTAGTACTTGCCTTTCGGCGTCGCTTTGCTTGATTTGAGAGAAGGCGAGCTCTCGGAGTAGACGGACGAAGCGTTTGTGACCGCTCTCTGGACGCCTAGATTGCCGTTGCCGTTGTCATTTCTTGGGCTGAGCGCAGCGCGGTTGATGTGCGCTCGGAGTGGCTGGTCTTCATCGGGGTCCGGGAATTCATAGCGGCTAGTCGGTGGCGGTGTTGGTGGGTTCATCCTCAATGGCTGGTGCTCAAAGGAATCGTGACGCTCGACGTAGACCTCCGGAATCTCAGGCTGGCGGCGGCTAGGCGAGTTCGAGTTGTTGCTGTACACGTCTGGGATCTTGGGCTGGCGGCTGGGCGAGTACGGGTAAGATTCGTGGTCGTCGTCTACCGATATCCAGTTGTCGTTGAGGAGACCTTGCTTCTGCTGGGACCTAACCAAGGCATTGCTCGGAGCAGCGTTGGGCAGGGCGGGCGACGAGAAACGCGCTGGGTTCGACAGGTTCGTGTTCGATCGGTTGGTAGGGTAGGATACTGGTCGCATCGAGTTCAGACGGTCTGTAGATTGTGGTGGCGGAGGTGGACTCTCCATATTCTCAACGAACGAACTGCGCTTGGGTGGGCTTGGAGGCCTCGCGTTCACGTCGGCTCGCGAGTTCCGCGCAGAGACAGGTTGGCCGTACAGAGTGACGTCCTCGAATTGCTGGCGAGAGTGTCGTGCCGTGTTCGGGTTGTGAGGCGAAAATGTAGCTTCAGAGCCCGTGCGACTATGGTAGAATGGAACAGCGCGTGAGTCTTCCTCATTCTTGATCGCGGTCGAGAGTCGCGAGTACTGATCTGCTGAGATCGTACTTCCGGATAGATAGGTCGACTTCTTCTCGGTCATTGATCCTGTCAGGGTGGCGTCGCTATCCTTGTACTTGTGCTTGCTAGTCCTCGAAGATCTGCCGGTGAGATTGTCTTCGAGCGGGTTCATGTCCGGTGGCAGCTTCGAGATTTTGCGGAAGAGCACCACCAACCAAAGATCGAATACAATGCTGAGCAAGTGCAAGCCCGCGATAGCGGCTGATCCGATGAAAGACACAAGGATCAAGGTCGAGGTGGCTCCGGGCGCATCGAAGAAACTTTTCCAGCGTTGCTTGCTGTCAGCTTTCAACGCATAGTTGGCGTTCGCGAATATCGCGATAAAGAGGAAGAATGGGATGAGGCCGACATCCATCAGAAGTGCGAAGATGTGATAGCTGGCAGAGCTTCCTGGCGTACGTGCTTTCGCTGGTCGTATGAGGTGGTAGATGCCGTACATAGTGATCAAGATGTCTGCGGCGGGCTGTGCAATCGTTAGCAAGTACGGTCTACGGTACCACTGTGTTCTCAACCTACCGCCAGTCTCATGATCCACACGGTAGATACTTGCACATTCTGGATGCAGATGACGCACACCAGCATACCCAGCGCTGCAATCTCGGTGATTATGCGCACCGCCAACTGCAACCACCGTATAATCTTGACCTCTTTCTTCGTCCGCGCGGGCATTGTCTTGTAGTTGACGTTCGAGGTCCCAACAATCAGGTATGAATCGGGGTGCGCATTGAAATTGACCAAAGGTCCGTCTTGCTTAGGCCTTGCCTTCTTCTCATCTTCCACCTTCTTGTACTCGGCCTCTGTGACGGCCTTTGGATTGAATGTCGAGAATGGGTAGACGGTGCGTTGCGGCGTGTAGAGGTACGGTGGCTCGCTGCCGCCCATAGCTGTGGTAGCAAATGTGGTCGAACGAAAGTATGTAGACGATACCAATAGATCGGAAGGCAGATCGATGGAATGTGATCAGAGGATGTATGTCTCGCTTAGCGAATGAACCGATCGAACAATAATGCCTGCAAGTTATGGTTGCAAGGAAATGTATCAAAAAATAGAGACAAATATCAGTCCCCATGGCGACCAGAAAGTCTCCACCGACTTCGGACTGGATACCGCTCTGATAGTCTCCGTGGGGCGCCGCCTTATCAGACCTCATACCATCCACCATTTCATGATCTTGGAGAGGAGGTTGTCAGAGATCGAGGATGCGACTCCTCAGTCGAGCGCCATACATCTGCAACGCGTGTCAGCGAACTCTCGACGTCTCCGTCAAGAGGCGTGCAGCTTTCCATGGCTTCCAACGCCACTCCAGCACGGCAGCACCCCGAGATCGACCATTCCATCTGGCCGTAATTGGATCAGGACCAGCAGGATACTACACTGCATACCGATTGATGAAGAAGTTACCAAACATCTGGGTGACGATGTTTGAGCAGCTTCCAGTGCCATACGGCCTCGTGCGGTTCGGAGTTGCTCCAGACCACCCCGATGTTAAAGTCCGTGCTCCCGCCTTCGTACGAAGATTCGACGCATTCACTGACCAATATCACAATAGTAGAAATCGGCCGAGACACTGGAAGATGTTGGCAAATGGCCACAGTTCGACTTTGCTGGCAATGTGCAGATTGGAAATGGTCCACGCGAGTTGCCACTGACTTCTATCGCACCACACTACGATGCTATGTTATTCGCATATGGTGCGTCGAAGGACCGACGTCTGAACATTCCGGGCGAGGATCTAAAGGGTGTCATCTCCGCTCGTGCATTTGTAGGCTGGTACAATGGCCTACCGGAGTACGCCGACCTCAACCCGGACTTGCAAGCTGGAGACACGGCCGTTATCATCGGACAAGGCAATGTCGCGCTGGACGTCGCTCGGTTTTTGCTCTCGCCCGTAGATATGCTAAAGGAGACCGACGTTTCGGAGCACGCGCTGGAAGCGTTGAGCAAAAGCCGAATCCGAGATGTCAAAGTTGTCGGTCGACGTGGACCTCTACAAGCACCGTACACGATCAAGGAGCTGCGAGAGCTTATGAACTTACCTGGTGTCGGGTTTGCACCGCCTCCCGAGACCTGGGATGAGCTCATCCAAGTCGAGCGGAAGAAACTTCCTCGGCAGCTAAAGAGGATAGCAGAAGTACTTGAACGCGGCTCGAAGACACCTATGCAAGATGCAGCCAAAGCATGGCAGCTGGGCTACCTAAGATCTCCTGTCGAATTTCTGTCGTCTAATGGGCAGCACTTGGAGGCTGTCGGCTTCGAACAAACGGAATATGCATCTAGCATATCTAACCTAATAGCAGGAGACCCACAGAAAGATCTGAATACGATTCGCAACTTGAAAGCTACATCGACTGGAAAGCGGACGATGGCACATGCAGATCTTGCGTTTCGTTCTGTCGGCTACCTATCTGAGCCATTACCTGGTTTCGATCAACTAGGTATTCCTTTCGACGAAACGCTCGGCATCATCCCCAACGACATGTACGGCCGCGTGATGTCCCCCGGGCGTGGACCAGCTGGACCATTGACGGCGGGTCATGTTCCTGGCATGTACTGCTCTGGCTGGGTCAAGCGAGGGCCGACTGGTGTCATCGCAAGTACAATGGACGATGCATTCAATACCGCAGATATCATTGCGAGGGACTGGGAGAACGGTGTGACGTTCAACGATGGCCAAGGCGAGAGGAAGGAGGGTTTCAAGGCCGTGGAGAGAGAGATGAAGGAGAAAGATGTGCGGCCCGTGAGCTGGAGCGAATGGCAGAAGCTTGATGCTGAGGAGAGGAGGCGAGGGAAGGAGAAGGGCAAGCAGAGGGAGAAGATCAGGAGTGTGGAGGAGATGATGAAGATTCTTGACTCGTAGAGCGGTAGATCCGATCACCACTACCTCTGTACAAAGAAATACGACTTTGTTGATGTTCCTGCCAGACCGCCTCAAACGCTTGCATACCAACGCAACGCCGTGTATAACATCGAAAAACGGCAGAGCGCGATGCGGTGGCTGTATGCTCAGTACTCGTCCGGTGTCACCCGCCTCAGTCGACCACAGGCAAACCGCAAAACCTCATGCGCCACTGGCCTTCATACGATCATAAACGTCCTTAACCTCCTCCTCCGTGAACGGCGCCTCATCGACCATCTTAGCATTCACGACCTCGGCCACATGCTCCCAGAACATCCGCTTCTCATGCTCGACCGTCCTCACGATCTCCGTCATCGCCTCCCTCGAGACGCCCGCCTGGCCTACCACCTTCTCTGACGCCTTCTCGTCCTCTCCCTTCGATCCACCAGCCTGCTCTGCCACCCTCTTATCTTCGTGGAACGTGCCAGCCTCACCGGCCTGCTCCTCGCCAATGCTGACAGGCCCCTTCATATGAAGATACCAGTCCTTCTCGTACGACTCACCTCGATCCTTGGCGACCAGCGGTCCGTTGCGAAAGAAGCGGCTGTAGCACGCTGGGCCGGTCAACTCGTGCTCGGAGCTGAGCTTGCAGGTTGTGTTTGTGCGGATGGCAATATCATCCCAGCCCAGACCTGGAAAATCAATGGACGAGTATTAGTGACCTTTCACGTGACAGTTTTGGACGAGTGAACTAACCTTCCTTGCGCAGCTCGTAGACAGCGATGTTGATCGGATCAGCCGGGATGCGAGACTTGCGTGTGCTGCTCTTTGGTGTTGCTTGAGAGCGGGACTGTGGTGTGGCGGGAGAGCTCCTGACGTTCTTCGCCAGGTGGGTGGTTTTGCTGGTGGCGGTAGGTGTGGTCGCGAAATACGGTGATGATGTTGGTCCCTCGCGGCGAGCACGCTTAGGTGTTGCTGTAGATGCTGGCGGTGGTGAAGTGTCTTCTGGTAGCATCTTGGATGGTTTGCGCTTGACGGAAGTGAGTTTGCGTTCTTTATACATTTCTTTCTTGACCTTGGCTTCCATGCGGTCGGCGAAACAGGGCGAAGAAGGGGACTGCAGACTATGCAGGTAGGACGAGGAGGCTGCGAGTGTTGACAAAGTGTCGGTGTTGTTGAATTCCTCCCGAATTGATGAAGACGGTGAAGAGCAGCAAGAGAAACGTCACCGAGGCAAGGCGGCAACAGCATGTGAAAGCGAGAATATTCACCTGAAGTGGGACAAGTTGGTCAAAGCGTTGCTTCGATTCGATTCGTCACAACAGCACACAACTACTCTACGTGCTGTTCTCCATACCGATGTCGACGACCGTTCTCACATTCTCCCCCTCATAATACCACAGCACTCCATCAAATTCGGAGATGGTCCTCAGTCGCGGATCTCCCTTTCATGCATGCGTGAAGGCTTCCGGGCTCCGATCGGCGGATGCTAACCAAGACTGACGGCCTGTAGGCATGATCTTTACAGAATCTTCCGTAGCTGTAACATCTCCGCTACGATGGATGTCGATGTCGGACATCTTGTCGAATGTTACTCGACTACTTGAGAGCTGCGTAGGTCGCCAAGGTCTCCGGGCTGATTTTTGCTGCTTTTCGTTCTGATTGCTTCTGGCTGGCAGAGCGCTGATCAGAGGCCTTCGCGGTGGCGTGGTATTTGGGTACGAGCATCGACTTCAGGAGCTGTGTGGTAGACTTCGTCGTGGAACTTGACAGCATCGAAGCGGAGTCGTCGGACTTGGAGTGGCTTGGGTTGCGGGAGTCCATTGCGGTGAGACTGAGTTCGGTTGGTCGGAATTGTTTGTTGGTCTTTGAGTGAGTAGAAAGAGGTACAAAGGTGTTCGTGAGTGGAAGCTTCGCTGGTGGTGTACTGAGAACCAAAGACAACGATGAGAAGCATACTTATATATTCGAGACTCTGCGCATTCGTGCGAGTCCAGTCACCGCGCGTGGCCTGACATACCGAACCTTCGGACCTTCATCAACAGGCCGCAGTAACACATTGAGCAGGTAATCCAACCACAAACGCGGTCGAATGCCTCCCATTGGCACGCGCTGCGCACAGTAATCCATTCCGGAGTTCAAGGTTCGGACGGTAGGCACAATACCTCGAGATGGGCCGATACTACTGAGGACTATTACTCATACTTCAGCAGTGCCTTGCATCGTGTATAGTCGGTTCGCTGTAGGCGCAGAAGGCTCCATCTTCGCTCGGAGGAAGCCATTGAAGTCGGTAGAAGCCTAGCGCCAACCTATTCCGAACACCGTGATGTGGAGTGGCGTGAGAAGGCTTGGAACTCATGACTCTTCAAGCTATCTGACTCCTTGGCCACGACGCCTTCCTGGACGGACGGCAGGCCTTGGTGAAGATGCTTCAGATTTGTATGGCGGAATGACCGTGCGGTCGGCGTTCGCGTTCATACTTAGCAGCCTCGAAGGACGTACCTTGAGTCATTATATCACCCTAGCTACGGATCTCCACACCAAAAGTCCTTAGGCGGACCGTGCGTAAATAAGAGCGAGCTAGATAATAGCGTCGATAGACCCTCCAAATATTGATTAATAGCTAGGTTGACTCGATTCAACTTTGGCGTTACCGCTAATAGTTGTCTAGTCAACTCTAGCGAGCGACCGCTTGCTCAATCGATCGAGATCGGGAGCGCTAGTATATAGCTACCGCCACTGCCGCCGCCCTACGCACAGGCCGCCCAAAGACTTTTGGTGTGGAGATCCGTAGATGGACCAAGATGGCATGTTGGGCTTAGAGTTCATGCTGAGTACTCGGAGGCCCACTTAGCAGTACTGAGCTGAATATGCTGAATGTTTACCAGCAGCGTTGTCGGGGGATGAAGGTGGAAGTCGGATTTCCCAAGCAGGAGACTTGCACATTCGTACGGACAGGGTCCACTTCGGCGCGCTGAAACCTTTCGCCGGACGCGACGACAGGAGGAAGGTACACCTCCAATATACGTCTCGAGAACCTCCCACCCATCGCTCGGTTCACAAGGACGAAACGTCTACGAAGCTTACCTTCCCTGGTCTGGGAAGACACGCTGATGTCTCCGAGAGGTAGGAGGTAGGGTTGTTCTTTTGTTGTTCTCATCGAGATCGGCTGCGGGAGCCCACATCCACACCCCGCTTGCAATCCTTCAGAGACGAGACGACAGAGTTGCAACAGCAGAAATGACTGTGTTCCGAAATTTTTTGACATCGAACGCGTCGTTGGGCTATATCGCAAGCATGCGGAATCTCCTCTCGCTTCCTTCTTTGTTCTCCATCTTGCCGTTGACTACCTACGCATCATCATACCACGATAATGTAGGAAATCTTCAGTATGTCAATCCAAAAATCGGAACGTACGGCATCACCCCAAATGGCAACGGCGGCATGATACCGTCAGTCTCTCCGCCGTTTGGCATGACGAGATGGACGCCTCAGACGCGCGAGAACTTCATCTCGCAGTGCCCATACAACGATTTGGACCAGTATATACATGGCTTCCAAGCGACCCATCAACCTGCCATCTGGATGGGCGAGTCCGTAAGTCAGACCTCTGAGACAGCATCAAGCACTCGGGGATGCTTTGACATCTTTTGAGCTCGATCAAAGTTCCGAGATGCTCGCTAACTCTGCTATCACCCTTTAGGGCCAGGTAGTGTTGAGCGCAGGTATAGGAGATGTGAAACCGCTCTTTACGGAAAGAGCCCACAGGTTCTCGAAAACCAACGAGATTAGCACACCTTACATCTACCAGGTGACGATGGACGCAGCATCAGTAGAAGCTGGTGCCAATCTGACCGAGTCGATCTACTCGCCTGTCCCAGGTGGAGCGCAACCGGTGCCTGAAATCGTGAGCGAGGGCGCCAACGGTCGGACGAGACGAGATCTACCTTCATCGGCCGAGGCAACAGCTCTCCCGAGCAACAGCAGACCGACGCCAGGTACGTCAGACTGATGGGTGGCGGGCTTCACCAAGCTAGAACCAGGCACCATGCGGTGCTCTGAGAGCTTTTCTGCTCCATTCGAATCCCGAGACATTTGCTAATGCTGGTATCCATTGTCTTAGGTACAATCCACGCAGATTTGACGGCGACTTCGCACGTAGGACTGCTGCATCTGAGCTTTCTGTCTGGTGACCACGCACCGTATGTAGTCATACAGGCGACTCGCCAAAACTGGACAGGCCATATCTCTATCGATCTAGAGCAGCGAGAAATATGTGGAAGCAACCCGCAGAGACAAGACTACGCTCTAGGACCACTGCATGCCCCAGGGTTCAAAGGCTACTTTGTGTCTCGTTTCTCGCAGCCATTTGCATTGCAAGGAGTCGCCCACGCCGGCCAGCTGGACAACACCGCCCTCACTGGCAGTGGCGAGCATCTAGGAGCTTACGTCATCTTTCGCAAAGGCACTCAATCAGTAGAAGTACGCACTGGTGTCTCTTTCGTAAGCATTGAGCAAGCGCGACGGAACCTGAATCTCGAGGCCCCGGAGAGCGTCACGTTCTCGAGCGTCGTCGATAGCTTGAAGGAAGCCTGGCTGGACAAGATCGGACGAGTCAAGATCGAGGGATACAACAAAACCGACTCTGCGCACGACTCTCGAACAATCTGGTACACAAGCTTGTTTCACGCTTTGCAATACCCCTCCGACTTCTCTGAGCCGCTTGACAACAAGACTGATGGTCTTCGCACCTACTACAGCGGCTACACCGATAGCGTACACGAGAGCGACTCGTACTACCAATCATGGTCCATCTGGGATACATTTCGGGCAGAACACTCTGTTCTGACCTTGTTCGCTCCCGAGCGTGTCAACAGCATGATGCGGTCCTTGGTGAGGATATTTGAGTGGTCAGGGCGGCTTCCCATGTGGGCGAACATTGTCGAAACGAATATAATGATCGCTACCCACGTGGATGCCGTCATTGCGAACGCGCTCGAAAGAGGTTTCCAAGACTTCGACGTTGCTAAGGCCTGGGCTGGAGTCAAAAAGAACGCCTACGTGCCGCCTCTGAAAGACACCGAGCTGCTCTACTACGACCGAGAAGCGCATACACCTGACGAGGTGCGGGCAGGGCTGACGTCGTATCTCGAGAAAGGTTATGTGCCGAACGATCTGTGGGCCGAAAGTGGATCGAGGACTCTCGACTATGCTTTCGACGACTTCGCTGCGTCAAGGGTAGCTTACCATGCTGGAGATATGGCTGCATCTGGCGAATTACTGAATCGCAGCATGGCCAATTATCGTACCATATACAACGATAAAACAGGCTTCATGGAGGCAAAGAATGACAACGGCACCTGGGCAGGCCGAGATATGGGCTGGAGCGAAGGCGACGATTGGATATATACTTTCAACGTCATGCACGACCCCGAGGGCCTGGCTGAGCTACTTGGTGGCAAGGAGAAGATGAAGCATAAGCTGGACGAGTACTTCGAAGGCGGCCATAACGACCACACGAACGAGCCATCGCATCATGCACCTTACATGTATGCAGCTATCGGATATCCAGCTTGGACACAGAACTTGACCAGGTCTATCGCCTACGAGAACTACAACGCTACATCGTCAGGTCTTAGTGGGAACGAAGATCTAGGCCAAATGAGTAGCTTCTACCTGCTATCTGCGCTCGGCTTCTACCCGGTCAACCCTGCTTCAGACGAGTACGTGGTTGGATCTCCGTGGTTTGAGAAGGTCACGATCCGATTCCCTGCTGGTGCAAGTACCGGAGGCATTGGCGGAGAAGAGCATATGCTGACCATTACTGCTCCTGGCGCTGTCACGAAGCCTTTTGTGAAGAGTCTGAGCGTAGACGGAGTCGAGATCCACAGGCCACTTCTGCGGCACAAGCAGATCGTGACTGCCAAGAGCATTGCATTTGAGATGGCGGAAAATCCTCAGCCCTGGGGTGGCGAAGGTATATAACCAACAATACAGCCGAGTCCATGGAAGACCTTGCCATTGTCAATTCCGAATGATTGCTCACAAGTGTGCGATGACCTGTCCATGCAGCATCATGAGGAGACTATCATCACCATCCGTCCAACTTTGCCAAGCACTCTGAAACTCCTGGATCTCCTCACTGCGTACTCATCAGCCGTCATAAAGAGCGGATGTCGTCCAACACTACGACTTACCGTGTTGCCACGCCGGACTCAACCGCATTGTCCGCCGATGCACCCTGCCAAAACCGCAACCCGTTGAAATCTCGTCTCTGTTCTAGTGTATGGAAACACCACGACCCGGCCGTGAACTCAATGCTGGCCGCTGGGATACCTGCCTGCACAGTCCAGTCCTTCAACCTCCGGCCGCCATCCCACTGTATATCCATCGTCTCGTTGACCCGAATAAACCTCTGCCAGCTATCCTCTAGTACCGGATCTCGCGGGTAGAAAGCAGCCGTATAAGTATCGGCCTCGCGCATACACACCACACCGCCACCCTTCCTCGTAACCCGAGCGAACTCCCGTATCGCGCGGCTATGCTCGCTCAGATGGACGACCGCTTGAGACGTGTGTACAATATCGCACGATCCGTCCTCAAAGGGCAGCTCGTACGCATTCGCCACTTGGAAGCTAACATTCGCAACTTGCTGTTCCCTGGCCAGTCCGTTCGCCTTCTCAAGCACAGTCTCCGAGAGGTCGACGCCGATGATCTGACCTTGAGGGATGTACTGTGCCAAGGAGACGGTGATGGAACCCGGACCACAGCCGACGTCTAGGATGCGCAGATTCGGCTTGTCGGCTGCCATTTGAAGGAGGGTTGGTAGCATGTATTGGCAGTTGTTCTCTGCACTCCGCGAGCCATGTGCATTCTTGGTGGCTTCCGAGGGCTTGAAGCCGGCGTAGTAATCGTCTTGCTTGTGTTGATCAGACATTGCTGGTGCAAATGTATAAGAGGGAGAGGTAACAATGAGTCGATCGATTTGGGTTGTAAGTCAAGCTTTAGACGGCAATGCTTAGATAGAGCTGTAAGTCTGCCATATAAGACGTACCTACATCATAGTACTACCGTGATCGGAGGCAGCGGCGATGGTGGAGACACGAGCTGTCAGTCAGCCGCAGAATTGAACCTTCAGTTCAGCTCATCGACTTTACTGGGCCCTTGAGATCCGGGTCCAGCGTGGTCTTGGAATGTTGGCACTGGTTGTTATAATACTTGGTGCAGCTGGCTGAAGTCTAGTGTAACCTTAGCCCTGGTATGCTCTTCTTTACTCTCTATGCTACTGTACACCTTTACATTCATGATTCGTGCAATCATGACAACATGCTGATGGTATTGATGCCCTCAATGCCAACATCTTGGGTGCCGCGAAGCCAGCCTGGTTGGTAATATGCCGTGGTAATTGCATCCTCCGGCGTTGACGATGATGAGTCCCAGCCCATACCAGATTCCATACCACGTAAAGATACTCTCTACGCACTGCAATCATGCATCAATGAGTTCTTCGGCCACGCATACCCCGTGTCATCCCACTTCGTCATATTCGGGTTCTGGTACGCCTTGGGATGCCGTCGGATATACTCCGTCGTCTCGTAACCCGGCGGATCGCACGTCACCATCTTCTGGTCTTCGCGCTGATACAATCGAACATAGTCGATGCGCATGATCGTAGGAAAGCGCAAATCCGCCATCTGGACCCACGTCCATGAGTTCGACATGCCAAGATTCAGGATCATAGACATGGGCTCTTCGGAGACAAGGCGCTGGCCGATGTTGCCGTTGGGCCCAATGGCGCGGGCATCAAACTTCATCATCTCCTCGTCGCCGATCGTCCAGGCGATGAAGGAAGATTCTGTGCCGCCAGGAACGTATTCGAAAGCGAACTTCTGATACTCTTTGCCGTCGTACCACTTGTTGTTGAGCATGCTGGTTGTGCTGACGGCTTCCTGGAAAGGGCCTCCAGTATAGGTGTTCACCATCGAAAGATGCTTGTTGGGGTTCTCCATGAAGTCATAGTTGGGATAATACCAGGTATCGAATGGCGCAACTTGAAAGCTCTGCGTCGCAACACCAAGTCCCAGGCCACCCCAATCAGCGGACACCTCTGCTATGTCGATTTCTGGTGCGCCACGTCCGCGGCCAGGAGATGGGTGTTGCTCTCCAGCGCATGTACATGATGCTAAGCGCTGGCCCGGAAGGAAGCTTGTTCCGTCCGTCATCGACTGGTTTGGTGTGATGCCGCTGTCGCACTCATCGTACGTATATGGCCAGAGTCCGTCTGTGGTGGAGAGGTAGCCGGGTCGGCCGAGATTGCCCATCGTCCACACACCAGGCCACAGACCATGTATCCCGGCAGGACCTGGCAAGGACAAAGAAACTTCAAAGACACCTCCTTTGAAGCACATATGGTTCCAGGAATTCAGCATACCAGACCGGAAGTCCAAGTTGTGATTCACAAACTGATCCATCTGTAGCTGGAGAGTGCCGCCACCAGTGTTGATAGCATCTGCGTCGTACCACTCAAGATCCTGCGTTGCTCCATACCATCCTTCGAATCCAAACCAGTATGGATCATCTCCGTGGTAGAATGTGCGATTTGGCTTGTTGAACTCGTCACTGAACATCAGCACGAGCTCATCGCCATCGATACTCGGACGTGTCATGGCTTCTTCCGGGGTGTCCGGATCAATCAAACCGTGTCGTACATTCTGTAACAATGGGTACAGATTGTCGTTGACATGATACCATGGATCAGGCTGTGGCGGTCCCGGATCTATCACTCCTGGGTAGTCTATAAGAGCTGTGCCGGTCCAGGATAAGATGGGCAAGACGACAAAGATGCAAAGTAGGCCGCACATCATGAAGAACAATCCAAAGGTGCTAACAATATTCTCTCGTGAGAAGTGATCTCTCAGTTTCGGTTTCAGCCGAATGTCGTCGTCCCATTGTGGCATATGCATATCGTCGTCATCCTCCTTGTCGTCTGTTATGAGCGGAAAAGAGTACTCGGGCGCTCCTAGTCGATCGTCCATGTACTGAAAGAAAGCGAGTTTTTCCGGGTCAGCTGGTCGAAGAGGGATCGGTGTCCGGGTCCTCTGTGGTTCTGCAATGGTGACAATGGCAGGGTGCATCTCGTGTATGGGACATGTATCCGGCCCTTGTGGTGTTGCAGGTGTGGCAGTTCGTGACCGCTCCTCGAAGCTTTCGAATGGATTCGACAACCGCTTGTTGTCGCCGAATGGGTCTGATAGTCGTTTCGCCAGCTCTTCAGGTTCTGCACCAGACAGTGCTCCAGCTGTCGAGTAATTGACTGAACTCCTTCGCGATAGCTCATCCTGAGAGCTCTGTGGCGTGACGAAAGGGTTAAAGTACCTCGTATAGTCCGAGCCAAGATCTCTCACGGAGCGTGGACTCGACAGTATTGAATGGCTCGATGGAGAGCTCAGCTGTGAGAAAGGATGCGGCTCGTTGCTTGGAATGATCAGTGATGGCCGTGATCGCCGCCGTGCAAGATTACTGCGCAGCGGTACGGTCAAATAGCGATTGTTCCGGTACTCTGGCCTTCCATTCCGCCCCAGCAGCGCTTCAGCGGCATCGTTACTGCTTTGACGGCTGCGCGGATCACTCTCTGAGCTCGGTGGTGTCGGGTTGAGAGGTGAAGAGATCGCGGGAGTGTGCACCGAAAACCGACGTGTGCCTGAACCTGCGTCTTGCCGTGCATATGGTGGATCTGAGTACGGGCTATCGTGTGAAAGCGAAAGCTGACTTCTCTGCTTCCGCACGAGTAAATCTGGTGTACTGTTCCATGGATTCTGTTGTGTGCGGACTGAGGGCCTTGCAGCCTCCCGAAGTGACTGTGCAGACTGCTGAGCAGCAAGATGAACGGCCGAACGGCCAGCTTGATGTGCTCGTCGCTCGTCTGATGGTTCTGGCGGCGGTTCTGACTGTCCAGACAACGTGCGCGATCGTTCAGGACGTGACGGCGCCATGGGGTGATGTTGTGCTACCGCGTCGAGGGCGGCATGTGAGGCAGGTTGCCGTTTGCAATGGCAGCAATCTGTTGAGTGGATAGCGATGGGATGAGTCCAAGACGATGTTGGTGTCCAGACTCACGTGGCGAGGATGAGGTCGAGGTCGAGTGCTGGTACCTGAGTCTGCGGTGTTTGAGAAGTTGTGGAGGTGCGATCACCCCACACTTGTTGTGCATGCACGACCACGATGAATGAAGAAAGAGCATTACACGAAGCTGCACGAAACGCGCAAGGGACGATTGGGATTGGGACACATTACCGGAAACCGTGCAAACACATGCGCAATCTCGCGCGCCTCAACGCGCCACAGATGCACCTCGCACAAGCACAAAGCAACACCATACAGGGACACTCAGCTGCTCAATGGATGATGTTGCTGGCGAGCAATGAGAGGGAGCGCATTGTCGTCACATTCTGTATGAGGGGCCGACGCATCGGCCCCGATCCCGCCAGTAACAACACCTCCCATGCCGACCAAGGCTGGATAGTTCAGATGGCGTGCGCATCGATGAGCATGAGAAGCTTCGCCGCCCACATCAGACCACGGAGTGATAGAGTGAAGTTGGAGCCCAGATTGCGTCGAAGGAAGCCATTGCAGGGATGTGAGATAACGCGATTTTAGCGGAACCCTAAAATTATGGCGCAACATTGCCAAGAAGACGGTGGAAGATCTCGAGAGGACGGTAGCGGCGACAGCAATATTACTGAGGTCTATCTACAGACTCTCTGCCGTCACGATCTATCACGAGTATGTCTATCCCCATCTTCAGTCCATTACTATAAGCGAACGTTTTCGAGAGAGACACCAGGTCATCCATTTCCTTCTGCCATCCCGTGGGGTATCTTTTACAAACCATATATACAAACTCCAGTATCCCATTCATCTATAAAGCAAGTCCGACCTGGCTAGTCGGCGTCATGACAACAGGCCAGTGGTCCTCCCTGGCCTTTCGAACGTCGAGCTCTCCGTAGCTGTGCGGGTCGTGATAGGTCGCAGGGGGCCAGAGCGGCGTGAGACGTGACTCGCCAGTGTGAGAGCGGCTGTGGCCTTTGGAGGTTGGAGAGGACGCAACAGTGAGCGAGGGCGACTCAGATTCCGCCACTGAGGAGCAAATCGAGTTCTCCGAGAGCGAGCGTTGTGGAAGGCGAGGGCGTGGCTGGCACTTGTAGAAAGGCTCACCGCTCGGCAAATGTGACGAGGAAGCGGAAGGAAAGATTCCTGACAGCCAGCCTGACACCCGGGAGCTGGTTCTCAGGGTTGTCGAGGCCGAGCGACGTAGAACTGGCCGTTCGGTCGCAGGCTCTGAGCGCATTGGGTCATGGGAGAACGCTTGTGCTGTGAGCGGTCGAGCCAACCCAGACCCAATAGCATCGAGTGTCTCTGCTCGTGCTCGGACCTGCATCGTGGGCGCGATGGCGGCAATGTGGTGATCTGGGGTGCTGCCTCTAGCAGCCTCAGCTCGTCGTTCCTCGACAATCGTGTTGAGCTCCATCACTCCTTTCTCCAACTCCTGATCGTCGATATCAGAGCCGCTCCGGCGTACGGACTGCTGCGAGCGCTTCCGCTTCGGTCGCATGCGTTCATGCGATGGTCGTGAGCTGAGAGAGGATGGCGTGCTGGCCTCGTTTGCGCGCCGTAGCGAGCTCGAAGACGATCGTGAGGACACAGCCGGTCTTGCAGCACGCTGCTCCTGGAACTCCACCGTTCGATGTTCACTTTCGACCGCAGCGGGAGGAGGAGGCTGTAGTGGCCAGACAGTGCTGCTTTGTTGCTGATATCTGTTAAAGGGACTGTCCCGATTGATACGGTATGATTGAGGACGTTCGCTCTCTACCAAGAGGTCTTCTGTAGAGCTGGAGCGTTCATGCACAGCATTTCTAGCCGAGGAACTCTCCACCGGACTTCTGGCCTCCGGTGGGACTGGAGACTCTCGAAGCACTACGGGTCCAAGTCGGAGAGGTACCAAGCTTTGCCTTTGCGCGTCCGTCTGGTCGAGTCGCCGAAAGCCGTAAGGCGAGCTTATGCTAGGTCGAGGCGCATGGCCGGGTGAATGCCTGGGTCTGTTGGCAAGTAGAGACCAGCGATTCATCAATGAGCTCTCTCCGAGGTCGAGCGGCTTGATCGATGGCGGTCGTTCCGATACCTGGGATTTGTGGCGGACCGGTTCAATGGCTCCAACTGGCTCATCACCTTTCCATACCGGCAAGGGCTGAGGTAGTGGAGTAGCAGGTAGCTCGGCGAGCGGTAGTGGTTGCTCGTTGCATACACCGACTCGAGCAGTAGCTGTGACCAGTCAGAGACGTATATGTGTGACAGAAGGCAACTCGTACCCCTCGATCTCTCCTTCTCAATCGGACTCTCATCATCGTTTACAGCCGCACAGCAGCATAGAAAGGCGGCCCTACAATTGAGGTCTAGGTTAGCTCACATTCAGCTGTGGTAGAAGCAAACGGTATACGAACAGCCACCCTCTGTAATGTTCTCCATCTTCGGAAACGAAGAGGCCCATTGACCTCAAACTCGAGGTATCATGGAGTAACAGTTGCCACCACACTAAGGAAGGAGTGAACGTGGCAGTGAAGAACGCAGAAAAGGAAGAAGGAAAAACAGAGAACAAGGCAGGAGTAGGAAGCAAGGTGCATGAACAGAATGGAATAGGACGTCAGAGATGCATGCTTCCGTGGAGCGTGCAAGAAGTACCTGCTGCATTTTTCGGCATTGGGCAGGTGCAACCTGAAACGGTGTCGCTCTCGGCCAGTCCTCGAAATTGCTCCTGCCCATTCTCACGCGAAGCAAATCAGCGTCAGCAGAAGGTGTGGAAACGATGCAAGGCCGATGAACGTGGCAAGCGTTCACTGGTACGCCTAGAAGCGACCTGAGGAGGTCGAAGAAAGGCGAAATGAGATTAAGCTTTCAAGGCTTGGGGAAAAAAATAGGTGTGCGCGGCTGCTGATTGGGACCTGACTACAGGCTTTCAATGCAATATGTGCTCTACTGGCTGACGACCCGCGAAGCCATGCAGAGATGCGAGGTAGCAGGGCGCTTCCCTGTCGATAGCTGCAGAGGACTTTGAAACCATCATCAACGTCCGTAACAGCATGGCCGCTGTATAGGAGGCTGGAGAGGGCTGTCTCACAAACATTCCGAGTTCTTCCTTGGAAGATGTTGGACCTGCGCTGACTTGACGTGAAATTATTACCGATGGCTCCTCGAATGCTGTGGTCTGTCTCGCTGACGGTATTCGTGCCTGGAAGCCACCACTATAAGGCGCTCGAGAGACACTCTGTGCTCAAAGCTTGCGTTCATCAGAGAATACGGTTCTGCGAGATTCAAAGCCCAATTGAAGAGCCAATAGGACTTATACACAACATGAAACATGCCAGGCTGGCATACGCTTATGCTCATTTCGTATCGACAACTTCGAATTCAACCGACGCTCAGACGTCACTTCGTCTTCTGACCAGTCTAGAACTCGCGACTGCCGGCGTAGGGCTGCGTATGCTTCAATGGCCGTGCTTTGCGAAGGTGACTGCAGATCATCCGATGCCGACTCCTGTGCTGTTGCGCTGGCGCTTGTTCGAACTCCGCTGTCTCGAACTTCCCGACTTTCGCGGGCGTCCTACGGACCAGTGGTGACAATTTTGGTCGTGACCAGACTGAGATCGCCGCCATGGACTCTCGACTACCGTCGAATGGCCCGAAAAGGTGCGTGTTTCGAGCCTCAGAAGGGGGGCCATGAACAGACTACTGCTTCCTGGGCGTCAAGTTAACAAGCAGAGGCGGCTTCATCCAATTGTTGTAGACAACCACATTCTTGTGCTCGCCGTCTGGTGTCCACATCTCGTTCGGTCCAGCCATCGCAATGTCGTTATGCCAGAGTAGCTTCGCGATGATGAGTCTCTGCTCCATGTACGACAGGCTACAATCAAGTCAATGTCAACCGTCCAAATAAGGGAGACGAGATTTGTAACGCACTTCTTTCCAATACACCCTCGTGGTCCTAGCGAGAAGGCGTTGCTTGCCCCGAGCTTGTCAGTAGCATTATCTTTGTCCATCCAGCGCTCTGGCATGAAAGTATAAGGATCGTGGAAGTTGCGCTCGCTGTGGGTGGCAGCCCACATACAAACGGAGACAGTAGTCTGATCATGTCAGCTTCATCACAAGCTGAGACGGCTATACGTACGCCCTCTGGTATATACTCTCCAACGACCGTGTCGCCACCCTTTGGCACCTTTCTAACGAACGGAATTGGTGCAGAAGGGAACATTCGGAGGCCTTCTTCGATAACAGCGGTCATGTATTGCAGCTTGTGTAACTCTTCGTAGCGAATATCATCATCGGTTGCAAAGGCCTGCCGGATCTCCGACTTCAATCGTTCAAGTATATGATTGTTGTTTGGTCTCAACAATTGGTTGAAGAGCCCACTTGAAAACGCTGCTGTCGTCTCGGTGCCTGCAATGATAGTCATGGTCAGCGACGTGCCTTTGCCGCGCCGTAACAGGTATGCATACCTGCGATGATGAGCCAAGCTCCATTGACAATGATCTCGTCCAAGCTAAGTGACCCGCCTTCTTGCTGCTTCATCAGATAGTACAAGAAGTCGCTACGGTCGCTGTGTGTCTGTTCCATCCGCTTCAAGATCTTTTCGCGCGAATAATCGAGATGCTGTGTCCGTGTCCTACGCAATTTGTCTGGGATACACTTTAGTAGCATCTTCTGCATCCACGAATCTGTAGCCGCCAGTCTTCTGGTCGCTTGCTCGATAGCTCCCGCTGCAATAGACTGCGAGATCAATGGTACCCAAAAGCGGAACTCTTTGCTGTGCAGACACCCGAACGGCTCTCCCAGAGCCATATCACCCATGATGTCGAATGTTGTGTACTGCGTCGCCTAGCTGTCAGTCAAATCTCGGAGGCTTGAAGCAATACTCACAGCAAAGCAGTCAACAATACCGACGACCTCGCCGCTAGCAGCAAAGTCTTGCATCTTCTTGCTGAAGACGTCAATGTACGATTTTACGATGTACTCCTGCTCAAGCAGTGCCTTGGCAGAAAAAGCATGGCTCAGCGCACGACGCTGTCGGGCATGGGTCACGTCATCCGCCATCGTGATCGTCAGAACACCAGGAACGGACTGGATGGAGCCGACATGTATTGGGTCCTTGTGTAAGTTGGCATGTCCTGGCCGCGAGCCATAGACATCTTTCCATGCCACTTCTTCGTCGAAGCAGAGCTCATTGGGTGAGCTACGAACAATGGGTCAATATTGATCATGGGCCTTCTTGATAAAGAAGGGTATCCGACCACAGATGAGAGGAACAACCGCGGGAAAAGGCGAGGCGCGGGCTAAAAGAGGACCTGGATATCGTGCCAAGGGGTGGAAGTATAAGTTGTAGACGATAGTGTAGATGATGCCGGCGATGATCTACGATCAATGATCAGTAGTGTCTCTCGAACATGAGAGGATATCGTAGCTACCAGTAGTACTATAGTTGTCCCACCCAAGGGCGCGAGTTGGGAGACGCCCATATCAGCTAAATTGTCCAGCTTGAGGACGGCCATATTGGAGAATGATGGAGGAAACAGAAGTCGGAAATGATGTCGAAACACTCACAGCGGACCAAGCATGAACCCCTACCTATACGATCTCTTGGTCAGACCTCTCTCGATGAAGCTTGTGCGGGCGGATGGCAGGAAGCAAAGATGAAGTATAGGTACGCCGCGGTTTTGGTGCGGTTGTCCTTGTGCGACGAAATATCGCTGAGTCAGCCCAATGTCGCGTCGACACGCGTCGGGTGTTTTCCAGAATCAGACACAGCTTATGTGCTAGCACACCATCCGCGATTATTGGAAGTCAACTAGGTATCTGCTATAGCGAGATACTCGTCTGCCCGAGTCGACCGATCGCTAGCGGGAGTGAATGACTCTCCAGCACAGCAGCATGCCACGCGCTACTGTACTGCCACTCGTTCTGCTATGCTGCCTGGTGTACGGAGTACCACTTCCATCTTTACCATCTTGAGTCTCAACTTTATGCTACGAGCCATTGGGGTGGAAGATGGGCGCGTCCTCAATGGTCTGGGCTTTGACATGCTAGTCGAAGAACTCTTCCGAACCAAGCGCTTTTGCCAGCCGATACACCACTCGCTCGACCTGCTTCGCATTTCCTAGTACTTTCTGCGCTCCCGGAGTCTCCTCGATCTCACTCGGCATGCACACTACCTCGCTGAACTCGTGGATAGCTAGCCATGTCGGCGGCTCCGGAGCTGGAGCATCAGTTGTTGGCAGGCCCTTCAGAGCCCTGGACTGGGCATTTGTTCGAGCCGTCTGCAGATGGTACAACGTCGAGCGATTGTACCCTTGGAGCTCCGCTGCCGCTGGTATGTGCTTCGGCTTGTCAACTTCAGCATCAAACTATCATCTGCTGAGCGACTTACCTCATCCCTGAACCACCGGTCGACATCTTCATCCGATACTCCAGCGCCTGGCTCCACGCCAAAGACCACGAGGCAAGCTGCAGCCTCCTCCCTCTTCTGCTTTGGCTGTGTCTTGTGTACAAGACCCAGGTACCGCACATCGAGATCCGCCAGATCGTAGATGATGCCGCTACCGGGTAGAAGGTCACTCTTGACACGTATCTTTCGGAACTCCTCTCCTTGGGTAAAAGCAAGATCCTGCATGGGGTAGAAGGCCAAGTAGACCTTTGCCTTGTTATTGTTCTTCCTTTCGAAATCCACATCGCGGTACCGAAAAGCTGACTTCATCCCGGTCGTCTGGACAATTTCGTCGATGTGGTCTTCATCGTACCACTTGAAGTACGCTTGTTCATCCAGGATGTCACTCCGATCAATCCTGGAGGTGACATATAACAAGCCTTGTCCTCGAACTTTGGGATTGGGTGATGCCATCTCGAATGATCGACTCAGGAGCCGTCTTGTATCGAATGTGCCGCGAGTATAATATTGCAGAAAGACTTTACTCTCAGAACAGGATTTTATGTGTATTTCTCACTCAGCACGACAGCCCCCGAGATGCCTTTACAGAGACCTGGAGAAGCTCCAGAGTTTCCGGGTGCGGTTAATTCGCAACGACCAAAAACACGGAGATACTTTTCCATCTCTGAAATTATCAACCTATTCACAACACCATGGCACACAGTACGTACCTATGGGAGTATGCCCGTTGAGCAGAGATACTACAGCATGCCAGGACGCGAAGTCCAGCTGCTACATGTGAAGCGGCTGCTAACGAACGTGGCCATGATCACTCGCGGTTTCCCATCAACTGCTCGTAACTGCAGCTTAAAATCTCAACAACATTGCCCCAAGGATCTCTCAAATACAGTGCCTTGTCACCATCGTACAAGTCGACAGTCTCGCCAATTTGGACCGCGCCGTCCTCGCAGGCCTTCTCCGCTACCGCCTCAGGATCCGGAGCTGTGATGCCCAGGTGGAAGTATCCTCCGCGCCGATATTGCTGTTCGAGCGACCAATCCTTCTTAATCTCCTCAGCCTTCTCTGTCGGAGGGTCGATGAACTCGAAGATCTCAAACCCAACACCGTTGCCCGTTGAAAGCCAGGCAACTTTCACCTTGTTCAGTTTGTCGCCGTAGATCTTGAAGATCGGAGAATTGGTATCATCAACATCGCGATCTGTCGTTCTATCTCGTCGGATGCGTCTGAAACCTAGGTGCTTGCCATACCATTCACTGGCTTTATCAACGTTGTCCACCGCGACACCGAAGTGGTTGACCACGAAGTTCTGGTTTTTGTACGGATGCTAAACCGATTGTGAGACAATAAAGCTCGTGCAAGCCCAGAGAGAACAACTTACGGGTACCATGTTGTGCCTAGGTCTTCGCCGTTTGAAGGCCTGGTCTCGATTGATGTCTGCTACCTCGATAGAAGGCAGTACCACACCACCCAATGCTCAACTAGAGTGGCGGGTAGTCAATTTGCTATCGTGTTCGTCGGAGGAAACAAATCCGTCACGAGCAAAACACCATACTACGCACGACTATCGGGTCAACTATAGCCCTAAGGATGGCTGTATATTCTCAAAAAGATGCGAAACCCCGCTCGCGCTTCAACGGAAGTCGTTGCTATTATTAACAAGTGTGCACTCGATCTCGAAAGTTGGAAGTGTGTTTCCGACTGCCTGCGCCTACCGAGGACATCTGCTCAACCCACAACAGATTCGAGAACATGGCGCCAAGAGAAATATTCATGATCATTCTGTCCTACCAATCGATGCCGAGCACCGTGTCACCGGCCAAACGCCGTTCAATCTTTCAGATGACGATTACGACAGATAGCGAAGCGCACCGGCTACTGGCAAAGAAGGGTCATGCGTATCTACAACGTGTTGATACACGTTCGCTTTGATTGATCTAGGAATGACTAGATTTGGGAGTCGACTGGCTATCGGGGCGCCTTCTCTCCGACAACGGTGTAGTCGTACCCAAGCATGACGGTAATCGGATGCTGGATGAACTTCTTCTCATCGGGTAATATCTTCTCAAGAAAATCCTGGTCTGCAGAGATCTCCTTCCAAGCTTCCAGATCGTCTACCCATACTTCGGCAATACCATCGAAGTCCAGGGTTGGATTGCCAAAAGAGCGAGCGATCTCCTTGGTTTCTGGTGTGGCGTGATGCTAGGTATCGGGAATCAGCATTGATACGACAAGCGAGGCAGGGCAGGCAGTCTCGATGTACCTGGTTGTACCGTCTGCATCTATCCGTGAAGGTCTTGTTGCTCAATGCGAGATCTGCGTGAGTGGTTCGCCAGTACTCACTGAACTCTTCGTTGGTGAGGTGGTCGAGCTTGTTGAGACAAAGTGTAATCTTCAGGTACTTCTTCTCCGCTGGGAAGGACATTCTGGCTGGACCTAAGATTACTCCAAAGCAATGAGGATACCTCCAATGGATGGGAGTGTGATAAGGTCGAATGGATATGCACCACCTGGAAAACCATTGCCGAGGCCGTGGCGGGGGTCATTGAGGGATTTTTGGAAGACTCGATACTCGGTTTCGATTCTTGTGTGTAGTCGAGATCGTGTTGGGGTGATCGTAGGCATATGGGAGTGGTTGATGACATGCCTATAGCTTGGCCTCACGCTTCGTTTCGTTCTCCACACTCCGTACTGCCGCCTCCAAATCCGGAATATCATCTGCCCTCTGCGCCGGTGCACTCCATCTAACAATACCATCCCCATCAACTGCATACGTGCCTGCAGTCTGCCATCGCGATCCACTCTCAGTTGGTCGATTCCAGATCCCCTCTGTGCGTCCGAGTTTCCAGACCGAGTACATGCTCCACGGACTTAACGTATGAGCGAAGCTGGCCGTTCCAAGGCCCCAGGCCGCGTAGATCTCGATCTTGTCGTCAACCACAATGCGGAGGTTCTCTGGCTCGCTGCCGGCTTGAGGTAGTGATCGCAGCCAAGCGTTTGTGGAGGCCTCGTCGCTATGAGAGACAGCAATGAAGTCCAGCGATTTCTGATTTTTCGCGACCTCACGGAGGTTCAAGAACGTCTTCTCGGCGAAAGGACACCCACAATGGCGGAGGAAAGTAATAATTGTCTTGCGGCCAGGTTCCAGCTGAAGTTTGGGAGTATCCGGAGCTTTGCTGCCGACTTGAGGAAGTTCTGCCGTTGGTGGTGGTGCAGATGGTGACCACCACGAGTTGAGCTCCTGCTGGAAAGTCATGTTGATGCTCGATGCCTAAACCTGCGTTCTGGTGGGTTTCTCTTGTTCGGGCTTGCGAAGTGATTGTTCTGTGGTAGAGAGACGACTGGAGTTGTTGAACATTCACACGCAAGCCCCATGACGCAGCTGTGCCGAAGTTCCGAAACGGCAAGAGCCGGATCCCCACCTGAGTTCTTTTACATCCACCGCAGACCACAAGCTCATCAACGCGTACCCTTCGACAATACATCTACGGGACGCCTCCGGCGGGTTGCATCGATGGTCTGCAGGCCGTAAGTATGTTAGCGAAACCTTGTTCCACGTCATACAACCAGATACCTCTGTCTCTCAATATTCAAGTCTCTCAAGTCCCAAAAGTAGCAACGTCTTCCTACAATATAATCATAAAGCTATGCCTACTGTTTACCCTCTCCTCTTCCCCCTTCTACTTTCCGTCTCACTACTCGTGACCCCAGCTGCTGCGTTTGGCGCTGGGTTCGTCGCCCGAGGCTCCCCCCAACAGGGCACGAGCTATCGCCATGGCGACATTCTTCTCGCGGTGCCATTCCTCGCATTAGCTAATCGTCGTCTCGTCAAGACCATCTACTTTGGCAACTGGCTGCGAGACTTCAGCCAAATTCTAGACACCAGATCGCTAACCCTAGTACCTGAACCGATATTACGGGTGCTGGTTCGTGTATTTGCCGTTCTCCAATTCGGATACTCGACCCGGGAATTCGAGGTGACGCATGAGAGACTGGGCTTCTACCGGCCGAGGGAACATATAGATAACCCACGAGGTTATGATGGAGGTGGTGGTCTTGTTCCTGGGTTGCATCACCCAGTGCTTCCCGAGGAGTACGGCATCGACCGATCCAGTGGTATGAAGAACTACATCGCCAACACACCACCACGACGCACTGATGCCGAATCGAACACACCCCGGAGCGAAACTGCTGCGGAGTACATCGAGGATCAGCTCATTGCGGCGGTTTCCTGCGGCCGCAGTGGGGACTCCGAAGCATATCTACATCTGGGCGCCGCTTTACATGCTATCGAGGACTTTGTTGCGCATTCAAACTGGGTCGAGCTGTGCTTACGGAACTTAGGGACCGGTTCCCACGATGCCATGGGGGAGCCAATGCTGGAAGCGACTGCTGTGAAAGCCTCGGGTCTTTCCAAAGTGTTCCCGTTCGTTGGCGATGGTGTCACCGTGGATACACGGCAAGGGCCTGCTCCTCCAATTGTAACAGGCACGTTCGGGGCCGTAGTAAGTCAGACTGATGGTCAAAAGGTCTTCCCCACTGCAATGCTTGCTAACCTTTCCCTTTTTTTTCAGGATCTTTTTCAAACTCTGTTGGGTGAGATCGACGACAAGCTCAGTGCTTTCAGCTTGCCCGCACTGCGCGCACGCAGCGCTTCTTCAGACAGCACGCTCTCCGTGATGACGAAGTCGTTACTCAGTCTCCTTCAGAAACTCGATGCTCCCTTCGACAGGGACTTCGCAGATGTCCAGAAGATTGCTAGCAACCCCAAGCCTGCTGACTGGGGTATGCTCCAAGAGGCGCCTGATCTGCTCTGGGACTCAATCGAGCCCTTCTTCCGGCTACGCGACAACATCATTCGCTGGACCTATGACCACTTGACCGTTCGGGCTGTGCAGGATGCCCTCGCTGCTATATCGACCGCCGTCGACCGTCTCGTCTACACCGTGCTGGGTGTCTTTCTCCGTCCCTTATTGGGCCAGATAGCAGCAGCTTTGCAGGAGCAGGAAGCCGAGCTGCTCACCCGGGAACGCGCAATGCGCACTAAGACAGTATTCGAGCTGGGATCTGATGTGCAGGATCCGAGTCATAGCGAGCTGGCAAAGGACCACTATGGGCACCCATTGAACGAACTTGCAGGTCGCGTTGCGAGCAGGATGACAACGTATACAATTGCGCAAATCGCGCCACTATGGCAGCCGGACACTCCGCTGGACGTACGTCCTGCGCTTGATAGGATACTTTCAGCCTTGCACCATCCTTACAATACCTCTCTCGACACTCGCTCCGAGGTTCAAGCCACGATGCTCGCGGAAGTGCGTACCTACGTCTCAACCCACATGCGAGACGACCCTGTCGGCTTTCAGGCCACACTGGCGAGTTTAGATAGAGAGCACTCTGCTGCCAGGCGCGGCGAGCACGAAGGCCACCACATCACGGTAACCCATGCCGGAGAGAACGAGTCGTCGCCCCTCCCGCCTGCACTTGTGTCCCGGATCACCTTCAATCTGCAACGGGCAAGCGATGAAGGTCTGCTTCCCGCGTCCGCGATCTCAGGAATCGAAAAAATGCTGCGTGCGGCGCCGAGTGAGGAAGCACCGAATCCTCTCGATGCTGCTATGACGGGGCTTGGTGGTGTGGGGTTGAAGGCTTCGTTTAAGGACATTGATACGGCGGAGATGGCTGGAATACCCGGCATCGGTGAGTCGCAGCCTGCTAACAGTCTACCACAGGGCACCCGACACACTTGCTAACGGGCTACGTCATGGACTAGGCGAGGTACTGAGGGATGCGATCATCATGACTCGAATGATGGAGGCGGAAAAGGAGGAGGGACAAGAAGGCGTAGCAAGCAATCTCGGCGGCGAGTGGTCGAGAGAGAGGAGCAGAGAGATGTGCGACTTGATGGACGTAGAGAAGAACAAGAAGCGAGTGGATCAGATGAGGAAGCAGATGGAACAAGGAGACGAGAAACAGACCACGATGAACAAGGTCAAAGAAGGATTCATGAAGTTGAAGCCGAAGAAGTGATCCTCCTCAGACTCTTTCGAAGTTCTCTAGTCATTGATAAATAGACCCAGGTAGACATATACTAACGCCTAACGAGGTAGTCCCTCTGAGCCGCAGTTCTCGTTGGTCGGCTCGTGTTCTAGAGAGCTAGATCGCGACCTGCAGGTGTATGTTGATCCTTTCCATGATCGAGACTGCATCCAGCCTGGAGAGGTTTTTCTTTTGTGTTCTGTGGCACACCAGCCCATGATGATGACGTCGACATGCATCCAACTTTTACATCCTTCCCGATCAAGTGCTTGCGATCGATGGAATAGAGTTTCCAACGGCTGGCGTTTGCTGCTGTTCGTGTAACTCTTCGTCATATCAGCAGGGATCTAGTTGTGCCAGGTTTGTTTTGTGCGTGGCGGTAGGTGTAGTAAATACGGTGCTCTGTTTCTCGTACCTGTGCTCCCTACTCTCTGCCTTCTTGATCTAGTCTACTATTGAAAGATAGAAAGAAAGAAAGAAAGAACAACAAACAATTTGATCACATTCGGAGATCAACCATCAAGATGGTTCAAGTACTCGAGAACAGCGTAATCAACCTTGAGGTAAGAGCTCTCTGTTAGAGCATACGATGATACCATCTCATTACTTTGTCCGCTGAACTTCGTCCGGTATAGGTCATGCCAGGCAAAAGTGGCCAACAAGTCCAAGACGAAACCAAAGACCAAGCCCAGTCCATCGCGAACGCTGCGCAGGACAAAGCACAGGGGGCCGCAAAAACCGCACAAGACTCCGCGTCCAGCGCGGCAGGCACCGCACAGGAGAAGGCCCAAGGCGCACAGCAAACCGCCTCCTCAACAGCGCAATCCTACTCCGAAGCCGCGCAACAGAAAGCCGCTGGCGTCCAGCAGCAAGCCGGGCAGTACCAAGCTTCCGCCGGCGACTCGCTGAAGGGCTACGGCGACACGGCCCAGCAGACCGGAGAGAGCTACGTGAAGTCTGGCGAAGACGCTGCCAATGGTGCTGCGAAGAGCTACCTACCCGAGAGCGCGCAGGGGTATGCTGGATCCGCTGTCGGGTACGCAGGAAACTTCGCCTCGGGGACCGTAGGAGCGGTGGGCGGAGGCCTGAAGGACGCGGGCGACACGGTGGCGAATGCTGGGTACGAGACTGTTTCGGGGGTGGCCAAAACTGGGTACAACGTTGGTGGGAACCTGGGAAATGCTGTGACCGGCAAGAAGAGCGGAGAGGAGGCGGCCGGGGAGGCGAAGGGCGCGGACGCTACGGCTGGCGGTAAAACGGCGTAGATGCTGTTTGGGATATGTCGTTTTAGTTTCCTGTGCTTAGATGAGAAGTCGACATCACTAAGGAAGTATTCCCGAGCGCCACCAACTCTAGCAGACTCACCACAAACTCACCCGTCGCCATGGGCAGATAAGTAGATGTCTGAGACGTTCTCTTGTACACCCCCCACACCCGCCCCGTAAAGAGCGGCAGCCTCGGCCGAAGCCGCAGCGGAAGGGCATACCTTCTAATCCCAAAAAAAGGTTGTTCTACCCAGCGCGATACCCGAAGCAATCCCATGTTGGTAGAGGGAAGAGCTTCTGCGAGATCATTCGTTAAGGTTCGCGGCGCTGGGGGTGCATGTGTGATCTGCTGGACGAAGTGAGAGCTGAAACGGGAAAGTTGTGCTTGCGCATCCATCGGTGGCATGTTGCAGTGCCACTGATCGCGTAGGTTAGCTGCTCAGCAGCTGGACCAGCTCAGCAGGTAGGCTGAAGCAAGGATCAGCCATATCGGATCTGCCGTAGCAGTCCACACGCATCTCGCATCTCGGATCTCGAGCTCTAGGCCATAGCCACAGGTTCCCGCCAACGCCTCCAGGTAAAAGCACACCCATCAAACCACCTCCTCGCCCCCTTCTACAGCCCCATCAGTCAAAATGCCGATAAAGCTGCGTAATACTCTCCCCATGATAATTCCGCCGTATCGCCTCCGCCAACAACCCACTCACATCCAGCACCCGCAACTTCGTCACCCCGCGCCTCTTCTCCTCCGGAATCGGAAACGCATCCGTCACCACCACCGCCTCGATCTCGTCGCAAGCCTCGAGCTCCCGCAAGCTGTCGCCGCCGAAGAGGCCGTGCGTGGCCATGCAGTAGACTTTCGTCGCTCCGCCGCGCTTTACGACAGTCTCGGCGGCTGCGATCCAGGAGCCGGCTTTGTCGATCATGTCGTCCACGATGAGTACCGGCTTGTCGCGGACGTTACCTACGAGGGTTACTGTGGTTTCGACGTCTGGGTTGCGGAGGTCCTCTTCTTCTTCCTCGTCTGAGGCGGTTGCGTCGCCGGTGCCGCCGAGGCCGTGTTGGGGGGCGCCCATGGGTCGTTCGGAGGTGACGGAGATGAAGGACTGGGTCATGGGTTCTGGAACGTCGTTGTCGTCGCTGGTGGAGCGGGTGCCGTGGAGGTTGTGGTCGGTGATGGAGGCGGAGCGCGTTGACATGCCGGGTGAGGGTGCGTCGTCGTCTACGATATGGCCGTGGATGAGGCGGCCGGTTATTACGTCGCGGGCGCTCTGTAGAATTTGGTCAGCAAGCAATCAAGAAGTGCATACCTTGGATGAATTACCTCATCATTGCCATCATCGCCTGAGGACTCATACCCATCATCATCGTGCGGTGGTCTTGTGACTCCCAGCGCGGTCGTAATCCTCTGTATCCCCGGTACAGGCTCATTCGTCCCATCCTCTCCGCCAATCGAGTCCGCCCTCTGCGAGTTCGCAAGCGGACTAGACGGCCCATCACCATTCGTCAACCGCGTCCTCAGACTCGCCGGCATCGTAGTCGCCGCCCTCGGCCTACTCGGCCGTCTCTGATGCCCAAACCCGTTGACCCTCGGCTGATGATTGTGGTACGCATAATCCTGCTCCCTGCTTCCCCTCTCCACCGCAAAAGCCTCCGGCGCCACCTCCGCCTCCTCAAAAGCCTCCCGATGCAGCGCTTCCCGATCATTCGTCCCGTCCGTCCCGATCGGCTCGAAGATAGCACTGTTGTACATGCTACTCGGCACATACGGCCTCCGCCTATCCGTCGTCACGATGCCGAAGCTCAGCTGCAGCGCATCCGCCAATGATGTAACTCTCTTCGTGCCGCCCGGGTTCTTGCTGACCACCACCGCTTCACTCCAATCAGGGATATTCATCCGAACCCATTTCGCGATCAGCGGCTCGGCGCGGAGGTTGTCGACAGGGCACTTGAAGAAACCCTGCATTTGGGAGGCGTGGAGGTCGATGGTGATGACGTGGTCGACGCCAGCGACTTTCATCAGGTTGGCGATCATGCGGGCGGTGATGGCGCCGCGGTGGGTTTTCTTCTTCGATTGGCGCGAGTAGGGGAAGTAGGGCATGACCGCTGGACATTCGTGTTAGCTTATCAAGCCCAGTAGTGTGGTAGGAAAGGTGCGTCATACCAGTGATCTTCCTCGAAGACCCGCTCTTGCACGCGGAGATCATGATCAGCAGCTCGAGGACATTGTCGTTGATCCTGCCAGGCTCAGCTCAGTCAAGCTCTCCCAGACAGCGTTGAGGTGGTATTCAACATACTCGCTACTCCCACTCTGCACAATGAAGATCTCCTGGTCCCGCACCGACGTCTCTGCCCAACACATCAGCTCCGTCCTATACTTCAACCGCCATTTGGTGTATGACATACTGATCTCGACCGAAGTCTCGCCGTTACTAAACTTCTTCGACTCGACCTGCGACGGCTTCTGGCCCAACCGCTCACAGATCGACTCCACCAGCTGCGGGTGCGAGAGGCCCGAGAAAACGCAGCAGCTCCTCATCTTGTCGTCTTTAACCTCGCAGGTAGGGTGTGGTTGGAGATGAGGCTAGGTAGGAATGAACAAGTCGAGTATCGCTGTTGTTAGTGGTTCACCTCAGCAAACGAGTGAAGTATGAGTATGTTGGCGACCTCAGAAGAGGCATCCTCAAAGTGAAGCTCAGCTGGGAGTAAGAAGTTGTTCTGCTACATCATGAAGCGATATCAGAGCTCCCTTCAATAAAATCTTCAGATTCCCAAGGTACCGACCGGCAGCTAGCGGTGCAGGGATGGCGTAACGGGAAAGCTGTCGTGCGACATAACCATCCAATCACATCTTCCTAGGAGCCAGAATCACATGCAATGCTGCCTTCGTACATCTATTCCTACATTCTATACCCTAGACACCATACTGCCGGCTGAACGCTCCAAGACCGCCTATATGCACCCGAGCGCCATTAAACAAAACCTTCACTGCTTTTCTCACCTGCCCCGACTGGCCCTCCTCCCCCCAAACACCCCCACCCTCGGACTCGTAGGCGTAGGCACAGGCACATTCTCCATCCTCCCCAGCCCCAACCGCACTTCACACACCCTTGCCCAAAACCCCTGCACAGCCCTCTGCAGTTCAGCACCCATCTCCCTGCCCATCAGTCCCACTGCCAGAGGCGCGAAAGTGTCAACATGCCGTCCAAAATCCTCGGCCGGAGAGCCCGCCGTGAAACCCTCCAGCACGTCAACCACGACGGGCCGCCAGGTAGCGATGTTGCGCTGCTGCGTCTCCTCATCCAAACTCACGAAAGAGGTCAAGATGTCCGTGCAAAGCGGGATGAGCGCAGCCTCGGTGTCCGGACGGGAGGCAGCGCGGTCGGAGGAAGTGTCCGCGTACATGCGGAGCAGTATCAACACGTAAACGGACGCGGAGCCGGATTCCTGCTTTAAAAGGTTGGGAGGTTGTTTCATGAAACCTTCCCTGAACAACCTGGTCCTCAGATCGCGGTCGTCGTTGAATCGTTTGGCGAAATGGTAGCTCTTCTTCAACAGCGCCATGACCCGCAGCAATAACGGTGAGGGCACGGAAGCGTAAACGTCATCGTGGTTGAAGAGTTCTGACACGGTCTCGATCATCAACAACTGCAACACGCACTTCGTGATGATCTGGTTGAAGTAGCGGCGTCGGGCGGCTGTGACGACGATGGGGGCTTGGTGTTTCGCCGCCGGGGCGGAGGCGAAGTCTTCGAGGTCGGAGGGCTGCGTGTTTGTGGTTGCCACGGCGGAGCGCGCGGGGCTGTGTTCGGGGGAAGAGGAGACGAGGGAGAGGGAGTTGGAAGTTTCCGTACGGAGGAGAGGTGGGTTGCTGTCGCCGTTCGTGGTCGCGAGCTCAGCTGAGGGCTCCGAAGGGAGACCATTGATCCTGAGCGCATTGGCCGCGGTCGACGCTTCGTCCGCAGCTGGGAGTGCCTTCGGCGTCTCTGGCACCCCATTCCCATACGAACTCTCCCGTCGCTCATAGCTCCCACTAGTCGCCGCCGAAAACAGCTCCCTCGCCTCGGTCCTTGCGAACAAATCCACGAACGCACCCACAATCTTCTCCCAATGCTCCGGGCTGAACTTCCGCACATTCTGCAGAATCAACTGCTGAAGGCAATTACTCCCGATCCGCGCCAACGTGTCGTTCTCCTGGCAAATACACAGCGCGAGCAGATCCAGAAAGCGGTCGAGCATGTACTCCAGACTCTCGAAGAAGTGCGTGAACAGGGAGATCATGTTCCTCAACGCCTGTATTAGGGTTGTGGAGAGCCAGACGGACAATTCTTCATGGTTGATGGCGTCTTGGTTCAGTGCCTTGCGGTCTTTCAGGACCATGAAGATAGGGTACAGTAGCTGGCGCCAGAGGGTATCCCAGAAATCGCGAGGGAAGTCACCGCCGTAGCGCGTCAAGGTGTCGAAGAGGTAGTTCAACGCGCGCGAGCGGACTTCCAGGTCCTCGCCTGTCATGAGCACGTCGTGGAAAGCGAACAGCACCGGGAACCAGAACTGCTCCTCCTGCGTCTGGCGACTCGGCTGCTTCGGCACACCGTCCGCTTGCGAGCGCTCTTTATCGCCAATCGCGCGCTGGGAGAGCGGGCACTCCGGCGTACGCAGCATCTTCGGCACACTGCTCCGCAACGTCTCGATAGCCTGCAGACTCTTCTTCTGGAACTTCATGTTCTTGCTGAACTCCGTTAGACATACGACCAAATCCGCGAACGCGCCTTGGCTGATCACCACCCCGAAGCGATCGTTATAGACCTGCGTCACGTTGTCGAAGGCCAGATTCACAATACTCTCGTACGGCTCCTTGGCAGCCACGGTGAAGACGCCGAACATCGTCCGCCAGCCACTGCGGATCATATCGCCACGCGCCTGGATCATCTGGATAAGACAGCGGAGCACCATATCTTTTACCGCGACTTGACTCGCCGTCCCAAGGATCAATTCGAACGGCTTCAAGAAGTCCTTCTGGAACTTAAACCCAGGCAGCTCCTCGATCTCCATGAACCGCATGCTGAGCTGACGCAAGCTGTTCAGCGCGAAGTACACGACGTGCGTGTTGTTGTGGCAGCCAACGTCGATGAAGTGCTGGCCGAGCACTTGCCAGATCTTTGTCCATTCGAAGCGGACGCGGAGCATATTATAGCTTGAAATCTCGACGAGCTTTTGTAGAGAGTAGGTCCGTGGCGAGTCGCTTTGTCCGGAGCTCTGGATCTCTTGCCAGCTGACTTGTGTGAGCGCGCGGACGAAATGGACGATAGCTTCGCCGGAGAGATTGGCGGTGTTAGTGAAGATGCGGTCGACGCCGCGGATCATTTCTGCGCTGCGGCTTTCTTCGGCGATGTCGAGTTGGTAGAGGCCAGAGGCTGAACTGCCTGGTGCTCGAGTCGCTGGGCGGCGTTGGACTTGCAGGCTCTTTCGTCCGGGCTGTTGTCCGTTCGGACCCATTGTCTGTGATCGCATCACATCCGGCACCGCGCCCTCTTCCACACCACTACTGATCAGTTGGAACCGATCCAGTTGGCTGACACAAGTCAACACCTCCCGCCAACTTTCCTTGAGCAAGTTGCCCTCGTTGTACGCGACATCCAGTAGCGCCTTCAGCGCCTCGACGTTCTTCGCCTTCATCTCCACAAGATTATACAGGTTCGTACTCCTGGCCAAGCTACCCACAAAAGCCTGCCTCGGATCTTGCAAGTCGAACAGACAAGCAATGCGAATCGCAAGCTTCTGTCCCTCCATACATAGCCGAATGGTCTCAATATTCTGTGTCTCCTGCGCAGTGCCAGAGAGCGCAGTCAGAAAGCCCATCCAAGTGACCTCGAACATAGGTCCGACGTGTCGGAAAGAGGAGGCAGTCAAGAAGTGACCCTTGCCACCTGAACCCGGTGTACCAGTGACCAGTCCGTTTCGTTTCTGTGAGCGTAGTAGCGTGCGGAAAAGCTGTTCAGTGCGATTGCTCATCTCCTCGCTCGCAGCCGCGTACGCCTCTCTCTGCAAATCCCGACCAAGATTACCGACAACACTGGCCAGACCACCTTGCCGTTCAGCCGTAGGCACGTTGCCACGGAGGTTGGCTTCAGTCTCTCGCTCAGTATCGAGCACGATCTCATGCTCCCGGATCTCGTTGTAGATCCCTTGCAGATACTCATCAGGCAAATTCGCATTATCATTGATACCGCGGTTATTCTTGATGAAGTCCTCGACGGTCATGCGCACCTTTACCTGGGCGGAGTGCTGGTCTGTGTTCAGCATAATGACGCTATAGCTGAGCACATACGCGGTATCGGCATTGGCGAACGCGTTTGGATTGCCGGTAAGATAGCGCTCCGCAAACTTAAGCATGAGTCGATCGATCTTCTGTGCTTCTCCTGGTAGACGGAAGGATTGAAGGAAGCGTCGTAGTGCGTCTACAAACCGGGTGCGCGCGAAGTCCATGCTGTCGACGAAGGCGTGCATGATCTTGATGTTCTCTTCATCGCCGTCGCCCAGGTACTCGCCAAGAGCTTTCTTGTTGAGGCGTTCGGTCGAGAGAAGGAAGCGACCGATATCCACTGGATTGGAGGAGGGGATGAGCCCATCGCTAATGAGAAGTTTGACGCCACGTTTAGGCTTGAAGTTGAATTGTCGGATGGCGTTGTTGAGCGCTGTCTTTCGCAGCTTCACCTTCTCCAGCTCAGCAGGGTCGTCTTCAATGGTCGGTGTCTGTGGGCCGAAATAGGATGATGCTGCTGACGTCGATGCGCCATCGGCAGTGGGTGTGGTGACAAAGTCATTACCACCACGCGTGTCTGTCGAGTCGCGCAGGTCATCCGTACTTCCTCTCCCTTCTGTGTCACCGGCCGTCGAAGCATTCTCCGAGGCCGCCATACCCTGCTGGCCCCATCTGACCAGGCTCCGCAACACCTCGACCAGACATTCCAGTGCCTGCATCTTCATTGCATACTCCAGCGGATAGCCTTCATCAGCGAACATCGCCTGTGTTGCACTACTGCTGCCCATATTCGCGGTGGCAAGACTCGGTGGTAATGTGCCTCGTTCCCTCCAGTCGGCACCGCCCGTGCTGCCAGCAGCCTCTCGATCTTTCTTCGACGCAACATGCTCCTGGTACGCCTGCTGCTGTAATCCGTTGACCTGAGCCGGCTGTGACGTAACTCTGCTGACATGCTCAATGATCCGTTGGTACATATTGTCCAGCGCATTTCGATCGCAATCGTAGTTCAGGTAAATTTCGACCAGCACCTTCGGGTCCGAGCTCAGTTGTGTGAAGATGTGGGTGATGATATACTGTTTCTGCCAGTTGGGGGCTGCCCGCTTCTCGAGAATAGCGAGATAGGTCTCCTTCAAGAAGACCTCCAGCTCGCGTTTCAGCTGTGCTCGGAGATGACGAAGCATAAGCGAGAAAATCTCAGCCGAGACTTCGAAGACACGCTGGACAGAGCTGGCACCATTGCGACTTAAGCTGAGGCAGAGATACTGTTTGATGGCTTGAGTGAAACCGGTTGGCTCGCCGGAGCCGGAGCTTTTGATCGTGGAGAGTGGGCTTGTGAAGACAATGGCGTGGTTGAAGAGGACAGTGTGGACGATGTGCAAGCTCAGCAGTTTGCTGCGCATGCCCTGGCTTTTGATGTCGACAGCGTCTTCCACTCGCAACGGCTTGATGGAGAGTTTGCACATCGCTCGGAATACGAGGAACGCATCTTTGACGTATATCTCGTCCTCTTCGTCGTCTTCCGAAAGTACACTGTCGGGTACATCGCCATTTTGAACAGTGATGGCTGGAATGTCGTGGCCAGATGTGTTACGTGAGCCTTGGTGTGCACTTTTAGATTGTCGTCCCGGAAGGGTAACGGTGGTTGGTGCCGTGTCCGTGAGCTTCGTGTCATCGAAAGACTTCCGCGTCTCGAAGGTTTGAAGAGTCATCTTCTGCTGCTCGTCGCCATCTGTCTCTAGTGGTGTCTCCGGCTCGGTATTTCCAACTGTTGGCGTTTCGTCTCCCTTACCTGTTATTGAAGTCCCGTTGATAGCAGTCTCGTGATCACAGTTGGTAGATGCTGCGACTCCCAAACTCGACTTGGAACTGTTCGCCCTGGCTCGCTTTGCCCCTAATCGCGTCTTCACCCGCTCGAACACCGTCCCCACCATCTGCGTCAAAGTTCCTTGCGCGATTTGTTGATTCGCGGAGCTCTTGGACAACAAGAAAATATTGTAAGTCTGCCTAACACTCTTAAGCAATCCAGCGCCATGCACAATAATCTTGTCGTTCAGGATCGCAGCCAGCAAGCTCTTGATGATCTGCATCTGCACCTCCGTAGGCGTAGCTTCTCCTTGGAAGCAGTCGCATATCGTGTCGATCGCCCGCTCGATGAGAGGCGCCTGCCGCGGTTTCCGAGGGGGTGGTAGAGCACCATCTTCCTGCTGTGGAGGGTCCGCTTGGGGTGGAGGGGCGGAGAAGTAGGAGTAGCTGATCAGCTTGCCTATGCAGTCCAGTGCTGTTATGACCACAGTAACTTTAGAAGCTTCCGTTGCGAGATTCAGAGGCTCAAAGAGCACTTCAGGGTTGATCTGCGATGCGTCTCCTTGTGCGCTCCGAATCGCTGACAGGGCTCTTTGTGTGCTGTCGCCGAGTGCTTTTCGGTTCCTTGCATCCTTGGAGGCGGCAATTGACTCGAGCGCTTGAACGACAAAGACCATGCTCGATCGTGTACTCCGTGTAGTCGATCGGGTGGCATTCGTTGCTGTGGTGGACTGCGAGTCGGTTCGAGGTCGAGAGGGGAGGGCTGCAGGTGTGTCGGGGGCAGTCACAGGGGTCGATGATTGCTGCGAGGGAGTCTGCGGTACTGTGCTAGGCGGCGACGGCTGTTCATGGTCATCCTTGGCTGGAGGAGGTGGTGGTCTCTCCTGTTCTGTCGCATCGCCGGGCACTCCTTGGGCAGCCTCCCCGTGATCGCCGTCTTGCGCGTTGGTAGCCACCGCATCGTAGCTGTCCTTGCCGTCCTCTACGGGCTCTTCCGGCTCTTCAATACTCTCGTCCTCGACTTTCCGGTCCAGCTGCACCGGTGCCTGCTCCTCCGACTCGGCCATGCCAGCTCTGAACAATCCTACACCATGCGCTGAGATAGGTGTGCATGTATATTTCAGTCTTTCTGCATTTCATCCATTCTATTCGATCGAGTTTCGTTAAGCAGTTGCCTGGTAGAAGTGCGAATACATTTCCTGCGTCCCAAGCTGCCACGTCCCTTGTCGAATCGCGAGGTAAGCCGCGCCACACGTGACCTGATTTGATCTGATCGACCATTGAACGCCCGGGCCGACCAGCTGCAGCTTCGGAGGAACTCTCACCAAAAAGTCGCCCGTCCTCTTCCATACACACCCTCTACATCCTGCTCACTACCCTCTCCCCCGAGTCGCTCATTACATCTCCTCATCTTCCTCGCAGTCAAATACTCCTTCAGCCTCACCCGAGTCCGCGAAAGTCCAGCACAATGTCAGCTGCGGCGGTGCTGGCCAGAGCATCAAGGGGAGCTTGTCAAGCAGGCGCACTGAGCACTTTCAGATCACGAGATGTCATCGCGTAGGTTCATCACCAAGATGTTACCGCTCTACCATTGCTGCAGTAGGATGGAAGCTAACAAGATGGAAATACAGCAGGAGAATACCCGCCCTCTCAGCCCTTGCGCGATACTATGCCTCGAAATGTATGCACCACCATTCCTGCCAAAGTACGCACTGAAGATACTAACGTATCACCACCTAGCATTCCCCTCCCACACCGTCATCTCGATGCCGGCCCTCAGTCCCACAATGACCAGCGGCAACATCGGCACTTGGCAGAAGAACCCCGGCGACAGCCTGGCCCCCGGCGATGTCCTCGTCGAGATCGAAACCGACAAGGCACAGATGGACTTTGAGTTCCAAGAGGACGGCGTGCTCGCCAAGATTCTGAAGGACAGCGGGGCGAAGGATGTCGCAGTCGGCAACCCCATTGCGGTGATGGTGGAAGATGCAGGAGATGTGGAAGCGTTCGCGGACTTCACGATGGAAGACGCAGGTGGGGAGAAGGGCGCTGAGAAGAAGGAGGAGGGCAAGAAGGACTCTGGAGCGGAGGCGGTGGAGAGCAGCGAACCTCCTGATTCCGGATCGAAGACCGCACCGCCAAAGGAGGAATCATCATCCGCACCCGCCGCACAAGAATCAGAGAGCACAGGCGAGCGATTACAAACCTCCCTTGAACGCGAGCCTGGTATCAGCCCCGCTGCGAAGAAGCTTGCACTCGAGAAGGGCGTCCCAGTATCCCAGATCAAAGGCTCCGGCCCAGGCGGACGAGTCACAAAACAAGACGTCGAGAAATCCAAGCCCGCCGCTCCAGCAGCCGCATCCGCAGGTCCAACTGGCGGCGCGCCAACATACGAAGACATCCCCGCTACGTCTATGCGCAAGACCATCGCTTCCCGCCTCACACAATCCTTCACGCAAAACCCTCACTACTTCGTCGCCTCCTCCGTTTCCGTCACCAAACTAATGAAACTCCGCGCGGCGCTCAACGCTTCCGCAGACGGAAAGTACAAGCTCAGCGTCAACGACTTCCTGATCAAAGCCGTCGCGGTCGCGGCCAAGAAGGTCCCAGCCGCCAACTCGAGCTGGCGTGAGGAGGGCAGCGGGGGCAATGTCGTGATACGACAACACAACACCGTCGACGTCAGCGTGGCTGTCGCGACACCTGTGGGTCTGATGACGCCGATTGTCAAGAACGTGATGAACTCTGGTCTCGAGAGCATTTCCGCTAGCATCAAAGATCTCGGCAAGCGGGCACGGGACGGCAAGCTCAAGCCTGAGGAGTACCAAGGTGGTACTATCACGATCTCGAATATGGGCATGAACGACGCGATTGATCGGTTTACGGCGGTCATCAACCCGCCGCAAGCTACTATCGTGGCTGTGGGCGCGGTGAAGAAGGTCGCGATCCCGAAGGAAGGCGAGGATGGGCTTGAAGCTGGAGTTGAGTGGGATGAGCAGATCGTGTTGACGGCGTCGTTTGATCACAAGGTTGTGGATGGGGCGGTGGGAGGGGAGTATATGAGGGAGTTGAAGGCTGTTATTGAGAATCCGCTTGGGTTGATGTTGTAAAGCATCGGGCCTTGAACAATGGGCAGCAGGAACAGGAGGGGTAAATGTCGACGTGGTGACGGCGAGCCAACCGACGTGCAGAGGCTGAGTGGATGAAGCGAGGGGAGCGGATGCATGTGTGCAGCCCTTCCATGCGACCGCTTCTAACTCTCGGGGTGTCTTACTTCTGGCGGCATTTGTTGCGCGGCGAGCATGGAGTGCGGGATGAGGGTTCCTTCGAACGTGTGTTGAGATGTAACTGGTTTTGGGGCGTGAGGTTTGTATCAAAAGAGAGGGTGTTTTCGTGCAATGCTTCACTCTTGTTCTGCTGACCTCGTTGCCCGATCTCGTGTGGCATATCTGCGCCTCCGACACGCCTGTTCAGACACGTGACAGCGTGTGCTCCACGCGCTCCTTCCACTTGTAAGTGAATGGCTGATGGCTGCCTCCCGTTCCTTGGCACGACCCCTTCTCAAAGTCTTCTTCTTCGTTGCACAACTTCTCCATCTTTTGCCACTCACCACCTCTTGTCATCAACTTCGCGCTTGCCAACACAACCCTTCTCCAACACGCGCAGTGATCAACAGAACCGGCAACATGGCGAGAACCAAGGCGAAGCGCAAGAGCGCCGACGATGACGACGCTCCGGCTAGAGTCTCACGCCCAAAGAAGCGCGCGCAGGCGGATGTTGATGAGACTGCGGCGCCCGCGCGCAAGAAGCGCAAGTCTGCTGAAGCATCGTCGCTGAAGCTGAAGGAGATCGCGGATGCGGAGGAAGCTGTCAGTGAGGAGGAAGCTGAAGTCGTTGCCGCCACCAAGCCCAAAGCCACCGGGCTTGACGCGAGCAAGATGGACAGCGACGAACTTGTCGTGCCAGAGGAAGTTGTGGTGGCTCCAGGCTTCCGCTTATGGGAGTCCGACTCGAAGATGTTGGCGAAGAAGGGACAGACGCTAACGACGACCAAAGTGAGCACTGTTACGTAGCCTTGACCTGTTTGCACATGCTGACTTCTCCAGATCAACAAGTCTACGATGGACTACTCCCGTGTTCTCGATGTGCATTACCCAGAGCACTTCACGCTCGTACCTGTAAGTACCATAGAGTGAGCTCGCTGACAACGCTAACGCATGTGACAGCTCGTCGTCACTCAGGGACCATATCAAGGCCGCCATATGTTCATGCTCCAACCCTCGTCCGGCGGCTTCCGCTTCCCGGATCTTCCAGCAGAGATTCGGAACATGATCTTCTCTTATCTGCTGGAGGAAGAAAAACCTATCGTGATGGCCACAGCAAAACGTGTCAACCACCCCAGACGCCCAGTACGAATCGACTGGAACTCGAGAAACGAACGCAACGCTGGGCTTGACTGGGACACCAAAGCTGGCGAGTGGAGGAACAAGCCCCCGAGCGCACTCTCTTTACTCCGTGCCAATAAGCAGATCTTCGAAGAGGCTGCGTCTATCGTCTACGGCAACCATTTCAAGTTCCTCAAGTTTGCGTGCCTGAAGATCTTCCTCGAAAGCATCGGCGACATGCGACGTTTCCTTCGGCACATCACCATCGGCCGCACAGGGTACAACAGAAACCAGGCCACTCCTATCTTCAAGAACCTCAAAGAATCAGTCAACCTCCGCACCCTCACTTTTGGGCACGAGGATGTCTGCCGAGATTCGTGGTCGTATGGCACCTCTACGACAACGACCGAGAGCTTTGTCCGTCAGATCATGCCCGTCCTCGAGTCTATCCGTAAGAACCACCCCAAGGATGAGTTGAACATCTTGGACATCATCAAGATCAACTGGACCAACTGCACAGATTGCGACACTAGGCCGGACGCTATGACTGCAGTGTGCCGCCGCAGTGTGACGTCAGCTTACTGGGGCGGTATGGGCGATGGGCGCTGCCATGTGATCTGCAAAGATGTCGTTGAGCACTGCAAGGAGATCGAGAAGAAGATCCGCAGGCTTCTCGCCAGGAAGATGAGTATCAAGGATCCGATTACGGAAGACGCTCCAGCAGCTGCGACCAAGCCGCCGTCAAGGCCATCGACTCCATCCATGGACTCGGACCTTGGCTTCGATCCATATGGGGAGGGGTTCGGACACTCGCCGGATGATGATCCTGGTTCTCCTGGAGGCTACTGATCCTGACAGGCTCTGTTGCTTCTTGTTGCAGCCAAGGCGGCTTAAGAACGTATCTGGGGTGTATTGATGGTACTGATATCTGCTGTGCGGTGTGGGGTGTTGCTGTTTTGTTCAGAGATGGTTGTTCATGCATAAGACGTTGCGAGAGGCCGTGTACAAGAGCTTAATGTTTGCTCGTACCTGCTGTAGCTTACATAGATACACATTATACCGTGAAGTATCTCATCTATGCTATCCTAGTCTATCGATACTGGAGTTTGACCAATGCGATCTTTCAACATGAGCGACAGACATCTCTTCGGCATGATGGTCTTCCGGATTTCAGATGCCATTTTTCTATCTTGAAAGCAATACAAGTGGTAATTGCCTTGAGTAAGACTGTCGCGGAGAGGTGGAGGTAGTGTTTTGTATTCAAAAGCTCAGAGATCTAGACCTGACCGAGAGCCCAAGCCGTGCCGTCTTGGTATGATTGTGAGCAATTCCTCCTCCGTCAATCTCTACTCAGCGTTGAACGGCTGCTGCTTCGTGGATCATCATGATCAGCCACAAGACAGAGACATGCTCTCGCCATTCACGTCCCCATGCACCACTGAGTGTTCGGTACGACCTTCCTCCCCGGTGCTCGCATCGTTCTACAGACTGGTCGTCCTTGAAAGGGCATACTCAATAGGGATTCGCGGCGAAGAAGCGCGAGACCATCTTCTTCCAGTCGACTGATACGCGGCGAGCTTTACGAGGACCAGTCCATCGCAGAGCACAACCTCCCACGTACACTCTCGCCGGGTTGCGCCCTCACAGCCGGAGCGCGAAGTGTCTATGGCGTCCCACCAGCTCGAGAAGAATCGTGAGTAGAGTCGTAGTACTCTTGCTGTATCATGTAGCAAGGGCCACCTTGCCAGCCATGGCGCTTCTGTTTGGTCATGTGGAGGACAATCTGATATGTCTCATGAACGTCAGACGGGCAGCTCGTGTCTTGTGTCGGTCGGAAGGTTACTTCGTGCAGCATCTTTAGATCTTCGCGGGCTTCCGCAGAGAGCAGAGCGCTGAGGGTGGCGTGTGGGACAACATGCTTCTCGAAAAGCCGTACGACGCACTGGAAGAGTTGGCGGTTGACTTTTCGTAGAGATAGCCAGCTATCATCTGGTCTACACTCCGAAGCGATCTGGTCCCAGATCTCGTTTTAGGAGATGCGCCGTCCCCACAGCAGCTGTCAACGACAAGGTGGTCGGAGTGTGGGCCAGCATGTCAGTTGGTGCTGCTTCAAAGGTGTCTCGAAGGCCATGAAAGATAGCGCCAGTGGTCTTGGGATGCCACGGAGCTGGGTAATCGGTCGTGCTAACGCGGTCCGTAGTGTGTCGATATCGACCGGGAGTTACGGTGCGGTGAAGCTGTAACAAATTTCGGCGTTGTGATAAGGTGCTTGAATAAACGTAGGTGGGTGTCTTGGCGTTCACATGATCGAACACTACAGCTTCTTCCTTCACTTCTCGTAGTAAATGACCCTGGCGACTTCGTAGACACCGTTGCACTTGTTGTTGATGTGAGACAGGTGCGGAGAGGTCAAGGTCGTGATTTGCCTCCCCTAGCTCAAATAATTAGACTTGAGGGATCCAATCGCCGCCCGAACTTCCGAGCCTTCAGACGCATGCCTCTCGGCTGATGCTCTGGCAAAGTATCATCATCTGGCCGACAGAAGAGCTTCATGGCAGTCTTCCACCTTACCGAGAAGCGGTCATCTTCCTCATGCTCGTCCGTCAGGAAGAACTTCGGACGCAGACCAACGATAATCCGGCGCTGGCCGCATAGCTCGAGATCCCATCGAACCTGCTCCTCGCGGCTCCTACGTATCGATAAGCCCTGGCTCCACCAACACACATTGTTGGGCCCGCTAAACCCAGACTCGGTCTGAGTGCGGTAGAAGACTGCCATGAGAATATCCGATGGTGTGCTTGTGGCACCCTCGCGACTCTGAATGGTTCGGAACCTCGATGTTTCAGGTCCCAGTGGGCCAGCGCGCGTCATGATAAGGGTGGCATGTTGGAAGAATGTATTTCTAACGGTTCGCTCTGCGCATGCCGACAACTGTTGATTGACTCTTCGAACAGATAGCCAGAGGTCCTTCAGATCGCAGAGGGAGGCGATTTCAAGCCAGATCTCGTTCGGCAGATAAAGTTTTGTCGGAGAGGCTGGCATTGTCGCTAGGGGTGCGGGCATGTCGTGGTCGACGCCGCTGATCGCAAGCGAGGAAAGGGTTATGTGCAGTCTCCAGATGTGTTCGGCAGCACTCATGCGATCCGTGGTATGTCAACTATCTCGATCTCGGGGGCTTGAGGAGAATATATGCGGCCGGGCGTGTCCTGGCGTTCGCATGGCCGGTTATCTCTCTTCATCTTCATTTGTCCCGAAGATATGTGGGGTTGGAACCTTACTGAACCAGCTCTGATACACCGCCACCCTCGTCGTTGCACTCATCCTATCGCATTTCCCACATGGGTGAGTTCTTTCACCCCAGAAAGCTTGAGACCATAGCTTTCCAATCGAACGACAAGCGGCGAGCGTCCTCCTCGTCGAACACATTTGCCTCCACGAATGGCGAACTTAAGAGAACGGCGTTGCTTCCAGCGCAAAGGTCAAGTTGCCACTGCGTGCTGGCAAGCAATCGACCACCTTTTGAGTCCCGCATACCATTCCATCTGCATACAAATTGGTCTCGGTAATAAGCCGGCTCGACGTCAGTCAGAGAGAAGGACGCCCTCTGAGGTGTTGCATCTGATATAAGGCCCGCGCTCGCAATGGGTCTGAACGTCGCGTGGCCACGATTGGGATTGCGCATATCGTAGGAAGGAAATGCGATCGGCAAAGTCAGGACGGCGCCTGGGAGGTACATGTCTTTGAAGCACTATTCTGAGCAGAGCTCGAGCTGGCGACTGGTCTTGCAAAGAGAGTGCCAGAGGTCTTTTGGGTCGCAGTAGGAGGCTATCTGTAGCCATATCTCGTTGGGTAGATGCATTATGGATAGTATCTTGAACCCAACGTACGAGTAACTTGTGCTTGTTAGTATGTGGACCGTACAAGGCGTTCGTAACGTGCATTAAGCTGTTTTGATGGAAACAGGGTCGAAGGGAACAGAGTGAGGTTGAGGTGGGGTTGTAGCGTTCACATGTCAATCACAACCCCGGGTCCGGCAGTTACCGAACATAACACCTTGCCACATTAGGAAGGCACCTAAGTCGCGGCAATTAGCAATGTCAAAACTACAACTCCTTCAACCTAAGAAGCAATGGTGGGTCATCTTCCATAGCTTACGATACAACGGATCCATACTGACCTGCTGTAGAGCGCAGTGTACAACTCCGCCCTCCGGCAAAGCAAAGCCATCCGCGCCGACCTCAATGCCTTCACGTCCTCGCCTTCCTCGACCGCTGCACTACAAGGCCAACTCACCACCTCGATAACATCCTTCTCACGAACACTCGACGACTACCAGCGCTCTGTCGACAATGAGCTTGTACCCGAGAAAGCAGAGAAGGGCAAGGAGCGCATTGCCAACTTCCGCACCGAGCTGCTGGACTACCGATCCCGATTTGCGGAGTTGAAGCACGAGCGAGAGCAGGCACAACTGTCGAACAACCGGACTGAGCTGTTGGGCCGAAGACCGCACGCCAGCCAGACACCAGAGAACCCATACTCCGATGCAGCAGTCTCGAGTGGTGCTGGCAGAGGCGAGAACGTGAACCCACTCTTCCGCACATCAAACCCGAACTTCCAACCCGGCAGCTCAGGCGCGAACTCATACAGCGCGTACCAGTCGCCATACGGACTTGGTGGAGATGAGGCGAAGGAGAACCATGCGCTTCGCGAGAACTCGTTCTTCTCGTCCGCGAACAACACATTAGACGAGTACATATCGCGTGGACAAGCTGTGCTAGGGGATCTGGGCGATCAAAGGGACATGCTGAAGAATACCCAGAGGAAGCTGTACAATATCGGGACAACATTAGGCATCAGCGGAGACACGATACGCATGGTTGAGAGGCGAGCGAAGCAGGACAAGTGGATCTTCTGGGGAGGTGTGGTGGTGTTTGTTGTGTTTGTCTACTTGGTGCTGCACTACCTGCGGTCTTGAGATGGTGGTGAAGATGTACGTTGGACTTGATGACCTTAGCAAGGCGCTGGGAGTATTTCTGCTTACCTCGAACGATAATTGGGTGTGCTTGTCTGCCGACTTTTGACAACACGCTACCTCTTTTCATACATCTCTCCTATGCCTCCCTGATCCCACAGCAGTCGAAGAGAGCATTACGACCATCACAGTGTCACCCACAAGTACATTTTCCCTATCCTTTCCGACTCCGCCAGCTGCGCTAACGAAGACCAGTGAACCACCTCGAAGCCGTCGTAAATTGCGGGATCGTCGGCATGTTTATATTCTCCATATACAATATGCTGCAAAGCGGCAAACGCCACAAGGCCAGACTGGAAGAGATGAGCCGGGATCATGAGAGGAGGATGATGGAGATTGAGATGGACCACCGGGCGCGTTTGCAGGCTATAAGGCAAGCGTACGACGACGATCTACGTGGGAACCATCGAGACTCTGGGTTGGGATGAGTGGCAGTGTGGTTGCTTGGGAACTGTTGGGGGCGGGTGGTTCTTCGCTCTGCTTGGCTGTGATCCGGCGGCCTGTCAATCGACTTGAATGATCTCTCGGGAGATTGTAGACCGTGGCCACGACACACTCGACCTCCATCACGCGATCTGGCTTCTGTGGACTCCTCATGCAGGTCAGAGATTACTGGTAGCCCATAGCCTGCCTTGATGCTTAGCATCTGCTGGCGAGGTGGAGCCTGGGAGAAGACAGGAAACAGAGACAAATGAAAGAGGCCGGCGGAGGTGGTGGTCTGAACGAACGGCAGATCAGCAAGCAAGCGGTCTTGGGGTAATCCTCGAACCATTGTAATGCTCTCCCTGAGATACTCGACTCCACAATCATCGTTCAAGGTACCTGCTAGGATCACTGAAAGTCCAACATAATCCTCCGCTATTATACCAATAGACTTGACTCTTTTTCAACGATGACTCTTATCGACTTTCACGTTCAACGGTAGACAGGCAAGATCGAATGTCCTTAAGGTATTCTCTTCCCTTCCGGTGCCACATGGCCGAACTAATTTTGAGTTTAGCAAATGCTTGAAAACAAGTTTAATCGGCATCTTCGGAAGACGGCACCGCCTTGATCGTCTGCTCCGGGGTTCAGCCTTGTGGGACCGGCCTCGTCACATGGCTGCATACGCAATTCACTTAAGGTTCTTCCGATAGCACTTTACGAGCCTGAGGGTTTCTTTCCTTCATCGCGCACAACATGTCCGCACCCCGATCGCTCGTTTGAAACCATAGATTCCCCATTCTGTCAGCCGACGAGTTGGTAGCCAGTCTTACGCAGCCATGTTCGGCAAAACAGACGATGTTGGGAGCGACGAGCAGGAAGCGGATGGTAAAAGCCACAAGAAAGTGGGCGACAAGCTCAAGCATCCTTTCTCTGGCCTTCGTGAGAAACTGAAAGATTCACATCTCTACGATGTGAAAGTCGGCGCCATTCACTTGAAACACCGTGTTGGCAAACTAGAGAACCTGGTCAACACCAATCATCGCCACGATGAGGAACACGAACAGAAGACTGACAAGAAGCGCACCCTCATCGCCGAGGGCCATCGGTTCCAGTCATTCGCTCCAGAGCGGGACGGCAATCGCATCAAGTGGTATGTAGATGGTCGAGATTACTTCCATGCGGTCTCGGTAGCGCTCGAAAGGGCGAAGGAAACCATCTACATCGCCGACTGGTGGATAAGTCCGGAACTGTTTCTGCGAAGGCCGCCGCATTTCAACAAGGAGTGGCGATTGGATCATACGCTCAAGCGGGCGGCAGAACGCGGTGTGAAGATTTACATCGTGATTTACAAAGAGGTCAAGCAGGCATTGACCTGCAACTCCGAGCACACCAAGCATTCACTGGAGGCTCTATGTCCCGAGGGAACTCCAGGCTATGGCAACATCACGATCATGCGACATCCTGACCACAACTTCTTTGAGAACGCGGGTGACATGACATTCTACTGGGCTCATCATGAGAAGTTCATTGTCATTGACTACGACCTGGCATTCATTGGCGGGCTGGATCTGTGCTTTGGACGCTGGGATGTTAAACAGCATCCGCTGGCCGATGCCCATCCTGCTGGAGTGCAGAACGAGATCTTTCCAGGTCAGGATTTCAACAACAACCGTATCATGGACTTCCAGACGGTCAACGACTGGAAGACGAATGAGCTGTCTAAGGTGGAGTACGGTCGTATGCCGTGGCATGATGTCTCAATGGGCTTGATCGGGCCTTGTGTGTACGACATCGCGGAACATTTTTGCCTGCGCTGGAACTTCTGCAAGCGTGATAAGTACAAGCGGGACGAAGAGTACGACTGGCTCACGATGACTGGACGGACAGGGGAGCAGGAAGATCTCATTAGTGTCCAAAGACCAAAACATCCTGTCGGAGAGTATATCCATCATCCCTTATCACCGTTACAGAACAAGCGCGGCAATCCATTCCAGGCACGATTGGTCCACCAGGAAGGTCAAGCCGTAGCTGGAGTTGAGGAAGAGGACGATGTCTTCCATGATGCGCCTGAAAACCTCGACGAGCATGGTTATACTCAAGAGCAGCATCGGCCCCCAGATGCTTGGATCGAGGACCACGTGCGCACCTCTCATCTCCATAGACCAAAGTTCAAGACGGACAAGACCTTGCCGCACTTGCCGGATGAAGCACAACACCGAGATGCCGCCCACAGCGAGCCGACGATGCAGGAACACACCCGTATGACTGGCAACGATCCCAAGAAAGAGGGCACGATCACTGCGTCTGGTGGTGTACATGAAAAAGAAAAGGGCTACGAGTCTAATATCGCAGGCTGGGGTGTAGAAGGCGGCCACGGCACAGTCCGCGCCCAGATTGTTCGCAGTTCCGCGGATTGGTCGAGCGGCATTCTCACTGAGCAAAGTATTCAGAACGCCTACTGCCAAGTTATCCGCGACGCGAAGCATTACGTCTATATCGAGAATCAATTCTTCATCACAGCGACTGGAGACCAACAAAGCCCGGTCCACAATCTCATCGGCAAGGCTATCGTGGACGCGGTTGTTGCTGCAGCTAAAGACGATCGCAAATTCCGAGTGATAATTTTGATCCCATGTATACCGGGCTTTGCAGGTGATCTGAGAAGCGATGCTGCTACCGGCACACGCGCGATCATGGATTACCAATACAAGTCGATATGCCGTGGCGAGCATTCCATCTACGGTCAGATTACAGCTGCCGGGGTCGATCCGACGAATTACATTTTCGTCTTCAATCTGAGATCATACGATCGCATCAACAACACTCCAGCCCTGAAGAAGCAGCAGGAAACGTCCGGTGTCAGCTACCAGGAGCTACAGCGTGCACAAGCTGAGGAGATCATGAACGAAGGCGTCCACGGTGCACCCGGTGAAAAGCAACCGAAGCCAAAGAGGAAAGGCGAGGGGAACAAAGCGGCTCACAAAGGACAGCCGACAGGGCCTAAGCAGCTTCTCAAGTATAACGTTGAGAAGCAGGCAGAGAGTTCCGAGTCCGAGTCCGACCTGGACGAAGATCCTAGCGCTGAGAAGAGTGGCGCGAGCGCTGCTGAAAGAAAGCGCGTGTTCGAGGAGCGAAGGGCAGACGTCGGACTCGCGGATGAGGGCAAGGGCGATCACGTCCAGAGCGCAGACTCTATTGCGGGGGATGCCCTGCTTTCTGATAAAAAGCCGTCCGAAGAGAATTATGCTGGACGCCCCCCGCGAACGGGTGAAGACCACGAGATGGAAGAGGAGCGAGAGCAGGAGAAGGACAACTTCATTCAGGAGGAGTTGTACATTCATGGCAAGGTATTGTTACGTCGTCGTGTGCAGGATCTTCGGAAATAACACTGACACAATATGTGTAGCTACTGATTGTCGACGATCGCACTGTAATCTGTGGCTCAAGCAACATCAACGATCGATCGCAATTGGGCTTCCATGACTCTGAGCTTTCGATAGTGATGGAGGACGCACACACGCTGCCCACCAAGATGGACGGTAAGGAGTTCATGGCCGGCCACCACGCAGCATCGCTTCGCCGGATCCTTTGGCGTGAGCATCTTGGCCTCATACCTCCGCAGGAGATGGACGCTGAGCAGGATGTCAATGCTCAGCCGCCGGATGACGGCTATAACGACTTCTATGCTAACGACGAAAACGACGCGCTCGTAGCCGACCCTCTCAACGACGATTTGTGGAAAATGTGGACCGACCGAGCAACCTGTAATACCGGCGTCTTCCGCCATCTCTTCCATGCAGACCCAGATGATCATATCAAGACGTTTGAGGACTACGACCACTTCATGCCAGCAAAGTCGCACAAAGCTGGGCATCTATTCGACCCTTACCAGCCGGTCGACAGCGTGCGGAGGGAGCTAGACAAGATCAAGGGACATCTTGTGTGGATGCCGTTGATGTTCTTGAAAGACGCTGAGATGGCGGAGAAGGGCATGCAGGTCAATAGTTGGACGGAGAGTGTTTATACTTAGTTATGTTTATGGAATATATTGTACAGGGGGTAATTGAGAGTTAAGCGAAGGTCATCTAATGTTGTGGATGAATGTTGGTAGTGTTCATGAAGTATGTCGACACGAAAGCTGGTTACAGAAGCCGAATAGTCAAACAGGAGCACAAATTACCATCCCTTGTCAACACCAAATAAGATTCCACAACTACCAAATAATCGTCTATCACAAGATTACTGGCAGCGGCGAGCAGGGTGAAAAGCGAACATTTCTGGTACAATACGATAGATTTAATTATTATGAGTAGCACGAGCATCACACCCCATGAGCGCCACCGAGGTACCCATTCCCAGTCGACCCGTCCTCCCCTCTAGCGACAACATCGACTACGGCATAAACCTCGAGATTCTCTCCAGAAGCTTCCTTGGAAGGGAGGTCGTTTGTGCGCCCTCCCACGTACATCGTCCGGATTCTGTGTTTTCTTGGTCGAGGCCCTTCGATGAGGGTGTGGAAGTCAGAGCGAGCGTGACGCTGAGGCTCTAAGTGCTCTCCTAGTTTGAAGGAAGCCGAAGGCATAGTCGATGTATCCCCCTATGGCGGCGCCGATGCTTTCTGGCCGGAAGGTCGCAAGGCCTTCAGTATTGGGTTCGCCGTACCAACCCCTTCCCCCCTCACACCCCGTGTGCACAGCTAAAGGAAATGCAGCAGCAGTCCTGCAGATAGCAGCACAGCAGCGACACCCTGCAGAGAAGCCGAGCCAGTCGCAGGTTCGATTGGAGGCGATGAGGGCGAAGATGGCGTAGCCGGGACTGCTGGAGGCGCGTTCGAAGCTACCGATGGTGCTACCGGTGGGAGAGTCGCTAGTGTAGGCGTAGACCAGTAGCAGCCTGTGGTGCAAGATGCGTTGCATGGCACGGAGGCATTCGTATAGCCATAGATAGTTCCGTTCATGGGTGGAGCGACCGTTGGGTAACTAGCGGCAGGGTCTTGGGCGTTGACAAGGAGAAGGGCGCTGGCGGCCAGGGCGAGTGCGAAGGTTGGCGTATGCATGTTGAGTGGTTGTTGGAGTGGAGGTGTGGTTGCGTCTAGGTGCGGATAGCGTAGGTACATGTTATTTAAGCTGTGTTTTGTTATCCGCTGAGGAATGTGCATGCGACACTGGAGCGGATTGGGTCCAGACTCCTCGGATATGAGTGGCTGTGTTCTGTCGATGCGAATGTTATTTACATGTGGATACGAAAGCTATATACAAAGATCGAAGCGTTAAACAGGAGGATATCATTAATCAATAGCAAGTGAATCTTTGAAATCGTGATTGCACGTCCCTGCCACGGCACTACCAGGAAAATCGGACGACCGAGAACCTCGACAAGCAAGGAATTGCAGAACTGGCGCTCATACTCCAACGAGTATCAACAGGAGTACTCGCACAAGAGGGACAGAACCGTGTGTCGTGCCCATAGCACTGCTAGACGAGGTTCCTTGGAAAGATGCGCCGGGACTGCTGCTGGGAGAACTTGCGTCTGGTGCCGATGAGCTGGACGCACTCTGAGTGGTGTGATGTCGGCCGGTCTTGGTTGTCGTCGCCACGTTGCCGCTAATTGAGCTCGAGGTGGCTCCGTCGGTGCTTCCGCGTGCTAAAGAGGCAGTATTAGAACCTAGCGTGATGGCAGAAGCGGTAGCGATGGGAGGTGACGGTGTTGGCACCGTTTTCGGTGTGGAAGCGACCGCGATCACTGCTGTTGTGGTAACGGGTGTAGCGTCCGTGACGAGGGACACTGTTGTCTCGCCATACCGAACAGGACTTGTCAAAGGGCCAGTTCCGGTGCTGTCGGTCTTGAGGTCGATGGTGGTCGTTTCCACAAGTATAGGGAAGGTCGTTCGCTTGTTGTGGAGGTGTAGATGGACACCGAACGCGGCTTCTCTCGGAAATGAATGTCGTCCAGCTAGTTCGATTTCTTTTAGTAGGCTGTTTGCGAGTGGGGTGCTAAGAGCTGCAGAATGGAAGAGAGTAATGAGCGTGAGGTAGTAGAACTGCATATTAGACTTCCCGGCGGTCTCTTGGAGTGTGAGACGGTCGACGTGAACGCGCGAGGAAGAACAGAAGAATCTCAGACGAGATATAAGCGATTACCTCTTGCGATAGTCGCGCGTGTAAGCCTTCATCTCCACGAAGCTTGGGCGCGCCGCATTGAGGAGAAGCGTTTCGAAATTGCTCCCGAGTGCCGATAATGCTTGTGCATGGTGAGCCTAAGGTCGGGCGCCTCGTGTTGCAGCTGGTTGGACCGACATGAGGGCATGGGTTGCGGCCCTCGGGCTTGCGTGGCAACATTCTCGTTCATGCTGCCTCCAGAATCTACGAAGGAGGTTCGAGATAGCCAGTCCCATCCCCTTTGCTGAGATGGACAGAGCAGACGAAGAGAGTTGTGCTACTAAAATAGCCTTCGTCGCAGTACGGGATAGCGTGTTGATCTCCCCATGTTTTCAGGGGTGTACGCGCTTAGGCCCCGCGCGTTCAGCCCTGTCGACGAGTTTGGCGTCTGTGCCAATCAGAGATGTCGCGAGTTGCGATCGCGCTTCTTCAAAGAGGAGAGTATGAGCCAGGAACTGTGTTGGAGATGGCCATTCGCAGTAGTCGTTGCGGACATTTACGCCCCCTCCCTCTCATCAGCCAATCTCAGTCTGGAGCCGAAGCAGTTCTTGGTCTTCAATGGCCGCTTCCCAGCAGATTTGTAGCTTGCAACGAAAGAGAACTCTTTGCGGATCAACGCGGCCGGCCAGCGAGCGCCGTATCGCTGTCCTTGGGAGTCGACTAGTTGTGTCAAGGCGAGGTCGAGTCCCTGAGGTCGACCCCTCACTGAGCATGGTGTCCAACTTCCTCCGCAGTAAATGGGATGGGATGAAGGTGTGCGACAACGGAACAGTACCGTTGCTTCGCTTCCACCTTGTCGCGAAAGGACATCGCAAATGATGAAGGTCCGGGAACAATGGAAGTTTTCATATTCAGCCCCAAAGGACGGTCGTCGCGGTTGCTTGCCGAGATCGGTGGATGACTCCCCTCGCGAGCCCAGCAACAGGATAAAACTGCGGCAGCAGTTGGAATGCAAACAGACAGACAAGTGAAACACGAAAATGGGTGTCTTCTACGAAACAATTCCCGAGACTTTGATTGAATGGATCCGGAAGCAGCACGTCTTCTGGGTGGCAACAGCGCCGTTGTCTGCATCTGGGCACGTCAATGTTTCACCAAAGGGCGGACAATACTTTGGTGTACTCGATGAGAAGACGTTCTGGTACCACGATTTGAGTGGAAGCGGTAACGAAACGATCGCGCATCTATACGAGAACGGCCGAATTACGATTCAGCTTTGTGCTTTTGAAGGTGGACCTAAGATAGTGCGGTTATGGGGTCACGGTATGTGGTCGCGAGACATCATTCGGCAGTGCGATACATACTGACTGATAGACAGGCAAGGTACTTGAGAACGGTACTAAACCGTTCTCTGACTTCATCTCGAAGAACTCTGTCGAGCTTATGCCAGGAACACGGAGTATCATTATAGTCGACATCCATCAGGTTGGAAGCTCCTGTGGTTTCTCGGTCCCCTTCTACGACTTCAAGTCATACCGACCAGTACTCAACGACCACTTCGCGAAGAAGGAGAAGCGATTCAAGGAAGGCAAGGAGGACGAAAGCATGGATCAGTGAGTCAGGCCGCCGAGCACGTCTCGCATTCGGACGACTAACATGCCATATAGTTACTGGGCGTACAAAAGCGCGTGGAGCATCGATGGTATGCCCGGAATGAAGCGCGGGCTCACCGCCGCAAAGACCCACAAGGTGGCGCCTCTCAAGAAGATGGTGGGCCCCCTGGCGCCAACACGATATCACTCAGGCCTGGGCTTTAGCGTGTTACAGATGCTGCTCATTGCGCTCTTGAGCTTCCTGATCGGTCTGACGGTGGCATGGCACGGGCAGACTATCTTCAATACCCTCCTCACTGGTGTCAAGGGGAGCCCGTTGGAGCTTCATGTACCGAACTGGACACAAGTTTCATCCAGTGAGAAGTTCCGTGGCCTTTGGTCAACGCACTAGGTAGCATATCAAGGAGCTATACGACTAACGAGATACCACTATGCGAAGCTGAGCTTGTTCTGCTGTACAATCCGAGATGGTTTTGCTATTCACTGCTTATCAACAAACTTATCCATAGTCAGCGGAGCCGAGATCTTTAGATCGGCCATATCCTTCAGACAATGGAAGGCCGCCTCATACGAATCGACTGAGCCATGGAACCCCATCTTTCTTGCCTTCCGCATACTCAAAGACAACGGCCAACACGATATAACCGCCGAGTCAGTGAGACCGAAGATCTGGACTCGGTCTTTGATGGGATCGACCTTGAGGTCATACTTCTCCTTGATCTCAGTCCAGGCCTTCTCGACCTCTGGCCTCTCCATCCACTCTGTGAGACTGAAGCTGGATCGGACGACTCCTTGCGGGCCGTACCTGCAACCAAATGTCAGTATCCACATTGCCATCAAGCTTAGTAAGCGCCTATCTACCCTCTTGGTGTCTCGGTCGCTCTCGAAATCGTCTGTCGGTATTTGCTCTGATCTGTCTCCGGCGGTGTCCATTCGATTCCATACCAACTCGCGAGGTAAGCCCAAAACCGTCCCCAGGTGAATGGCAGTCCGTCTTGAGCATTGAAAGCCTCGTTCGCCGCTTGCGGTGTCAGCACCGCCCACTCCTCGAGGTACGCATCCATCATCGCTGTCGATTGGCACATCTCGCGGTCCCACGCCAAGTAGTCCCCGGGAAACGCCAGTGGCTGCTTGAGATGCGCCTGGACCGATGCGTAGATGGCGAAACCGACCATGTGGTTGAGGAGATTATCCCGCACAGCACCAATGATGTAGCTGGGTCGAACGACGTTCCATCCGACTCCGTTCTCGGAGCAGTATCTGGAAAGGATGTCTTCTTGTGGGTAGTAGAAGTTGTTCTCGAGCATGACTCTAGCATCGGTTTCGAATGATGGACAAGTCGCTGGTCCAATGTGGAAGCCTGCGGACAGAAACGCAAATGGGTCAGCAAATGTCTTGGACGAGGTGGGCTTCTGCCTATTAATATTGTACCATAATGCTTCGCTCCTGTTTGCAAGAGGAAGCGCCTCGGTGTCAAGCCAGCGAGCCTGAGACCTTGAGTGAAGTTCGATATGAGGTCCGCTGTCAATCCTGTCAGTGTCATTGCGTAGAAGAGAGGTGTTATACTATATGTACAGTTGACCTTCGCTAGAGCATCTGCATCGCTCCACATCCCCAATAGTCCTCCTTTCTGCTGCGGTTGGGTGTATGAAAAGAAGAACACATGATCTCTATAAAGACAATTAGCATAGGTAGTCGACGGTACACACCCATGCTGCATCGGTGGTCGTCAACAATTAGAGACATTTCAACGAAACGCACACTTTCTTAATCTTCTCCTTCAACATCTCAGACAGCTGTTCTGGCGATCCAAGGAAGTCGGCCTCAACATGCTCGACCCGGCTCGCACCATCGCCGAGTCCATCGAAGAAGTAGTCCGGAGGTGGTCGTCGAGACAGACAGTATATCTTACTCCATCGTTCTGGTGCTGCAGCTAGCACCTTGACCATGTGGTAACCAGAGATACCTGTTGAGCAACGTTAACCAGTATCGATCAAAAAAAAACCCCCGAATGGCTTGCCATTGGCACCAGTGACAACAGCAGTCAGGTTCTGGAACTCCGCTCTATCTGGATATGTTGGTATGCCATGGTAGATGCCCTGTGATTTGACGACTTGCGATTGAGAAGCCATCGTGGTTCAGCGAGTCATCTATGTGTGCTATCGAACAGAAATCGGTTGACATCGATCGATACAAACAGTCTGTCGATATAAACGAGGACCCCGCATGAAAGGCACATAGTACCAAGGTAATCGATGCACTGAGGGGATAGTTGGAACCAAGAGATGGGTGACTGATCGTGAGATCGGTTTTTAAGGTAGCTTGAGCTTTTCGAAGCGGGCAATGAACACCGATGCTTGGACGCTTCGCGATCACCAATGCAGCGATACCAGGTGGAAGGTAATGTAGGAGCCAGCTCAGTTCAAACTATCGTGTGAGGTAACGACCATACCACCCGTCTACGCAAGATCAAAGGCATCATATCTCGCATCAGCAACGTCCCGACACCGCTGCCTGAACTCGACAGCACTGCCGTTATATCTAGCCACGATACGTTTCTGTCTCCCTGCAACGTTCTTGTTGACTCCAGTCATCCACGAGTCCTGCCTCGAAGTTAGCAACAGGCCATCCATAAGTCATCGAGCACCGTTGTCTGACTCACAATCTCGTTGCTCAAGAATCCTTCCGAGATCTGGTGAACATGCTCCGTCCACTGCTTGACACCCTCCTCCCTCGCCTCGATTCGCGAGAGGTCTTTCTGCTGCAGGTAGCCGATACAATTCGCGAGCCAATCGACGGCGAACTCGATGCTCCTTGGAATGTTGCCGTAGGCCTGATGCGGACCTAATCATGAACATATTGGGTAGCCCGTTAACAGTCATGCCCAGATATGTCTGCGGTCCCTCCTTCCACTTCTCCAGTAGCTTCACTCCTCCGACACCAGTAAAATCGATTGCGTCGAACGCACCCGTCACGGCGTCAAAGCCGGTCGCATAGATCAACATATCGAACTCGTGCTCCTCCCCTTCTACTCCTTCCTTCACTCCTTTGATTTGCACGCCCTTCTCCGTGATCCGGTCGATAGCCGTCTTGTGTAAGTCCACCAGCCGTACATTCGGTCGGTTGTATGCTTCGTAATAAAACGTCTCCATCGGCACTCTCCTCGTTCCAAAACCATGGTTCTTCGGGATCAATAGCTCCGCGGTCTCCGGGTTATGCACGCGCTGTCGAGTCTTCTTCGCTACAAATTCGCTGACCAAATCGTTCGCCTTGTGGTCTACAAGAATCTCCTTGTAGTTGCTCAACCACATTCCGAACCCGGGTTGCGCATACAAGTGCTCCCAAAGCTCCTCCCGCTGCTCTGGAGTCGCGTCCCAGATGCTGTCAGGGTTAGCGTCATGAATGAAGCACATTCGCGTTTGCTGGAGTTTCTCGAAGAGCTTGGGGTAGCCAGTACGGATGTCTTGCATTTCCTCTGGCGAGATCTTAGCGTTGTGGAGCGGGATAGCCCAGTTGGGGGTCCGTTGCTGCGAAAATGGAAGGGCAGATTAGTACAAGTCTCAGACAGAAATCACGTGGTGTCCCAGCGATGGGTATTATATCCATTAAACTTACGAAGACTGTCAAGTGGCCCACAGTTTTGGCGATTTCGGGTATTGCTTGGATAGCAGTGGCGCCTGTGCCGATGATGCCGACGCGTTTATTCTCGAAGCTCACAGGTTCTTTGGGCCATCGGGCGGTGTGGAAGGCCTCGCCTTGGAAGTCTTTCACACCAGGGACATTTGGTAGGGTAGGGTTGCTAAGAACACCCATACCCGTGATGAGGTAGCGCGAGGTATATACACGGCCGGATGTGTCGGTCACTTGCCACGTCCGCTGGTCGTCGAGAAACTGTGCAGACTGAATGCGGGTGTTGAACTGGATGTCGGTGCGGAGATCAAACTTGTCGCAGATAAAGTTCAAATAGCGCTCGGTCTCGTATTGAGGCGCCTGTAGTAATGGGCAGAAGGGTTAGCAAGTGTCTCGGACATAAGGTCGAGGGTTGGAAGCTCCTAGAGCGTCGCATGGTGCTTGATGCTGTCTCGGAGAACCCTTGTACCACATGACGTACGAAATGCTCCTGCCAGTTCCACTCAGCTAAGACTTCCGGCGACCAGGAGAAGCCATATGAGTAGGACTCTGAGTCGAAGCGGGCACCTTCAGACAGAAGGGCAGACAAGTCAGCGGAGGTCTTGAACAGAGTAGGGATTTGCCCGTCAACACTTTACCTGGGTACCGGTTCCAGTACCAAGTCCCACCTACCGCTGTCCCTGCTTCTATGCACTTCGCCTTGAGCTTTAGCTCTCGCATCCTGTACAGGGCATAGCAGCCCGAGAGGCCGGCACCTATGATAAGGACATCGTGTTCTGGCTGTGAGGAGTTCTCGATTGAGCCCATCGTCTATATGACCTTGTTGAGTAGTTGTTGGATGTGTAAGTGCTCTATGATGCCGATGTAGTCTTGACATCTACATGCAAACTAGCTGAAGCACTTGCAGACAATTACGATAGTAGGAAAGAATTGATATGATGACCACAAAATATGGTTAGATTGAGAGAGAGGCTGGAAAAGAGATGAATATAGGTACTCATCTCCATTCGTTGTATCTCTTGTCTGCGGAGTACCCATGTAGCCGAGGAAGCTGTATAGAGCTGTTGGAGATGCCGCTTGACACTCTAAACAGTCATACTGCTGCGTCTACGGAGTATGCCATCTTGTGACTGGGCATAACCTGCTGGTATGCATACTTGTACACGTGTCGTGGTTCTGGATGCTCTTGAGCATGTTCTGACGTTCCGGTCCGGCATTTGTAGCCCTGGTTCATCGGGCACAGGTTGGACGAACATATCGAGACCGGTATAGAACGTTCTGGCGTGGTTCCCGTCGCGCAACGCGATGTTTGTTCAGACCGAGACGTGTCGTGCAGGAGGGCAGTTCCTGCCAAGGACGCCGTGGAGGTGTTTTGGCTTTGGGCCCGAGCGTGAAATGACGAGGGCGCAACCCACTTCAACCTGCCTGATTTTCTCTCCTGCCACCTATCTTCACCCACAACTCTCCCGATCTCCTGGTTACTCTTAGCCTCTTGAGTAGATCTCTTGTTCTCTCATATCAGAAGACCTGCCGAAGATCACTCTATCCACAACTCACAATGGCACCTACACAACCCAATTCCGCGCAGCCGCTCTCTCAGCGATTGATGGCGGTCGCGCAAACGTGGGTGAAACCGCTACCACGTACGCAGGAATACATGCTGACTTTCCTGCGCATCTAGACTGCAGTTCGGCTGGTTCGTTGGCCATGTGACGCTGCTGCTCACCACCCTCCGCTACGGCATGTCCTACATCTTCCTCAAGTCCAACAGTCGCTGGGCCATCTTCAGCTACCGCACCGCCTTCGTCGCCGCAGCCGTCACCTACGGCATCGTTGTCTTCAAGGGCTTCCGTGCTCGTCAGAAGGCTGGGAAACCACAGGGCAGCCCATTGTCGTTGGCTGGGGATGAGAATGTGCAATACCTTGGTATGTTCAGCCCTAGGCTTTCAAACACGTGTGGAAACGGACGTGCTAACAGCTGAATCAGCCATGGCCCTCGTCTGGCTCATCTCGCGCCAGTACCCGCTCGCGCTTCTCCCATTCACCGTCTACAGCATCTTCCACATCTTGACCTACACCCGCGGCATCCTGCTCCCAACCCTTTCACCACCACCACCAACTCCAGCAGGTCAAAAGCCCAAGGCATCCGCGCTCTCTGACACCCTCGGCCGCTTCGTTAAGGACTACTATGATGCCAGCATGAGCATCGTTGCCGGCCTCGAGATCGCGCTCTGGTTCCGCATCCTGGTCTCTGCCATCATGTTCACCAAGGGCAGCTGGATCCTGCTTGTCATCTACACTGTCTTCCTCCGCGCCCGCATTGCGCAGAGCACCTTCGTGCAGGGCATGTTGAAGCAGCTGGGAGCTCGTGGCGATGCGGTTGCCAACCGCCAGGACGTCCCACCGGCGGCGAGGAACGTCTGGGAGCAGGTCAAGGGCGCAGCCGCTCTGGCCCACGACAAGACGGACGTCAACAAGTACGTGCAGGGTCAGCAGGCCACGCCACAGAAGAAGGCGTCATGAGTATGCACCTGATGCTCAGCGATACGACAATCTGAAGCACGACGGATACGACATCGCGAAGATGAAGAGTGTGCATGGCAAGGAGGTGAGGAGAGATACGAATAGTCTACCTCTACGGCAAGGTATCGACATGGTGCAAGCAAGCGAAGGCGCACCGGCGTGGTGGAGCAAGGTGTGATGGAGGGAGGACAAACTGTTGATACATGATCATTCGAAAACGGCGACTGGCCGTTCGGCATTTTATGGGATGAGTTATTGGCTTATGAAGCACTAGCGGTCTGTACCTGAGTGAATTTGGAACTGCAATTGGAACAGATGATGTTGAAATAAGGCTCGTGTAGACTTTCTCTTTCGATGTGCAAATATGCAGTCTGAGAAGGCACGAGTAACAGCATGTTGGTCGCACCTGCCTTCGCAAGCTCACAAACACCACCCATACGGTTGGACAGACTTTTGTGGTGTAGGCTGTAAGCACTCCGTTCCCCTCTTCGGCTAATGCTCAAGTACGCATCCACTATGTACATGTACCTCAGCACCTCTGAGACCATGATAAGTGCGATGGTTGTAATTGCCAGACACATTCGGACAGAAGACACATTGCACTCTTGTCCTTGATCCCTGAAAAGTCATACCTTGACCATCCCAACATGGAGTGCGACATCTCCTTCATCGGTACGTCTATCCTCAATAAACAGAGCAACACTCTAACATGAACCAGGTCTCGGCCAGATGGGCTACGGCATGGCCTCAAACATCCGCAAGAAGCTATCGAAGAACTCAACCATGTTCATCAACGACGTCAACTCCGAAGCTTGCGAGCGGTTCGCCAATGAGCATGAATCCTACGGACCTATCGAAGTTGTATCGACGGCAAAGGAAGCTGCCTCTCGAGCTCCGGTCTTAGTCTCGATCGTCCCAGCCGCAGACCATGTACGACAAGTCTACCTCGACAAGGAGAACGGAGTCATCGCCGCACCACCCGATAAAGACCGGTTGATCCTCGAGAGTAGTACTATCGATGTCGACAGTCAGCGGGAGGTTGGCAGTGCGATCAGAGACGCAGGAGTGGGGAGTTACTACGATGCGCCTGTTTCTGTAAGCTCCCACTCAATCAGCACCGTTCGTTCCGCACAACTAACGCAGATAGGGAGGCCAATGGGGCGCAGCGGCCGGTACCCTCGCCTTCATGATCGGTTGCGCTGAAGATGATCCGAAAGCATCGCAGATCCGTCAGGTAGTCTCCATGATGAGCCATCCAGACAAGATCTTCCTGTGCGGCCCGCTCGGAAATGGTGCGGCTGCGAAGATCAGCAACAACTACCTTTCCGGACCGTTTCTTCTGGCCATCGCTGAATCGTTTGCCATCGGCATCAAGAACGGTCTTGACAAGGACGTGCTAGCGAATGTGATTCGGAACTCTAGCGGTATGAGCTGGATGGGCGAGCATATGCATCCGGTTCCTGGGGTTGTCGCGGGTGCGCCCAGTAGCAATGGATATAAGGTGGGTTTCAGGCACGAGTTGATGGTAAAGGACACGACGTTAGGTATTGAGGCGGCGGAGAAGAACGGCGTTGAGCCTAGTATGGCAAGGACGGCGGTGGAAATGTATCGAAGGGCGGCTGGAGACACGAGGACAGAGGTGAGTCCTCACATTGGAGGTGATGGTAGTAAACAAGAGCTGATGTTGAGTAGGGCCTTGATGCTTCGTCTGTTTACAAGTTGGTCTTCGGAGAGGAATAGCAATGACTTGTGTATGCCACTCCTTACATCACTCTGTTCGAGCCGACGTCGCCAAGTGACAGCTAACAGCCAAGGTCTTCCAAGCCTCACAGGTTGGCGACAAGTGCTCCTCCGTGTGAGATATCACGACGACGGTGTATTTGTCGTCAGACCTGCCTCACATGTCCCCAAGCTTCACCTGTCTGGCCGATGTCGGACTATTCGGGATGCCTCGCGGGGCACGTATTGGCTTGACGTCGGGGTACCATTGACCTCGACACGACCTCCTTCAATAGCCGACGTATTTTCTTGAAGTCTTTCTCCGTCTTCGTCTGTCGTTTTCCTTGCATTCGTACCTACTCGATCTTGAACCTTCCTCTCGTAAATCAATCACTTCGTTCTTGTCACCCAACAGACACTCATAGCTGCCCATACAGTGCAGACAGCATGGCAACGGACGGTGCAAACGGAGACGGTACAGTCCCAGCCAAAGGAGGCAAGATCCTCGTACTGCCTGGTGACCACGTCGGACCTGAAGTTGTGACCGAAGCATTGAAAGTTCTGGACATCATTGAACAGGAGACGGGACGGAAGTTCGAACGAGAGTTTGATCTCTGTGGTGGCTGCTCGCTCGACAAGCACAAGACTTCTGTGACCGAAGAGGTGCTACAGAAGTGCCAGAAGGTGGACGCCGTGTTCTTCGGCAGTGCAGGAGGCCCAGAATGGGGTACCGCACAACCGAATCCTGAGAGTGGGTTGTTGAGGATACGGGATCGAATGCAGGTAGGTTTTGTCTGTTGACATCGGTACTGGTCGAGTGGATTGCAGTGCTGACCACAGATCCCAGATCTTCGCCAACCTTCGACCCTGCAAGTTCGCCAGCAAAACCCTCATCTCGTACTCGCCCATCCGACCCGAGATAGTTCGCGGCGTGAACTTCATGTTCGTCCGCGAGAACTGTGGTGGTGCATACTACGGCGACAAGATCGAGAACGAAGACTATGGATGTGATCCGTGGCAATACAGCAGACATGAGATCGAGAGGGTCGCTCGCGTCGCTGGTGCATTGGCCATGCAGCACGATCCGCCGCTCCCTGTGTGGAGTGTCGACAAGGCGAACGTACTGGCAAACTCGAGAGTGTGGCGGAGAATTATAAAGGAGATATTCGACAAGGAGTTCCCGAAGGTCAAGCTTCAGAACCAGCTCGCGGATAGCTTGGCCATGTTGCTCATCACCAAGCCCACAGCCTTCAACGGTGTGCTTGTCGGCGACAACACTTTCGGCGATATTCTCTCAGACGAGGCAGGCGGGCTGACAGGGTCTTTGGGTCTGTTGCCTTCTGCATCGTTAGCGGGACCTCCTGGGCCAGCGGAGGCTGGTGGTACGTTGGGACGCAACAGCGTTGGGGGTGTGATCGGCCTATACGAGCCAGTGCACGGCTCAGCGCCAGATATTAGCGGCAAAGGCCTGGCAAATCCAGTCGGCCAGGTGCTGAGTCTGGCGATGATGCTGAGGTATAGCTTCAACATGCATAGGGAAGCAGATATCGTGGAGAAGGCGATCGAGAAAGTGCTTGACTCGAAGGACGAGGGTGGCCTAGAGATTCGAACAGGCGACCTTGGTGGCAAGGCTGGAACGAAAGAGATGAGCGAAGCCATTCAGAACACTGTCAGGCAACTGCTTAAGAGCTGAGCGCTCGCGCGGATCCACCCTTGAGTTTGGAGCTTGGTGTCAAACTGACGGCGTAGCTAGCGTGCACCACAAGATGTTCTCATAACCAATTGAGCTTGGTTCACTGCAGCAGCTCATCGACCAGTTCTAGTCCGTAGGATAACGATATTCGTGGCAAAGCCTCCCAACCCGTGTGTGCTCCTCAACGTGCATCCTCGGACGGTTTCAATCAAAGTCCAGGAGACCGTACCCCAAGGCTGGCTTTCGATCTCTACCGCGGCGAAGGGCAGCTCAACATCGACTTGTAGGTACCTGTCCACATTGTCTAGATGAACAATCCCTACCATCACCAGATCGCCGTTGGACCAGTAGGAGATGTCGAGTATGTTGTGCTTATCGTTGACTGGGACTGGTTCGGCATTTAGTAACATGATCGATACCGAATGCTGAGTGGCTACTTTCGCAAACGCAGCATGTGCCTCTGTGAGACGCCTGCTAGTAGGGAACAGCCAGGACATCATGGCTTTGGCTCCGTGATTGAAAGACAAGAGCATCATAGCCCAAGTCTCATCGGAAGTCGGGTTTCTCTCCCAGTACTCCCCATGAAAGGCCTGTAAGACTGCCCATAACGGCTTCTGCCACCGGCCGAGCCACTGCTGATACTCGGCGTACGAGTCCAACCTATTGCTTACATCCTCGAGCTCGCCAATACAGTTATCGCACCCGCAGTCGCCGTATGTTGTGTTACAAGTGGTGTTCCAAGGCCGAGAGTGTATAGGATTGATGCCCATTGGGTATGCATCTTCCATGAGGTAGTCTGCGCCAGCGGAATAATGCTCGAAATGGTAGTTGTCACAGTTAAGTACCAAGCCGGTGGGATGATAAGGGTCCTCTTTCTTCAGCAGATCATGCGCAAGTCGTGTAGAGTTCAGTGCATACTGCCAGCCGTCTGGTTCATCCGCCGTATACCAGCTCAGGAAAGAACTTCTATCCTTGATCAATGGTATCTGCTCGGCAACAGAGCTAAGGTTGGTATACGACCCTCTCATGTCGTATTGGTACCATAGATTTGCCACGTCGAGCCAATCGAACAAATACCCTAAATTTCCGTCGGTGAACGCACATACAGGGTTGATCGCATTGAAACCTAAATCCTTGTAAGTGGTTACGTTTTCGGAACTGTAGTTGAGATATCCAGAGCAGGACGTGTAGAAGCCAAATGGCAACAGCGGCTCGAATTCATAGTCGGTGACGTTGTTGGCGACCAGCATACCCCCATGAAGCTTGTCGACTTTGACAGTGCTGCCACTATTCTTGGCTGGTAAGTGGTATAGCTCTGTCGCGATGGTGTAGTTCTGATCTCGGGCTTGAGAGCCAAGGGCAGCGTTCAAAATGACCTTGTAGGGCTCCAAACGTGGCTCGAGACTACCGAAGTCGAAGGCATATAGCTGAGGTCCGCTGCGTAACTTGACAACATCGGAAACTAGTAGCTGCGTGGTTTGCTCGACCTGGATCTCAAACTTCAGCATTTTAGTTAATTCGTAATCTACTTTAGGAGCGATTAGCTCCCCATACGTATAGGAGATAGATGCCTCGACAATGAATTGGCCTTGTTTTTCGTTGGAGTCATAGATGGTATACCGACTCTCAAGTTGGACGAATAGCATAGGAGTTGGCGATGGTGCCGGAGGCCTCAGTATGCCACCAGGAGGGAGGTTTGGATATCCGGTCATGTATGGTTTCCCACACCACACTGGAATACTGCTTAGCGGCTCGATTGATGGAGTCACGCTCCTGACTGTGGAAGTCGTCGCGAGAGCCAACCCGAGAGGCGACTGGTACCACATCATCGCCGTCTATCAGTTGCCGGCTGTTCTTCGTGTTGTCCGCTACACACAGCTTGTCGTGATGGAGCGCTCATGTCCAGGGTAACAAGGTGCACGAAACCTCACGGTTGTGGAAATGTACGTCTGCTTTTGGCAAGGATCGCCCTGTAACATGGACGCGTCGCAACTCCCCTTCCCGAGGCACCGAGTGAAAGACATCCATCTGATTGAGGATACTTCTCTCATGGCCCAGGAACGGGCCACGAATGGCTGTTGTTTCGACTGAGTGCCTTGAATAATGACCGCAAGCCGAGCACAATCAGCAGGCCATATCCAAAGAGTACTATTCATGCCTGTCACGGAGCTCCGCACCAACAGTTGACCCCAGCTGAGGTGGCATCTTAGCGAACAGACCAATGAGTTCACTTTCTTCCTCTCCTTTCGACGACGAAATATCTTACGAACACACATGTATTACTAATGCTGGTAGTAAAGCGCGAACGCACGTCTAGAGCCATGATACATGAGCACACCCTGCAATCTTAACAAATCGATCTAGCTATCTTTTTATAGCGCATCGTGCATTCGCAAGATTTTCTGGCAACACGAGTCTGTGATGTCGACTGACCACGGTATTCCACCCATATCTCAGGATGTCGCAGCAGATGTCTCCCACAATGGCACTGGAGTCAGGTCTGACCCGAATCTTGGCGGATCAGGTCGCACTTGCCAGGGCGACGACCAACACTCAGAAGATGAAGTCCGCGATGAAGACGATGTGGGACACCAGGTCGAAGCTGAAAGCCGATGATGGCGGAGCCGCATTCGAGATGGTCATACGAGCTCAGATCGATGAGGTCTTCCTGGTCCTCGCACACCTGGGCGAAGCGATCATACCCTTGGGCGTATTCAACAAAGATTACTACCTCCAGACGCTGGGTGATGTCCAGGCAGCAATCGCTAGCTGCGGCCACGAACTCCTCCCTTTGGCCTGGAGCGAGCTTGATTCAGAGCTTCAATATGTCTGCACAGCTGGGCTTGCTTTCTGCGCATGTTATGCTCCAATGCCTCTGTATCGGGGCTTCGGTGCTTGTGTGCTGTCTGATTATGACTGGGGCTGTCCGGATATGTCCTACCTCGAGGAGAAGGCGAAGAAGAAAGCACTCCGGACAATCTATGGCATCAAACAGAGGGTCGATCCTCAGGCAACTCGATCTGTGTTTGTCGCTTTCGACCAAGCGGTACAGTTGCTTCAAGTCAAACCCATGGCATTCCTGGAGAAGCGTCCAGTTATCTCGGGATTTGCTGATCATCAGCCTTGCTTCGGAGCCAAACCCAAGAAAGAGGTCAGAGACAACCTCGACCTACTAGAAGATTGGGTGAAGCAGTTGGAGAAGCGAGGCCATCCTCCGCCGAAAACTAGTCGACTTACTTCATGGGGCATCCCGTTCGCGACCTGGACTTCTCCTTACAGCTGCCAGATCATGAAGACCGCGAAAGATTGCGAGCTCCTCGCCTGCCGCCAGATGGACCCGGGAAGGCTCTTGCATGCATTTGTGTGTCGAGCAAGTGCGAATTTGGATGAAGGCCAGGTTCTCGTTCTTCTCCCTGGAAGTCCTGCTGAATCGCTGCTTTGCTGGCTTGAGGGCCTTCCAGGAACCTCCCACAAGATTGTGAAATGGCAGGATCTGGAAACTCAGCACTTCGAAACCAAAATTCCCAAATCACTTCGAAAGCGGATTGGCCATCACCCACTCCCAGGCCAATATGCTATCCGCGATCCTAATGCGTCTACAAAGCTCTCTCTGCCAATGTCATCACCTTCACGTACGGCGCTCGAAACACCGAACACTGTGTCACCTCCGCCTTATTCGGCTTCTCGTACACAGTCTCAGACTGGACCGGCATCGCCACCTGCCGTGGAACTTGGTCTGCCCGAGCCTCGGGAGCTAGCCGCAAGCCCCATCACACATCCGCGGCCTCTGCATACTATGGCCAGTCGTGATGGCCTTGGAGTTTCAACTGGGACCAAGTCACTACACACGCTGCGGCGGAAGCCTCTAACAGGACCCTCAGCATCAACTTCATCGACGGTCCCGGCAGCCGCCCAAGAACTTGACTCGTCGCCTAAGCCAACGCAGGTCCCAGTGAACAGCCTCGCAGCTTCAAGTTCGGTCTCTAGCATGCCAGCAGCTGTAGAGCTACCCACAGACTTTCACTCTAGTGCACCAGCACGGTTAGTGATCAGTCATTCGAAATCAGATCTCGAAAAGCCTGAGCTACCATGCCAACACGTAGCTGCTTCCGCACTTACACAAGAACCTGAGTCCGTTGAGCTTCCTGCGTCCAATGAAGTGGTGCTTCAACCGATTCCCACAGCAAGTGAACAAACCTCGTCGCGCCAGGCCACGGAAGCCAACACTACGTCTCGGAAAGACACTGGAAGTTCTGACCACTATCTAGAGCTTTTGAACAAGGTTGCCAGTGGTGAAATTAGCCCACAGGCGCTGAGTGAGATGCTACGCAGGGATCAGGAAAAGCCCGAGACTACAAGTGATCGACTCGCACAGGTTCCACCATCGGTACCGCCCAAGCCACAAACAGACCTACCATACCCTCTGACTGAGGAGGACAAATCCCCACCGTATCCATTGAGCCCAACCGACGTCATATCGACTGCAGACGCCGCCAAGAAGCACGATGAGTCGGACCTACCGGCATAACTACGACCAGGCGCTTCATGATCGAGCTTTGCAATTGATCCGTACACGACTATCTAGATGAGCGCCATCATTTTGGCACTCGGCAAGCTGTACCCGGTCACCTTCGGAAATTCGCTCCAGTCTGGCGTGAACAGGATAGCACTCTGACAAGCACTGCCCAGGCTAGTGAGGTTTAGCCACGCTGGCTCCCAGTAGTTGAGGCCCTGCCCCAGTCCGTTCGGAACTTGTTTCAAGACTTTTGCAATGTCCTGAACCCACTCGATCTGACCCTTCGCGGAGACAGGAATACTTGGCTCGCTCAGCTCTGGTGCATCAGGCCCGGAGCACTGATTCGGCCAGTCCGTCTCTACCACATGGATCGGCTTTTTGTACCTGCCTGCGATGGCATTGAGGGTCGTCTTCAAGTTCTTCAGGGTTGCGTCTGTACCGTACTGCGGAAATGAATGGGCGGATTAGCCTATGTCTTAGACACAACCACGTGGTGTCTCAGCGGAGGGTATTCTGGCCATTAAACTTACGAATGGATACATGCTGAATCCGAAGATGTCCCACTCGCTTGTGGCAACGCCAGCACTCGTCAAAGCGCCGAACCAGTTTTCCTGCAGCGTCAAGTTGTAGCCGTTGTCGATATGGATCATCACCAGAGGTTTGTGAACACCGGCCGAAACAGCATCGTCCACACCCTTTCGCGCTGCGGAGTACAAAGTCGCAAGGTTGCTGAAGTTGGCCACGCGCTCTGCTTCAGACTCGGTAAACGGATAGACCCTACCAAGGGGCCACAGCATTCCATCGCGAATCTCATTGCCAAGTGAGACGATAGAAAGATCCACTCCTGCGTCGGACAGAGACTTCATCGTGCGCGACACGTAGTTGCGGAGAGTCTTAGCAAGCGGCTTCAAGGTCGTTGGCCATTCTTTTGGTTGATATTGCTTCTGTGGGTCGGCCCAGTCTGTTTCTGGTGAGTGGCAGTACTCAGAAGGTCAGGAACAACAACATACAGTCGCTGAAGTGATAGTCTAGATAGATGTGGTACCCTTGGCTGTGGAACCTTTTCGCTAGCGTCGTGACGTACTGAAGGTTGTACGTCTCGTAATCTGCAGCTGTCAGTCCTCGATCGCTATAGCACAGCGGTTCACTTACAGCCGTCATCGAACGGAACAACAGGATGCACCCACAGCCGAAGACGAACAGTGTTCATCCCCTCTAGGATTGCTTCGGCAGGTCTGGTGGCATTGTTCTTCGATGTGTCCTTGTAGATAGCACCACCGTCTTCCTGGATATTCAGGGACGATAAGTCGAATCCCTTATAGAAAGAGACCCCGTCCTGGTAGGATGACGGCCCTGTCGCCAGAGATGTGGCAAGGAGAGCAGACCAGAGTGCAATGCCAATCTCGCTGAACATCTTGCCAATACCTTTCATTCTGCTGAAAGATTCAGGTTCGTCTGCGCGAACATATATAGGGTTTGCCACCAGGCCACCGACTTTGAAAACACATATTTGCTAGCGAGGCAACTCCGTGTTTTCTGCATGGACATAGATGTATAAATGAAACGGGGTGTCCAGTTCCACCAATTTATCAACCAGAGTCTACCATCAATAGTACCCAATGCGGCAGGTGGAGGTTTGAGTCGATAGCCGAAGGAAAGAAAACGGGGAAGATGGTACTACACGAAGAATATCTACATCGCCAGTCTACCTCCACATACCGGTTTACCCTTTTTGCGAATGTACTTTGACGATGCAAAACAGGCCCACAGCATCAACTTTCACTGTCTGCTTTGACCCTCGCCTGCATCACTTCAAGTTCGCTGATGGTCCTCTTGGGACCCGTGAACCAATGCCGGCCTCCAAGACCAAAAGGAAATAGCCAGCCTCCAATAGCTATAACAGCGATACTGCCAATGACGACTGGGCAGTAGTTCAGCGTTTGCTGCATATTCTGTTAGCTGTTTATTCGTCCCAGTAACGGGTTGTCCACTTGCCGCCGTCACAGGATAGAGTTGTGGAAGCATCAGCACAATGAACAGGAATCCAATGTAGACAATAGCCACGCAGCTCACTGGGAGCGACCACTTGCCGAGATTCCACGCTGCGGGTTGGAAAGTCTTCCTGCCAACCGTCTGTCGTGCCACGATAGGGATCAGGTACGACAAATTCGTGCCAACTGTAGCCGCTGCCGTCAATGCAGAGAAGGCCACGAGGAGCCAATGATTGCTGCGTTTATCGCAATGGACAGTATCGTGACCAGTATAGCTGCATTGACTGGTAGATGATGTCTCTCCGTGACTCGACTCAGGAACCGACTACACGGGAGAATGCCGTCTCTTGCGATCGCGAACGTTATCCGCTGTGCGCTCAGGATGCAGACAGCCGTGCAGAGAATGCCATCAAATCATATGAAAGCCAGGAAGACGACTGCTCCTGTCGGTCCGACCAGTTGGACAAGATACTCTGCGAAGTTGTTCGCGTACTGGCCGTTGACAACACCCATGAAGTCTTGCATGCACACCAGTACCAGAGCAAGTATTGGTACAGATAGGCACCAGGTCGCCAATGTGCCAGTCCACATTCCTTTCGCTACCACCGAGCTCGCTCCGTGAGTCTCTTCCGACAAGTGGACGGAAGCGTCCTGGGAGAAACATCAGCGAGTGATCAAAGCAGGCTTCGAGATCGGTGGACAAACATATCCGTAAAAGATCCAACCCCCATAAAGCACCCCAATGAGCCAGCAATAGCTATCGCTCGCTTGCTCAATCGTGTTACCGTTTTCATCTACTCCATAGTTGATCCCATTGTAGAGGGTTGTAAATATCTTGGCCGATTGGAACCCCTTTCGGCGTGAGGCAGCAATCGGGAACCAAATCAGGTAGAAGGCCATCAGAACGGTCGTGCTGTACGCGAACGTGCGGAGCATCCATCGCACACTTCTCGGACTCAGGCCGTTGGGAACCATGGCGACTAACGTGATGGCGCCAGACAAGCACCAGGCGAACCATCCCTTTTGAATCACCGCAGAGTCTGGATAGAGAATGGTGAGCATGCTGACAAGGAAGTATGTAGTTCCCTGGGCGAGACCAGGTACGATTGTGATCCAGCCAGCCCAATTGAGCCACGCTGCGGTAGTGCTGTCAGCGCCGACCACATAGTAGCACCGCATCGATGCGGCTCACCTGTAAGCCAGCTCAAGAACGGTCCGTGCTCTTTGCCTCCAAGTCGGTATGCCTGTCAATGTTAGTTACAAGTCCTCTGCTGAGCATCACGTCTGTCCGGGGCTCGGAGAAGACAAACCATAGATATATACCACCAGCTTACCGCAAGAACAAGAAGGGATAGTCAGTATATGGCCTCATATGGAAACCGCGTGCTATCTTAGAGATGGGCTATACCCGTTGGACCTCCCGGTCGGCATGGCCATCGCAATCTCAGCCATCGAGAGCGACACGATGAGCGAGAAGCCTCCTACCATGGTCCAGTTCGCGAAAGCCGCTTGCGGACCACCAGTGTACATTGCCCAGCCAAAAAGTACGGGGATGCCACTGACGAAATTCATGGTGGTCTATGAAGCTCAAAGTCAGCTTCATTCCCGGCCACATGAGCGTTACCGAGCAGTAGACGTACGTATGTTGCAGCCCAATTTTCGAATCTGGTGTGATATAGCACTTAGTAATGGTGCGATGACATGGATGTGATCAAACAACTTACAAGCCCAGGCTCCGAAGGAAGACTTGACGATATCCCAGCGTGGCCAGCATATGTTCATCTTTGCTCATCTCCCTCACTTCAACGGTGGTACCCGCTTCTTCCTTGGACTTCACTCGTTCCACCGCCATCTCTTTGCTGTCGGTTTGGTACCCGCGATCCATTGCCGTTCTTTCCCGCCTGTGACGGTGTCCGCAAGGCGTAAAGGGTGATCAAGGAGCGAGAGGTATGCCGGAGTACGGCAAGAAACTCTGAGTGCGTACCTCCTGCCCCTAACTTATAGCTGTGAGGACTCTCCGCCGAGGTGCACAGCAAACGCCTAACAAGCCCTCGATGCTGAATGCCTGCAGGTCACATGAATCTCCTCACCGCCCGAGTGGACGAATGTATGCAAAGAACGCCACGCATTCGAAACGATAAGCTTGCATGAGGAAAGCATCGATAATTGGCTGGGGGCTTCGGGTTACCTAAACTCCGAGATCGCTCGCCTTGACTCTGGTGCTGCAGATTAAGATGCGCAAGCTATTGCTGTGCATACCTGCAGGCCCGGCCGTCTGGTCATATGCGGAGAAGCTTTGGAGAGGATGGAGGTGGGAGGAAAGCTCGCCAGACGAGCCAGAGAGCAGGGTTGCGCTGCAGGGTCCCGAACCGAGCACAACCACGTCCAACCATATGATGTGGTGGAACTGCCGAAAATCGCCATATGCCTTGGCAAAATATTGCATCTACATGGTATATGACCCATTGCCCTGGAAAGACTGCTTCAGTATTTCCGGCTTTCTATCGTCCAGATCTAGGATCATCTGTCCGAACAGTCCGTTGGCCCATGAAAACCTACATCGATTGTCAGTTACAGCACGTGTTAGAGCGGATGGAAAACGCACCACTGTCTCGTCCAGTCGCTGGTGTTGAACGTGTTGATGCTCTCGTGTATCAGTCCATAGCCATCTGTGCTGCTCACAATCTCCTGCAGCTGCTGCGTAATTTCACCATCGTCCGAACTCGTCAGGATCCGTACGATCGACGCCATCGGCCATGCATATCCTGGGCCATTGTGCGGCCCTCCAATCGCGCTGATCACCGGTCCACGCATGAAGTACGGATTATCCGCGCTCAAGATCAATGCACGAGTGTTTTGGTACGTTTCGTCATTGACGTCGAGATAGCCGTAGAACGGAGCAGCGAGCAGCGAAGGGATATTGGCGTCGTCCATGATGTTCTGACCCATATAGCCATCGACTTCATACGGGTAGAAGCTGCCATATTTCTTGGAAGTCGAGACCGCATGCGTCTTGATCGACTGACGGAGACTCTTGGACAGTTCGCGCATCTTCTGGGCAAGCTGATCTTGGCCACCGACCAGAGCCATGATCTCTGCACATGGCTCGAGGTAGGAGGCGAACATCATGTTGCTCGGGACCAAGAACTGGAATATCGTGGAGTCGTCGGATGGTCGAAAGAATGATCGAATGAGGCCAGTGCCACTGTTGATTGGATTGCCTAAACCATCGTTCTCGGTCGTCTCGGAGGCGCGGGTGGTCTCGCGAGTGAATGTGTAGTCGAGCACACTGACGTTGCCGTTCGATTGGTACGTCGGGATCATTTGTGCTTGTGCTACCTCCATGATGCTCGAGATTGCTGAGACCCAGTTATACTTCTTGAAGAAGTCAATGTCCTGGGTGACGTTGTAGTAATTGCGCGACACCTCTAGGAAAGCGGCTAAGCTGTCGAGTTCGTATTTGCTAAACAAGTATCAGTCTCATTCACGAGCTCAGCTTTGAGCGGTGTATCATACCATTCAAACACGCTCTGGTTGTTGTATACTGGAACAACTGTGTCCGCGCTTGCAGCGCCATTCTCAGACGGTGGCACACCAGACTCAACTGGTGGCTGGAACGCATTGCAGTACGGATCTGTAAGAATGTAGCGGGCCTGCAGATTGATGACGCCTCTGTACAACGAAGCCAAAGAGTGCGCTGAGTCCGACGCCTCGAGCAGAGGCAGATATGACTGAACCTGGTTGGCAGAATCTCGCAGCCACATAGCGTTGATGTCTAACAACACAGTATGCATTAGCATCGTCTCAGACATGGCAAGGGTCTTAACCATCAGTGCCTTACCGCCAGTAATGAGGAACGTAAGCTCTTCGTCTGAGCCATTGTTGGCATAGCCCTTCCATTTGACTGCGGTGTCCAGGCTGTTCGGATATGAGTTGACGAACAGCCGCTTCAGATCTGGGTCTGAGATGTCGTCTGCCACGCGATCGACTGCGTCCTCAACGATGGACAAATTGAAGGTTCGACATCTTGGTTCAGGCCGCTGCCAGGAGAGGTTGTAGACACCGCCAGAGTATGGAGGATGTTGCTCGGTGGAGTAGACATAGTAATCTGGACAGGTCAGGTTGACTGCTGCTGCTGCTCCCAATAACGGGAGTAGCAATGCTACTTGCTTGAAGAGAGCCATTCTTTCTATACAGTTGCAGCGGAGGGGAGTCGTGGGTGGGTTGCTTGTTATTCATAAGTACTTACCTCTGACCGACCTTCATCGAGGCCGAGGTGGGGACGAAGGATGCCGGGTCACCATCGTCATTGCATCAGGTAGGCACGAGATCGGAAAGGTGCATACTTAGAGGGTTGTCTTACTTCACCTACAATCGCATGAAAGTTTTTTGCATCGTGCTCAACAGCTATGGTGCTCCCATAGCGTCGAAAGCTATTGACTCCAGCGATCAGCTTTTGGACGAAGCTCATGAGCCAACCTGGACTTTCGACATCTAGCAGAGAGAAAAGCAAAGCCGAGCGGGTGTACCTGAACCGTGAACGCCATGCAGGCGGGGTAGGTGGCACACTCACGTTGCTTCGTCGCTTCGGACCGGATCATGTACGAAGTGAATCTCGTGCTAGCGTGGTTGTGGTTGCGGGGATGTGGAGAGAGGTTTCCGGTGGTGCTGCTCTAGATCAAGGAACGAAAAGTGTCGTGGTAACGGGACACCCTTCGCGCTCATCACATCGATTCACTGATGATCACTGGATGTTGCGAGAGACGTTCGTCGTGGGCAGGGTGCTCTCGAGACTGGTGGGTGCAGATAGATGCAGAGTTTTGCCCCTGATATGACGGCGGCGTACTGCCAAAATTGGTGGGCAAGATATCATACCTAGAATAGGTCTTCTCATACCTGAGCGCAATAGATGTGAATATTCATGTACCTGAAGAGCTAAAGTCGTGTAAGGTGATGTGTCGTGGTCATGGGAAGTCGCTCCTGCTTCACATATGGCTGCCGAATGCGGTTAGCTTAAGAGTTCTTAATCAGCGTTCACGAGATTCACGACCTGTCATCCGGAAGCTCAAATCGCATGCACTTTTCAAGGGGTGAGCGGACACCTTCCACTCGCGCTCGCAAACCTGTAAACACTCAACACCAGAACATCGATTTCATACACTGCGAACCACGCCCTCGCCGGTACCACCACAACCGACTCGCAACCCGCGAGGCCACCAGCACAATGGCTTCCGAAGTCCCAATTTCCAGCTATGCACAACGCACCTCGATCTCGGCCTGGCGTGTACCAACACCTCCGCGCATCGTGGTACCACCGCCCAGCCTCAACCAAGACCACTTACCAGAAATCGCGCTCGGGGCATTCAAGGATTCGGCATTTATCGACCAAGTTGACTTCACAAACCTCATCACGCAAAATGTGCTACAAGAGTGGACGTATGAACGCCGGAGAGAGGCACAGCTGATCCTGCCTTACCTCTTCCTTGGACCCATGCAATCGGCGAAAGATGAAGCGTGGTTGAGGAAGGAGGGCATCACGTGTGTGTTGGGCGTGCGGCAGAAGGGCGCATTTGAGAGCAAGCTCATGAACGGAGCGTTGCGCAAGGCAGCAGAGCTGGGCATCGAGCACTACACAGTGGATCTGGCCGGCCATCAGGACCTCATTCAAGCTTTCCCGAGCACAACAGCACATATCCACAACCACGTGGCGCACAAGCTACAGTCGACAGGCAAGCCAGGGAAGGTCTTGGTGTTCTGCGAAAGCGGCAACGAGCGCAGCGCTGGCGTGGTGGCGGCGTATCTGATGGAGACTTATGAGGATGGGGACTTCATCAAAGCGATGCAGCTGTGTCAGGCGCAGCGTTTTTGTGTCAATTTCGACGATAGCATGAAGCGGCTGTTGCAGGGCTACTGGGATATCTTGTGTGCAAGACGGCAGGTGGCGGCGCAGTCGATTGAGTCCACAGCTCAGGCAGGACAAGGCGCCACGAACGGCAACACCACAGCTATGCCTAAGCGGAGTCTGCAGCGAGACGAAGATGAGGACATCGACGGCATGAGCATCGACGATGTCGAGCGGTTTGGAGGCCGCACGTTTGTTCCGTTCGTCGATGAAGCACTATAGTCTGGTCTTCGAGTGTGAAGAGAGGCATGATGAAATTGAGCGAGGCGTTGCACATGGATTTTGGGCGGGCATTCCAGACGTTATTGATACCCACTCGGCGAGCGACCTTCAGCATGGTGTTCAGGTTGCTACAATAGATGCGAGCTGGACTTGCTGCTTCATCCGGCAGAATTAGCTTGACCCGAATATCAATACAAGAAGTGAATGTTTCAGACGACCTCTCTTTCTGCTGGCCGTTCATCATAAGTGTACGAGCACTCTCTGAAAGGTAAAGAATACCTTATGACCGGTGTTTTTATTACCCGACGTCCACCCACGCCTTGCACCTTCCGCGTTGGCCTTGAGTACAAGCACGCTCCAAGACCCATATAACCCGCCTCCACCACTACACACGAACAACTCAAGAACGTCTACATTCAATACCGTTAGGTAAATCACATTTTCCTTCGATCAGGATGCTTTCATCCTGAGCTCGCAGGTCCAGCAATCCAGTCTCACCCAGCCCTACATCGGCACTCTTCATAGATGGTACCGGACGGCATCCCATATCCACATCCTCCTCAGGTCTTTGTCGAGTGGCCCCGAACCAGCTTCGCATCCTCACAGCGGCCGATGGCCATGTAACGAAACGCAGTCGCCTTTCTTGTTCCTGCGGGTCCGCGTCCATGTCCGTCCATCGCAGCGCGTCTACTATGAGACCGTTCTGATGCCGACACGGGTGTGCGAGAGCCTTGACAAGTCAGCTCAGACTTTGGGAAGATGACCGCTTCCGACTGGGCAAGCTGGCCATTGGGCGACAGCATCGTGGAGACCCCACTGGCGCGTGACAAGCCAAACCAAGCAAGGTAATGATCTGTTGCCTTTGGTTGCCGAAGATCCACCCCAGAGAAGGATCAGAGTTCATAACGAGACTTGTCAATATCTCGAAGACTGCTCAAGCTCTTGACGAAGCAAATCGCTTGGCCTGTCCAAGACTCCGGAGACTAGTAACTGACGCTGCTTGATAGACAAGATGTCGTACGCAAAAGATGGCGAGCCGGCAGAATACGCTGAGCAGGCGAACGGCCGTCATGTCAAAGACCACCCGAACGATAACATGAGTGTTGGCAGATATCTCGCTACTCGCATCTCGACGCTGAAGCCGCCGATGGACAAACTCGAGAATCCGTTCACTTTACTCGGAATGCTCAACTTCAAGCAGTGGATGTTCTTCCTTGTCGCGTTTCTAGGTTGGACGTGGGATGCTTTCGACTTCTTTACGGTCTCGTTAACAGTCCATCAACTTGCGGAGACCTTTGACAAGTCTACCAAAGATATAACTTGGGGTATTACGCTTGTCTTGATGTGAGTTCCAACGTTGCTTCAGAACATTCGGTGGTTTGAGCTAACTCAATTCCAGGTTGCGTTCCATTCGTAACCTTCTGAACCACGTCTATGCCATCAACTAACATTGCCAGGTCGGCGCAATCGCCTTTGGTATCGCTGCTGATCGATACGGCCGGAAATGGCCATTCATCCTCAATCTCTTCCTGTTCATCGTGCTGGAACTAGGCACCGGGTTTTGCCAGACCTACACTCAGTTCCTAGGCGTGCGAGCCATTTACGGCATCGCGATGGGTGGCCTCTACGGTAACGCAGCAGCGACCGCTCTCGAAGATTGCCCTGAACGTGCCAGAGGTCTCATCTCCGGCATGCTTCAGCAAGGCTATGCTTTTGGCTACTTGCTGGCGACTGCCTTTGCTCGTGGCCTTGTCGATACCACACCTCATGGATGGCGTCCGCTGTACTGGTTCGGCGCTGCTGTGCCGGTGCTTATCATTGGGTTCCGCCTATGTGAGTTCACCGAACGCACGAATGACTGCGAGGATACTGACCGATCTCCCAGGTCTCGGCGAGACGGATTCCTACATGGAGCGCAAGCGTCTCCGCGCCGCTGGCGACAGCGCTGGCAAGACCTTTGTCGCCGAGGGCAAGGTGGCTCTGAAGAGACACTGGATGCTGCTGATCTACATGGTCCTCCTGATGGCTGGCTTCAATTTCATGTCCCACGGCTCGCAAGATCTCTACCCAACCATGCTGGAGAACCAGTACCAGTTCAGCAGCGATGCGGTGACCGTCACTCAAGTCGTAGCCAATTTGGGAGCCATGACCGGTGGTACAGTTGTTGGCTACCTCTCCCAGATGCTCGGCCGACGCTTCAGCATCATTTACATCTCCGTTGTTGGCGGTGCTCTTCTATATCCGTACTCGTTTACTGGCTCCGAGAAGGTTGCGGCAGCTGCGTTCTTCGAGCAGTTCTGTGTGCAGGGTGCATGGGGTGTCATCCCGATCCATCTTATGGAGCTCTCGCCAGGCGGCTATCGAACTTTCGTGGTCGGAACCTCATATCAGCTGGGTAACCTGATCTCGTCTGCAAGTTCCACTATCGAGGCCACCATCGGTGAGAGGTTCCCACTTCCATCGATCACGAAGGATGGAGAGACTGTCGAAAGATATGCGTATGGCAAGGTCATGTAAGTGTCACACCTCTCCATCGCGAAGAATACCGGCTGACAAGACTTACAGCTGTATCTTCATGGCCTGTGTCTTCGTCTACGTGATTATCCTTACGATCCTCGGACCTGAGTACAAAGGGCGCAAGATGGACGCTGCATCTGATCAAGATCTTCAAGAGGCGCGCGGCATCCGGGGTGCTGCACACGACCATGACCACAGCGGGTCTGATGAGGAGAAGAATGAGAAGGTATAGGATGGAAGATACTTTTTGGAGATTTAGGGCAGTCGAAGCAGAATGTACGAAATGAGCTCTAGGCGCCGACTCTTGTCATCCGAACTCAAGCCATGCCGATTCTTGTCATCTGAACTCAAGCCATGCCGCGTGAACTCAGAAGTTTGGCACACACGTTCGAACGGCTTGGCCTGGACTTCACCTCGTGTCGTTCTTGTTATGTCGAGATATATCGCCTTGTATCTTCCACATATCTGGAGTTCGTAACAATGTCGTGAGCACGGCGTTGATCACAAACTCCGGCCTCGTAATCTACCAGCACGGCCGCGCCCTTGAAGGCTAATTGCTGAGCTCAGCACGCCCTGTACATGAGTACTCCACCATAAAGATCTGTCCTGTCCTACCTCTTGTGGTTCCCATTCCCTCTGACTACGATCGTGATTCCATCCATAACTCTCGCCATCTCACTCTACTCCACATTCTATCGAAAAAGGCTCGAGCGCTTCATCTCGGTCGCTCGCGATGATCCTTCGAAACCCTCGCGAGTCTAGTTGCTGGACGCCGAGCCCTTAGGTCGCATGGAGGGCACTTAACGCGGGGTCCCATTACGAGATGCGATCGCAGAGTTCGGCGAGCGATGGCGAGATCAGCATCAGGCCGACTCGAGGCGAAAGGACATGCGCAGTGGGGAGCGACAGAGAATGTAAGATTCTTTTTTGTTTGGGAAAGCAGATGCGCGCAGGAGGACAATAATCAACCTAGGCCTCAAGCTTTTCAGCCTTTCGTGTTTGCGAAGTTGTTCCAGGCGCAAGATATCAACAACCGAGGTGCTGGCTTCTTCGCCAATTGGAATCGTGTTGCAATCAAGGTTGCATCGGTATGCACGCTCGGTCTCCACTCCACGCTTTGGTTCGCCCTTCTTTGCTTCGACCGGGATCGTGCAGCTAATCGCCATGGCCGGTGGAACGAATATGTGTGAGGGTGCGGGTTCCCGTCAGCCCCACGAGAATGCTCCCCGGTCACACAACAAGATGTTTCCAAAGCATCGCAAACACGATCGCGGGACGGCGCAAACTCTAGGTTTGCAAGTGGTGACAAGCGCCGGACAAGCATGAAAAGCATGTGCAGCTCGCGTGACAGAAACGAGTGAGAGGATGGGGAAGGACTTGGCACTGCTATCGCCAAACGACCCGTTCTAGAAGGTCTTGGGAAGGTCGCTACGCCTGCAGGGGAATGGGGCCCCGCCGGCTGCTATCGTGCTACCGCCAATCACCGCAAGACGAGCTTATCGTTCACGAGCCCAGTGCGTCGCAGGGGTGGTGGGCTTGCCACTCGAATGTTGCGCATCGTGGACGCCGACGCTTTCACAGTCGGGCCTTGTGAGCTGCCTTCACGCGATAGGCTTACCGCGCCACAAGCAACTTCACTACCTCTTCATGTGCAGCTTGAGCCGAAATTGCCGGCTTGACCTGTGCTTAGCGTCCATTCCCACCTCTGTCCTTCTATATAGTGGGCTCCTGCATTCCTCCTGCGCTCGTGTTGCCGAGCTCACCTCCAGCGACTAAACAGTATAGAACAACGTCACCAGGATGTCCTCCTACCCCGACGCGCCGCCCCAGGCGTACCACGGCAATGGCGCCGCGCCTGAATATCACAACGAGAAGGGCTTCTCTGAGGAAAAGAGGCCGTCCGTCATCGAGCCCAGCCCGGAGTACGATGTCATCAACAGGTCGGGCAACGAGCTTCATCGCGACCTCAAGTCCCGTCACATGCAGATGATTGCCATTGGTATGATATATTCACGTTTCTTGGCTGAAAGGCAAAGCTAATACCAAGCTCAGGCGGCGCAATTGGCGCAGGTCTCTTCGTCGGCATTGGTGGAGCTTTCTCGAGTGGTGGACCAGCCTCAGTGCTGCTCTGCTTCATCATCATCGGTTTCGCGATGTACTTCGTGATGCAAGCGCTTGCAGAGTTGGGTGTCATGTACCCAGTGAACGGCGCTTTCTTCGCCTACGCCTACCGAGTATGTCCCAGACCATCGACGTGCTCGATTAGCACATGCTAACTTCACTCTTCTCCAGTTCATCAGCCCTGCGTGGGGTTTCGCCATGGGCTGGGATTATGCGATCCAATGGCTCACCATTCTGCCCTTCGAGATTAGTGCCGCTGTGCTCACCCTCGAGTACTGGAAGGCGTCCCGAAACCTTGACCACGCGGTCTGGGTCACCGTCTTCTTGGTCATGCTCATCATCATCCAGTTCTTCGGCATCAGGGGCTACGGCGAGACCGAGTTCGTCCTCTCCATCATCAAGATTATCGCCTGCACGGGTTTCATCATTCTGGGCATAATCATCAACGTTGGTGGTGTACCGACCGATGACCGCGGCTACATTGGAGGAAGATACTGGCAGGCTCCGCATCAACCTTTCAAGAATGGTTTCTTGGGTTTCTGCGGCGTGTTCGTCACTGCGGCTTTCGCGTTCGGCGGAACTGAGTTGACAGGTCTGGCCGCCGCCGAGGCTGCCAACCCGATCAAGAGCATTCCCATGGCCACCAAGCAGGTGCTGTGGCGTATCTCCTTCTTCTACATCCTGTGCTTGCTCATGGTTGGACTGAACGTGTCTTCTGATGATAGTGAGTTACCCTGTCCCACAATCATCCCAGAATCGCCACTAATTGTTTCCCAGAGCGTCTCCTCGGTGCCTCCAACCAAAACACAAAGTTTTCTCCCTTCGTCTTGGCCATCGCCAACGCAAACATCCCATTCTTGCCGGGAATCTTCAACGGCGTGATTACTCTGTCCGTCATCTCGGTGGCCAACAGCTGCACTTTCGGCAGCACACGCACGCTCCAGGCGTTGGCCGCTCGTGGTATGGCTCCCAAGTTCTTGGCCAAAGTCGACAAGGCCGGACGACCAATCTGGTGCATTGTCCTGCAAATGATCTTTGGTCTTCTTGCCTACATTGTCGATGCCAGTGGAGACGCCGATTCGATCTTCTTCGGCTGGCTGCTTGCGTTGTCCGGCATCGCCAATTTCTTCATCTGGGGCTCCATTTGCATTTCACACATCCGATTCCGCAAAGCGTGGTACCACCATGGTCATACGGACGACGAGCTGCCCTTCAAGGCCTCCGGTGGCATCTACGGCTCGTATGTCGGCGTGTTTTTCAACGTCATCTTCTTGGTGGCTTCTTTCTACACGGCCGTCGCAGCGAGTGTAGCTTCAGGATCTCCGTATGAGTTCTTCTCGAGCTACATCGCTGGCCCAATCATCCTGGCCCTGTATGCATTCTGGAAGATATTCACCAAGGAGTGGTACCTCCTGACGCCTCTTTCGAGCATTGACGTCTCGTACGGTGTGCGCACGAACCTCGAGGATCTTCAGGCGGCGGCGGAGGAGCAGAGAAGGGCTCGCTCGATGAAGAATCTACCGATGAGAATCGTGCATACGCTATTCTAGAGATGTATACTGCAGGTGGCAGCATGAAGCAGCGTCTGGCTACAGGCATGTTGATAGCTTCATCATAGCATCTTGCCGTCAATGACCTGCCTCCTGCCTGCCAGATTTATTCTTGTAGTTGCTTTATGGAACAGATGAAGTTGATATACAGTTATCCTTTGACTTCTCACCCGTCTCACCAACTGTCTCCACCGTGTCCACTGTCCATCAAAGGTTGTATACGAGATTCGGGAGTGTGTGATTGGACGAAGCTTTTATTTCACGTACCCCCACTCCAATCTTTGACAACAGTCCAGCACGTTCAAGCATCAAGACGAAAGTATGTACGATAGGAAGTCAAGGTCGTCGGCCTTATGGCTACAATCATTACCATGCACCCAACCCAGAACGTGGTGTCAGTGGCACTGTTGTGTTGCTTGTGGGAAAGCTTGACTACCTTAAGGTAAAAGCCCGAACCTTGCATGTGATCGTCGTCACGCCTTGGATTTTCTTTCTACCGCGCGGGACCTATAGTAGGCTAACAGCTAGCTGTTGTTGTTTTCTTCTTTCTGGTATGTCGGCGGACGTGTTATAGTATCAACTTACTCTCAAGCCTATCGATGGGTGAATACAGGTGGAATCTGGTATTCTGCTGCTGCGACTGAGACAATGGCGTCCGGTGGCTCATCGCCAACTAGTCCGCCAGGAACGCCGACACGCCCATCCCACTCTCGAGGCCAGTCGACATCCAGTCAAAATGCTGCGCAGCAACACAGACCTGTTGTACCATCGCGACTGAGCGAGGTGGTTATGCCGCCGTCCTCGCCTGAAGAGCAGTTCCACACTCCGAGGGCGGAGCCTACGCTACCAGATGTCGAAGAGGATGGTATGCACCCGACTACGCAGGACTGGGCGAGCGTATCTTCAGAGCCTTCGGTGACGAAAGTCCAAGGCGAGATCGAAGCGCCGGCCGAGCAGCCGGACGCGCGGTCGAAATTGCTAGGCCATAAATACCATGTGCCACACAAGTGTGGACAGTACAACTGCAATCACGGCACATTCTCGCCGCGACCGCGGTATGCAAGAGGGTATGGGAGCATAGCGAGCAGCTACGATGGTCCGGCTGGAGATTCCGACAATAGAAGTCAGGATGGGTATGGCGGGCCTTTACCTGCTGAACCTGCGGATATGGACCATAGAACGTACCGAGGAGACTTCGTCGAGGGAAGCCTCGGACCTGCTGTTACGGTTGGATTGCTGGGCAAGTCTGGCAAGCGGAGTACGACACACTGGCTAGCCCGAAGACATGGCGTCAAACACGAACGGTGGATGTACTTGCTCTACTACATCCCTGGCTTCAACTGGATGAGGCAGTACCGGCTCGAGTATCTGACTGGTGATCTCACAGCTGCGCTGACTATGGCATCGTTCTATATTCCGATGTCACTCTCTTATGCTAGCAATCTTGGTCACGTTCCACCGATCAACGGCCTCTACACTTTTGTCTTCAACCCTCTGATATACGCACTTCTCGGAACTTGTCCTCTAATGGTGGTCGGCCCGGAAGCAGCGGGCTCTCTTCTGACCGGTTCCGTGGTCAAGGAAGCTATCAAACGTGGCACACATCACGAACACGATGACCAAAAGCACGCTCAAGTCGCTGGAATGGTTACTGGAGTTGCAGGAGCTATCATCCTACTTGCCGGACTTTGCCGTCTTGGCTTCTTGGACGGTGTTCTCTCCCGACCCTTCTTGCGCGGCTTCATATCCGCCATCGGCATCGTCATTCTCGTTGACCAACTCATCCCAGAAATGGGCTTAGACCATGTCGCCAAAGGCTCGGTAGCAGCTTCTCACGGCAGTAGTCTGGACAAGATCCTGTTCCTCTTTCGACACACGCATGAGGCGCATAAGCTGACTTGCATCGTGGCCTTCTCTACCATTGCCATCATCATGGTGCTTCGTGAGATCAAGCGCAGGATGCAGCCTAGAACACCCTGGGTGGCATACATCCCGGACCGGTTCCTGGTCGTCGTGCTGTCCGCCGTCTTTGCATGGCGCTTTGACTGGGAGAGCCAGGGTCTGGCGCTGATGGGCGATATCCGTTCCAAAGGACGACCATTCCAGGTACACTTCCCCTTCGAAAAGGACAATTTCAAACACGTTGATGATGCTTTCACTACCGCGTTCATCATCGCGCTGCTCGGCTTTTTCGAAAGCAGTGTCGCAGCTAAAAGTCTTGGAGCTGGTAGTGGGCGGACTAAAAAGCGGACGCAGGATAAATCCGGTGCTGAAGTAGAGGAGAGCGATGGACTGAAGGACATACCGCTTTCTGCGAATCGAGAGCTCGTTGCGTTAGGTGTTGCGAACTTGATCGGTGGGCTGTTCATGGCTTTACCAGGGTTCGGTGGGTATGGGAGGAGCAAGGTAAATTCCAGTACAGGTGGCAAGACACCGATGAGCAGCGTGTTCTTGTCGCTCATCACTATCCTTTGCATTGCGTTCATGATGCCGTACTTTTACTATATACCGGTAAGAGTTGGCTTACTTTAACAACAGCGAGCTGAGCTGATGAAGATACAGAAAGCCACCCTATCCGCCATGATATCCGTGGTAGCCTACTCGCTCATCGAAGAGGCGCCCCACGACATTCATTTCTTCTACAAGATCTCCGGCTACATTGAGCTGACGCTCATGTTCGTCATCTTCATTACCACTTTCCTCTGGAACCTTAAGATCGGCATCGCAGTCGGCATTGGCCTCTCCCTACTACGTCTTCTGAGACATAGCACGCGTCCACGAATCCAGATCCTGGGCCGCGTACCCGGGACTCAGGATTTCGAGAATGCGGAGCTAGCTGATAGGGTGGAGATGGTTCCACATTGCTTGATCGTCAAGATCCCGGAACCTCTGACCTTCGCCAACACAGGCAGTCTAAAGGACCGCTTGAAACGGCTCGAAGACCACGGGACTGGAAATGCACACCCTGCGCTCCCGAAGGTGCGGAAGAAGAAGCATAACAAGAACGTCATTTTCGACGTCCACGGCGTCACTTATCTTGACCCCGCCGCTGCGCAAGTCCTGCTGGAGATCGTGCAGGCCTACGTTGAGCGAGGTACGAGAGTCTTCTTCTGCAGAGTTCCTGGAAAGAGGACGGAAGTGTGGCGATTGATGAATGTTTCGGGCATTGTGGACCTGTGTGGCGGGGAGAGGAGTTTTTTGAGGAGTGTGGACGAGGCGTTGCAGGCGACTGAGAGGAACAGCACGTTGCAGTCTGATGGGTATGATGTCGAGGCTGACGCGGAGAGTGTGGAGGGTGGAGCTGGACCTGCGACACAAATCGAGCAAGAACCTGTAAGTAGTGGGGATGAGAGGGGGAGGGAGCCTGGTTGATGGCTAGGTGCAAGAATGTCTCATGACCTAGATTGAATTGCTAGAGCATAGAAGAACGATTCCGATCGTCTCCGAGAGTAGTCTCACGTAGAGCGCCGTGGCTTCATGAGCCATCAAGACCAAATCGCCTCCAAACCCTTCTTCGCCCAGCTCTTGTTCTTCGCATCGCACTCCTCAATCTCCTGGTCCTTGTAGAATCGCCTCCCGGCATCCAAGTCTATCGTAGCCGTATCAACCCATCTCCGTTGGCGATAATAGATCTTGGCTCCCAGGTAGCAGATCACAATAGCAATAACCGACACGTACGTCGAGAAAAAGTGCTCTGCGCTCGGTTTCTCGCCCAATGGCCACAACGCTAGGTAGAACTCGGCGATGATGAGCACGATGCACCAGAACAATCCCCAATAGGCGCCCCAGGGCCATGTCCAAGTTTTCCACGGCAGGTCTTCGACGGAGCGGCCCTGGATCTTCCACGCGTGGCGCATGCGGATGTGAGAGAGGCATATCATGCCCCAGCCGAAGAGGGTGAAGAGGGATGTCAAGTTACTGAACCAGCTAAAGACTTCCGCGCCAGAATAGTTAACGTTAAGGTAGGACAGCCCACCGCCGATCACGAGGGTGGGAATGAGGGCGTACCACGGCCGACCTGCAGGACAAGTTAGCAATGTGTTGCTATCACATTTCTTGATTGCTCTACCCCAGGAGTCGGCCTTTTGCATGATCTATAGTCTGTCAGTCGCTGACACGTCAGTCGGATATGATTGGTGTTATACGTACACGCGGTGCCATTCCGATCTGTGAGAGCCCGAGTAACGTGCGTGAGCCTCCGAAGCCGCTTATACTACCAGTAGACAAGACGGAGATGAATATGACCGCGTTCATGATGTGAGCTAACGCCGGCAACGCAGCTTCTCGATATGCGATAACGAAGGGACTTGCGTTTGTGCCGCTACCGCCGAAGATGTCCGGGTTCGTTGGGCTGACGGTTATCGTCACGATCAAGCTGCCCATGATGTAGAACAGACTCAGTCGAAGCCAGATGGATCCGACAGCTTTTGGTACTGAGCGACGTGGGTTTCGTGTCTCGGATGCTACTAAGCCGGCGTTCTCGGAGCCTGCCATGGCGAAGATGCAGGTGGGCATAACGGAAAGGAAACCTTTGAATCCATTGGTGAAGGGGTCTTGATTCCAGTAGCGGAAGCCGATGGCACCGTGGCCTGGGGCGCCGCCAGCCGATATGCTGTGGGGAGTCAGGATCAGTGGAATCTGTGAAAGGTCGAGGAACAGTATAGTGCTGCGTTGACTTACACAATACCCGAGATGATAACAACAAAGATCCAGCCGAACTTGATCATGGAACAAACGACTTCGATCTCCGCGAAGAACTTGACACCTAGCACGTTCACGAGGATGATGACCACCCAAAAGATACTCATCCACGCGGCGATGGGCACAGCGGTGGTCCAGAAGCTGAGCACAGTGTTGACCGCTTGGAGCTCGTTGGCTATCGTGATGAAGTAGTTCATCCAGTAGGCATACCCTAAGGCGAACCCGCAAGCCGGGTCCACGAATTTGTTGCTCCATTGCACGAAAGCGGACGGCAGAGGGTACATAACGGCCATCTCTCCGATGCTATGCGAGACGGCCCAAATCATCGTACCAGAGAGCAGGTAGCCGATGAAGATACCAGCCGGCCCGCCGGAGGCTAAGCTGCTGCCAGATCCAAGCCATAGGCCCATGCTGAGAACAGAAGAGTTAGCAGGTTCTCAGACGTTCAAGAAGGTTTGAACCGTCACAACTTACCCGATCGAGGATCCCAAGGCGATCATCGTAATATGGCGAGTGCTGAGCTGTCGCTGGAGCTGGGAGTCTGCGCCGTGGTCCTCGACGATGTCGATCTGTCCATGGCCATGGCTTTGGTCGAAGACCTTTTGGTCCGGGTATTCGAACTTCTTCTCCACGTCTGAGTCCGACATACTGGTATAGAGAGAACAATGTAGAACTCCAAAGGAGCAGAAAACGTGGGAAATCCTACCTTAAGAGCTCACCTACCTTTCTCATGTCTGTCCATCCTTCACACACTCCGTGAAGGCCGATCGTGGGCACTTTGCTAGGTTGCGTCGTGAACTCGCATCGTTATCAGTTCTAATGTTACCTTGCCCAGGTACGCCAAGGAGATAAGGCATTGCGGTACTGGCTCATACAAAGACTTATCGTGGACCGTCTGCAACCAACGTCTTGGAGACAACAAGTCTCTCAAGCACTATTTCGAACCCGATGTATTGCCAATGCGTGGCAGTCGCGTGCTTCATTCGGCTTGTCCGATCTTGGAAGGTGCGATTGAAGCCGCTGAAAGTCCAGCGATAGCAGTGGCGATGCTAGTCCACTATGGTGAGCTGCGAGCAGTATGAGATACGATGTCGCAAGATGCCATCGCTAGCGGCATTCATAAGTCCAGATGAACGGTGATGATCGCTCGCTCGTTGTTCAAGTGTCGTTCGGCGTGGCAGCTCGGCAGAGCTTGGTATATTGGTGTTGATATTGATGTGCTCCATTATGCCTCAGATTATCTTATTCAAACTGCTTCGATCCTTGGAGGCTTGATCACAGCTGTTGGTTGGATCGTCAGGATGAAGTTAAAGTCGGGAGACTGGAGGTGTGAACAAATGTCTATATATCGTCCCCAGAGATGCAGTTCACAGGGCGTGCGCTAGCAGGCTAGCAAAGTTACGGCGGACTGAGTCGACTGAAAAGGACATGGAATTAAAATAGCTTGACTAGCACGGTGGCGTCGACGGCGCCAGTTAGAGCTCTTTTTTTTTTGTAACTACGTAATGCGAATAGTCTGTACAACGCTCCCTTAGTCGTTATTGACTACGCACGTCTAAATTCCATCTCATCTCATCTTCTAGAATGGGTAAGCTAGGCCCAATTTAAATTAAGGTTACGGCTAATCACGGGTAGCGGACGCTAGACAAGCAAGCCCTAGTCGCGTCAGCTAATTACGTATAAAGCTACAAGTCAGCTACTTCTGTGACGCGACTAGGGTTTGCTTATCTAGCGTCCGCCACCTAACCTTAATTTCAATAAGCTAGGCCCAATCGGGCCTAGCTTACCCGTTCTGCATCGTAGGGATTGCAGTCTTTTTGTTACTACCCTATAGATTGCGTTATCGCTGTACAATAGACACTCTACTACTCCTTTTAATCTAGTATCACGCCGGTGACTTATAGCATATAATCCTTGCGTTGTGGAGCCAATTACGTTCACTTTTAATTCCATGTCCTTTTCAGTCGACTCAGTCCGCCGTAAAAGTGGAGATAACAGAAATCCATACATGTACTTCTACATCGATCCTCGAAACAATATTACTTCACTCTCCACGGTGATGCATAAGCGGCTTACCTAGTCACCCACGCTCGCATCAGCATCAGAGTGATGGATCATGCCTTGATCGTTCAGATCATCGGCCCGGGAGCGCAAAGCAAGTAGACCACAAAGTCGTACCAGGGTTGTGAACAGTTCCGCATAGTATGTTGGTGGCTTGATCGGCCAGACCATTCATATGACTCGGCTCGTCTCTTTTGGTGCTCCAGCCGCTGCCTTGGCTCCTCACACCTGGCCAACCTCGCCAACTCTCCTTGCTGACAATGTTGTCTTCAACGTGTCTTCGCGATGCTGAGGATTTGCACAGTTACAAATCCGCTGGCATCTTACCTTCGCCTTGATACGCGGGCAACTCGGTGATCGGCACTACCATCGGTTCTTGCTTGTCACGAACCCTGGTCTTCACCTCAAAGTCGTAAGCGTAGGAGAGGAGCTTCTCTTCAGACCACGCAACGCCAATGAAGCCAAGTCCAAACCTGCGCACATCAGTCGACATCTTGTCTCCCAGCAATAGATTACTTACGGCATGCCTGGCCCAACGTCCGTGAGAATCATCACGGCTGTTTCGAACCGCCGGTGTATCATGAGGAAAATACCCCAGAGGGACTGTACCATAAGGTAACCTGCGAGCGTTGGCATCAGAGGGCTCACTCTGGTCGGCAAGACAAGCGCGTCGAGGTTGTGTTTCTCGACCGCGCCCTTGATGCCACCTTCCCGGCCTAGCCACGCGAGGCGGGCTTCTGCGGCCTGGAAGTTAGGCTGCGTTTCTGTCGACAGAGTCTTCTGCGGCTGCTACGAGAGTGCGGATGTCCCTTGATGGGTACTCTTCTTGCGGGTTGGCTTTGGTGAAGGCGATGATGTTGTCCGGATTCTCGACGAGTTGGCTCAGGTAGTATTCGACCCACAGCTTGAAATCTGATGAACGCACTTTGGCAGGAGTCGGATCGGTGACGGCTTCGTGCCACGCCGGGTAGTCAGCAGGATCAACCACGATCGCGCCCATCTCTTTCAGGACGGAGATGGCTTTCCCCAGCTCGACGCAGACGGCCGGTTGGAGTTCGCCATACCCGGTCCTGCCGTTCCTTGGTATGCCGATTCGAGCTACCCTCAAGCCGCCGATCTTGCAAGCCGCAGCATAGTCTGGGATCTTTGCGTACGGTATCAAGCTAGTGTCCTCATCGTTCGAGCATCTGCCAGCCATTCCAGAGAGCATAGCTGCACCATCTTTTCCCGTCCGTGACAAGATGCCTGGAGTACCCAACCGGCGTGACAGCCTCACAAGATCGCGAGAGACCAGGCCAACGATCGGTTTGATCCCCACCACGTTCCCACGGTCTGCTGGTGACACCACACTTCCTTCCACCTTTCGTCGTCAGTAACTTGATGCCGCGGATGCTTTGGCTGCAGAACCTGCCTCCGTCCCAAGCGCCGCAAACGCCAGACCAAGCGCGGTCGCTGAACCCGAGCCACTGCTACTGCCCTTGGAACTCTGCTCGGGGATGTAGACGCCGTAAGTTTGCCCCCCGTGACCGCACCACCCGTCGCCAGCTTCGGGGTCGCGGTTGCAGCTCCAGTGTGACAGGTTGGTCTTCCCCAAGAAGACACACCAACGATCTTTCAGCTTCGCTACCACGCTTGCGTCGAGGGCAGTGCGTGCACCCATTAGGCCGGTGAAACCGCTGGTGTTGTTGTTTCCTACGGTCGCGAACTGGTTCTTCAACAGCAGAGGAACGCCATGGAGCGGCCTAAAGGTGATTTCAGCGTGAAAGCGGTCTCACAAGATCCGTGATCAATTTACCCACGATGTTTGCCTTGCCTGCGCTCTCGATCCAGTTGCTCCGCCTGCTGTATAGCTGTGGGGTCCAGTTCCACGTCCGAATGGACAACACCGTCCACCTCCCCGATCCGCGCAAGGTAAGCTTTGACGAGGTCGACGGCAGAGAAGATGTCGTGGTCTTGACCGTAGCGTAGGTCTTCCAGCGTCAGCTCGATCAGCTTTGGGATCTCTCGCTTTGCTGCTAGAGATCAGTGCACTTCCCACGTGCCCAAGCACATCACTCTCACCTGCCATATTGCACCGACAAGAAGGTATATGTGCTACGTTTGTCAGGAGGCCGGTGAAATCCTACGCCGAGGTTGTTCATGTGATTAAGATGGCACATGTGATCAAAAGATCTGTAAAATCCGCCGTATGGAGTGCGTGCCGGTGTAAGACTGTAGCGCATACGTACTCTACACTACCGCCCCTATCACTTCCCCACCTCCACCCTCTCAACCTCAACCACCCCCTCATTCGCCCCCTCCACCCTCCACACCTTTACCACCCTCAACCCCTCCACCCCTTCTACCAACTCCCTCCACTCCCTTTCCTTCCGCTCCTGACTCGCATGCACAACCATCATCAACACATCCACGCTCGTCTCGAACCACCCGGCCCCTTCACTGGGGATCACAACCTCATTGAGCAAAACCCGACTATACCCCACCGTCATCGCGTCACGCAGATTCGCGAGAGCCTGTTGGCACTGCTCGCGGGGCCAGTCGTGGAGCACCATTTTGAGGTAGTAGGCCTTGGCGCCCTTGATGGGTTGGGGAAGGAACATATCGTACGGCATAGCTTCGACGCCCTTGGCTGCCAAAGCGTCCGTGTCGAGGCTGGATATGGTGGCAGGCAGGTCTTGAAGCACGAGACGACCCGGCAGCTCCGGGTGCGCGGCGCGGAAATTGCAGATGTCAAACCCATCGCTGCCGCCCACATCCACCAACAACACGTCCTCTCCCTCCAACCCCTCGCCACCGGCAAAAATCTCCTGCATGAGCTCCGCGCTCTCAAACCACTTCCGCCCCATAGTCTTGAACCGCATATGCCCCTGCATAGCCGTGACCTCGTGCTCATTGCCCGGCTGGCTCATCCAGTCGAAGTAGTGTTGGCCGTGGATATCGTACCAGGCGCTCTGGTCTTTGCCAGCGGGGTTAGTGTAGTTGCGCGCCTTGAAGTACTCCGGCAAGCGATCGCCGATTTGGAACAGGAGGTAGCAATTTATCAACACCCCCTCTCCCTCCGGCGACGCAAGCATGCGCGTCACATCGTTCGGACCATATACGTCTGGTCCGGTTTCGGAGACGTGGGATTCGGTGGCGACGAATTTCAATAACCGTTCCATGAGCTTCGGGTCTGTTTTCGTTGCTTCTGCGAGCTGGGAAGCTGTTTGCGGTTTCTCAGAGGCGGCTAAAGTGCGGTAGACTCTGGTGTCGATGAGGATGCGTGCGGTTTGGTAGATGAGGGTGTGGTGGTACATGCGCGCCACGCGCTCGGAGGGACTTTCGAGTGCGGCGACGAGGCTGCGGGCGGAGCGGAGGAGGTTCTGGCGGAGGACATCGTTGGCGGGGAGGAAGTTTGAGGCTTGGGTTTGGATGTCGGTTGTTAGTTTTGCTAGGGAGTCTGCCATGGTGGTGGTTTAGCGCGGAGAGGGTTTTCGGTGGTTGGGAGTCCTGCGATGTTGTGCTTGAGCAGTCGGATTTGTACTTCCTTGATTTCTCAACTCGAGAAAGGTAGCGGACAAGATCGTGTTATACGATCTGCTCGAAGGATGCGATTCCGAGCACCGAGCTGAAGCTTGCCCTCGTTGTGCTCCCACTCGGCCATTGGCCAAACAGAAAGCTCAAAGCTGCTCGTTCAGCCCTAAACTCTATTCCCGCCTTGATCTGCAATACGCGTTTAAGCCAGAAACGCGACTGCGACGTACTGTTCTTACAACCCGATGGCAGGATCTCCAGGTCTCTTTCTAGCGACATGCGTGCTGCGCCTGTCCGAGAATCGGTATCGGCCCGGGGAGATAATTGCAAGGATCCGGCCGCACGCGGAATCGGGGGCCGAACCAGTTGAGCGTTATGTTGCGCGTGGTTACAAGCTGAACGGTAGCTTCGTGGTTCGACGTAGCGCTTCGAATGTTAGAAGCTTCGAATGCGTCCGTGGTCCTCTTGCGTGGTGGTCGGGCTCCAGAGTAAACCGGCATTCCACCGAAAGCACCATTCTACGCAGAGAAACGCCTCACATCACAGCGCAATCCGTGCCCTCGGTCTTTCCACCTTTCTGCGTAGTCGTCCTTGCTGCCCGTTTAGCGATGTCTTCGAAGACTTCCTGGCATAGCTATCCACCACTGTCAGCGTTGCGGGATTAGCATTTCGAAATCAGGAGTGCCACTTACCTCCCCAGTCAGCGCACTACACTCGCAATACATATCACACCGCATCTCCTGCGCCACCCTCAGTCCCTCTTGCGGATACACGAACGTCCTCGGCACCAACCCCTCCTCATCCTCCTCCTCCCCCGCCAGCGCCCCTTCCGTAGCCATCGCCCTGACTTTCCCATCGTAGTCTTCCTTCTGTCTCACATCCCTGCCCAGCCCCAAAAGCACAACCGGCATCATCTCATCGTACCCAAAATGCCGCTCCACCACTTCTTTCCAATACCCCTGCACGCTCGCCAACGACGACGGTATGGCGATGGAGTAGCAGAGGATTATTAAGGAGGGGTGGAGCAGGGTGTAGTGGGTCGGGGAGGAGGTGTCGGAGAAGGAGAAGCGGTAGGGGCGGTTGTAGAGGCGGATGTTGAAGGGGTGGGGTTGGTCGAGGGAGCGGAGGGGGGTGATGGATGCGGTGGGGGCGGGGTGGGGGCCGAGGGTTAGGCGGCTGAGAGGAAATATGAGCGGGAGGATCGAGAAAGGGGGAGTGGAGAGGAGATGTAGATGGGGGGTTGGAGGAGTGGATGGAGTGAGACCTACGATAAGAACGTCGACTTACCGACCCCGGGGTCGCCGAGGAGGAGGATGGGGACTTCGGGGGCGTCGAGGTAGAAGTCGGCCATTGTATGACGATCCAAAGGCAGACATGCGTGAGTGAATAAGGTATATTGATTGAGCTCCTGCCTATCTTGAAAGCAATGTGAATGTCGGCGTACCTGCCTCTTCTGTTGGCCCCGCTGTTGCCATTCCGGCGTCGCAGGGAAAAAGTTGACAGCCGACTCATCTCGATTGCGTGAAGAGCTACAATGAACGAAGCCCCAAATACCACTGGTCCTAGTCACTATGGCTCCAATACGGCAACACATGACATGAGAGACTCGGCGAGCCGGCAGAGGAAGGAGTGCCTACGTCCGCGATAGTGCTACAACAAAGCAGCAACAACATCTTCGATCGATGAACTTAGCCTGATATTAATACCTCAATTGCATACTCTTCACTTCACACCTCATACAGAAGCCTCCGCGACGATGGTGCGTAACCTGGTCGTCTTCTCGGGGACGTCGCACCCCCAACTCACCGAGACCATCTGCACGCACCTCGGCATCCCGCCCTCGAAGATCTTCCTGAGCAAGTTCAGCGTGGGCGAGACGCGGGTCGAGATCGGAGAGTCGGTGCGCGAGAAGGATGTCTTCATTGTGCAGTCGGGAGGAGGCAAGGTCAACGACCACCTCATGGAGCTGCTGATCACCATCCAAGCCTGCAAGACGGCGAGTGCGAAGAAGGTTACCGCGGTGCTGCCTCTGTTCCCATATTCGAGACAGAGCGACCTGCCCTACAACAAGGTCGGAGCGCCATTGGCTCGCATGCCGGCCAAGGTGAGCGCGGGAGGCGACAAGTACACCTTCGACAGCAGACCGGGCACACCTCTCCCCGAAGCTGCCGGAGGAAATGGCAGCGAAGCCTCCCTACACAAGAAGCTAAACGGGATGAGCATCTACAAGCCCACCGCCAACGCCGAGCCCAAGACACCAAAGCGGAAAGACACACTAGACAGCGTCCAGTCCGACGTCTCCGCCACCAGCCTCCCAGCCTCCTACTTCGACGAACACACCTCCACCTCGCCCCCGCACCCCCCCACCTCGGAACCCACCCACGCCCTCTCCTACCCCACCTCCTCCACCACCCAAGCCCTCTCCGACTTCAAGCCCCAGCGCGGCTACAGACAATGGGTCGCCCAAGCCGGCACCCTCGTCGCCGACCTCCTGACCTGCGCCGGCGCCGACCACATCATCACCATGGACCTGCACGACCCGCAATATCAGGGATTCTTCGACATACCCGTCGACAACCTCTACGGCCGGCACTTACTGCGGAGATACATACAACACCAGATCATGCCCCGGCATGGCGGGACGGAGAATTGCGTGATCGTGAGCCCGGACGCTGGAGGGGCGAAGAGAGCAACCAACATAGCCGATGCGCTGGGCATGGACTTTGCGCTGATCCATAAGGTACCCCTCCCACTACGAAACCTTTCTTTGACCCGTACTGACAATGTTTAGGAACGCCGCCCAACCCAAACCCACGACCGCCAAAACGCCTCCCTGCTCCTCGTCGGCAGCGTCGCGAACCGCACCGCCATCCTCATCGACGACCTGGCCGACACCTCCAACACCATCACCCGCGCCGCCAAACTCCTCAAGAAATCCGGCGCCTCCATGGTCTACGCTTTAGTAACTCATGGCGTGTTTAGCGGGGACGCGGTGGATAGGATCAACGCGAGTTGTTTGGACAAAGTGGTGGTGACGAATTCGGTCCCGCAGGAGGAGCATTTAGCCAGGTGTCCGAAGCTGGAGGTGTTGGAGGTGGGGAATGTGTTTGCCGAGGCGATTAGGAGGGTGCATCATGGGGAGAGTATTAGTGTGTTGTTTCAGTATGATTGAGTCGAAGGGCATCCGAAGGCGTTATAAGGGATGGGAGGGGTCCAGCAGGTATGCGGCCAGTAAAGGCGAGGGGAGGCTTAATTGCAGGGGGCGGAAAACTGTTGTACCTGCGAATACAGGTTCTCTCGAGCAGGAATAGAGGTACCCGCTCCAGCGAGGCGTGTATCATCTCACTGCGCATCCTTCCTGCGCATGTACGGAGCAATAATCCTTACGGTGGTGCCCGTGGCGGCAGGGCTTTGGTGTTACTGTTGCTGCTTATATGCTAAAAGAGATACAGTAGAAGAAGAAGGAAAAGATCTGCCTATTCATCGAACAACTTCAACGCGCCCACACTTCGCTCGCAAGGTAAGTAGCTGATCCGCTATCCACCGATGATATCACATGGTCATCGGCCTCGGCCTCGATTTGGGCTCGGAAGGTTAAGATGATCATGAAGGTGGATGTTCAAGGGTGGCAGCAGCAGCTGGAGTGCTGTACGGGTTGGCGGACTTACCGAAGACTCGGAGTGGGCGCTTGGGCTTTTTGGTGATCTTGTCGGGTTGCTTCGTCGGAGCAGTGGTTGGTGGCCTGTTTGCCGTCGGGATTGGAGTAGAGGCACGCGGTCGAAGAAGCGGTGAACGATGAGCGAATGCTGGCCTGGGACTTGATACACTCGAGCTATGCTCTATGGCGGTGGAAAAGAGTGTCAAGTGTGGTACTGATGCGATACGGTGGACTCTTCTGGGCCGGAACGATTTTCGCGCTGAACAAACCTGGAGTCCTCTTGAGGGGGGAGGTGGGTTTCTGGAAGAAAGGGCATCACGTCTGGAATGGGGAGACCACGGACACGAAACACCCGTGTCCCAGGACAGTGCATTCCTCGAGCTGAATGCTTCAGACCAGCATGCTCGCGAGCAGGATATTGCGAGAGCCTTCGTTGCGGCTGAGCGCTGGGCAAGCCATTGCCTTCAAAATTCGGAACGATTCCGCACTATTACTCAGCACGCCCTCTGGAAGCCCGGACGAATATATCTACGCAACATCTGCTATGATTCCTGGTTCACTCGCTGTCTCTTACGTCGCTGCTTCATCATGTAAGCCAGATGACAGCCAGCGGAGGCACTAGTTTGCCTACACGAGCCGCCAAGAGTTCTATGACATAGGGCATCGCAATGCTGTCACGGATGGTATAGCATAAATACGTATCATCACCTCGTCCAGAGGACAGGCAAGTACCCTGACACCCACTCTGCTATTTTCCATCCGTTATCATCTCCACAAACGCTCGCCATGCCCACCATCACCCTCTACCGCAAAGACGGCGCCTGCTCCATGGTCCCGCACATCCTCCTCCGCGAACTCGCCATCCCCCACCGCACCATCGTCCTCTCCGTCACGCCCACCGGCTACGCAGCCGCCGACGGCTCCTTCTCGACGGCCGAGTACAAGAAGATCCACCCCGCCGGCTACGTCCCGGCCTTGGGCGTCGATGGCTTCATCATCACGGAAAACCCCGCCATTTTGCGCTACATCGCCTCCCTCGCCCCGGAAAGGAAGCTGTTTGGGGTTGATGCGCTGCAGCAAGCGCGAGTTGAAGAATGGTTGTCCTGGCTCGCGGGCACGGTGCATGGAACGGGTTTTGGGGCGTTCTGGCGGCCGGCGCGGTTCACGGAGGATAAGGAGGCGTACGCGGGGATTGTGGCGAGGGGGAGGGAGAAGATTGTGGACTGTTACGCGCAGATTGAGGGAAGGATTCAGGGGCCCTGGGTGGTGGGGGAGGGGATGACGG
>JAABUL010000210.1_pt1 | contig 123085 bp, 103 predicted proteins | sample 5559151 | NCBI WGS metagenome assembly JAABUL01 (sample SAMN10711876, study PRJNA513368) | rock metagenome | isolation source: Antarctica rocks | place: Antarctica: Victoria Land, Pudding Butte sud | reverse complement strand
GGGGGGATGTTCATGCGTCCTAGGCAAATGACTCGAGCAATCACCAGTTCAGATGCGTCAGTTGCGACATGTACCAAAGCGCTGGAAGCACCAGTAATTTCGGATCATGACTTCTCTGATAGATAACGGTCCGTATGGTGAGCAGGAGCCTGTGTAACCTTCTTGATGGAGCAATATCCGCCCAAGGTTGCGTCGCAACGAAGATTGGAGTCTCTTTTGGGTTGGGGTGCCGTATTAGCGTGTGCAGAAAGCTTTCGAATTCTTGGCATCGCGCCTCCCACCTATTTTGTATTGGCCATTCGACATTTCAATTCATTCAAACCCACCCAACATCTATTATCGCATCAAAACATCTCAATTAGGTGAAAATGAAGCTATTCAGACGCTACTAATCAAAATCTATAGTACCAGCTTCAAGGTCTCTTTTCAAGGCTCTAATATCAGCTTCAAAGATATAATCTTCGACGCTATGCTTGAAATGCTGCTTTGAAAACCTGTCACAGCGACTTCTTGCTACTGTATAGTGCAGAAATTCATCAAAAGTGCCTTCGAAATGGGATCATATCTTCTCGAAATGTCGTCTGATTCAGATCTTCAGCACACTGAAACTGAGTTCAATGAGGTTGAAGTTCGAAGAGTATGATGGCAGATATCGTATCTCACACTCGTGTGAGATGATGAGTTCTTCTATTCGACGATTGCAATGAATACTCGCGTTATTCATGATGATTACACTCTTCGGAGCCGAAAAGAGACTGCATAGAGGTAGCAATTCATCTGCTAGCCATCGAAAGAAAGCCTCGTCGTTGAATCAGCCTTCACGAATACCTGTACAGAGTAGATAGTCATCTATCGTGTAAGTCGAAAGAACACTTCAGCAATGTCCTCTCTTTCTAGAGGCTTGATAGCGAGCTGGTTCACCAACTGATGCATAGGCATGATGACGTCATCCCGTAGTCTCGTTGAAGAGAGTCTCGTCAACGAAAACAAGCTGCTCAGCAGTCAGGCGAAGCAGATCTGCAATTCAGTTTAATCGTAGTTCATCATTCCCTTCTTTTCGCTTCAGCGTCTCTTTTTCAGAATTCTGAATATCGTGTCTATGAACATGTATACCTCACTCCTCTCATAGAAACCACATCATCTCTTTCTGCATAGTTCATGACTGTTGCTTCAGATATGTAATTAGGGAGTCTTCAGCGGCCGGAAAGACCTTTCGAGGGGCGTCTTTGGGTCGGAATTGAGGTCTGAACGGAGAGTCATATATGAATAGATTCTCCTGAATTCTATAGACGGTATCGAAGTGACAGTGAACCTCTTCGGCGATAGCTTTGGGGCACCAGTGAAGTAGCAGAAGCCGTAATATTTTGGAGCGAAGGGCAGAAGATAGAGGGTCAGTCATAGCTGAAAACATGTCAGTATAAGCGAAGAAGTCTGAATAAATTCATTTTCACCTATTTGCTGTTGTTTTGATGCGAAAACGGGTGTTGAAGGGTTGAAATGTCGAAAGGTCTATACAAATTTGATGGGGTGCTTGACAAAAATAAATGCCAAGGATTCGAAAGCTTTCTGCACACGCTAATACCGTAATAAAAGGTAGCGTGTAATCTTCAGCATCGGTAGCAGCAGTACGGAGTAGGTACTTCGTAGGTAGTTTCTAGTCCGTAGCGTGCGTATCACAGGCTCACAGCAATACTCCAACGACACTACAAACTCAAAGGTCACGGACAAACCTCAAATCAAAACCTACTTGACAAAATATCAAGAAACGAAAGTCCGCAACTCAGTACCACTCTCGATCCCCCCTAGGCGATCTTTACCCCAAGCCAGCCCCTCAAGACTTTCCAATACCCCACTTCAGTATCCCTCACTTCCAGTCTGCAACTCTCTATTCGTGATTCCTCTCTCAAGATCTTTTTAAAGCTCAGTCACCATGTCTGAACGTAAAGTTCTAACAAAGTACTACCCGCCTGATTTCGATCCCTCCAAGATCGCCCGCACCCGTGGCCCCAAGGCCCCAGGCCCCAAAGTCCAAACGGTCCGCCTTATGGCCCCCTTCAGCATGAAGTGCATTACCTGTGGGGAATACATATACAAAGGCCGCAAATTCAACGCCCGCAAAGAAACCACCGATGAAAAATACTTTAGCATCGCCATATACCGCTTCTACATTCGGTGTACGAGATGCAGCGGTGAGATCACCTTCAAGACGGACCCGAAGAATATGGACTATGAGTGCGAGAAGGGTGCAAAACGAAATTTCGAGGTGTGGAGGGATAGTTCGAAGGAAGGACAGGATAAAGAGAGCGAGGAGGAACGACTGGAAAGGTTGGAAAGGGAAGAGGAAGAGAGGGGGGCGATGGAAGAGTTGGAATTGAAAGTGGTGGATGCAAAGAGAGAGATGGAAATTGCGGATGCGTTGGATGAGATAAGGACGAGAAATGCGAGGAACGAGAGGTCTGCAAAGGAGGGGACTAGAGCAGGCGAAAGTGAAGAAGATAGGCTTGTGAGGTTGGAGAGGGAAAGGGTAGAAAAGGAGATTGAGGAGCAAGCAAGAAGAGCGTTCGTGACGGAAACAGGAGAGAGGGTGAGGAGGATTGGGGAGGATGGTGTTGATGGCGAAGGGCTGGAGAATGTTGGCATTGCATCGACAGGGGGGAACACGGTTGGGGAGATGCTGCCGCCGCCACCGACGTTCAAGCGTATACCAAAGAAGAAGCGGGATCTTTCGGCCGCGTTGGGGATCAAGAAAAAACCGGCTCTGGTGTGACGGATGTGCTGACAAGGAAATACATTTTGTATTACTCTGGGAACGAAAGCAGTGTGGTAAACTCACTGATCCATCTACTGCTCCAAAAGAAATCTTGCGGCGCTGGGCTGGGCAACAGTGGCGACGAACGCTGTTGCGAAGCTCCAAGTTTGGCGTTGCCGTGGGAGATGTACCGGCACTTGATCGGCGAACCTTGCACCTTATGGACGTTGTGCTGCATCATTCTTGAGACCCTATTCGGTTCTTATGGAAGACAAATAGAGTAAGACGCTATGTTGAATGGAAGCGCCGTGGAGGAGGGTTTGGCCCCCCAGACAAGGGCTTGATTGAGTTTACGTGTTGGAGACTTGGCATAACATAGGTGCCGAAGCAAAGTCTTCTTACTGTATGTTCGCTGCTTGGCTTTCATTCCGGTCAGGAAGCTCTTATCGGTGTCTATGCCAACCCGGATTCACTGACGCTTAGATTCCTTAGCATTCGTCATGTTTTACCTAACTCCTTTCAAATTTGGATGATTTTTCAACTGGTCCTGAACTTCTTCCGCAGAATGTATCTTTGTCATGCACCATTTAACCCGATCCTTTTAAGTCAAAGCAGCGAGGCACGTGACTTCACCCACTCCCAACGACGTCTCGTCTCAGGGTCAAAGAAGATACAATCACAATACTTTCGAAGCAGGGAGCAAGATTCAATACAAACAGAAAGGTTTTATTTGCTAATCAAGGAAGGTTGAAGCTTAACAGGTGTTTCGCTCGTCTTGGACACCAGTATCGGACTAATTATACTTCCCTTCTCATACCAATCCCCATCACAAGAACAAGATGCTGTCAGCCAAAAGACCCAACAACCAAAACAAGATTCGTAAAATGAGTGTGGGCCCTCAAGCATCCTTCTTTTCCAAAACACGTGTATCAATCTCCCAGAATGCTGGTCCCCTTCGCAACAATACCTGACCAGTAGACCACACGGTAACCCGAAGGTCGATAGTACGTTAGCTAATGCTCGGGCCAAGCTAGGGTCCTACTCCGCGGCGTTGCGCTGGTAGCCAGAGCCTCGTCCGGCTGGTGCCACTTCGCGGCGTTGATAGCCAGAACCTCGTCCGTCTGGTGCCACTTCGCGGCGTTGATAGCCAGAACCACGTCCGTCTGGTTCAACTGCTCGGATTTGATCTTGGTAACCGGAGCCGCGACCATCTGGTGCCACTTCGCGGCTTTGATAGCTAGAACCACGTCCGTCTGGTTCAACTGCTCGAATTTGATCTTGATAACCGGAGCCGCGTCCGTCTGGAGTTGGCACTTGTCGGGATTGAACCGTGTCAAGATGGCCTTGCACAACTGCAGCGGAACCTATCAGGGTAGAGACGACAGCAGTGGAGAACTTCATGGTGGTGGCTAGCTTGTAGAGTGAGTAAGCGGTACTGAATCTTAAGGATGAAGTGTAATTGATATCGACAGCTAATAGCCTAAGTCTTATTGAAGATGAAATGTGAGGAAAGAGAAGAATCTATCTCTTTTATATATCAGAAACTCCTTGGGCCTAGCTGAGGTCTCTGGGAACGTTCTTTACAACTAGGGTACAAAATGATGACATATTCTAGAGCCCTGGGCGATCGGATCTCCTAGCCGTGCTTTGTCGAGTGAGTCCCTGCCTATGTTCTTAGCGCCACCACATGTTGCCGCTGCTCTGGCCCACCAACGTTCTTTTGTGTCTGGGGAAGGGCCCTCTGATTGGACAGCGTACCTTTTTCAGTCCCATGATCTCATATCGACTTTCTAAACGCGATCTCTATTCTCCACGATTCAACTCAATCTGACATGTACATGTAATGCTTCACCTCATCTTGCCAACGGAGAACTAGGATTCAGAAACAAGTCGTAAAATCAGATACGGCTTGACGAGTCTGGGACCTCGTATCGATCTCTTCCACGTCAGCAGTGGAGAAATGCAAACCTTATACCTCAAGTACTTGCAGAATTTCCATCGTAGCAATATACTATCGAATCACAGCAACTTCAGCCGACTAGACCAAATCGACATGTGTGTGCTACGTATGTCTGCTATACGCAAACACCGAGATACAAGCACAAAAGCGAGAAGAGGCATTGGCGGACCTTTGGAAGAACAGATCCAAGTCAGCGAAATAAGGTACACTTAGCAGGGGCGATAGTGTATCGAACAGTGATTGTTTGAGCACGGCAGCTTCCTAGCACAAGCATCGAAGAACTTCAAGGATTCAGTCATCGTCGCTGGCCAAAGCGTGGAACACCTTAATAGGAGTATCAGATCACACACCTTCACCAAGTAATCAAATGGCATATTTCGACTACAACTGACAGAGTTTACGGAAGTCGATACAAGCTCTCTTCATCCGTTACTCTATGGATCTTGGGCTGTCAACGCTTTGGCTGGTGTTGTACAACATATGAGACCAGATTGCTTATAGTAGCGATGAGCAAATCTAGATCTTTCTTATTGTCTCGATCTGGACTTGAAGACTGAATTCTATTGGATAGTCACGGTCTTGTGAGGTCATTTGAAGGGCCAAAGCACTGGCGGCATACGTGTGACTGATACCAGCTGAAGTTAGTATCTTCTCTTCTCTTATTACGTGGTACGCATACGGTCCGATTTAAAAAAAATAGGCCCAAAGGACCACGGCAGGAGGTCGGGTAGATCAAGATCCCCGAACACTGCACGAGCATTTGTGGAGATATTCTCTTCTAGCTACTCGCCGGTCTGGATCCCACCGGTAATGATACCTGGACTACTTTGCTAGTTAGTCTCTCATTCGACCATGTCCAACGAAGTCTAGAGCTGTTAATACCCTCATAGCTTCCTCCACAGATCTGCGGCCTGCCAGCAATCCAAGCCAGAAAGCTACGATCATACCGCCACCGGAGGGTTATAGAGCTTTCCGAGTGCTCAAAAAGTGCAATTACAGCGTCCATATAGGCCGAGTCTTATGATGGTGGTCCTCGGCTCTAAATGTAGGGTCAACTGACATATCATCTACTTCGGCTTCATTCCACGGAGCTTTAACCCCTTGGCGAGCCCTTGTTGCCCTGTATCCATCCTAAATACTTGGAGTTTGAAGTAATATCCCATAGTCCACACTGAAGGATCGATATGTTGTAAAGGACCACTCTCGTCATATATCCCACGGTGCTCTTGAGAGTAGGGGTTCTGCACATACTTAAAATGAGCCTCTAATTCAACCACCGAAGTTCCGACCGCCCCTTGAGCGGACACACGCCTTTGCGGCAAGACATCAAGGGATATCTCTCCCGCCAAACCTAGAGATTCTCTTCTCATCCCCAAAAGGAAAATTCCCTCCGAACTGTAATCCATCCCCCATTTTGTTCTCCACCTATACATTTCCCAACTCTACACGTTCCTCAGCGTAACCCCAACAAGCCATGACGTCGAGGCTGCCATCACGCCCGAATAAGGATCTCAGTCAGCCCTGAGTCATGATATGGAATCTCGGGGCAATGTCCTAATTCAACATCACTAGAAGGTCTAAGCTCTTGGGAGGAAATCAACAGCGTGTGATCGACAGGTGATGCGAACTTGTGTTTACTAGGATGGTTAACCAAATCAAGTAAACCGTGCGGTGGCTTCGTGTCAAGGGGATGATGTTTTCCACGAATGGATGTAGCTCATTACGACACAATCCCCCGCCGGGCTTTTGAAATCTCGATACCATCTCTCGATGAACCGCTGACGATGAAAAAGTGCTAGATGAGTTGCGCGTGGGTTGGGTAGGGGTTGGGATGTTTTGGGAAAGGGGTTTGAGGAGGGTTAAGCCGAATCACCTGAAAGAGACGAAATTGCGGAAATAGATTGGAGACCGAACGAGGGCTTCGTGAGGGGGAAAGAAAAGAAAAGAATGGGGTCCTGCGGAGGCAGGAGATTCAATCCCGAAGATATGGCGAGATACATAGTATCCTTAGCATAAAAAACCAGTGACTGGTAGCATGCTATAAAAAAACCCAGGACTGACTTCATCACCAATCAAGACAAGCGCCTCAGCAGGGAAAAGGGAGGAAGATGGATATTTGAATAGATATAGATATAGCGCTACGGCTGGTAGAACAGCTCTCCATGTATGAAGCAGAAGAAGCAGGAGGTATGGCTACTGTGAGCGAGAGTGGTCACATTGCAAGAAGCGAGAAAGGGGTGTTGAAGGTTTAGGTGTGTTAGTCAAGGGGGATGGAGCAAGAAGAGAGGGGGGAAAATGGGATGAGAGAGGGTGGTGGGCTAAACTGAATTGGGGGTTGCATGTGGTGCTTCTTTCCATCAGTTGCGGCCATAGGTATATATGAATAGTCCAATAATTGATTGACTTGCAGAATGGGTAAAGTGTAGTCAACGTTTTATTATCGACTATAGATATGCTAATCGTTAGCACGTCCCGAGTGTCGGACAACAAAGACAATGGGCAGCCTATCCAAGAGTCAGTATGGTAGACTGCCAGGGAGAGTCGTGGTGGCTCGAACATTTCCTGTCAAAAATATCCCGACGGACGGTGTCCTGAAGAGCAAGCTCTGATGGTGGGATCCTCAAAGGGGGTGAGTTAGAGCGCCTGTACCGTGCTCGTATTCCCATTACCTAGCCATGGCTCGTTCCTGGGTCTGGCCCTAGAACTGAATGAAAACGCAGACAACCTAAACTCGAGTCTATAGTAGACCTTGCTTTTGCAAACTATCCCCAGATTAGCACACCGTCCAACAACTGTCAATCAAAAGTGACTTACTCATAATAAACCTTCTCCGGCATAACATTCCCATCCGCATCCTCCATCTGCACCACATTCTCACCTCCCGTCTTCTCCCTCTTCTTATCCCGTTGGATCTTATCCCACAACTTCAACGCATCCTCAATCCCTGTAATTTCCCTGAACAGCGTCGTGTTCGTGATGCCCAAACATTTCAAGCCGTATATGTGCCGCGCTTCGTTGAAATGCTTGTCAAAGGCCCGCCGACCCATGTAGACAAAGTTACCGCAGATCTCACAAGGAAATTCGACTCCGAGGCCGTGAAGCTTGTAGAGCCAGTAGGGGATGGGTTTGCCGTCCCAGGCGAGCGGAAGTTTGAGCGGGTTGTAAATCTTCTCGTCGCCGTCCGAGTCGGACTCGTCGTCGCCGGGACGGGGGGCGACTTCGGTTGATTCGGCAAAGAAGGCGTCGAGCTCCATCTGTCTTTCTCGCTCCGTCATGCCTTGCTTCCGCTCCACGTTGACCCGTGTGTCGTTGCGTACATTTTCCATTGTTGCAGCTAGCCTGTGGACTCGGTACTCGCGCTCTGCGATAGCACGCTCCTTTAACCGCAATACTGTTGATCCTCTGCTGTTCAGGTGGCCGTTTGCATCTCCGTTCGCCGATCCATTGGTTGCCGCGCCCACTTTACGTGCTTCGGCGGCTTTGATATGCTTCTTGCCACTGAGATGGCCTCGGTAGACATTGTCGTTGTTAAATTCCTTCTCACAGTCTGGACACCAGATCCCCTCGCCAGTTCCTTCGGTTGTTGGTGCGGCGGGACCTGATGGTTTTGCGTCTTTGCTCCAGCCTGGCACTGCATCGACTTCCCATACCCGCTCAAAGTCTTGGTCAAAGGAAGTAAAAAGACTGTCTAGATCCTCAAGTGGTCGTGTGCGCCGTAAGAAGCCCTCTAGGTACTCTGCTAGCCGTCCCACGTACTTGAAATACTGATCAGTTGTCTTGTCCGCTCGTTTTATCGGATTTGCGGGGGGTACAAAGGAGTCGAAGGTGTTCAAATATTGGAGGTATGATAACCTCTTTACACCCGGCAAATTTAGGTACTCTTCGTGCAAGGTCGTAAGATCCAAAAACCGGCCAAACGCTTCCTCACCGGTGAACATGTTGTCAACCTCCATGGTGGCCGATTCGCCCTCACCAGGCGCTTTGCGTTTGTAAGCTCTTTCTAGATTCTCAACCGGCTCATTGGGGTATCTCCTGTGGAAATCTTTAATCTCGTTCAACTGTTTATAGAACTCGTCAAAAGGGTCTCCAGTTGAGATGGATTGTATCTCGCGTGCACGCAGGCCTTCGGTGTCATTGTAGATATCTACAAGGCGTTTAGATTGCTCTTGTATGCGATTGAGGAAACCCGATATTTGGTGGTCGCGGTTTAATCGGTCACGAATCTAGGTTATATGATCAGCTATGATACTCCCCCAAAATATATGGTAAGAGAGCTTAAATACATGTCTTGGATCTTCCGCCCCTCGATCGCTGATTCCTTGCTCTAATCTCTCAAGGTCCTCGTGAAGGAACCTCTGCTCTTCAAGAAGCATTGTCTTGGGGTAATGCGAGTATTACTGGTTGCGAGGGAAATACTGTGAGAACTCTTCTCCTAAATCGGGATTGTGGGTTTTATTTCGCCACTTGAATGGTGCCTGTTGCGAGCTATGTGTGGTTATACGGGAAGACTTCGAAAGTCGAGTTGATGTCGGCCGTGAATGGTTTGACCAATCAGAAGCTGCGCTTGAAATTCCGCTTTTGCAACTTCGACATCCAAGCTTGAACACTTCCTCAAGCATCTACTCTCCGTCTTCGATTGCACCTGAAAATAATACAGACAAGGGATTTATCAAACTGACCATCAAGATGGCGGACGGTATTGACAGGAAAGCTGAGGGTAGCTACAATCGTGCCTCTCCCCAATCAAAGCTAACAGGTTGTAGAGAAGATGGAGTTCTCTACATCGAAGGAGGTCACTGTGGCGCCCACGTTCGAAGCTATGCACTTAAAAGAGAATCTTCTGCGTGGTATCTATGCCTACGGATACGAGTCTCCTTCAGCGGTACAATCGCGAGCTATCGTCCAGATCTGCAAGGGTCGCGACACAATCGCACAGGCACAATCCGGTACTGGAAAAACAGCTACGTTTTCGATTAGTATGCTGCAAGTTATCGACACTGCAGTAAGAGAGACGCAAGCTTTAGTGCTGTCCCCCACCCGAGAGTTAGCTACCCAGATCCAGTCTGTGGTCATGGCACTCGGCGATTATATGAACGTACAGTGCCACGCTTGTATTGGAGGTACTAACGTCGGAGAGGACATCCGGAAGCTGGACTACGGGCAACATATCGTCTCAGGGACGCCAGGGCGTGTTGCTGATATGATTCGTCGCCGCAACCTTCGGACTCGACACATTAAGATCTTGGTATTGGACGAGGCAGACGAGCTGCTCAATCGAGGATTTAGAGAGCAGATCTATGATGTATACCGCTATCTTCCTCCGGCCACTCAGGTTGTTGTCGTTTCTGCCACGCTACCTTATGATGTACTTGACATGACTACAAAGTTCATGACCGATCCTGTGCGTATCTTGGTGAAGCGTGATGAATTGACCCTCGAAGGTCTCAAACAGTACTTCATTGCTGTGGAGAAGGAGGAGTGGAAGTTCGATACTCTGTGCGATCTCTACGACACACTCACAATCACGCAAGCAGTCATTTTCTGCAATACCCGTAGAAAGGTCGACTGGTTGACGGATAAGATGCGAGAAGCTAACTTCACGGTATCGTCGATGCATGGCGAAATGCCTCAGAAAGAACGCGACAGCATTATGCAGGATTTTCGCCAAGGCAACTCGCGTGTTCTTATCTCCACGGATGTATGGGCTCGTGGGATCGATGTTCAGCAGGTTTCACTTGTTATCAACTACGATTTACCTAGCAATCGTGAGAATTATATCCACCGGATCGGTCGAAGCGGCCGATTTGGAAGGAAAGGTGTGGCGATCAACTTTGTCACAAGTGAGGATGTGCGCATTTTGCGTGATATTGAACGTAAGTCGAACTACATATGATATACCGTATGCCACGACTGACTGCTTTTAGTCTACTATTCTACACAGATTGATGAAATGCCGATGAATGGTATGTATCGAAGTCGACCATGATTTTCCAAACTGACAAAGCGTCCAGTCGCCGACTTGCTTTCATGAGTCTCAGTAGCGGAGAGGCAATTTGATATTACAACTAGGGGAAAGCTTCTCTCGGTTTAGCCCGTTGTAGCTTAGGAATTTCTAGAAGAAAAACTCGGCTTAAGTTTTCAGGAGCCTTGTTTTGGTGGAGGAAATGGGCGTTTATGCTATGGGTACGTAACAGCTTCGGAGTTTGAGATGCCAACCTACTAATAACGGCAACATACAGCAAATTAGCTAGGAAGCAACCTGAATATTTTCTCGATTCGTAATTCTTCGACTTATACAAGACCTGAGGGAAAAGCAACGACCGACTTCTGAACAAGTTCTCTTTGCTAACCACTAGATAAAACTTTCACCATCAGTACTGCACCTTGAAACCCTTGGCCGAGTGCAACCTCTTGCAGTGGCAACCTCTTACATCTCCCAAAAATAAGGGCGCTTAGCACTCCAGATTTCCCAAAAGCACCCGATTGTCCTGCCATCTTTGGACCTCTCATCTTATCGTAATTATTCTTTTTCGACCTGTACATTCACCAATTTTCACCACTTCATTCACCAACTGCTTTGCCGACTTCACATCCGGTCGCCGACGCCGGCTAGTATAGTACACTTGACCTTCTTGCAACATTCAACTACTCCAACCCACTTCCATCAGGGAAGCATTATCCTGGGCCTGCAGCCTAAAGTTGTTGCTACTTCCTCCACTCAGACTACGTTGCTCAGCGACTTGAAGATTTCAAAGATAGGGCCGGCAGTCACCGACCGCTCACTTCCTCGCTGTCGTTGCTACTCGAGCCCACTAAGTTGCCCAGTCAGCCGCAGCCGACACCTCTTACTTCCGAACATCGCGCAAAACGCAACGAATTCTCCTCTCTACGTTAAGGGAAGTGTACGACTGACTTCCTCTTCACTTTATTCCACTAAATATATGCCATTTCATTCTCCAATTGGAAGTATCGGTAATTGGCTATGGGCCATATTGATAACGAACCATTGACTCCCCAAAGGTCGACATCAACTTCTATCTTGTCGATTCCTACTGTGACGGGACCTGAACCTAAGCCTTCCGGCTCCGGACAAGATAGTCAAGAAAATATGGAGACTAAACCTCGCTTCGATGGCATGTAGGTTTACCACTAGCCTACAACCATTATCCGTGTCAGCAGATTCGTATAGCTCACCTTGTTGCAGGCGCTTCGACTCTCAGATATTCGACCTCTACGTTGGGCCAGAAAAGCGTCACTTTGCAGTTCATCGAGCTGTTCTAAACCAAAGCCCTCAATTCAGATCCTTGTGCAACATTCAAGCATTGATTAAGAACGGTGGTGCTAAAGCTAGAACCACAATCTTAATAGAACGTGATGACCCCAGAGCAATAGGACACCTTCTGGAGTATCTCTACACGAACAAGTTCACCGTTCGAGGTGCAGAGCCCTTGGACGAAGCCAAGCAGCTCGCGGACCTTTACTTGCTAGCTAGTAACTACACACTCCCGGGGTTGCAGGAAGCTGTCATCACACAACTGGAGTCGAGCCACACATCCTCCAAAATCACAGCCATGCAATTCTTCAACATGGCGGAAGACCTTTACAGTGAAGAACCTCATGTTGCCATGCGGGAGTACTTCGCGAAGGTAGCACCTGGGCTTCTCCGGACCGTTGCCGAGGATGAGCTTCAGGAGCTGCTTAGGATGATCAGCGAGGGAGGAGACTTTGCCACAGATCTATTTGCAGCTCACCATCAAGCTTTTGGCCCAGGCCATCTGCCTGCAAGTCATCCTGAGAGTGAGACCCAGGATGGACCACTACCAAAGAGCGAAAAGACTGATGAGCCATCAGCTGGGCCTGTCGATATCAGGACTGCTTGGGATGATGCGCATGAGATACCTAGCTTTTGGCACGAAATGACCGCGGCTGATCAGCTGCTTGTAACAATGAGAGAAGAAGGCAAGACCTGGAATGAGATTGATCATGCTCAAATGGAGAAGCATGGAAAGAGTGGATCCATAAGCGAATGGGTAAGTCGATATGGGCGGATCTCGATCAATATGGCGCATATGCGTTTGAAGAAGGGCGATGTTGGTTCCCCAAAATAATTCCAAGGTATGATCTATGCTGATAAGAATCAATCAGGTGGACCGCCTCTTCGCTGCCAAAGAGCAGATCGAAACAAAGTTTCAGCTCGACAGGTGGTCTTCGATTGCAGATTTGATGGAGCAAAACGGGGCGGAGCGTTATCGACCCGACTTTCTCCGGAAGAAGTTCAAAGATCTCGAGCTTGCACTCAAAGCTAGGGAACAAGCAAAGGCCATTTCTATAAGTAGCACTCGCGACGACACGTATAGAGCTGTGGCCGGTAATGATAAAGACTCGACGAATGTAGTTGTGGATAGAGCCACCGTTGGACCTGCGAACGAGAACGGAACCGCAAATAGAGCTAGGAATCGCGCTGCAAGTGTGATTGTCATCGATGAGGTTGTGCCTGCCACCCAGATTGGAGCCGCGACCGGCACAGCAGGTGTAGGCTCAGCTCGTACCATGTCAACACGGCAAAACTCAGCAGCAAGCGGGACTGCTCACGGGCCCGCGAGCAGACCTGCAATAGGAGCTACCCACAGCAGAGCCTTGGATAGAGCCCACAGCAGAATTCCCAAAGAGCCATCAGACAAACTAACCACTGGGGCTACATCCTACCCCGCGCCTAAAGAGGCGAAGAAACGCACCTTCACCGCTATGGAAGACTCAAACACCGGAGCTCCACCTCGCGGGAATGCAACAAGCACCAGAGCTCCAGTTGAGGTCAAAGCGGAAAAAGTGCGGAAGACAGCGACGGGCGAGCCGGAAATTGCGGCCGGCCATAACGTTGGCAAGGCGAAAGGGGGGTACAACCAGAAGGTTATTGAGGCCAGGGGGGGTGGGTCGGGTCAGAGGGTCGCAGATCCAGAGATTGCGGATCCAGAGTACGTCGCGCCAAACGACGACGATTCTGATGATGACGATTCCATGAGCGAGAACGATTAGCTCTCGGTGCGGATGTTCATGCAATGGATGACATACTGCCAGTCGGTGTGGCCGGCCCTTCTCGCTTGCTTATCTACCTGCTTTCCATTACGCTCCGAGCGTGGAGGTGAAGACTATGTTCCAAAACGATAATTTCGACGACCCAGATTTCTATTGCGCATGGGACAGAGAGCACGGTCGAGTTTCTCTCCAGGGCTGCATATTATCCATTTTTGCCATTTTTACAAATCCCCTCTCTCGATCTGCACCACACGCAATCCCCGAAATTTTCGACCTGCAACTCTCTGCGCTAGCGCTAGCATTGCCTTCCTTCTGCAACCCCCCCGGGAAGAAAAAAACATTGGAGCCTAACAGCGCGGGTCCGACTCCCTTTCAAAATATATTTTTAGCTTTCTCCCATCTTTTTCGCAAGTTGGGCATACTCTCTCGGTTGGTTTGAGCAGCTTTCGGCATCTTCCTTGACATGGCCCATACTTTGCTATATGGTTAGCTTTGTACAATCAATTCCGGTATTGACATCTTCTTGAACCTTGAAGTTTGTCTGTACTTCAGAGGGATCCTTCAGCAGCGCAAAACCATTTCCATAGAATAGATTTATTCAGTTCGTTAAGATACATATTGCGACGTTGTGAACGTCTCACAAAACGTGTTTTTGGGTATCTCCCAATGCATGCCACGATCCCCTTTCCGGCGCCAAAAATGCATTACCTTCATTGCGTTTCCTGAATCTACTCCTCGTCACTCATAACCATCCCGCTATCCTCCCCCACCCCCCTTCCCTCGCCCATTCCACCCAACCCCTCAACCCCATTTTCACCCCTCCCCCTCCTCCTCCTACCCCTCTTCCCCCACCCATCCTCCATCCTCCTCCTAACCAACGCATCCGCCTCCTCCTCCACATCCTCCGCAAAACTATTCCCCACCCCCACCCCCGCTCCGCCCGCCTGGCCCCCCCACCCCTGCTCACTCGCGTTCTCTTCCAGCGCTCGCGACAGCAGATCCGTAGCGACCGGGTCCTGCGGCCCTACAGCCAGCGCTTCGTGCAGCGCGCAGATGGCTTCCAAGCATCGGCCCATTTCCAGCAACACGAGGCCCTTTGCAGTGAAGATGCCGACGTCGCGACCGCCTTGGCGTAGCACCTCTTCGAATTCAGTGAGGGCGAGGGCCCAGTCGCGTTGGCGACGATATGCATGGCCGAGGTTTGCGCGGGTCGAGACCCAGGCGCGCGGGTCGGAGTCGATTTCTTCTGCGATGGCGAGCGCGCGGTGGAAGAGGTGGATGGCTTGGGGGAGGTGGTCGAGGTGGTAGAAAACGACGGCGAGCTCGTTGAGGAGGAGGGGGTCGGTTTGGCAGAGCTGGAGCGCGGCGTTGAGGTATTCTTGCGCTAGGGTCATGTTGTTAAGCTGCAGGTTCTGCATTCCTAGGAAGAGTTGCGGAAGGTGTGTTCCCTGAAAGAGGCGAGCAGCGGTGCTGTAAGCCGAGATGGCCTGGTCGTGCTCGCCTTCTGCCGCGAATGTGTGCGCAAAGCCGATCCAGGCGGGGCCGAAATGCGAGTCCATCATCGAGGCTTTGGAGAAGAAGCGCCGGGCTTCGGCGATTTGGTGGATACTGAGGTAGTAAATGCCTACTGCGAGCCAAGTGGCAGGTTCATCAGGGTGAAGGTCGGCAAGACGGTGAGAAAGGAGGAAAAGGGTATTTGTCTGGTTAAGCTCATGCAGGCAAGCGAGGTGAAGGGGATAGATTGCGAAATTATACTCGTCTGTATCGAGGATGGAGGTTGTAATGGCAAGGGTTTGTTTGAAGCGGCACTGTGTGAACAGAAGTTCCGCTTTCGAGAGTAGGAGGTCTGGATTGGAGGCGAGATTGTAGTGAGTGGAGAGGGTTTCGGTAGCGTGATTGAACTCGGTGGGGTTTTTGTACTTAGAGAGGCGGGTGGTGTAGAGCATCTTTGCAAATTGGGCGGCTTCCTGGGATGTGTTTGGGCCGGACGATGGGGACATGGAGTCGAAATCGAGAGATTCGAGGAAGGTCCATTCTTCATCAGGAGACATGAGGGAGTTCTTCATCAGTTGATCGAAAGCTTCGAAGCATTGAACATCAATCCGGACGGCGTCTTTGTAGCATTCTTTTGCTCGGTCGAAGGCATTTTGCTTAGCGTAGCATATCCCCCGAAGGTAGCACATGGCAGCTTCATGTTTTATATCCGAAAGGCTCTCTCTCTCCCTCTCTTCGCTCACATCTATCCGGTCGGGTCTGTCATTGGCCTTGCCATGCTTCTGTGCACCGTTTCGTAGATTTCCACTAGTATGCTGTAGCTTCCGCCTTGCTTTACTTGTTGTGGCAAGAAGATGTGTCGGGTTCTTGTCCCCTAAAATATTGAGGGCCTCATCGAACTTGGACTGTTTGATCTGACAGTGGGCGGCTAAGTATTTGCATGCTGGGCTGTGATCGATGAGGTTATGCTTCACGAGGAAGCTTTGAGCTCTTGTGTAATTGCCCGTGGAAAAATGAACCTGGGCAAGCCAAAAAGCGTCATTGGCATCGCCTAGTAAGCATCAGCATGTTGTTTGGGAGTTGTCTTAATAGGCTTATTAGAAGTATACCCGTAAGAGCAAGTAGCTTGTCTCCGATGTATATAGCCGATTCATATTGATGCTTGTGCATGGCATCCTGCCTCCAGTCCTTCAATAATTTTTCCATAGTCATCTTGGGGATTCAGCATTCTTCCTCGGACAGTGATAGCAGTAAGGTAGAGTCGGCTTTTTGTTTGACGGCTATCAATCGGCAGTCGCGTACCTCGCGTAGGTACCTGACCAGTGACCACACTTCCTTACTCGGTTACGCAATCATGTGACTTTGTAAACTGCCCAAGCGCTGAACACGGGACACTACAAGAATCAAGATTGAATTTCGACGTAGGCTTTTCATAGGCGCAGCTGATATGATATGCACGCCGTTCATATCGACGGGGTCGTTACAGAAGCTACGGAGGAGTACTTGTCCATTTTCTAGGCATTGATCTATGGTGGTAGAATCTATAGGCTCGATGCTTGTTTGTTGGATCGTGAAAACTTGCCACAAATTCATTGATTGACCCACCACCTGCTTCATCATTAAGATCATCAACCCATGTGCTGGAAGGGCCCGCCGATAACCCCGCTCGTTATCTGCTGTCCGGACTGGATTTCTTGAGCCTGAGACTTCAGCTCATCGACGTCCCAATTCGCCCAGACCATGAACTGTGCGGGAAGCTGGACTATTGAACGGTAATATAAGCATCTCGTTGCTGGAGACGCTTGAGATGAAAGAGAAGATTGGCTAGTAAACATCAGAACAACCTTCATCTATTGGCAAGGCCTCATCCTTCGCCCCACTCTTGCGAAATAGAGACGTCTCAACCATACCCGGGTGCACACTCGCAACGAACACATTCGGGTTCTCCGCCGCCAGGATCTCCAGGAACTGTACCTGCGCTAGCTTCGAGCCGATGTACGCCGAGAGTCCGGGCAACATTGCTGGCGGGAGACCGCTAGTGCAGTGGTCGTTCCGAGGATCGCGGCGTGCGATGGATTTCCGGTCGGGAGTAAAACCTTTGTTGCAGCCATTGTGCCCTTTATATTGGTCTGATGGGGTGATAGAGCTTAGTGAAGTCGTTGCGGCGTGGGTCTGGATAGAACCTACTTCAAAGCTTTGCCACCAATCCTCCACAGGCGATTCGGCGACCGAGGCGGGGCTCGACACGAACGCAGCACTGAGAATCAGGATATCCCAGGCCCCCGCCTGAGCAGCAACGTCCATGAGCGCCTTCTTGTCGGTGACGCTAACGGCATGGATGGAGCAGCTCGTGGAGTTTGGCACTAGGGCGCTTTTTGTTTTTAAGAGATTGGCTTCGTTGCGGCCGAGGAGGACGATCTTGCTTGCGCCCGCGTCTGAGAAGGCGGATGCGGTTTCGCGGCCGATGCCACTGCCTTTTCGGCTGTGTTAGTGGGCGTGTTCTTGTCATGTTGGCTGACCTTGCAGCGAAGAAGAGCCCTACCGCGCCCGCTATCACCACAGCCTTGCCAGCAACGCTCAGCTCGGGGCGAGAGGGCGAGAATGACGGATACGTGTCGTTGTGCCAGGTTGGTGTTGCGGATGGGAAAGGTGGCTTCATGTCGAGCTGTTGCTTTACTTCTTGGATTCTGACAAACTGACGAATGGGGCACAGACCGCTCTTGGATCGGTAAGGCACCGTCCTGAAATGCATCTCACTGCGGGCTAATTTGCATTTGGTTACTTGGTTTAAAAAAAGTTCCAAGGTTGCTTCCAATCAACTTGCATAGAATTGATCCTGCATCTTTTGAGCCCATACGAGTAGAGAGTATACCGTAGCCAATAGAGTGCTATCAACCAAGCGGCCTTTGGCGGGCTATTGCATGCGGTGAGTGATGCAAGCCATGTTTGATGCTCAATCAATCCTGCCTTACTATACGTAGGTAGCGAAGCTCGTTTGTAGTGAAGGATTCAAGGTTGCAACCGTGCCGTCCCATGGCCATTGTGGATGGCGGGCATTGTGCAGCCTCGTCTTTGTTCTGCTTTGGACAAGGCTTCCATGACAAAGCAGAAACCAAGCTGCTGTATCTCATGCAGATTATTCAGGCTAAGGTTGCAGCTTTGAAGAAAACGAAAGGTGGCTCGTCGATTTCACCAAGTCTGTCGAGTCCTTCTACTTTATGCGACGTTGGCTTTCGCCGCACTGAAAGATCCTGACACACTGTCTCCTCGCCAGCGACTATTACAGAGTTTGGAGAACAAATCGTAATGCCGCTGTTTTCCTGGGGATGACTGTTGGCCAACTGAACACGAATGGAACATATTCAATCAAACTTTGGGGGGAAAGCTCATCGCGACGAAGCCGATTGCTAGTGTTTGCCATCTGGATCCATTCGCAGCCTATGCCGCTTAGAAGTGCACAGATTTACAATCTATGTGGGATTTCCCACAGACGCATTTCCGAACCTCTTCTTCGATCATGGCCCCATTCTTCGCAAACGAAAGCTGTGACCCGTTTCTTCCGAAAAGCGCGGAATGTGTCATTGGTTCTTATATTCAATGCGCCGTGAACGCTGGCAGGGCCTCTGATTATCAAAATGTTTTCCAATTGTTAGCTTTCAAGCGGGAAAAGCTAGTTGACATGTCTAAGTTTGACTTTTACAGATGCAGGTTTCTGAGTTGGATGGTTCGGTTGGTTAGTGTAACAGTCCACTTTCTCTAGATGCTGACTTCTTGGCTGGAAGATGGCATCCCAGGGAGAGAAAATTTTCGGTAAAATATCTTGTGAAAGATTGGAGAAGGATTTAGCAATCTAGGTGGGCATAGACAATGCAATACCAGCATGGTTTCTCGGCACTATATTGCGTCTTAGCTAATCGTCAACACTGTGGACAGACCCCTTTGCTCTTATTGCTGCGTTGGAAATCATATGGCAAAGGAATGGACCGGACAGCTAGGCTGTTATGTTAGGCTTGCTGTAGAGTTTTGTGGAGCAAGGAAAAGTAGACGTCCTCTCCGGTTAAACGAAAGAGAGACAATCCTCAGAACTGAAACGTCTAATAATGAGATGGTCCGCTGCACAGTCAAATCTTCACAGGAAGATAAGGAGACTTGTTTTGGTTGAGACGGATTCAGGTGATTTAACTTGATGAACGCGGTAGAAGTATAAGTACAGGGTGAGCCTTGCTCTGGTTGGGGGACACCGGAGAGAGGAAGCAGGGCTTGAAGGTACTTGACGGTTGGGAAGACGCGTTGAGGTGAACATCCGCCTGACGCGTTGGATGCTGGGCATAGCCACCAATCTAGACAATCCATTGCCTATAATTCCTCAAACCTAAGGCAGAACAACGAGCATGAGGAAGCACAGCATTTGCATAAATGTAGAATCTCAGCCATAGAGAGCAGCATAGTGATGCATGGAGATCGTGCTCAAACATCCTGCACCCCAGATCCATATTCCCTCACCTGAAGGTCATCGAAGCTGCAAGAATGACAGGGAAGTGTAGGACGCAATGGCTAAAGGAAACTGTAGCTGTGTAGATCTGTGAATAGATGCCTGAGGCAGACAAGCGAGAGGCTCGGACATGGTGAAATATGCTCTCGACTCGAACTGGATTGAAACATACACGAGGACTGCAGGACCGTAGATTGGAACATCTAAAGCTTCAAACCGTGTTTCTATATCTTCACATTGAATGTTGAGCGAAGGCGATGTGTGGTCTCAAAGCAATTGTAGAGCGGCTCAAGCCGGGAAGGCAAAACGCGAACTCGGCGCGTAGGCTAGTGGTGTTGCCCTTGGATCCCCACCAGAGTAAAATGTTAAAGTTCTATCCAATCATCCACTCCCTTTAATACTTGCCTAGATTGCAACCAAGACTCCAAACTTGTCCTCAACCATTGGCACAGCAATTATCATCGTCATCCAGCATAAATCAAACCCCAGAGCTAAGGCAACATAGCCAATCCTCCCAAGGACGCCTGCACCAGACTGGAAAACAACTCACGCTTCAACGCGCTCTGCCAAGTACGGCTACGCACTTGCAGTAGTGCTAAATCACGCTCAGGTACTTCCGGTATACGTGTAGCGTGTCCCCCTCACCCACGCTCTACGTGCTGCCTTGCTGCGCCTGTGAAACTGGGCAAGGGGTCGTCGGAGCAATAACATACAACTGTCTCCTCCTTTTCTTCCTCGCTCCTCAGGCATTGCTTCCATCTATCGTTCGCCTTTGTTGTTGTTGTGATTGACTGTCACTGCTATCTTCAATTCGACAAAGGCTTGTGCACTTATTCCCTCCTGGTTTGTTGTTCAGAATATCAACATTCTACGAGTATCATCGAGGACCGAAATACCCTCCACGCTTCGAACAACAACATACGCTACTCCTTAATTAACCCCAATCATTCGAAATGGCAACGACCCAAATGTCTCCAGCAAGACAGCCTTTCGCATCTTTGAATGGTGCGAGGCTCCGTAATTTGGGAAACGTTAAGAACAAACAGAATGGTATGATAGCTTGTCCACCCAACAATCTGACCCTTGCCTAGAATCCAATTCAACTCATTAGATGTGGATAACGTACAATGATCTGATTTATGCTTACATTACAATTAGCTGTTTCCGCTACACCATCCTCTCTCAAGCGAAATGCTCCACAAGAATTCGATGATCACGATTCTGAGAACATCGACCCTTCCATCTTCCTGTCGTCTAACAAGAAGTCCAAGAATAGCGACATCGACCTCGTAAAGCCGAACAAGGCATCGCACTTTGTTCTTACAAACACTCTCTCTACCCCGAGCGCGATCAATCGGCCCATAATCACCCCAGCTAAGCTCCTGAAGCGTAAGGCAGAGGTTCCATCAACACCAGTTGTTCCAGATAGAGCAGCAAAGAGCCGACGCGTCGGACCCTCCTCGGCACCGACCGTTACGGGTAGATCACCCAAGAGCAAACGCATCGGCATCTTGTCACGTCGTCGTGTGTCTTCGAGCCCTTTTACCCGCGTTGATCCTCCGGCCTTTTCGAAAGGCGGTTCTCATGGTGGTGTGCCGTTCTCACTCGATGCTGCTTTGTCCGGCACTGTTTCGTCTTACAAGCCGGTTCAGCCTGTGGACGTACCCACCTTGGAGGAGTCAATCCCTAAAACATGGATATTCGACATTCATGAAGACACAGCAGGAGAGGAGGCATCAAACCTGATGAACCATTACACTCTCACTCTTGACATCTCTTCGGATGACGAGAGCCGCGCTGCCGCCAAAGACGATAGAGGCAAAGAGAACATTCCTCCCGTTGACGGCCTTGTATACTCTTCTGCCGCTGTTACTACATTGCGGGCCGATATGATGACCGATGAGCCTCGTTCTCCTCTCGGCACCCTCGACGCCAAGGACTTTTATGCTGAAGGCTGCGATGCATCCTCTTACATTATCGTCCCTGCCGAGAAAGACGTTAACCAGGTCAAGGAGAAAGTCATTACTGCCACGGAACCCAACGAGGTCTCCTCCATGATTGAACCCACTATCAATACTGGGGTTGAGCACGCGGATGGCTGGAGAGAGTTCTTGGCTCAAGTTGAACAGTCCAAGTGTGACTCCAAGAGTGCTTCCAACACGTCAATTGATATTCAGAGCCCATCGGCCTTTCAGCCGGAGATCGAGATCTGGGAAAGCGAAAGCGCAAAGGGTGACAATGACATCACTGCTCAAGAACTTTCTCGAACAAACTCACCACTTGATGCTCTGCAGCCTGTAACGGACCTTCTCGAGATCGTGGATGACGCCTGCCTTGCCAAGTTGGCTTGAACTTGATTATATCAGAATTACATGTCATACCTTCGACTCGGGGCGCTGGACGTTACCACAAATCATTCATTACTTTCTCGAGTGACCTTACATCATGGTCTTCGTTCCAATTTATATTCCCACTTCCATAATAAGGATCACTTCTACGCTATCGTCAATTTCTTGACCCTTGCTTGGCCAAAGACTCCGCTCATCAACTCCCAATATACCGTTAGACGCTAATCGCACCCTGGACAAATATCGATTAGCCGCCGTCATCTCCGTGTATAAACTTCTCTCGCTACCTGCTCTGCCTCAATCGTTTCTTGATGCTCCTTGTGTTGACTGACTACGGTGTATGTCCACAAGTTGAGTTCGAAATGTGTTGAGTGCGGCGTATTCAACGTGAGACTAACTCGTTCTACGGGTGGAGCTCCTTCTGCTTTAAGGCCATGCGTATGCTTGCGACTCGAGTTGTTTCGGCGGCATAAAAGCAAGCAATGAGAAGAGCAACTTTTTGGGGACTGCTGATCGAAGGGTTATTAGGACATTCCTTTGAATTTGATGATGGACTGGAATCCTAGGGGTGGGGGCTGTAGGAATCTTGTTAGGAGGAGACAGCTTGTCGAGAGGATTTGCTGTGGGCCTGTCAAAGCGGCAATACATTAGGTGCAATGGCGCATCCCTGTAATGGTGGCGTTGGACTCTTTTCTGAGGGCTCTGCGCTGGGGATTTTCGACCTGTTTGTTATCGGTAATAGTGAGGATGTTTGGCGGCTCTGGCGCCCGGATGAGTGCATTGGGAGTCTTAGTGCTTGCGGATTCCAATCAAATTTGACTGTTTGAACCAATTTGTCTGCAAATATAACCCAGTCAATGACTGCCTGACTGCTTGCTTTGTCTAATTCAGCCAAACACCTGAGAGACATGTGGTACATACAATTGCTTGCTGTTTGCTTGTATAAGTCGTACGCAGGTGATTTACGCTAGCCGGAAGCATGTGATCACGCGCATTACGCTACGGAGAACCACAAACAAAGACTGGGATCGCGTGAAGTACTTCATCCCTTCACCTTCACCATTTCTTCATAAAGACAACAGTGTTACTCGCCTCTTATGTAGGTGTCGCTCAGGAGTGACGTACTTTAGTATGGCTTATATGTATATATACCGTGTGCTTTGGAATTTCTTGCATTTCCTGTTCAGCTCGATAGACTCTCTGAACGCTTTTGAAGTACCGCACGTCTTTGCGCTTTCGTAATGCCTCTCAAGTTTTATGACTTATGCACGTTGTTATCGGACATAGAATCATACTGTGCGCATGTTCCACCCTTGTTTCCCGTTGCTCTTCAGCAGAAGATTCGGGACAGGACATGGCAATGGTTCCGAGGCCATAAGGTCACCATTGATTCACCTGGGGTTGATCCGGTAGCACTTCTTTCTGCTTTGTTCCCAGAGAAAAGGACCGACCGTGTTTATAGCCTCAAGGCGCAATCGCTATCCAGGAGATTGAGAGGCTGCCTGTGTCTTGGCAATGGCAGATGGCAGCTTTTAGACCAATGGAAGACGCCGGGCCACGGGGACCTTGGAGATTGTGTAGAACGGGCGCTCAAGCAGTCCGAGTTCCCTAAGCAAATACCTGAGAATGAGGTCACTCTAGACCAGGTAGATGCCGCATTGGCCAAACTAGCCGCAAGGAACCGCTTCTCTTGGCCTGATGTCCGGGAAAGTAAAGAAAACGACGAACCAAAAGATGTCGACAGGATCTTGGAGCGAATCTACAGAAGACTACAATCCAGAGAAGCCAAATGGTTTACAAGGATATTAGTCAAGGACCTTGGATCCCTGGAATTACCTCTGCCAATGGTTCTGGCATGCCTTCATCCCGATCTTCCGCAGTACATCAAGGTTTACGATAGCTTTGAGGGGGCGATTAGTATGCTACGGGGTCGTGGTGTACCCAGCCTTCTTCGAGAAGGTCATAATGACAGGATCCCTCAGCACACAAATACAACTGGCATTCTTACTCCGAAGGTCGGGGTTAAACTAGGCAGAATAAAGTATATTGTGGGACGCAGTGTCAAGCATGCGGTAAAAATGATAGGGCGCCAGAAGATGAGCGTCGAGAGGAAGTACGATGGCGAGTATTGCCAAGTACACATTGATCTCTCAGCTGGAGAAAACTGGATCAAAATTTTCTCTAAAAGCGGTAAAGATTCCACCGTTGATCGTGCTGGGTTACATCATTCAATTAGGGATTCTCTTCGCATTGGCCGTCAGGATTGCGGCTTTTCTGGAAAGTGCATTTTGGAAGGAGAGTTGGTCGTTTGGAGCGACCGCGAGAGGGATATACTGGACTTTTGTAAGATACGAAAGCACGTCTCTCGGTCAGGAACTTTTTTGGGTACTACTTTTGATTCACAGTAAGTCTTACCCACTCTTTGCTGGGTCCGAACGTATAATTGACTCGTCTTAGGCCTCATGATTTCGAGCATTTGATGATCATGTTTTATGATGTTATGCTTGTTGACAACGACCCTATCATTAACCAATCACATACACGCAGAAGGCGTCTCCTAAAGAAATTAATAACTCCTATACCAGGGCGTGCAGGGTTGGCTGTACGAGATATAATAGACTTTTCTTCTTCAAACGGTCCAAGCCAGCTGCAACAAGCACTTGCTCGCACCTTTGCAATGCGCTGGGAAGGGCTTGTCTTAAAGCCCTGTGACGAACCTTATTTCAGCGCCAGAAAGCCGTCACCTGGGCAATATCCAAGTTGTTGGATCAAAATGAAAAAGGATTATATCAAGGGTCTGGGAGATACTGCTGATTTCGCAGTTGTGGGCGCTGGCTACGATGTCAACGAGGCAAAGAAGTTCTGTGGCCTCAACCCAGGCTGGACGCATTTTCACATTGGATGTCTTAATAATAAGGACGAGGTAATGCAGCATAATGCTAAGCCCAAGTTTGCTGTTATTGATTCTCTCAACCTCTGTATCAAGCCGGAGGATATAAAGACCCTCAATCAACTGGGTCAGTTCAGAGCTGTGGACATAGGGTCCCGGAGCGAAGCAGCGGCATATGGCATGATCCTCGAGCAGGGCGTTCTCGACATGTCAGTAACTTTCAAAGAGCCCTTTGTTTTTGAGGTCATGGGTGCGGGCTTTGACAAACAGCCAAATCGAACAACTTTCTCGTTGCGATTTCCCACGAGTCTTGAAGATTCACTGGGATAGGGACTGGAAGGAGGCCGTGACCATTGAGGAACTACAGGAGCTGGCCAGCGTCGCCAAATTGGTACCATCTGACGATCTCACTAAGGACGTTGAGCAGTGGATCGAGCAGCTGAAGAAAGTTGATAGGGGTGTCAAGGGAGTCATGGCACCATGGGAGAACTCTCAGGAAGACGAAAAAGAAAATGAAGAAGTTCGTATCGCCCAGACTGCAAGAAATGCTCGTCGTGGTCGCAGCAAGTCTGGAGCTCCAACTATGATCCGCATGGACACCAGGGAGATGAGCCAGTCGGAGTATCGAGTAGAGGATGGTAGTGTCTTGCGAAGGCCTACATCAAGGCAATCGCAAAGTAGCGTGGCCACCGAAAGCACTCTGCCTACACCGCCTGCTTCATCACCATTTCGAGCAGCTCTGAATAGCGTTGCCGGAAAGCATTTCTCAGCCAGTCTTACCACCGAGCCTAGCCAGGATCCCCGGAAGCGAAAGATTGACGAGACGGCGGGCGGAGAGGTGACCTCTAGCGATGAAGCAACGCAGTTTAAAAGGGCGAGGCGGTTCTTCAAAGCTCAGACCAAGCTCAGCGATCAACCCTCTACCATTGGTTGTACAATCGCACCAGTACAAGCCCTTCAAAATCTCACCAACTCTGCTCGACCACGAAATACACCTTTGATCAAGCCAGCCAGGAGGAGAAGCGGACGATCATCAACCCCTGAATCATTCCTCGTCCGCAAAATTCCAATAGGTGCTTCAGAAGCAGCATACCTGCAGCCAAGACAAATCTTTCAACCCTCTTCGCCTGGTCGGGAGACTACAGCTTCGGAGTACACTAGCCAAGGGACATCGCAGTTGACTGTGACGCCTGCAGCCGGTGCTAGACCGCCTTGTTCACCTATAAAAGAGGCCACCCCAACGCCTATTTCCAACGATCCACAGTCATCTAAGATCTGCTTGAGTATTCCTCCTATTTGTCAGGGATCCGACTTGCCCATGTCAGAAACCATGCCAACGCCTACTTCCAGCAACCCCGAGACATCCGTGGACATCCCCATCCCCGACCTCAAACACTCCCAAATCTACCTAAGCCCCTGCATCGCCAAAACCCCCTACATCAATCACAATCTCATGCTGGATCTCGGCATCGCCAGCCTGCCCTACCTCTCGGAACACCTCCCCTCTTCTCCAACCCTCCCCGCCACACCCGTCCCCACGGCTCCCTCACTGCCCACCGCCTCCAACACCCCCATCCTCATCCTCGTCGAATCCAGACGCAAAGAAGCCACCCTCAACGTCTTCAAAGCCCTGTCCCTGGACGCCCCACGCTGGCCCCCGGGTCGAAGCGTGGATATCTGGGATTGGAGATTGCTTGAGCTTCTTCGGTATGGGAGGGCGGAGGGGCTTCTTGGAGGGGAGAAGGGGGGTGTGGAGGGGAGGGTAAATGGAGATGAGGTGGGGGAGTGTTTTTTGGGCAGTATGAGGTGGGATGGTGAGGCTGGGGAGATCGAGGTGAGGTGGCGGGATGGGGGCGTTTCGAGGGGAGGGTTGCCGACAGAGGAGGGGGTGTGAGGGTGAGACAGCTGTGTGGGGAGGAAAGAGAGAGAGAGGGAGGACTGTTGTTAGTCTTACTATCATACTCTTATCTTACTAGATCATAACACATTCTTAGACTTCAAGATATCATCTCTAGAAACTGCATTATTAACTATCAGCTTTCGTTAATAACAATTTCGTTCAACAGTGTTTTTTGATTTGATTTGAATTCATACACCCTTGTGACATCGGTTTAAGTTCGACCCATGGGGAAAACTATGCTATGTGTATCGAACGGACAAAACCCTCTGGGGGAGAAAATCGCTCGCCGACTACACGACGACTTCGCGTCGCCGAAACAATGAATTTGAAACAATGTTATCAATAATGAATCTATAGCTTCTATTCAGCGCGTGACGCTCGAGTAAACTCTTAATGAGTGTCTATACTGTTTGATTATGACGCATCGTCTTTGCTCTGCTCTTCATTGACGATATTCTATACAAACGATGTTTCGGTTTTCGATCTTCGATCGCGAACATCGAAGACGATTCCTTTGCATTCGTGATGCTCGTGGTTGTAATGTCGAAAACTGTGTTCTCTTGCTCAATGATTGTCATTCATTGAGTCGAGAAATATGTGATGGAAGAGAGACGCGCACGATGAGAAGATAGAGTGTGATTGTACTGAATAATTCTTTCCTTCTCTTGATTTGACTTGTGTCACGTAGACGTTGAATAGATTGTTAGTATAGACGTGCGGTCGCAACCGTTCGATGCATGGCTCTGATCGATAGTAGAGGATGCGTTCTGATCGTTCTCATGAGCTCTCGATTTTCCACGTAGATAGATGTATGACTTGGCGTCAAGTAAAGAAGATGGGCTCAAGCTCTCTCAGTATATCAGCGTGACCGACGAGTCACTACTCCTTCGAGCACTGTAGTCACGACTCTCAGACTCATCATCTGGAATGACTATTCTATCTGATATCTTTTCATCAATTACTCGACGACTCTGTCGATGTGATGAAGACGTTTCAATACCGACGCAGTCGACGAATCGCAAATCCTTCGGTCACTTGTAGTCACAACTCTCAGACTCTTCACCTGAGTTGTCTATTTCACTAGTAGTATCTTCTCATCTTCTATCGACATCGACATGTCATTAGTCTTCTTCGTAGATCGATTGTGGCTGTTAGGAGGGGTGTTGTCGCGTAGGTGAAAACTCTGCACGACGACTTTCCTGATCACGCAACGTTCTAACATCGTTCGAACTGCGTCGAATTGAGATCTCTTGACTCTTCTGACTTCTATTCGAACAGAATAGAATCAAAAGGTTCGTAGTCGGCATCACGTACAGGTGAATCTCGTCGCCGACCCCGTTCAACAGTGTTTAAAATATAATTCAAGTAAGAAATTTTCTATACAGTAAGTTATTCATCAACACGAAGAACGCGTCAACGAGAGGGAGGCCGTAGAACGAAAAGAACTAGAGAACGGTAACGGTGATTTAGGGAAAGCGGAAGTTAGAAGCCGAGACCATATGTTAGAACGAGTAGGCCAGCCCAGCTAGGTACGAGGGAATTCGCATAGAGATCGATTGGGAATGAAATTTCTTCTCACACCCGACTTTGTTGAAGGGGCGGCCGTGGTCTTGGAGTTCTGCGGGTTTTGGTTGCGAGAGGTATCGTGCTATGAAGGGGAGGGGAGGGGAGGGGAAGGGGAAGGGGAAGGGGAAGGGGAAGGGGAAGGGGAAGGGGGGGGCAAGATGGTCATAAATGTCTTGATGAAAATGAACTTTGGGTGATGCAGCAAGATAGGCTGGGCGCTCGCGGTTGCATGGTAGAAATCCAACTTTCAGTGTCAACCCCGACGACTTTCAACCACTTCAACTACAGATCCCCGGGCGGTCTTGTAATCTTTGTTAAATGATCCCCGTTCAGCGTTTTCATCACCTTCCCCAGCCCCTCGTGGCTATAATCCTTGTCATTCCACATATCCTTGTGGTATTTCACCTTGTCTTGCTCATCGAGCGTCAAAGTCACCAGGCTATTCACCGACTTTGTGAAATGCACGAGCCGCGGTGTGTATTCCTGTTTCATTTTGAAGATGATTTGGTTTGGGTTGGCGGTGGTGTTGGAGATGATTTCGGTGGCGAGGGTGCGGGAGGTGGACATTACTTTGGGGATGCCTGGGATATTTAGGATGGTTGATTGGGGGTCTTTGGAGCTTGAGGGGCCAAGGGCTTTTTCATGTGCGCGGAGATGGGAGATTGGGAATGTTGGAACTCACCATACCACTGCCCGGCAATCTTGTACCGCGTATCGCAGTAGCTCCATGGGTCGTCGTACATGCTCTCTGCCGCATAGACTTGCATGTCCTCCTCGCTCGCACTCCCGCTGTACAAATTCGTGATCGCCTTTACGATCTTCTCACGCTCCGGCGGGAGCTTTATTGAGCGCTCAGGATGCGGTTCATAGTCGACGCCGGTGGAGGAGTTTTGCGAGGGGTCCGGGTTGGCGGTCAGGGCTTGGGGGTCAGGGCGGGGCTCGTAGTTGTCTTGGAGCCTTTCGGCGCGGGAGGACATGGTGGGGTTTGAGGGGGTGGGAACAGGCGTGGGTGAGGTTGAGAGACATTCTGGGTGGGCGTTCTGGGAGTTGAGGATCTGGTGGATGGTCGAATTGGAATGAGGTCATCGATTTACGCGCTTCTGAGGTCGGTGTGGATAGCCGATCATTGGGAGGGCGGGAGTGGCCCTAACCCTAGATACGCTACAGCTTTAATGGGCCCCTATCTCAGGCAAAAGACGCGCCTAGGGGCCTGGAGGCCGCTGGATGGAGTTCTAGCACCTATACACGCTATACAAAGTACTTCATGGTTTGCAGCTTGCTGAGTCTCTAGATTCTTAAACCACTATCTAGATTGTTTTGACTACACGATTTGGCGAAAAATATTTGGCCATATTAATTGAAGTTGTCAGAATCGGCGTTCATTATCTTTGAAACTGTAAGGTTCCGCTGAACAGTATGATAGTGCACGGTAATGCATCTTGCTCGTTGAGATGACGAGGCTGCTAAACATGCGAGCAACAAAACTTACGGCCTAACCATTTGCCTTGAATCCAGCTCAGCTGATACTTTGGGCGTAGAGGTTGCAACCTTGCATGCAGATCGTTTTATGCGGGTGAGCGGCGCAGCTGTATGGCATTGTGGCAGTTCCCTCAAGGCTGCCGCCGATGAATTGTAACTCTTCTCCACTTCCACACCTCCCTTCTGCACAACTAGCCATATAAGGTGGATATCAAGAGGGTAAGTTTGCGAGATGCAGTAATAGTCGCAATGACTGCGCATATTCCAACTTGAAATTAGCTAACGTTAGTTATATAGATCCTTAGGTGTACTTGAAATACTTGGGTCTAAATCAAACTCCAGCTGCTCGTAATGGAACCCTTTATGACCATAGAAGTAACATCACGGGATGAGTTTGATGCGCTCATCGACGTGGTATGGAAAGCTCACTACAATCCCTACGATCCAGCATTCTCGGCTTTCTTCCCAATATTCGGTCCCACAGCAGCAGATCGCGAAGCCGCCATCCAAGAATCGAAAGACCGTCTCTGGCAGTCACATCAATGTGATTCCTCGAGCCATTGGATTTACATCCGGCATCTAATAACAGGAGAAGTCGTGGGCGGTACACAGTGGCTGATCTATAGAACCAATCCCTATGCCAATGGTGCACCGAAGATGGAGGCTTCTTGGTGGCCTGAGGGCAGCGCAGGACGGATGTACTGTAATGAGTTGCTTCGTCTATGTCACGCGCCGAAACATCAATGGATGAACAGGCCGCATCTCGGTACGTCGAAATCCCACACTGATTTTGAAATAACAAAAATGGCGGCGGTTGACTAGTACCGCCCAGCCCTGAATCTTCCCTCCGTTCATCCAAAGTATCGACATCGGGGTATCGGAGAGATGCTGATATATTGGGGAGTTGATAAGGCCAAGGAACTGGGTATTGAAAGTTTCATAGAGGCATCAGCAAGCGGCAAAGATCTGTATGAACGATTTGGTTACCATGTTCTGTTTAAGATTTCTTTCCATGCTTCGAAGAAAGATACAAGCGATGAGTGGAGGAAGCTGGAGCACGAGCTTGGTCCGGTCGTTTATTTTGCTATGTGGAGACCAGCCACCGGAGTTTTTGAAGACGGAAAAACCGTTCTGCCGTGGGACATTAGCACGAATGTACTTTGTTAGCAAATGCCAACTTTGTCAATCTCCGTATTCAACTCTGAGCTTCACGCATGCATGCATGGACCTCGATGACTACAATTGCACCACCCACAATAGTCTCTATATCTATAGAGGCGACAGTTAGAGGCGTTGATATGAGAGTAGAAACGAAGCCTCATCGCTCAGGAGCAATCTTAAGAGTTTTAACGCAATGTTGCACAAAGCTTGAAAAGAAATTTGAAAAAGCGCAAGACTGCCAGATATCAGATGCCAGATCGTTTCTAGGACTGCGATGGAATTCTTCGCTTATAGTCTACATATATTATCAGTTTATACTGTTAGGGTGCTCGGAAATTGGATCAATTCGGACACGATAGAAGGCTATAAACACATATGGACAACCGGAGACTGTGGTTAACAAGATATGGACAGGGCCCTGAGTACTTGCCACTTGAGGAGTGTTCCTATTCTGCTCTTCGTTCATAATACTGTCCATGATTACTTTCACAAAAGCGCAATGCCGATGGTGCTAACATTGACGTAGGCACCCTCGAAGGACTGCTGTACCGTTTTCAGGGCAGCAAAGATGATTTTCAACTACGGCTACCTGGGTCTTTAGCCAAACATCATTGCACTTCGAAACACGTTATGTAGCTGTGTTACCCTATTAACCTTGATCGATAGATAGACAAGAAGCAGGGAACTGACAGGTTTGATCCACGCTCTTCTAAATGCATTAGTGGCGTCTGGATTTCTTTTCGGGGTTATCTGATTATAGCCATATTCCAGATATCGACTCATCGTAACGTAAGGTCTGAGAGACTAAGAAGGTTTCGACAGCGTACTAGCCGTCGGGCTCGGTGTCGCTCCGGCGCTTTAATTATCCGCAGGAACTTCGTATACTATCTTCTCGAAGGTGAACGGCCGTACTTCGTTCAGCCATGGAATTGCACTCTGCGCGCCTTCGTTCTCGACTGTTTTCGCCGCACACTTGTTTGCCCACTTCACGGCACTCAGGATTTGGTTGGCAGAGAGTTCCTTGGTTCTGTATTTGGCTATTGCCACGGCGTACGCTCCCACAAAGGTATCCCCTGCGGCAGTGGTGTCCACGGCGTCCACTTCTTCGGCGGGGAAGCGGTAACAAATACCTGTTCGTATCGAGACGAAGACGCCGCGGGCGCCGAGGGTGATTATGACGACATTAACGCCGAGACGGTGGAAGATTTTCGCTGTATCGATCAAATGGGGAAGGGTTGGCCCTGAGTCCACCGTTGCATCTGCCATCATCGACGTCGTTTTTGATAAAAACGAAGAGTCTGATATCCGAGATCCGTTGAACCTTGCAGGATCGGTAAACATGGCTGAGTGGGACACTGACCCTGCTGGTGTATTCGACAGTATAGGTGAACTAGATACAGTCATTGTCTCTGAGCTAGAAAGCCCCCTTACATTTGAGGGTCGTGATTGTTCTAAGTCTTGAATTCCACTTTGGACCGTCGCAGGTTCGGAAGATATCGAGTCAGTTGATAGTCTGGACGTATCTGACAGTGTGGGTGTATTTGGAAGTCTTGGCGAAATTGGCAACGTCGATGTCTGTGAAGGTGTATCTGGCAGTGGCGGTAGGTCTGCAAGTCGGGGAATCCGAGATCTGAGTTTTTCTGATAGCACTGCTTCTGATAGCATCGCTGCCTCTGACTCATTGACGATGAGGTGCTCTATAGTCTTGTAAAATTTCTTAGGTAGTCCCTGTGCTGGCGCGGGGTTCAGAATGACAGGTATTTTCTTATCGTTGGCGACTTCGAGAATTTTTAGCACGGTCTTTAATGGAATCTCTAGCTGTAGCACAAGCAAATCCGGTATCGGTCCTGGTATGGTGGTAAATTGTGCTGGCTTCAAGGCATAATTCGCGTTGGGAGACAGAAGTATCCTGTTCTCCCCAGTAGCCTCTTCTACTATAATAACAGCAACACCCGTCTTATATCCCTCTTTGACCCAGACATCACTGATGTCAATCCCATTGCTCACCATTGGCCATCTAATGTCTCCGCCAAAAGTATCATCACCAACCATTCCAACCATCTTTACTTTGACGTTCCCTCTTCCCACACTGTCGTTACGGCGAGAAAGTCTTGCGCATGCTGTAGCTTGGTTTGCGCCTTTGCCTCCGAAACCCGTATCGAAGGACTGAGATGTCAGTGTCTCTCCCGCAGAAGGAATCCGAGAGGTTCGCGTGATCAAATCAGCGTTGAGAGACCCAATGACTGTGATCAATGGTTGAGCCATTGCGGAACCACGATGTGGTCATAAAACTACTCACTCCGTATTTTCTGCGGCACAAGTTGAGACTCCCATTGGGAATGGTGGTGATCTGGCGCTTCTTCCCGACACTAAGCGCTTTGATAGGCGCCTATGAGGTTTAACGTAGCCTGTAGATTCAAAGCACTATTCTCTTGTAACTCAGATGATTGCGCTTTGAGACTTCTATTATCGACAATACCCGTCCACAGCTCCTGAACCATGTACGATGTTTGACCGACCCATGTCTCTGCAGGATACATGCAGGTCTCCCCAAGCGACTCCGATTACATCAAACTGCCATACCTCCACCACTGCGCATACCAGAAACAGATAAACCCGTTAAAAACACTTCAAGACGCCAGAAATTGCATTGATCCCACTTGTATTTTCTATTAAAAATCTGTTTCCTAAGCATTAAGTCTCCAGCCAGACCCAGACAACATTAATCACAACTTGAGAACCTCTCGCCGCAATCAACCTCAACATTGCCGGAATATTGTGCTCATTGAGCAGAGTACCTTCGCGCGGCCAACCGTGATCCACAGTCGCTGCCTGAATTCATTTCAATCAAGGCCCGGCAAACCCTTAAGATTAAATAGATCTCTTATCTGGTACTGAAGACCGATGGCGACATTGCCCAAGCTTCCGTAGTTAAGAATACGTGGTTTGTAGACACCGTGATCAAGGGCCACTATAGGGAAATCTTTATCTACACTGGTGTGACTAGCTCTAAGTGTAGGATAAGATAATATTGTCTCGAGGGGTTGATACGTGATGTTGAGATACAGGTTGGATATCGAGATTTATGCTCAAAAGATTCTATCTGTCTTCTTGCTATTCTCTTGACTTACGAACGCGCAGGACAAGATCGGGCGAGGGAGAGAGAATTCATATGATCTCGTACAGATCCAATTAAGCCAATGACGTGGTTTTTGCGATCTGACGCTGTGAAGGACTCCACCTCAAATGTTAAGAATCATAACAAACATCTCTAATCGCTCTGCTAAATATTATAGATTATTCGCTCTTCAGAAAGAATCCCAGTTTGGCGAGGTCACACCACCATCTTGAATTAGAGTTAGCACTGTTGACCGACATAGGTAAATCGTGTTAAGACTTACAAAGTTAAATTGCCACAGATGTAGAAGACGGAGAAAAATCTACGTGTTCGTGTCATCTCATGTGCCGGGTTGAAGGAGCTCGATCATTGTGCTGTGTGCAACAAGAACTCATGGGCTTGTACACATAATGAAGGTAAATTATTGAGTCATCGAATGAACAGTGTCTCTGACGAAACCCTAGAGTTGCACAGCCAAAGGACATTGCTCTAGTTTCTTTCCGCGACATATCACCCTTGTGAAACTCCCCATTGCTTCATAGCTCGAGCGTCTGCTTATCGGATCTGAATTGTGTCCATGCTTCCCCTTGCCCTTACCAACCTCAGCATGCTCCGTGCATTGCGTCTTCTTTCATACTTTCAGATCGGCTTATTCTCCAAGGCGGGAACATCGAATAGACGAATCGACAATTCTAGAGCTGTCTATTTGCATCTTTAAACAAGGGTATAAAGAAGGGACGTTCAATCTTCCCGCCTCTGATTGCTACAGCGAAGCTGTGGCTCTGACCTTCCCGCTTGACACTAGCCTGTAATCTTATGTCACGTAAGGGAAGGTGGAAGTCGTTAACCGTGGCTTCCAACAATTTTGAGGAAAATGAGTCTGTTACCTAGTCGACCTAGATTTCTCTATCTCCATCCGGATCTAGCTGCGTATAAAGCAGATGAGGGTATTCTGCTTCTTATCTTTCAGTAGGAAACCACGAATAGGACTCGCTTCTTCCATTCCCGCGTGCTCCTTCCGTCATGATCCAAACCATATCCTTTTCTTTAGCTTCGTTCTCAATACTCTCCCTGCCAACGTCCTGAAGAGCAATCTTACCTGATCATTTCTTATTCGGTACATATTCGAGGTTCCTCCACTTTTTTCTAAGCTTCGCAAAGTATATCCGGTCTCCAAAAAATTCGAGCAATAGTGGCCACCAGAAGACCCCACAGCCCAGACGTTAGAGCAAAATGTACGATCTATCATCTCCAGAATTTATCACATGGCAAAGCTGGGCTACTGCAGAAGTAGGCCAACTCATCCGAACCGCCGAAAGCACTGCTCCCCATACCCCGGGCCAAGCCACCTTGGATTTTCAGCCAAAGGAGCAAGTTGCCCAAGGGGATAGGACGCAGTTGTTTATAATCCTGGTACGTATTCTTGCTCTGCAATCCTGCCATAAATCTTCTCATGGACTGTATGTACAGGAGAAAATCTACACTGACCACGGGCCACTCATCCTCCAACTCGGTGGCCAGGACGAAAACCAAAGAATCTGGATCAACCTTACGAAACCACTCCCTCCTGGCTCTGAGGAAGACAGCAGCACAACCGGTACAGCAGAGCATGTCACCGACCACAAGGAAGAGCTCGTGTGCGTACTTTGGATCTCGCCCAGAGGTGTAGGTCAATTTCCCAAGATGTGAGGCGACAAAGCTTATATTGGCAGACGCTTCAATCACCATTGCGAGTGGCGAGAAGGTGCGGATCACCAGGTTGGGACGAAGATGCGTTTCCGACACTCAAAGGAGCTACTGGGGAAAGGAGAGGCGAGAAGGTGGAGTAGGAAAATAGCTACTGCGTTGGATGATGCTGCTTTTCTGGTCTAAGAAAGCGAGCAAAGTTGATAAATGATATACGATCTGCCGTCTTCACAATCTGTTTACCAGGCAAAACTGGGCTATTGCTAGAAACTCTTACTCGCTCACATAGCTATGACTATTCTCCACGGTAGGAAGAGGAAAAAGCTCTCGGGCAGTGGAGAGCCATGTCGATCATCCTTGCATGATCTTTCTTCCCCTCTGTACTGGCCAACTGGCCATTGGATTGTCCGCTTGTGCGAGGGCTTTCGGCTATTAAACGTTCTTGCTTAATTTGCAAGACTTACTTTCGGTGTTTGAAGTTTATTAATACAGAATACTACGAATTCAAAACAACTTTAGTGGGTACTGTAATAGGCAATGTGCTTACGTTTTAGGTGTACCATCAAAAAATGGAAAGAGGAGAGAGATGTTGTCAATTTCTTTTTCGAGCCAAGTCGCTAAAGAGGGGGTTTTTCAGTTATAGAAAGCTTCCCGTTTTTGCTGACCGTGGGTGTAATATATATTCGTTCTCGGCAAAACAGCGTTGTAAAATATTCACGAACCCAAGTTCATTCATTTATCTAGGGAAACAATATTTGCACACCCTGTTTCCATACATGTACACCCTATTTTCATACATGCACACCCTATTTCACTACATAAACACTCAACCAAATTAGAATTAGTTACTGATACTCGATCGATTAGAAATACCTTTATTTCTATGAGTGTCTCACCAAAAATTAAGTATCTCTGAATCAACTGTTATTTTCAAGCTAATTTACATCTGAAATTGATCATAAAAGTCTTCATCATCTGACGCTTGCTTCTGAAACTTCGAAATCTGCTCTACAACAGCTGAACGTTCGTCATTTTCTCTATCTTGTTCTTCGTCTCTTTCTCTAGCTTCTCTTTCTCTAGCTTTTCTTCTTTCTCTATCTCACTCTCTGTTTCTAGCTCGTTGTGATTCTTGTGTTTGTGACTCTAGCTTTTGCTTCTGCCGTTGACTATAAGCGTCTTTCACACGCTCAAAATCGAAAGAACTTCGCTAAGTAAAGTCTTTGAACTTCTGCTGACGACGTGTACGCGTTGTGAATGCAGTAGAATCAACTGATTTATCTCGAGCTTTCGCTGTAGAAGAATTCTGAACTAGTAATAGAGAATCTATAAAAATATCTGTATTCACTTTCTTCATAAGATTATCATTCGTCGTTGCTATTGTAGATGATTTCATGAAACATCAGTGAGAATGCACATCTTCTATCTTCAGAATGTAGAGCACTTCATCATACATTCTCGCTTGTATTTGATGTGCACACAAAAGTCTCATTGTAGTGATGAACTGCTTAATGCATCGAGACAAAGTTGTATAATTTGCAGTCAATAACTTTCACTGAGATAGTATCTTTCATAAAGCAACTGAAGTCATAAAACTGTGTAAATCACGAAGAATTAATAATTAAAAATCAGTTGACAAATGAGTTTTCACATCTTCAAGTTCTATAACATAATTGTGTTTCTGATTTTTTAGTAACAGCTCGATGCTGTCAACAATCTTCTTCAAATCATTGATACTGAAGCTCAAATTACACTTCAAAACAGCGTGATTATCTTTGCTTCATGACGTAGCAATGTTATTGAAATGCAGTATCTTATCAGTTCAATATTTGACAAACTTCTTTTTATAAAAATCAATTTAACTAATTTTTAAATATTAAATAACTTCAGAATAATTTTCATAAATCTTTTATAATCAGTTTCAATTTGTAATATAAATGTTTTTACTAGCTGAGTACATTATATGATGTCAAGTTTAATAGAAAAAGTTAATCAAGTTTGTGAGAAATAAAGTTGATTAATTCTGATTGCAAGAAAGTTTTTTCAATTCTTCTTTATAACAAATGATCATTTGCAATTTTTAAGCACATTTTTATTGATATGTCAGATGCATATGATGTTTCTGATAGTTGAAAATACTTTATGAAAGACTAAAATCAGATCTTGATCTTTATCAATGATGATGATGATAGAATTTAATAGTTTAAGTCTTTAATAAATGATTTATAAATATTTTAACTTTCAGATGTAATCTTCAGTGATTTTTTGAAGCTGAAAAATGAAGATGATGTAGAAACTCATGTTTAGAATCATCACTTTCATGATCACTAGCAAAGAAATTCTATAACGATTAATTTTGTAGATGCAGTTCATAATAAAAATCTCATGATTGAGCTTAAGCAGTTTTTCTGAGCTATCTTTTGTGAAGAACAAATAAGTGACATGATCTTGTTGATTTTTCAGATATTTACAGCTTCATTCTAAACAATGTAGATTTTAAAGCAAAGCTTGTATGAGTGTAAAAGATTCTAAAGTCTTTCAATGAAGATTTGTCTTAACATTATAAATATCACTTTCTTTGAACGTTGAATTATCTGAATCATCATTGTATCATAGAATAGTAAGAATTTGCTTTGAGATGATTCATGAATGACTTAGATTGATGATCTCTGTTAGAATCTCGTTGATCATAGCTAGCTTTTGTAGTGCTGAATGTGAGCAAGATAGTGTAGAAAAATGATTATGAGTTGAATTCTTGATTCAAAGAAATCACATGCTCATGATGTTATCACATTTTTCATGAGCTTCAAAGAAACATTGTATACATTTGAAGTCAACGTGAATTCTCTTTTGATCGCTGATGAGTCGTAATTTATCTTCTCTATTTCAGCTCAGTCATGTTACGAGCGTGCATCTCAAGTTAGTCTAACATAGATCATGTTAGACTATCATAGACTAGTATAGGGCTGATGTTGACACGCTAGTGATCTAGCGCGTCTTCGTGAGTATAAAATTCTCGACGTGTTTCATCTTCTTTCTTCTTTAGCTTTGAACTTCTAGTTAGAATACACTCATATGATTCGCTCTATGCAGACTCATAACATTAGTTCAAAGCTCACTAATCTTGCTATCAACATGTAGATGATATAAAAACAAGCTACACAATTCAAATCAGAAGTCGAAATCAGAAATTTCAACAGCAGAATCAGAACTCAAGCTCAGAAAGCTTGATAGAAATCAGAAATTTTTAAAGAAGAATCTTGATTTGAAATCAGAAATTTCGATAGAATCAAAATCAAAGAACATGAACGCGTTGCTCTTGATTAACTCTTTATTGAGCTCGTCATCAGAAATCAGAAATTTCAGCAGTACTTGAACTCAGAAAGTTCAATAGAGTAACATCAGAATCTCGATCAGCAATTTTCTACTCATATCATGACTAGAAGCACAGAATCAGAATCAGTGAGCATTGCTCACTATGACTTTTGAAATGTTAGAAGAGAATCACTTTTATCACAGAATTGAACAGCATCAGAAGAAGAAGACACGAATGTGTTATCAGATATAAAAGAAAAGAACATGAACATGTTACTTTTTGATCATGAAATGATCAAGATCAGCATCAGCACTGAACTGAATGCTTGAATAAGCACTCATGAAGCAGATGACATCATTGTCTTTATCAAGTACATATGTCAACAGCACAACATTGAAATCAAGATTCACAATGACATGATTCAGATGTTAGAAAATGTCAACGAGATAAACATCACGTTGAAAGCTACGCAGACGCGTCTGCAGAAAAAGAATAGAAACAAGAATGTGATTATAGATCATTTAAAAGTTGCATTAAGTCAACAAAGCACTTTGATCTCTGAAGATTGATTCTCGAAGTCGATCAAGTTATTAAACTCTTCACTGTTTGAAGATTCATCACAGAATGTAGACAATTGACTGTTTTAAATGCAAAACAAGCTGAAGATAAACAAGAATCATTTTTCTATTGAAGAGTTGAAAATTGCATACATCAAAAGTCGAGTCAGTGAAGCTGCAATCAAACATATTGCATCTTGCATGCAAGATATCTTCTTGAACTCATTTCTGAAAGTCGAAGAAGTACTATCAATGATTAATAAAATGTACAATGATCTCAATCATCATCACATAACTCAACAACAGTACTTGAAGCTGTATCAAAACAAGATCTTCTTTCATGAATTTTGAATGAAATTTCAGAGATTTAGTGCAGAACTAGAGTACAATAACGAGACTCTACTAGATGATCTTCAGCATAAGATCAGCTCAGACCTTCAATGAGTAACGCTCAATGAATGAATCACGAATTTGAATGAGTTTATTGACATCTGCATGCAAGTCGATGTTAGATTAACTGAATTGAACGTTCAATCAGTCGTCAAAGTTTCAGTGACTCAAGCTGCTCACTTTGTCTTTAGCACATTGACTGCTCGACTCACGTCATCAGTCTCTTCATGAAAGAAATTCAGAAGATTGAATCTTGATTCTATTCAGAAAGAGTTGTTTAAGAAAGAACTCTGCTTCAAATGCAAGAAGTCAAAACATAGAGCATATGATTGTTTTAAGACGACTCAAGTGCACAAGATCACTACGAATTCAAAAAATGATCTGCTCTCGTCAAAGTAGTGACTGAGAACAATATACTTATATTTTGTTTCATCAGCATGTCTGATGATTCATTTGATTTCAAGTCGTTCACTGTTGACATCATCTTGAATAGTTTAGAAAAGATATTCAGATCTTTCGCTCTGATAAATACTGAAGTCACTGACATGACTTTCTGTTACGAGCGTATCAAGACTGAACAAGACTGAAGCTCTAATCAATTTGCAGTGAACGCTAGCGAGTTCTCTGCGTAATGATTAGAGCTAATTAGCGAGCTAGTCAGGTTTGACTCAGATATGACTCAACACTCTTTTTCTTTCTCAACATTCTTTTCTTTCATCAACATCTTGTTCATCTACATCACATTCTTCTCATGTCACAAACACATTTCTTTCAAGTCTAGCGTAGTCTCTGAACATTACATAAATAAAAGCTTTTGTATCAATCTTCTTCTGTATTCTTAATATTCAGTTATAGCTATTTCTAAAGATCAAGCACTATCAATTCTGACCTTCATTGATTGTATCATTTAGACACGATTCTGACATTATATTAAGAATTCATTAATCACATGATACTGATCTCATTACTCATTCAACATACTCATCTAGGCAGAACGAGTCTAAAGAAATTCGTTTATCTGATGATCAACGATAATCAAAAGATAGAACAACACTAGAGAGTTAAATAGAATCAACGATGAGACTGTTTGAATTGCTAGACTACTTATCACTCATTAAGTACGCAAAGTTCATTCAATTATGAGAATCACGATAAAGAATCTTCGTGAATTGCTCAAGAATCAAATCGATTGATAGATTCAACAATAAAGAATCTTCGTTGTTTGCTATAGAATCAATCAAATCAACAAACAAATCTCATCTTCTTTGTTGAAGATTAAACATCACTCTATACGCTTTTCTTCTTCAATCGTCAAGCATCATCATTCATTCAACCTCTCTTTCAAACAAATCTCATCATGTTTAGTCGTTCGTCTACTGAAGAGCATTTCGAAGAATTTCGAAATCGTTTCTCTCAGATCTTTGATGCTGATTCATCAAAATCACGAACGAAATCATCAAGTGCTGCATCATTCATTCACGAAGATGACGAATCATTCACTGAAACAATAATACTCTTCGTGTTCTACGAAATCTGAAAGGCTTGAAGTCTAGTTCTTGATGAAGAAACAGATTGACTCTACGAGTTAGATAAACAACAAGAAGACGAAATCAAAGAATTGAAGACTAGACTTCAAGCTAAAGAAAACACTTCTTCTGATTTCACCTACTTTGAGCGTTCTAGATCTCAAAAAATACCTGATTCTTCGCTGTTTACTGATGAAAAGAACTCTACTTGAAAGAACTGATACGAAAAAATTCAGAATAAACTAGAGATCAACGTCGATCTCTTTTCTAATGAATGAGTCAAATTGAGCTATATACATTCTAGATTATTTGATGACGCAGCTAAGATCATTCAGACTAGACGCGAACGTGACTATGTCAATCTTTATAGAATTGTCGAAGATCTTTTGAAAGAGCTAGCTCAGTTGTTCAATGATTTGAATAAAGAAGTCAACTTTCGTAGAAAATACTACAACTTGGTTCAAGAATTCAAGAAATTCAGTAAATTCTATACTCAGTTTCAACGTTTATCTTTCTATCTAGACTATCACAAGAAGCAACTGATCGCTGATCTGAAAGATAAAATTCATTCTCGTCTTTGATTTGTTTGAGTAGATCAACTAGTTCAACCTGATTTTTTAAAAGAAATTCGTTTCTACCTGATTCATTTGAATAATGATCAGCGAGTCATTCAAGAGATCAAGAACAAGATCAAACGCGTTGATGATCTTTCTAAGACTATCTTTCATAAAGTGACTGTTGTCACTCAGTCAGTCGATCACTTGAAGTCTGATCAGCTAAAGTCGCGCGACGCGATTTTAACCAGCGTCAAAGAAGCAGACATGCTAGTCGAAAGCTGTTTCATATGTCATAAATCAGGTCATAGCTCTAAAGAATGTCTCGATTGATTTACTAGAATCAATGCAGTGAACAAGAAATATGATCGCTTTGATTTCGATTCGAATTTCGATTCAAAAAACTAGTCATCTCTTCAAAAGTCATCGAAGAGATAAAGATTATATCTTTGTGCAAACTAGACGAAATTCTACCGAAAGAAAATTACTTTGAAAAGTCGTTTCTAATTAATGCTCATCTCATCTCTCAGAATTGATCTTTCAGCCTTCGTTCTTTAATAGACAGTGATTCAGTCATCTACATGATCATACATTCTAACCTAGTCGATAAAGTATGCGAGAAACTGAAAATTCAACCTATATCACTGACAAAAGAGAAGCTAATAAGAGATTATGATGAAAAGATATCTAAGAAGATCATCACTCATAAAATTCTTTTCAATCTCATCATCAAAAGTCATAAGAAATTGACTGTATCAATGCTGATAGCTGATATCAATCATCATGAAGTCATATTGAGTAAGCTCTGAATGAACAAAAACGAAATATTATTGAATATGTGAAACGACGTCATTGTTTTTTCGAATCAATTGAATACTTCTATTTCGATTTTTTCGATTTTCTTCAATTCAAAGCACTCAAATTGACTGCAATTATCTTCGCTCTCTTCAGTCACTCAGACTAAAATCTCTATGATGCTCAAACGATCTGTTCGAGAAGAGTCATTCTCGATTCAAAGCATAAATGCAGCTTCGTTCAAAACATTGTTGAATCATTCAAAGAAGAACAAGATTGAAGTCTTTGCTCTATTCATGATGAACATCAATAGAAAAATCGCGTACAATACTCAGTGCGATTTGAACGTTCTAAACGTCTCTTCAATTAATGAAACGACTCAGAATTTGAAAGATATTAAAGCGAAGCTGTCATCAAAATATCATGAGTTTCTAGATGTTTTTGATCGAGCTCAATTGAATAAACTATTCTCTCATCACTTCTATGATCATAAAATCGAGCTCATCAGTGATTTAACGTTCTCTCGCTGTCGAGTTTATCAAATGTTCTCTGTCAAACTTCTGAAAGTAAAGAAGTACTTAAACAAGAATCTGTCAAAGAAATTCATCACTTCTAGTCAGACTCTCTATTTCTTTCTCGTTCTATTCGTTCTCAAAGCAAATGAAGATCTTCGATTCTGCGTGAATTATCGAAAGCTAAATGTCATTTTCAAAAGAAATAGATATTCTCTATCGCTGATAGACGAGATCATTGATAAAATAGTGAGTTGCAAGCATCTGACTAGATTGAACATCATATCAGCATTCAACAAACTTCGAATGCATCTCGATAACAAGAATTACATCACTTTTATCACTGCTTTAAAAGCATATAAATACAAGATGCTATCATTCAAACTAACTAATGAATCGACCTTCTTTCAGCAATATATGAATGATGTTCTATGAGACTTTCTGAACGACTTTTGCCAAGTTTATCTAGATGACATTCTCATCTATAGCAAAATGAGAAAGAAGCATAAAGATCACGTCAAACTAGTATTGAGTCGACTACGCGAAGCTGAACTGCAAGTAAATATTCGAAAGTGCGAATTCAATGTAGAAGAGACTGTCTTTCTAGAAGTCATCGTATCAGAACTAGATCTTTGTATGAATCTCAGCAAAGTAACAGTCATAGTCAGCTGAATCACTTCGACCAACCTAAAAGAAATTCAGAGCTTCGTGAAATTTGTTAACTTCTATCGTTGTTTCATTAAGAACTTCTCGAAGCTAGTCAAATTATTCACTCAGCTGACTAAAAAGAACACGTCTTTTGTTTGAAACGAGATCTGTGTTCAAGTCTTTGACAATCTAAAGAAACAAGTCAGCTTGATCTTCATACTTCATCACTTCGATCTCAAATGACAAGCTATTCTGAAGACTGATGCTTTGAACTATGTAAAAGGTGAAATACTATCTCAGTACGATGACGAGAGAGTTCTTCATTCGATGATCTTTTACAGTAAAAGCATGATTCTTGCTGAAATCAATTATCACATCTATGACAAGAAATTGCTAATCATTATTCGATGCTTCAAACACTGACGACTTGAGCTGAAATGCACTGAACTACTCATTCAGATGTTCATCGATCATCAAACTTTGAAGATCTTCATGAAAAATAAACAGTTGAGTCAACGACAAGTCAACTATCTGAACATTCTATCGAAGTTCAACTTTCAGATCATTTTTAGATCAGGCAAAATGAATACTAAAGTCGATGCTTTAATCAGAATGCTTCTAGCGAACGTCTCTGAATCAGCTCAGCGTCTTGAAGATTGTTTTCAGACTATTTTGACCTTCAATAGAGTTGATGTTCTATCTATTGAATCGAAAGCAAATCTCTATCAATAAGTACAAATGATCAATCAAACAGATGAGCTCTGCAGCGAATATAGACAAGCTATGAACGAAAACAAGCTCAAATTTCATATCACTAATCTGAAGAATTGCAAGATCATTGACGACGTTCTATTTAGAAAAGATCTACTGTGAGTTTCTGAGAACATGCACACGAAATTACTACAAGAAGTGCATGATCAACCTTCAACCTCTCATCTCGACAATAGACGAATCATCAATCTAGTTCAGCGTTTCTACTATTGATCAGATCATTGAGTTACTATTCGATGATACATTCGAAACTGTCATGCTTGTCAGCGAAGCAAAGTCTCTAGAAATAACATCAATGAACTTCATCATTCTCTCTCGATTTCACAGAAACGCTGAAAAGATATAACTATGAACTTCATCACTGAACTATTTCTGTCAGAAGACTATAACGTCATTTGCACAATTATATGTCGTTTTATCAAAGAACGTCACTATGTTCTCTGTCATTGAGAAGACGATGACATCTCAGTCGAAGAAACGGTTTGAATCATGCTATGAAACGTTTATCGACTGCATGATTTACTCAGTTCTATTGTTTCAAACAGAGACTCTCAATTCATATCAACTATGTGAAAAAGTCTTTGCAAGCGACTGAGAATCACAGCTAGTCTATTCACAGTTTATCATTTTGAGATTGATGATCAATCGAAACAAGTCAATCAAGACGTTGAACGCGAACTTAGAATCTACTGCAATTACATGCAGAACGACTGAGTCAAATGAATATTTATGATGAAGTTCAGTGACAATTTCAATATCTTCTCAATCACTTCAATGACTCTCTTCTACTTCAATAAAGAATTTCACTCTCGAATGAGTTTCGACTCAGATACAACTGACTACGAAACAACTTGTGAACGACTTGAAGCTAGAAAAGCAGATGATATTATCATTTGAATGAAAGAGCTACTGAACTTCAACCGTCAACAATTGAAAAAGACGAAGCTGATCATTGAAGTTCAGATCAATAAACATAGATGAGATGTCATTTATGAAGTGAATGACTGAGTTTGACTATCTTTCAGAAACGTTAAGACAACGAGACTCTGCAAAGATTTGAAAGACAAACAGCTAGATCTTTATCAAATCACTGTCAAAGTGAGTGTCTTTTATCATCTTCGTCTATCAGTCAGCATGAAGCATCTGCATTCAATGTTCAGCTCAAAGCTACTGCAATCGTATTCAGAAGACTCTCTATCAGAACAACATTCAGAATCACTCAGGTCAATCACTATCAAAGATGATGAACATTGAGAGATAGATGATATATTGAACTTCAGACGCTATCGAGGTCGAATACAGTACAAAGTCAAATGAACAGATCTAGATAAAAACGACGAATGATACTATGTCGATAAAGAAAAATTCGATGACTCAGAGAAAGTTTTGAACGAATTTCATAAGCTATATTCAAACAAACCGCGCTAAATATCGAAATAACTATCAACAAAAGCGAGCAAATAAACTACATTCATGTAAACATGAATTTTCAAAAAGAGAAGTAATGTTACGAGCGTATCAAGACTGAACAAGGCTGAAGCTTTAATCAATTTGCAGTGAACGCTAGCGAGTTCTCTGCGTAATGATTAGAGCTAATCAGCGAGCTAGTCAGGTTTGACTCAGATATGACTCAACACTTTTTTTCTTTTTCAACATTCTTTTCTTTCACCAACATCTTGTTCATCTACATCACATTCTTTTCATGTCACAAACACATCTCTTTCAAGTTTAGCGCAGTCTCTGAACATTACATAAATAAAAGCTTTTGTATCAATCTTCTTCTGTATTCTTAATATTCAGTTATAGCTATTTCTAAAGATTAAGCACTATCAATTCTGATCTTCATTGATTGTATCATCTAAATATGATTTTGACACTTTCATTGATGAATCTCTGATGTCAAAGCTATGTGAATGCTTTGATATTTAGTCAATATCGCTGTCAAAATCAAAGTCGATTCAATTGTATGATGAAATCTTTGATTGAAAGTTGATTACACATGCTCTGTATACATCAATCATGATACAAGAACACAAGAATGAAATGATGTTTTTATTAATAACTTGTCTAAAACAGCACAAGATAATCATTGAAAATCTTTGATTAAAAAGAAATCAAATTTTGGTAAATTCTGCAAATGATTGATTAATATCATCATTGAAGATTTGAACATCGAAATCTGTTGTTTCAAAAGCAAGCAGTCAATCAGCATTTCACAAATCTGAGTCAAGCGAGATCTGTGAAATGAAATGAAAGAACTTGAACTTGATTGTTACATCAACAATCATCTTGAAGAGACTCACGAATCAGAAATCAGTGAATCAATTCATTGAATCTGTTAGAAGTCTGTCTAGAGCGAGTCAGATAGAAATGTCATTTAACTAGAAAATAAATGCTAAGAAAGAAAGATAGCTACAGAAAAGAAGCTGACTACATATGTGTGTTTCTCAGTTGATGCTAGACTCAATAGAAACTAGTCAAGATGACAAAGCGAGAATAAATCTGACAAGACTAGAAGACTGAGTCTGACAAGACTAGAATCATGACATTACTCTCTTTCTTCGAGAATTCATGTTCGCATGAATGTATTTTCTGCTCAACTCGATTGATTGCTCAATCATGATTTCACAGACTCAGACCTGTTAAATCGTGATTGGTTGAATTGTTGATTAGCGCGATTTGTTCAAGTATCAAATATGAAAATCATCAATGATCTTCTGAGCGTTCATAAATTCGTCGTCATCAGCGTTGTATCAATTGAGATCATTGTCATAGTCATTTCATTTGACTCTATACTGAAGTCGTCTTTGATATCAACGAGAATTCAATATATCATCGATTTTTCACTCGTCTTCGTCATTTATCACTATTGAATCTGAGAGTTCGTTCTTTTGATCAGACAAGAGATCATTGACGGCAGAGCGAAGCAGATCAGAATGAAATACATCATGAACATGCATAGACTCTGATAATTTCAGTTTATATGAAGAGTCGACAAGATTTAAATTGATGAAAGAATCAAGCATTTTGTCATCTAACTTCTTGAAAAATCTCGCTGTAACGATGTTTCTTTCATTCAGAAACATCTTTGATTCGATCTTGTAATTGATCTTCTTTCTATGCTTGTTAGCTTGATTCATCATTTGTTTTCGTGTTTTGATCAGAGCTTCATGAGCAAAGATCAATGTCTTGTTCATTTGCTCAAATATATTCTTGATTCGATTGATCTACAAGCGTTCGTGAGTGCTTTCATACTCAATGATGTCAGAGTCGAAGCTCATATGAGAATGAAAGTTCTTGTTCATGAAGAAGAGAGTCAAGAAGATGACTGAGAACAAGACGTTATTGTCGACAAACTCAATCATGAGTAGTCACTTAGATCAGTCATTCTGCATATATGAACAGAAGAATCAAAGATATCGCTTGACGTTCTGATTGACTCATTCGCTTTGATCATCGATCTGAGAATAATAAACGATGAACAATTGAAGGAAAATGTTCAGCCGTTTGCAAAGAAATTTTCATAGTATAGAGGTGAATTGTGAATCTCAATCAGATACTATGAAGCTTGATAGATCATAAGTTCAATATACTCATTGAATCAGCATTTCAGCTGTCTTTTCGACAGTGATATCTTCATCATCAATGATGCAAGAAATATAATGTCTTTCTTTTAACAATCTGCAAATGATTGTCAGAATAGCGTTGTACTCGCTTGAATCAGATAGATTGATAATGAAGTTCATTGCTATGTTTTGTCATCGCTGTTCAGATATCGATAGAGATTGAAGCAAGTCGTTTGATTTATCTCTAGATGTCTTTGAGCGTTGACAGATATAGCAGTTTCAAATATATCAATCTATCGTTTTTCGCATAAATGATCAATAGTAGTTTCGCTTTATGACTTTCACAGTTCTAAGAATATCAGAATGATCAACTGATGATTGATCATGTATCTCATGAATCAGATTCATTTGTAGAAGCTCGTTGAACGAAACTCACAGCTGACTATCATGATACAAGATTTCATTCTGAGTTCAACAATTCTTCAATTTAATATCTTCATATTGTGTCTCGTCTCTTGCTATTGCTTCGCGAAGTAGCGTACAATTCTCATCGATTTCATTAGTCTTAAGAATCTGTTTATAGATTGATTCATTAATGTTTTTCTTTAAATCAGCGATTTTCATTTGATTCAACGTGAGAATTGTAGTTTGCTGATAGCAACATCATTCATTCTTGAAGCTTCTAGAAACTGAATCAACTTGACGAGTCAATGCATCGACTTTGATGTTTTGTTTGTCTGAGCGATACATGATTTTGAAGTTGAAGTCAACAAGCTTTTGTACTCAGCGCATTTGACATCTACTTAGCTCTTTATCTTTCATTAATGACGTTAAAGCTTGATGATCAGTGAAAATCTTGATGAGTAGCTCAGTCAATTTCAGCTCAGATCATCAATGCTTGAAGACACAAATGATTGCTAGTAGTTTCTTGTCATAGATCTTGTAATTGCACTCAACGAGACTCAGATTCTCGTTGTAGTAGATCATTGAATGCAATGTTTCTTCGTTGTCATACTGAGAAAGTATGTCATCATTGACGTAGTTGAATGAGTCTGTTTCAAGAATAGTCTCTTTATTCTGATCAAAATGACGAAGAATAGAAGCTTCAGTCATTCGTTTCTTCATATGATCAAAGATCGTTTGACAAGCTTGATTTCATTCAAATATCATCTCTTTTTGAGTTAGTTGAATCAGAGAACGAACAATCTTCGAAAAGTTCTTTATAAATCGTTGATAGAAATTGCAGAAGTTGACGAAGAACTGCATCTGAGTGAGATTTGTAGAAGTAGATCATTCAACTACTGCTTGTACTTTTCTGAGATTTATCTTTAGTTCTTCAATGAATAGCAATAGTCTCAGAAAGAAGATCTTCTGAACATGAAACTCGCATTTGTTTATATTCACCTGAAGATCAGTCTCTCGTAGTATATGTAGAACTAATTGTACATGTCGCTTATGTTTCTTCAGTATTTTGCTGTAAATGATAATGTCATCTAGATAGATTTGACAAAACTGATGAAGATAGTCAAATAGCACGTCGTTCATATAATGTTGATAGAAAGTTGAGTCATTGATTAATTCAAAAGACATCACGTGATATTTGTAGAAATCAAAAGAGGTGATAAAGATAGTCAAATCTTTGCTGCTTGAATGCATACGCAGTTTGTTGAAAACAACAATGATGTTCAATTGAGTTAGATACTTGCTATCTTGAATACGAGCGAGAGTTTCGTCTATTAGTGATAAGAGATAGCGATCTCGTTTGATCAAAGCATTGAGCTTTCTGTAGTTTACACAGAAACGCAAGCTATCGTCTTTCTTTTCGATGAATAGTATGAGCGAAGCGTATGAAGCTGAGCTAGAAGATATAAAGTCTTTATTCAGATGCTTAATCAGATAATTCTTCATCTTTTGAAGCTTGTAGTCAGACATATGATAGAGATGACTTCAAGAAGATGTTTTCTCGTTGATCAACTCAATTTTATGATTGTAGAGACGATGAGAGAGTAGTTGATCAGTCATCGCTCGATTAAACACGTCTAGATAGTCATGATATTTCGAAGAAAGCTTAGCTTTGACTTCTTTCAAGATTTCTTCATGTGAAAGCTCTTGTAGATTTACATCTTCAAGTTTATTTCTAGCTGTTTTTAGAAGTCGATCGATTTTCGTGATGATGATCGCGAAAGTAGTCACATTCAACCGTTTGACTAGTGATTTATATGCAGCAGTCTCTATCATTGCTATGTTCATTGAATCAAAAGACGAAGCGAAGTTAATTGAATTAGATAATTTCACGATTTTACTGAATGAAGATGACTTCTCGCTGAGTTGAGTGATAACAGAAGAGATAGATCTCTTTAGTATTTGAGTAGAAGTCAAGCTCTTCTGTTTCGTGATTGTTTTGTTGCTTGAGAATAGAACAATCAATTTCTGACTAGGAATGAAATTCGAAAATCGAAGAGAATTGATTCACATATCAATTACTAGGTCAATTTTGTTTATTCATGTTTTTTCAAGAATCATTTGATGTTGATCTAATCGAGTGATCAACATAAAAGCTGTGTCAATCGTATGATCTTGAACAGTCAGATTTGAATAAATGACATGAGTAATGAGTTTCTTAGCATAATGATCGTTGAATTCTCGAATTGACTTCGCTTTGATCAAAGTCAAAGACTTGATTTGCAACTGATCACAAACAATCTGCGCGATCACTTCATCAATGAACGAATAGTCAGCAGCTTCGATGTCAATCAATGACTTCAATGAGTAACTAATTTCATTGCTAGATAGTACACATTCAGTAGTCAAAGATTTTGAAGCAAAGAGATCATCTAAGCTGCTTGTTGTTGAAGAAATTAACACATTTTTCATTGCATCTTTGATGAAAGTCACTAGTTTTTTGTCTCATTCTTCGATTTCTCTGTAAATAATTTCTTCTCTTTTTTCGACATGATGATCTCATTGAGGCGAGGAATGAATGCACGAGATGCCGAAGTACTAGTCTTCAGCTGAGAGCAATTCTTTGAAAGATGACTCAATACTTTGCAGTTGAAGCAGATGATTGACATTCTTGATCATTCAGATTCAAAAGTGGAAAAAGTAGCGAGTTGAACATAGCTAGTAGTCAAGACTGAAGCTGATGTCAACGAAGAAACAAAACGTTTTTTCGAAGCTGCTATTGATTTGACTGTTCATTGCTCATCACGTAGCTGATAATTGACTCGTTGTTTGTTATTCACATCTTGAAGAAAGATCTTGAGCTTATCAAGTGAGCTAAACTCTATGAGGCAAACTGACAACGCATTCTGAAGATGATTGTTGATTTTATTCTGAATGTCGTTCATTAGAGTGATATCATCATAGTTCAGAAAGCTGAATATTCTAGTGAATTCTGAATAGAAAGAGCTGAAGAGCTTGTTGAGCTGCTTCAGAGCAACATATTCACGACGACACTTTCAAATCAGGTTCTGATCTTTGTAAATTTCTTTCAGATGTTTCAATAGCTTTGATAGTGATTGATAGAATGAGAAAGCATCAACACGATGCTTTGCATAGATTTGCTGATCAGCATCGTCTTCTAGTCTGAAAATCACATAAACAATACAAATCTTTTCAGTAAAGTAATGATTCACATTGACATCGAGCTTGTCAGCTATTTTGATGTTTCATGTCTCTCAGATAGAGTTATCTGTTTCGATGAAGATGAGTGAATTCGAAAGCTTGATGAACTTGTGATGATCATTTTCGTTATCAGATAGAGTAGAAGATTCTCATTGAAAGTGAGCTTCTTTCTGATTGACTTATTGCTCAGCTGGCTGAGTATCTTGACGAGGCATAAATCGATCAGCTTGACGTTGTTTCGCTTTGAAGTTCAATCGCTCGCCTTGTAACTGATTGATCTTTTTCTCTAGCTCATCATTTTTATCAAAAGCAACTTCTAGTTGTTTCACTCTTTTTTTGTGATCATCTTGTACAAGAAGTCAGTGTTCATTGAGTTGTAAAGTCAAGTCTTGCTGACTTCGAAGCTTGTTCAGCATATTGATGACTTCATCGAGTTGATTGCTGACTTAATGAAACAGTTGTTCTTTGATGTTTATGTTTCATGAGATGACAGCTTTCTCAGCTTTGACTGAAGCATTGATGAGTAGAAGTGAAACTCTTCTATTGACAGTACTTCTAAGCAGACAAGTTGTTCGAAACTCAACTGACTTGACGTCACGAATCATGATGAGAGAAGGTAGAAGTTGTTGAGGTAAAAGTAGATGAGAGATTGATGTTTTGAATTGATGTTTTTTTGATGAGTAAAAATTCAAAGAATTTCTTGCGAATAGAATGATGAAAATGAGTGTAGAATCGAAGAATTTCTTGCGGTCTAAAATGATGATGCAAATTTGAAGAATTTCTTGCAAATTTTCCTTACTGAATAGATTGTTTCGTATTATTTATTCATTGATAGCAGAGTAGTTGATGAGCATTTATCTAATGTTAGAAACCTGTCTAGAGCGAGTCAGATAGAGATGTCATTTAACTAGAAGATAAATGCTAAGAAAGAAAGATAGTTACAGAAAAGAAGCTGACTACATATGTGTGTTTCTCAGTCGATGCTAGACTCAATAGAAACTAGTCAAGATGATGAAGCGAGAATAAATCTAACAAGACTAGAAGACTGAGTCTGACAAGACTAGAATCGTGACAGAATCTGTTCAATTCATTGAATCTATACTTAGACGAAAGCAAAGCACTCAAGTTGACTTCGATCATCTTTGATTCATTCAGTCTACTAAGAAAGAAGAATTCGTTAATATTGCTATGATCGAAGTCGTTGTATATCAAACTTTAGTCAAGAATAAGAAGATCAAGATCTTCACATTGATCATTAGTGAAATCAATAAAGCGCTTCAGAATAGCTCAGTTGAAGATTTCGCGAAACTGAATGAAATGACATCAATCATGTCATTGAATGAACTGAAGAAGAAACTTTCAATCATTTATCACAACTTTCTGAATGTGTTTGACAGAAAGAAGGCAACGCAGTTGTCTCTGCATCAATCATACGATCATAAAATTGAATTAGAAGATGAGAATCAGTCTTCTAGAAGTCAATTGTATCTCATGTCGAGTCACAAGCTGCAGAAGATCAAGAAGTATTTAGAAGAGAACTTGAAGAAGAAGTTTATTACACTCAGCAAAGCTTTTTTCGCTTCGTCAATACTATTTATCAAAAAGAAAGATGATAGTTTTCACTTTTGCATGAATTATTGAAAACTGAATGCTCTGATCAAAAGAGATTGTTATTCAATACTCTTGATAAACAAAGTACTCGCTCGAATTCAAGACAGTAAGTATTTGATTCAACTTAACATTATCATTATGTTCAATAAACTTTGCATGAGTACTGAGAGCGAGAATCTAATCACATTCGTTACTTTCTTCAACATCTACAAGTATAAAGTAATGTTCTTCAAATTGATCAATGAATCTGCGTTCTTTCAGCACTATATCAACGATGTATTGTTCAAATGTCTGCATAAATTCTGTCAGACATATTTGAATGATATTCTTATTTACAGTAAGATCTTGAATAAACATAGAACTCATGTGAAAGAAGTGCTAAACAAGCTTCGTGAAGTTGACTTGCAGATAAACATTGACAAGTGCAAATTCAAGATTCAGAAAATCTCGTTTCTTGAACTACTGATATTCATCAATGATTTGCGAATGAATTCTCGAAAAGTAGATGTGATTTGAAGCTGAGAAGTGTCACGATCATTGACTCATGTGCAGATCTTCATTGACTTCAGCAATTTCTATCGACGATTCATAAAGAACTTCTCAAAGATTGTTCAATTCATGATAAAGCTAACTTGAAAAAATCATTTCTTTGAATGAACAGAGATCTGTCAGATGATCTTTGAAGAATTAAAGCAACAAGTGACAACAGTCTTCATTCTGAAGCATTTCAACTTGATCAGAGAAGTTATTCTGAAAACTGACTTCTTGAACTATGTCAACGACGAAGTATTGTCTCAATATGATGATGAAGACATTCTACATTCAGTAATCTTCTACAGCAAGAACATGATTCTTGCAGAATGCAACTACGAGATCTATGACAAGAAACTGCTGATTATTATTTGCTGCTTGAAGCACTGATGCTCTGAATTGAAATGTACAGATATTTTAATCAAGATCTTCATTGATCATCTGAATTTGAAGTACTTCATGATAATCAAAGAACTGATCAGACGACAGACTAAATGAGCTGAGAAGTTATTTAAATATAACTTCAAGATCATATATCAGTCAGAAAAACAGAATCTGAAAGTCGATGTGCTGATCAGAATGTCAGACGTTAAGTCAATTGAAGCAAATGATGATTGAAAGCTATATCAGCATCAGATGCTATTATCAGAAAGTAAGTTTGAATTGCAGTCAATAAAAGCTGATTAAGATCTGACTCAGATCTTGCTCAGATTTAACTCAAAATCTGACTCAGATTCGAAACTTAAATCAAAAGCTAATCAAAATTCAATCAAAGAGATGATTTCTATTCAGAATCAGATTATAGTCGAAAATCAAACGAATCAACTGTGCTTTGATATTCAAATAGTCATGAAACAGAACAGAAAAACTTGTCAAGATATTGATCTAGACAATTGCAAAGTACTTGATGAAGTACTCTGAAAAGATGATAGACTATGAGTTTCTCAGTCAATGATCACTTGATTGATAAGAAAAGCACATGATCTTTCAATCAATGATCACTCTGACATGAATTGAACGTTGAACTTGCTGAGATGATCATATTGCTGATTGAAGATGAGAATAACAATCAAGCATTACATTCAAAACTGTTATGTTTATCGTAGATCAAAAGCATCAAGAGATTGAATCAATGAACTGCTGAAGTCATTGCTCATACTCAAGCAGTGATGATAAAACATATCATTAGACTTCATTATTGATTTATCAGAAAGTGATGAAAACAACGCGATTCTGACAGTCATAAATCAATTGTCTAAGAAACAACATTATATATTGTGTTGATCAGATGACGAAGAAATCTTTGCAAAATAAACAGTCAAACTACTGTTAATATGAGTCTTCAGAACTCATGAAATATCAAGATCAATAGTATTTAATTGAAATTCATAATTCATATTGATTGTCTGAAAGTCTCTATGTCTGAAACTCGACATCAAGATGAAACTATTTACAAACTATCATTTGCAAATTAATAATCAAACAGAAAGAGTGAATCAGAATGTGAAATGATATCTACGAAGCTATTGCTTGTATATGCAAGATGATTGATTCATCTGATTATTTATGATTGAATTCGTCGATAACAATGCTATTTTGTCATCAACTGAACAGTTGACGTTCTTTCTGAATAAGAGCTTTCATTCTCATATGAGCTTCGATTTGAACTCAATCAAATATGAGATCATTCGAGCTAGAATTGAAGCAGACAAAGCAGAGAATATATTCAAACACATGAAATGATCACTAGCATTGATTAAGCAAGTCTTAGCAAGAGTCAGAGTCACAATGAAGAAATAAATTGATAAGCATCAAAAGAAAATAATCTACAAGATAAATGACATGATGTTTCTGAATTCTAGAAACATAATAATCTTACGATCATCAAAGAAACTAAACGATAAAATGCTAGAACTCTTCAAGATTCTGATCAAGATCGAACATGCATATCGACTGAAACTGTTGTTGACTATGAAGATTCATTCAAAGTTTGCATCAAATCTGCTGCAATTAAATTCAAAAGACACTTTAAAAGAACAATGAAATGAGTCGTTTAATTCTATAATGATTGAAGATGAAAATGAATGAAAAGTGAAGAACATATTAAACTTCAGACATTATGAATGAGACAAATGACTACAATATCGTGTTAATTGAAAAGAATACAACGTTGATTTACATTGATACAACGTCAATGAAAGTGAATTCAAAGATTGCTTGAAAGTCATCAATAACTTTCATGAACGTTATTTGAACAAGTCAAGATAGAAATCAACTCAAGAAAGATTGACTGAACTGCAGCAATGAGAACATTACTAGATGAAAAGAGAGATAATGTTGCAAGCATGCATCTTGAGTTAATCTAACATAAATCATGTTAGACTATCATAGACTAGTATAAAGCTGATGTTGACACGCTAGTGATTTAACGCGTCTTTGTGAGTATAAGACTCTCGACATATTTCATCTTCTTTCTTCTTTAGCTTTGAACTTCTAGTTAGAATACACTTATATGATTCGCTCTATGCAAACTCATAACAAGTCAGATCTTACATAGTAAATTGTCAGTTCATTTCTTGAAATGACTAGTTACAATGACGTAGTTTTGAGAGTTGACGTGATTGTTGACAGCGAGAACGAGCTTTTCAGAACTAGTGTAGAACTTCTTTATTGACAACAACATGAAATTCATTGATAAAAGAGAGATAGATAGATAGAAGAAAGATAGATAAATAGATTGAATATCTGATAATATGTTAAATGTTGCATATGTAATGCAATAAATTATCTTAGCTTGAAAATAACAGTTGATTCAGAGATACTTAATTTTTGATGAGATACTCATATAAATAAAGATATTTCTAATTAATTGAGTATCAGTAACTAATTTTAATTTGATTGAATGTTTATGTAGTGAAATAAAGTGTGCATGTATGAAAATAGAGTGTACATGTATGAAAACAGAGTGTGCAAATATCATTTTTCTTTATTTATACTGCATTCTTGTCATGATGTCAGATCATCAACTCAATTTAAAATATAAATAGTCAATGTCTTAAATAATCTCGATTCATTGAATCTGTTTTGCAGTTCAATGAATCAAGTCATCAATCTAATTATCATTATTTTAATTTAGTTTCAGCAATTCTGTTTTGATTATCTCAGTCATGTGCACGAATCTTTGCAATCTTAAGTCATAAAACTACTGTTTAGTCTTGATTCTGCTTGATTCATGTATATAAAAGTTGAGCTTTTGTTCTTTTCTTTCACTCTTTGTCTTTCATCTTATACATTATCTGATGTATTATCTGTCTGTCTGTAACTCATACATTCTTGTGACATTGATTTAGACTTGACTCATGAGAAACTCTATGCTACTTATATTGAGTGAACAAAACTCTCTGAAGAAGAAAATCACTCGTCGTCTATACAACTGCTTCGCGCAGTTGAAACAATAAGATTGACATTGTGTTATCAAGTAATGAATCTATAGCTTTTATTCAGCGTGTGACGCTCGAGTAAACTCTTAATGAGTGTCTGTGTTGTTTATTTATGATGCATCGTCTTTGCTTTGCTCTTCATTGATGATATTTTATACAACGATGTTTTGATTTGATTCTTGATTCAAAGATGAAAGATGTTTTCTTTGCACTCGTGATGCTTATGATTGTAACGTACATAAAGCTGCGTTCTCTTGCTTAATGATTGTCATTCATTGTGCAAAGAAACATGTAATGAAAGAGAGATGCATATGATGAGAAGATAGAGTGTGATTGTACTGAGTAACTCTTTTCTTCTCTTGATTTGACTTATGTCACGTAGACGTTGAATGAACTGTTAGTATAAACATGCAATTGCAATCGTTCGATGTTTGACTCTGATCAATGAAAAAGAATGCGTTCTGATCATTCTCTTAAGCTTTCGATTTTTCACGTAGATAGATGAATGACTTGACGTCAAGTAAAGAAGATGAGCTCAAGCTCTCTCAATATATCAGCATGATCGACAAGTCACTACTTCTTTGAACACTGTAATCACGACTCTCAGACTGAGAACAACTATTTTACCTGATATCTTTTCATCAATTACTTGATGACATTATCAATGTGATGAAGACGTTTCAGTATATCAACGCAGTCAATGAGTCGCAAATTCTTCAACCACTTGTAGTCACGACTCTCATACTGAGAACAACTATTTCACTAGATATTTTTTCATCTTTTACTGACATTGACATGTCATTAATCACTCTCGTAAATTGACTGTGACTGTTAGAAAGAATGTTGTTGCGTAGGTGAAAACTCTGCATGATCGACTTTTCTGTCTATTGAAAATATGTTGTATACATTGCATGCAACATACATAAAGCATGACTTTTATGCTGATTTCTCTCTTAGGCTCAAGAAGTTACTCAGAGAGTTTTCTCGCGACAGATTCACAGTTCAAGATGAACAAGATCTCTCACTGCTCAGATTTCGACAGTTTACTTCTTAAGCATGAGTTGCAGATGTATCACAGTCGATTTCTTCTTTAATCACATCGACATACGCTACTGTTTTCTTGAGCTATACAGATGATGTCTTTGACTAGAAATTGATTCTATCATCAAGATATTCAAGAGTTAGAGCTCAGTGAAGAAATGAGATTCTCAAGATCAACAGTCATCGTCATTGTATATCATGCTTCGCAGACGCTCGCTTCGCTTGTAAGACGTGCAACTCATCTGTTTCGTATTATCTGTAGAGATTTTTCTCATGCAGATCAATCATGTTTTGCAGAAATGTTCATATGCTACACTTCTAATCAGACAGCATAGTTTGATCATTCTCTATTAACTCGCTTGTGTTTCTCTTCTTTTAACAAAGTCTTCTCGTCAATGTATTGCTCATGTATAAAATGTCTGTGTCTGAACGTCTGTTAAACGATATTAATGAGATTCTTGAGTTTGCTCATGTTGAACTTAACGAGTCTTGTGAGTTGCTCATGTCATAGTAACAGACACGCAGTCTTAACAAGATTTATACGTAGTTAGCATGCAGATTTAAAGAATGTTCGTGATTCAAGTTCTTTCTGCTAATCATTCTCAACAGATCAAACACAAGAATGTTCTGTCTCAATTCTTGTCATTACGATGACAAGATACTGAATCGAATGATTTTCATAAGCGATTTTTCTCGTAATTCTGCGTTCTATTTGACTTTCTCATCTGTGTGCAGATTGCTTGTAACATGCGCATTGAGATTATTGAAGTCTGCGTGATCGCGAAAACTCTGCACATGATCAACGTACAGCGCTTCATCATCACGCAGCGTTTCAATGTCATTCAAACTTTTGATATCTGATGTATTGTTTTGTATTTAAATTCTATCAAAGTAATAATAATATCAATCTTTTATATTAATAGTATCTTTAGTTTAGCTCAGTCTTTGACATTACAAAAGATTTACACTTTCTGCAACATTTTCATACATTGAAATCTCATCTAGTTACTCTTTCGCTCAAATGAAGTCATCTCACAATCTCTTAATCAACGATGAGCATGCTGTTAAACAGTTCACTCAAAGTGTGATTGAAAATTCAGTTGAGATCTTTCGCGCAATGCAAGAGCTTCAAAATCAAGTTCAACAACATGATATTATCATTTCATCTTTGTTCATCATTTTTAGTTCTTCAATTTATATAAAGTTGAATTCTCAGTTTCTTGCAACAATAGTTCAAATCGTTGCACAAATCTTGAACAATCAATTTCTTTTCATCATTCATCTCTTTGCAAACTCTGTCACTGTCATCATTACTTTTAAATTCAAGAAGCTTCTTGACATATTTAAGTATGAGAAGAACAAAGATTGATTGAATGCATGAGAGCAGAGTTTGATACAACGCATGAACGTGAACGACAATCATTACTTCTCTCATCGAGTCAAGATTGTTTATGTCGAGTCATAACTCATCATAGATAAGAAGACTTACAATTTAATGAATCAATATTGAGTCAATGATCTTTGTATCATTTTCATCTTTGCAGATTAACAACATAAGTTGCATAATTGCTATGACAATTCTTTCAAGACAGAAGATGCTCATTTATATCTTCGCGAAATTCTGAAGCAAGACATGAATAGCTTTGTCAACTACTACAATCTCTTCTATCAAAAGAAAGAATGTTCTTTGATGAAAGATTTCTCATTAATTGACTGCATGAAGCATAATGTCAATTATTTCACTCAAGTCATCATCTTCTTCTGATGAAATCTTGATGAAACTCAATCATTCATTTTTCATCAATGAGTTCAAGCATTCTTTGACATCAATGAATAGCTTCAGCAGCTTAAGCATCATCAATCTCACTTCATCTCTGTCATCATTTCATTCATCAAAGTCAAGAACATCTTTGCGTTGATTAGTAACTCTTTGAATTCAAGAATCATCATTTTTGTGACTGTTGTTTTAACAATATCTTCGTCTCTTTCTCTCTCGTTTCTCAATGAGTCAATGAATCTAAACTTCATCATTGTCATCATTTAAGATAAAACTCTGATCATTTCTGAGATCAAGAAAATCTGCAACAAGTGAAAGCTATGCTACTACTGCAAGTTGCAACATTTGAGCAAAATCATTAAAGAATGCTCAAATAAGAAGTTCTTCACTTTGCATATCATGAACATCTACAACAGTGATGTTATCAGTATAAATGAAAAAGTCTCACTGTTTGCAAAAAAAGTTTAGTCTTTGAGCTAAGTTACGTTCAGAAATCTGTATACATATCATCTTGTCTACTAGTTTCAATCTTTTCATTCTCACTTCAATTATATAGAAAGTTTTCTGCTAAATTTGTCTTGAAACTCTTTGAATTCAATTTGACATTCAAAGATAATCACATGATAGTATTTTGTATTCTACATCAAGCTCAATCTAGAGTTCTTGCTCTCACTCTGATTGATAGTGAAGTCTCGACTTATGTCTTTATAAATAAATTTTTCGCGCAACAACATCATCTTCTCTTGCATCAATTAACTCATTCTTGCAGACTTCAAGAATTTGATGATCAAGTCACTTTAATTGATGACATTACTCATGTCATTGAAATCACAATGATTCTCAATGAACACATTGAAAGACTATTCTTTTATGTCATTGAATTAAGTCAATATCTCATCATCATGAGTTTATCATGACTTCATCATCACGTCATTGATGTTAATTTTGAGCACAATATTCTTATCTTGTCTTTCTTCTTCTGTTTTAATCATTGTTGCTCATTCTTCGTCAAGATCTATGATCTTAATCAATAAGAAGAAAATTTATCATTCAAAGTTAACAAAGTAGCTTTCTTTCAGTCTCATTCTCAATTTGCTCACAAGAAGCAACTCAGTTCATGAATCACTCACAAGAAGCAATTCAGTCTACAAATCGCTCACAAGAAGCAATTCAGTCTACAGATTGCTCACAAGAAGCAATTCAACACTCAATTTGCTTGCAAAAAGCAATCTAGTCTTTCATTCACTCAAAAGAAGCAACTCAGTTTTCAGTTCACTCACAAGAAGCAATCTAGTCTCTCATTCACTTGAAAAAAGCAACTCAGTTTTCAGTTCGCTCACAAGAAGCAATTCAGTTTTCAATTCACTTGCAAAAAGCAACTTAGTTTCTCATCTGCTCACAAGAAGTAATATAACTTCTCGTTCGCTCATGAAAAGTCAACTAATACTCAGCTTGTTCACAAGAAATAAATCTTGTTCAATCTTGTTTTTCATCTGAAACAAAAAGCTTCTAGTTGTATTTTTCAAGTCATTCAAAAAGAATACTCATCAAAAATCAAGTGTCAAAATTCTTCTCTCTTTAAAACTTCTGTTGTTCTTTAAACAGATCAATTCAATCAATCTTTTATACAACTTAACATAGTCAAGTTGAAAGCTCAAAGCTTTGATCATGCTGCTCATGTCAAAGACATTGAAGTGTTTAGCATCATTTTAAAGAAAATCGATGTCTTCTTGAATCTTGAATCAATCTCGTCTTCTAGTTCAGATTCTGACGAGTCAAAATCGCGTCACATGACTTTGACTATTCATTCAAAGAACAGTTCAACTCTTGCTCAGTTCTCATCTCATTCTCAAAACAATATGTATGATAAGAATCATCGTCTGAATCTTCATCAAATGAAAAAGAAATTTCATTTGACTGCATTCACGACACAAGAAGATCTTGAAGTCTATTGACAAAGTAAGAACGTCGATTCAGTCACAATTTTATCATTCAGATATTTTGAGTTTTTAAATATCTTCTTCAAGAAGAACGTCGATATTTTGTCTTTGCATCAAGCTCATGATTATGTCATACATTTTAAAGAAGATGCTCAATTCTCAGTCTTCGCTTTGTACAACATGAGTCGTGATGAAATTCTAAAACTTCGTCGTTATTTAAATGAGAATTCGAGCAAAGATTTCATTCAAGTCAATCACTCTCAAATGATCATCTCTGTTCTTTTCATCAAGAAACTCAAAGAAGAACTTTGCTTCTGCGTGAACTATTGAGATCTGAACACTATCACAGTCAAGAATTGATATTCTTTGTCTCTGATTTCAGAAATGCTGAATTGTCTAAGTTGAGCTAAAATTTTTATCAAGCTGAATATCATCTTTGCATTCAATCAACTTTGAATCAAAGAAGAAGATAAAGCTCTCATCATCTTTCACACTCGATTTAAATTATTCAAGTATTTAGTCATGCTCTTCAATTTATATAATGAGTCTGTCTTGTTTCAGAAGTATATTAACAATATTTTTTGCAAACATTTAAATAAGTTCTGTACAGCTTATCTGAATGACATCTTGATTTATTTCAACAATGAACTTGAGCATGAGATTCATATCAAGCTCATTTTGCGAAAGCTGCAAGAAGCAAATCTTCAGATGAATATAATTAAATGCAAGTTTTATGTCACTTAAGTCTTGTATTTAGAATTGATAATCATCATTGAAGAGATCAAGATAAATTCTTCTAAGATAAACATCATTGTCAACTGATTCATCTTGATCAACGTTAAAGACATTCAAAGTTTTCTAGATTTTGCAAACTTTTATAATAATAATAATAAATTCATACACTCTTGTGACATTGATTAGATTGATTCATGAGAAACTTTATACTATCTGTATTGAGTGAACAAAACTCTCTGAGGTAGAAAATTACTTGCAGTCTACATGACTGCTTCACGCAGTTGAAACAGTGAGTTTTGAGACTATGTATCAAATTTGTTCGCGTTGATTGCATGTTAAAGAATGAGTGTTTTAATCACTTTAAATTGCTTCAAAAGCTTCGTTTTCATCATCATTTTTGCTACTGCTCTGAGACTCTTCGTGATGATGATGATTATTCAATAGTTCAAGAAGTCAGCATCTTGTAACATTCTTGATTGCAGATGTGATCAGTTCGAGCAATGCATGAGTACATGCTTCGTTGTCTGATGACTTCATTCGCAGTTGCATCATGAAGTATTTATGTCTGAAACGTTTCTAGAGTGCAGATAAACATTCAGATCTATGCGTTTGATTCTGATGTACATTGCAAGAATGCTTTCTGCTTTCTGAAGATCATCATGCATCTTTATCATTTTATTGCTCAGATGCAATCTTTGTGCTGAGATTGTGTTGACATCTGCAACGCGTTCTTTGTACTTTTCTCATCGTTGATTTCATTGATCTTTGTGATACTGCGTTATTGCGATGCTATTGCTTGTTGAAATCATTGTGAAGAAGAGAGTATATCATCTGCATCTCAACTGTATCTTCACATCTTCTTGAATGAAGACATTTAGAAGTACTATTTTCTTGATGATGAATGAGCGAGAAATGACGTGATTAACTCTCATCAAATGAGCGCATATTAGTTTGCATGCTTGTCTGATCTCTTGCATTCAATCATTGACTTAACTGTGTAGCGTGATCTTGTTCTGTAGCATGTTCAGATGAACATGTAGTGAACTCATGTATGTTTCTGTTTCTAAAGTTTCAATGTTTACTCTTTTGAATGTTTTTGCTACGTGACACAGAGTCTGATTCTGAAGTGTTTTTAGTTTGCATTCTTTGCTCAACAGTTCATTTTTCTTGTCACGCTGATGTCAGACTGACACTTTGAATGCAATTTCTGATCTCACTATTGCTGAGTATACTTGTCTCGCTTTTGTGAAGATAGCTCTTCATGTAAAGACTTCAAGATGACTAAGTGTCAGCATTCTTGTGACGTGATTCATCTTTATTTGTCAAAGATGCACGCTTCATTGCAGTTTCATGTTCAGTTGCATCTCTAGAATTCGTACGTCTGATTTCAATTTGATAACTGAGCTTTCTATTTATATGCTAGTCATCATGTTGAATCTCTTCGATTTTCTAGTGAAATGCGTAAGCTCATACTTTTCTGATGTGAACGTTGCATCATGAATGCAAGCTCATTTCGCGCAAACATCATGTGCTTTGCTCAATGTTCTGCAGATTTCTTCAATGAATCTGTCGTAGACTAGAATGTTAATATCATTTATGAAGTCAAGCACTTCAATTTTAATTTTCAGTGCTTCACATTTTTTGATTAAACTTGCGTTGAAGAATAGAAAGAGAATCAATGAAATGAAAAATCTCTGTGATATGTCTGCATTTATCTTACGCATGTCACTCATTTGTTTATTAAATATTAGCGACGTCTCTTGATTTTTTAAAAAGCTGCATGTTCATTTGATTATGTAGCTTGACGTTCTTTTCATTTTCAGCGTGTGCAGAAGTCTGACGTGTGAGACTCAATCAAATGCTTCAACGACGTTTAAGCTTAGCATGAAGATCACATATTTGATTTCACAGTTTCACACTGTGTGAACTTGATCTACTAGTAGATTTAACGTCGAGATCATGAATCACTTGCGTCTCGCTCTCATTTGAGCATTTGATAGCATGTGATGAGTCTCGACTATGTCACTCAGTCTTTTGATCATGATCGACTTCAGCGCTTTGCTCATGATATCAAGCAAAGCAATGAGTCAATACATCTTTGAATTAATATAGTCACTTTTCTTTGATTTGCATAGTACTATTGTCTGAGTCTTTTTGAACTGCTTTGAATGATACTTGTGTATTACAAATGCGTTGAATAAACTTGTCAGTACTGAGATCAGTTCTGCAAGACTCACTTGAAGCGCTCTGTTTGAAATATCTGAAGCGTTCAACGCTTTGTTTGCTTTTACTCATTTGATTGTCTGCTTCACTTCATCTTCTATGATGCGTGAATTGAATGAGACTGTCAGAGATATGAATGATTCTGTGATGTTATTGACATTCACTTGAGAAGGTGAGAAAAAGAACTTTTCTCGCAGTATCTTAATTTTTTTCTCAAACGTTATTGTCATATGATCGATGTCGCTTCGCTTCAGTGATGAAAACTGAGAAAGCTTTTTAGATAGTTGACTTTCGATTCTAGCTCATTTTGCAAAGCATCATATCGATTTGAATGCTTTGCTCAGCTCATGCATTTGTGTTCTGAAGTGTGTGCATTTCGTTTGTTGAATGATCTTGTTTTTATGATCATTGTGCTTCAGATATTCATTTCACGCTTCTAATGTATCTTGCGTTTTTCATATGATTTGCAGTCGTCTTGATTTCATTACTACTTCGAAGTAACTTTGATTTCAAAAGTCTCTTGCTCAATTTGATGACTTTGTCAAGAAGATAGATTTCTCAATGATTTTCTGTAACACTCTGATAATCTTGCACACTCTGTCATTCATCATAGTCTTGTCGTTTAAAGAGTGTTTCAAAGATAGATGTATTTGCAGATAAGCACTCAATGCTTCTTGTTATGATTCTAGTCTTCGTTTATTCTTCGTCTAGTTTTCGTCTGGTTTCATTCTAATCAAGCTTAGCGAAAACCTGATCTAGAGATGATATCATTGAGACTCTGCATCATATGTGTAAGACGTCAACCCAATCGAGTCTAGCACAGAACTGAGAAACACACATATAAGAATCGAGTTCTTTTCTGTAGATACTTTTCTTTCTTAGCATTTATCTATTAGTTAAATGACATCTCTATGACTCGCTCTAGATCGATCTCTAACAGTAGATAAATGCTAATCAACTACTTTGCTATCGACGTGTAAATGATACGAAATAACCTACTTCTATTCAGAAAATTCGCAAGAAATTCTTTGAATTACTTTTATCAAAACACATCTTCAAATTTACTTAAATTTACTCAAATTTATCAAATTAACTACAATCAAACCTATTCTTACCTTTCTCACAATGACACACGACTCTGAATCAGTTGAGTCACGAACAGCTCGTCTGCTTAGAAGCATTGCTAATAGACGAGTTTTTCTTATTTCTGTCGATGCTTCAGCGAGATCTCAGAATGTCGCTATCTCATGAGACATCAACATGAGTCAACAACTTCGTCAATGAGCTATCGATCAGTCAAACAAGATCATCAAGATGCTGATCGAGCTAAGAGATCAACGAGACATGACTTTGAAACTCAACAAGCAATGAATCGATGTTCAAGTCGATCACATCAAGAGACTTGATGAGCTAGAGGTCAATCAAATGACAATAGACACTCAAGAAGAGACTATCGTCAATCTATGAGAGAAAGTCTTGAGTCTAAAAAAGAAACAGCGTTCAGCGAATCAGCTTTGATCTCGTCAGTCTATGAAACCTCTATCTCGTCAATCTATCGAGAATCATACTCGACGTAAGTCGTTCACTCTATTCGATAACGATCATCACAAGTTCTTCAAGTTTTTGAACTCATTTATATTCACTGATGAAGATAAATTGACATGAAACAGCTGAAGAATCAAGATGAACGACAAGCTTCAGGCAAATGTTGATCACTTCGATAATGAGAATACCTGTATTGTCTATGTGATATCTAGACTAGAAGATGATGCTGCTGAGCATATTTTCGCTCAACGTCATCATGACGCTTTGCATTCTTACATCTCGATCTACGAGCTATTTGAGCATCTGAAAGAAATATACGATGATCAGAATAAGAATTGAAAGTGTCGTCGCAAGTACAACGCTCTGAGACAAGCAGAAAAGTCTTTCAATGTCTTCTATTTCGACTTTATGAAGCTATTCAGCTATCTAGAATACGACGATCGCACTCTGATGAACGATCTTCAGAATAAGATCAACAATCGCTTGCAGAATGCTCTATTGATTTGCTTGAAAGATTTTACCACTCTACATCGTTTCAAGAGCTTTCTTCAGAGTATGAATAATAGACAGCGAGTCAATTATCAGCTTCGAAGCGAACGTTGCACGATCATCGTCAAAGTCATCGTTGCACCTGAAAAGCGCGCTACTTTCCTGTCAGCAGTGACGACTTCGATAATCAAATATGTCAAGTCGACTATCTTTTCTACATCTGAGTCAGTCAGATCGTCTATCGTTTGCTATATCTGCAAGATCTCGAGCCACTTGTCAAAGAACTGCTCTCAGAACAAGGTTAACACTTCTGCTTCTTGAGCTTTCACTTCTCATCTACATGAAATCGTCATTTCGAAGAATAAAGAGAATGAGAAAATGTCTTCTTTCGAAAATAGCGAGACAAAAAACTAGAGACTTTCATCAAAGACGCGATGAAAGATGTGTTAATTTCTTCAACGATGAGCATGTCAGATGACTCTTTTGCTTCTGAATCTTTGATTACTGAATGTGTACTTTCTAACAATGAAATTAGTTACTCATTGAAGTCATTGATAGACATCAAAGCTGCTGACTATTCGTTCATTGATGAAGTGATCGCGCAGATTGTTTGTGACCAGTTGCAAATCGAATTCCTGACTTTGATCAAAGCGAAGTCAATTCAAGAATTTGATGATCATTATGCTAAGAGACTCATTACTCATGCCATCTATTTGAATCTGACTGTTCAAGATCATACAATTGACACAGCTTCTATGTTGATCACTCGATTAGATCAACATCAAATGATTCTCGAAAAAACATGAATGAACAAAATCAACCTAGTAATTGATATGCGAACCGAATTTCTTCGATTTCCGAATTTCATTTCTAATCATAAATCGATTGTTCTACTCACAAGCAACAAGATAATCATGAAGCAGAAGAGTTTGACTTCTACTCATATACTGAAGAGATCTTTCACTACATCTCAACCCAGTCTGAAATCACTCTCTTTCAGTCAGTTCAATGAGAAGTCAGTTAAACTAATTGAACAGTTAAAATCGCGCGACGCGACTTTAACTAGCGTCAAAAATTCTAAATCAACGTTTAGTCTGAATTCATTCTCTTTCAGTTCAACGAACATAGCAATGATAGAGGCAGCGACATATAGAATGTTAGTCAAACGATCAGACATCAAGATCTTTGCTGTTATTGTCTTGAAAATCGATTGACTCATAACTACAGTTGAAAACAAGCCTGAAGAAGTGAATCTGCATGAGCTTTTCCACGCTGAAACTCTCAAGCAAGTTAAGATCAAGCTTCTCTCTGAATATCACGACTATCTAGATGTCTTCGATCGAGCAATGATTGATCAGCTATCATTGCATCGTTTCTACGATCACAAAATTGAGTTGATCGATGAAGAAACGTCTTCGCGAAGCAGACTATATCAGATGTTCAATCACAAGCTTCAGAAGGTAAAGAAATATCTGATTGAACATCTGAACAAAGAGTTCATTTTCTTCAGCTTCGCATCATACGTCTCGCTCATCTTGTTCGCTGAAAAGAAAGACGAAAGTCTGCGTTTCTGCGTTGATTACAGAAAGCTCAATGCTTTGACCAAACGAAATCGCTACTCTTTGCCATTGATAGACGAGACTCTCGCTCGTATACAAGAAAGCAAGTATCTGACTTAATTGAACATCATTGTCGCGTTCAACAAGCTACGCATGCACTCAGGTAGCGAAGATTTGACTATCTTTATTATCTTCTTCGACTCATACAAATATCATGTAATGCTCTTTGAATTAATCAATGAATCAACGTTTTATCAACACTATATGAACGACGTATTGTTTGAATATCTACATCAGTTTTGTCAGATCTATCTAGATGACATTATCATCTACAGCAAGATCTTAAAGAAACACAAGCGACATGTACGATTGATCTTGAATAGACTACGAGAAGCTGATCTACAGATAGACATCGATAAATGCAAGTTTCATGTTCAGAAAATCATCTTTTTAGAACTTTTGATGTCAATCGAGAGACTTAAGATGAATTCACGAAAGGTGCAAGCAGTCGTTGATTGATCTACACTCAATAATCTCACTCAGATACAGTTTTTCATTGACTTCTGCAATTTCTATCGACGCTTCATCAAGAACTTTTCGAAGATTGTTCGTTCAATGATTCAACTCACTCAAAAGAAGATCATATTTGAATGAAACAAAGTCTGTCAAACTGCATTCGACCACATGAAGAGACGTATGACTGAGACTTCTATACTTCGTCACTTTGATCAGACTCGCGATTTCATTCTTGAAATCAACTCATTCAACTACGTCAACGATGAAGTTCTGTCTCAATATGATGACGAAGATGTTCTACATTCAATTGCCTTTTATAGCAAGAACATGTCTTCTGCTGAATGCAACTACAAGATATACGATAAAGAACTGCTGATCATAATTCAAGCTTTTGAACACTGATGACTTGAACTGAAGCTGATTGACATTTCTATCAAGATGTTCATCGATCATCAAGCGCTCACCTCATTGATGAAAGACAAGAAGCTGAGTCAACGACAGATGTGTTGAGTTCAGAAGCTAGCTGACTTCAACTTCAAGATAATGTATTGATCTGACAAACAAAACATTAAGGTCGATGCATTAACTCGTCGAGCTGACTTCATGCCTAGAGATCTCGACGATGAACGCGTTTGATATCAAAGAACTACTATTCTGACATTGAATCAAATGAAGATCACTGATCTAAAGAAGAATAACGATCAATCAATCTATAAACAGGTTCTTGAGATTAATGAGATCGACGAGAATTGTACGCTACTTCGCGAAGCAATAGCAAGAGATGAAGCACAATATGAAGATATCAAATTGAAGAATTGTTGAACTCAGAATGAAATCTTGTATCATGATAGTCAGCTATGAGTCTCGTTCAACGAGCTTCTACAAATGAACCTGATTCGTGAGATACATGATCAATCATTGATTGATCATTCTGAAATTCTTAGAACAGTGAAGATCATAAAGCGAAATTACTATTGATCTTCTATGCGAAAAACGATAGATCGATATATTCGAAACTGCTACATATGTCAACGTTCAAAGACATCAAGAAATAAATCAAATGACTTGCTTCAACCTCTATCTATATCTGAACAGCAATGGCAGAACATAGTCATGAACTTCATTATCAATCTATCTGATTCATACGACTATAATGCTATTCTGACTGTCATCTGCAGATTGTTGAAAGAAAGGCATTATATTTCTTGCATCACTGATGATGAAGATATCACAGTTGAAAAGACAGCTGAAATGTTGCTTCAATGAATATATTGAACTCACGATCTACTCAGCTTCATTGTATTCGATCGAGATTCTCAGTTCATCTTCATTCTTTGAAAGTTTCTTTGCAAACGGCTGAGTATTTCTCTTCGATTGTTCATCGTCTATCACTCTCGAATCGATGATCAAAGCGAATGAGTTAATCAGAATGTCAAGCGATACCTTCGTTTCTTCTGTTCATACATGCAGAACGACTGATTCAAGTGACTACTCATGATCGAGTTTGTCGACAATAACGTCTTGTTTTCAGTCATCTTCTTGATCTTCTTCTTCATAAACAAGAGCTTTCATTCTTGTATGAGCTTCGACTCTGACATCATCGAGTATGAAAGCACTCGCGAACGCTTGCAGATCGATCGAGTCAAGAATATATCTGAACAAATGAACAAGACATTAATCTTCGCTCGTGAAGTTCTGATCAAAACATGAGAACAAATGGTAAATCAAGCTAATAAGCATAGAAAGAAGATCAATTACAAGATCGAATCAAAGATGTTTCTGAACGAACGAAACATCGTTACAGCGAGATCTTTCAAAAAATTGAATGACAAGATGCTCGACTCATTTCAGATCACTGAGTCTGTTGACTCATTCTATAAGTTGAAACTATCAGAGACTATGCGTATACATAACGTATTTTATTCAGAGCTTCTTCGTTCTGCCGTCGATGATTCTCTGTCTGATCAAAAGAATGAACCTTCGAGATCAATAGTGGTAAACGATGAAGATGAATGGAAAATCGATGATATACTGAACTTTCGACGCTATAGAAGACGACTTCAATATCGAGTCAAATGAAAGAGCTATGACAACGATCTCAACTGATATAACGCTGACGATGACGAGTTTATGAACGCTCAAGAAATGATTGATGAATTTCATACCAGATATTCAAGAAAAGCGCACTAGAAAACAACATTCATGCGAACATGAATAGTCAAGAGAGGGAAATAATGTTACGATTCTAGTCTTCGTCTATTCTTCGTCTAGTCTTCGCCTGATTTCATTCTAATCAAGTCTAGCAAAAACCTGATCTAGAAGTGATATCATTGAAACTCTGCATCATATGTGTAAGACGTCAACTCAATCGAGTCTAGCACAGAGCTGAGAAACACACATATAAGAATTGAGTTCTTTTCTGTAGATACTTTTCTTTCTTAGCATTTATCTATTAGTTAAATGACATCTCTATGACTCACTCTAGATTAATCTTTAACACTTCTGTATTCATTTTCTTTCAAAGTCATCAAGTCAAGAATTGCACTGAGATTGTTTATAAACATAGCTTTGTGATGATTGAAAGATGATTTGACTTCTGATGCAGATCAATTCGTATCTTGCACTTGCGTGTCATGAACTGTATTTTCTCACTGCTAAAGACTAGATCAATCGTCGTAAATTGATTGTGAGCTTCGCAAGTAATAGTGTCTGATTTCAGTAATAATTTCAGTCTTGTGTTTGTAATGATGTTTAGTAGAGTATCAGTTGTTGTATGATGAGTGAAGCATCTTCATCTCTTTCAGTGAGAATGATGTAGATTGAAATCTTTTACAATCAGTTGTTTGCAGTCATTCTTGAGTAGTTTGTTCAAATGAGAAATGATTGAAGATTTCTCTGTGAATGTAGTAAACAGTGAGCATGAGTTATAAACGTTTAGAAGTCTTAGCATTTGCATTTTGTTGTCTGTGTTGCAAGTTAATATTCTGATTGAGCAAATGTTTGACTCAGCTGTTTCTACTATTCATTGATTGAGTCTTAAATGTTTGTTAACATATATGCATGTTCTTGATTGAGATGACGAGTTTTTCACTAGATGAAAGAAGTTGTGTGCTGAGCTAAATGATTGCAAGTCGTTGTTGTTGTGATCTTGCTTCTGTATAGCTACTATGTTGAATTCGCGAACTTCTCTGTCAATTAAAAATGATTCTTGAATTCTTAATGATTTTCTGATGTTATACTGTAGAATTTGTAGAAAAGACTGTTTTATCATAAAGTTATTCATAGCTGTTGTTGACTCTGCAATGAGAAGACTCTTTGTATGCTTTCAATCATCAATGATTTTTCTCACTTTCTGATTGAACGTTTCTAAATCTACTCAAATGTCGTCTTGTCTGAGTCACTACTTACGCAAGAGAAAAGATTGACTCGTCTCTTCTTGATCTTTATTATTTATCAAGCTGATTTATCAGCGATTTAACTGCATGTTTTCAGCATGATTGTTGCTGAGCTCGAGAGATTCATTGAATCAAAAGAATTCATTGAATCTGAAGAGTTCGTTGAATCTAAAGAGTTCAGAGACAGCGAGAAGAGTGTGCAATTGTATTTAGACGTCTCAAAGTATTTGAACAATCTATTTCTATAGATTTTGAACGCTTGTTTCATCTGCTGTTGTCACTTGAAACAGATGCATCTTCAGAGTTCATGATTTTCATTGCAGTTGACGCAACGTCTTTTATTCAAAAACATCATACACTTCTTTATGTGATGCTTGTCTGCGCATTTTTCGCAGCGCTGATTCTTTCTGCAGATCTTAATCATGTGATCAAATTCATGACATCTGAAGCACTGTGTGATGTGACAGTTTTTTTCAAATAGCTTGCATGCACATTCTTGATACAAGTTCAGCATGCTCACATTCATTAGTCAATTCATCATTGCTTCAATCGTGATCTTTACAATGAGTGATGAATGAGTCTTTTCACTATCTGCTATCTTCTTGAGTCAGACTATTCTTAAAACTTTCAGATCTTCATAAAGTCTTGCATTATCTTTTATCAATCTTTCAATGATCTTTTCTTGATTGTTCATGTTTATTGTAATGCATACTTCATGTGTCAGCATTGCAAAGATTCGACATGCTATGCATGTTGAACTCGTGATTTCTTTTGCTCACGTCTGAGTCTTTTTCAGGTTTGCTTGAGCATCTGAGCTAACTGCATGAAGGAAAATGTCATCACTGTTCAGCTTGCAAAGTGACACGATTAGATTTCTTTGACCTGTCAACACGTCTGCAATTTTCTGTAGAATCTGTTCAATCGACTTCTTCTGTATCTCTTTTATTTCTCTTCTGTTCATTATCTTAATCATGACTTCTCATTTCTTGCGAAGCGATGACGAGTCATCTCTGAAACGTTGCTTTTTCGTCGCTATTTCTTCTCTTGTCACGTTCGTTCATGACGTGATTTTCGTTGAAAGACGCATGTTTTTCTGTGTATGTAACTGCTTGTTAAGCAGTTGAATTGATGTCTTCAGTTTCTGTACATTCTTCGCAATGAACGCGTTCTGATTCACATGATGTTTTTCTTCTGAATCGAGTTGAAGACGTTGAATCAGCTTCAATGCTATCTCTTTTCATGAATGATCTTTGCTCTTTTCTTTCTCTAACGTTAATATCTTTATTAGTAGATCAATAATGTTAGCAACATTCTCTTCATCATTGCATGAGTGTTTCAACTTTGCATCTCTGTTTTCTTGCAACAAATCAATGTTGCTTGCAATCGTTTTCAAATCAGTACTGCTGCAATTCGTGCAATTCATCATCATTCAATCATCTTCTAGATTCATTCTGTCTTGTTTGTAGTGCTCTTTTTCAAAATTTGTGATGCGTGCGTTGTGATTGTTTGCAAACTTCTATAAAAGATTCATTTATGACTATAGTAGAATAGTTATCTTGCTCACTCATCTCATCAGAAAAGATGTACTCTTTGTCTGATCTCAGAAATGTCAGATTGCATTCAACATTCTTAAGAAAGTCTTCACTTTCAAGATTATTCTTTGTCATTATAATTCAGATCACAAGATTGTGATAGAAATCAATGCTTTGAACTATGTGTTCAAAGACATTCTCTTTCAGTATGATGAAAATGAGATTCTTCATTCAGTTGCTTACTTTTCAAAGAAGCATAACTCAGTCGAGTGTAACTACGAGATTTACAATAAAGAACTCATGATCATTGTTTGCACTTTTGAAAAATGATGATCAGAGCTTGAAGACTTTATCTATTCTGTTGAGATGATCATGAATCACAAAAATCTTGAGTATTTCATGTCAACTAAGCAGTTAAGTCATCATTAAGCTCGTTGAAGTGAGTTTCTGTCTAAATTCAACTATTGCATTGCTTATCATTTTGACAAGATCAATGATAAGTTGAATGCTTTGACACGTTGCTCAGAAGATCTTTCTAAAGAGAAAAATACATTCAATTCTCGACATCAATATCAACATCAGACAATTCTGAAAACTTATGTTTTAGATCTCAATATTGTTAAGAATCTCATCTTTAACATCTTCAACATCAAAGTCATGAAGCTTCAGTCACAAATCATCGCTTTAGATTCAGTTCAGTTACATCTGTTCTCAATTATCTCAACATCTTTGCAAATTCTAGTTCTTATGAATCTAGAAATCAAAGAATTCAACGTTGAAAACATCAAGTCTCAACTAAATCAAGACACTCTGAATCTTAATGAAGATTCTGCTGACATTCTCACTCAGACATTGTGAGAGTAAGTCGAAATCAATGACAAATTCGCAGCTCAGATAATTGAAGCACTTTGCAATGAAGCACGACATCACAACAAGATCTCTCTAGTTGAGTGTAAAGAATACGAGAATCATCTGTACTTTCAAGAAAGAAAGTATGTGCTCAACTCAGATAAACTACGTCTTCGTATCATTCAGCTCGCTTATGATAGTGTCATCAATGATCATTCAAAAAGAGCAAAAAGCTATGAACTGATCAGTCGAGTCTACTGATGATCAAACATTTATAAGTATGTTCAATGCTTTGTACAAAACTATCACATGTGCACACGTTTTAAACTCTTTAGACAATGAACTTAAGAATGATTGTGTTTTCTTTCAATTTTCAAACGTTGTTGATGTGATGTCTTCATGAACTATGTAGATTCTTTATCGCTCAATATCTTCATGAATATCACATATAGATATGTTCTAGTCTTTGTCAATCATCTTATCAAAATAAGACATTTAGTTCTCATTACTTCTATGAAAGTTGAAGAAGTTATCAACTGCTTCTATGATTATGTTTGAAAACATCATGATTTACTTGAGTTCTTCATGTCTGATTGAGATACACAATTCATCTTCGATGTCTGAAAACATATGTGTAAAATGCTGAAGATAAACACTAAGTTATCAACAACATATCACTTTGAGATCAATGATCAAATCAAGAAAATTAATGCTGTCATGAAGCATTATCTTCAAGTTTTCGTCAACTACATGCAGAATGACTGAACTAAGTGACTTTCTGAAGTTGAATTCATCATCAATAACACATTATTATTAATCACTCTAGCATCATTTTTCTTGATCAATTCAAGTCAGAACTTACATTTAAACTTCAAGTCTTCTGAGTTTCTGTTCAAGAATTTTACATTTCAAGCTTAAGACAAGTTAATCAATGTCAAAAAGTTCATCAAGAAGATGAAGAAACTAACTGAGCATTTATGTGATGAAATATTTATAGCTCAGATCATTTACAAATTCAATGTCAATCTCTCTTGTCGTTCTTATTTTAAATACTTTGTCGAAAATGAAGTTTAACTGAATGCTCACAATCTCAGCATCGCTCACTTTGCTATCAAGTTAGATGATCATAATGTTGACTTTTTCAAGATCAAGCATGTCTTCAAGAACAATTCTCTGATCATTGAGTTAAATTTTTCAACATTCATGAAGATTCATGCAATCTTTCATGTCATTCTTCTGAATCATATCACAAGTGATTTTCTTTTGAATCAACATCAGAAATCTTGAGAACTTGTTATCATCAAGAATGACAAAAGATTCTGATATGTAAACAGCATACTAAACTTCAAGCATGATAGATGCTATAATTCATCTTTGCTCAAGTATTATATCAATTGAGAAAATCACTTCTTTACTTGAAAGTCTTTTCATCTTCTGAATAATTGTGAGCAAGCACTCAATGAATATCATCTCATCAACTCTGTCGTCGAAAAATCATATGTATTGTCATGTGTGATGTCTCAATGTTAATGTCAAGAACTTTAAGTTCAATCTTCATCATCTCAATTCAGCTCAGATTTGACTCAGATTTTGTTTAGATCTGACTCAGACATCTTATTTATATTTGACTCAGATGTGACTCAAATGTATTCTAGTTTCACTCATGCATCATCACGTTAAAATGTGTCTCATTTCATCTCGTTCAGATCTGACTCAGATGTGACTCAGATCTATTTTAGTCTTGCTCATGCATCATCATGTTAAAATGCATCTCATCTCATCTCGTTCAAATCTGATTCAGATGTGACTCAGATTTATTTTAGTTTCATCTGTGCATCATCATGTTAAAATGTATCTCATCTCATTTTGCTCTTCAGACATCTTGCTCAGATCTGACTCAAATGTGATTCAGATCTATTCTAGTCTCGTCTGTGCTTCATCACATTAAAATGCATTCACATCAATTCTTGTCTCATTTCAGTCTTTATTTTCAATTCTTTCTCATCTCATCTTGTTTCTTCTCATTGTTTTGCAGAAGCTCAGTCTTGAAGAGAGAAATTACTGTCATGATTGTTAGAGATCAGCATAGAGTGAGTCATATGAATGTAATGTAATGAGTATATAAATGCTAAGAAAGAAAAGTATCTAGAAGAAAAGAGTTGACTATCTATATGACTCAGAAGAACATAAGCTAACTCTGAATAGAGTTGATCTCAAAACAACTCTATAGTCTAGCGACGAGCGATCGATGATAGTCATCAACATAGTCATCAACATAGCTATCAACATAGATGCGTAGCTAGAATCGTAACATTACTCTCTCTCTTCAACGATTCATGTTTGCATGAATGTATTTTCTTAGCCTTGTGTAGAATCGAAATGCCTATTGTAGCAGACTCACTATGCGAGGTAGAATGATGTCATTGTAGCAGACTCACTAGTTGCACATGAACGTATGATCAGATTCACTGATGAGTAGAGCGATGAGAGTGAGTAGATCATTGCATTGATCGTGTCATTGAAGCAGACTCACTAGTTGCACGTGAACATTTGATCAGATTCACTGATAGGTAGAGCGATGTGAGTAGGTAGATCATCGTGTTGACGGAAGACGTCTTTGTAGCAGGCTCACTATTTGCACGCGAACGAGTCGACAGACCGATTCACTGGTTGGTAGAGCGATGTGAGTAGCTGAGTCATCGCATTGACGGAAGGTGCCATTGAAGCAGGCTCATTAGTTGCACATGAACTCGATGACGAGCCAGGTTCACTGATAGGTAGAACGATGAGAATGGGTAGGTCATCGCATTGAGGATGCCGTTGAAGCAGGCTCACTGAGGTTTCGGTATAGAAACAAGCTCAAAGGTTTGCTTGTTGCCGAAGGCATTATCGTGCCATTGTAGCAGGCTCACTAGTTGCACATGAACGAGTAGGCGGACCGGTTCACTGGTGGGTAGGGCGATGAGGGTAGGTGGGTCATCGCATTGACGGTGGGTGCCATTGAAGCAGGCTCACTGTTGAGGTTTGCTCATCGAGGTAGAGACTTCACGCAGTTCTAGACTGGCCTCTTTGGTTGCTCTTTGGGGTAGAGGCTTCACGCAGTCATAGACTGGCCCCGTTTGATTGTTCAACAAATTCGAAGAATCCCTTGCGAATCTGAATGAACGGTTAATCCGCTGATCTTTGATCTAGTCGGATGGTTCCGATCGTTTGTTTATACTCGCTGATCAGCGCACGAGTTCGAATCTTTTGTTTATCCTCGCTGAATCAGCTCACGAGGGGAGGAAGATGAGTGCTGCTGACGGTTGCAAGCCGACTAGACCAAATGTCGATAGTGGGTTGAAGGGTCGACAGAAGCACTCGGGGGTCGATGCAGATTATTTCACTTCGCCTGTAACGAAGAAGCATTTATATAATGTTAGGAGCCAGCATAGAGCGAGTCATATGAGTGTAATGTAACGAGTATATAAATGCTAAGGAAGGAAAGTATCTAGAAGGGAAGAGTCGGCTATCTATATGACTCAGAAGAACATAAGCTAACCCTGAATAGGGTTGGCCTCGGAACAACCCTATAGCCTAGCGGCGAGCGGCCGGCGATAGTCATCAACATAGCCACCAACATAGCTACCAACATAGATGCGTAGCTAGAATCGTAACAATGATGTCAGATCATCAATTCGATTTAGAACATAAATAGTCGATGTCTTAGATAATCTCGATTCATTGAACCTGTTTTGCAGTTCAATGAATCAAGTCATCTGTTACGATCCTAGCTACGCACCTTCGTTGGTGGCTATGTTGATGACTATGTTGGTGGCTATCCTGAGGACTATCGCCGATCGCTCGCCGCTAGGGCATAGGCTTGTTCCGAAGCCAACCCTATTCAGGGTTAGCTTATGTTCTCCTGAGTCATATAGATAGCCGGCCCTTCCCTTCTAGATACTTTCCTTCCTTAGCATTTATATACTCGTTACATTACACCCATATGACTCGCTCTATGCTGGCCCCTAACATCATCAATCTAGTCATCGTCATCTTAATCTAGCCTCAGCAATCCTGTTTTGATCATCTCAGTCGTGTGCGCGAACCTCTGCAATCTTAAGTCATAGAACTACTGTCTAGCCTTGATTCTGCTCGATTCATGTATATAGAAGCCGAGCCCTCGTTCTTTCCTTTCGCTCTTTGTCTTTCGTCTTGTACATTACCTGATGTATTGTCTTGTACCTAGATTCTATCAAAGTAATAATAATACCAGTCTTCTATATTGATAGTACCTCTAGTCTAGCCCAGTTCCTGACAATTCTCTATGACTATATTTTCCTTGTGTGATCATTCTTCCTTCATTTTAAGCTTAATCGCTTGCTGTATCGTTTTTGCACTCTACCATCACTCTTAACACTTGTAGCATTACCGCAATAATCTTACAGTATAATCTAGCCCTTGCGTTTCACTCATGTGGCTCGACATGCAAACTTGTTCACACTTCCCCTTACTCTCAGCAGCCGCAGCACAGTTTTTAATGTTGTGATCGCCAATCAACACGTTTTCCATACCGCTACCGGGAGCCCCAGTTTACCCCTAGATCTGGAGCACAACTGAGACGGAAGAATTGCATCATATCTAGACGCAACCCCTCAAAACTGTCGTTGTTCGCGACTAGAAACGGTTTGCATGACTGGGAAAAGGGGGGGCTTTGGTTTGCAATTCGAGGAACAGCGAGCGGGAAGGTAAAGCTCTGGAATGTGTGGCCGTCGCCGATCAATAAACTGATCATCGAGGCTTTGAGTAGATTGTTGATGGTGAGATGGAATAGGAGGTGCCCACCCTCAGGAATGTTGCTGGCCATTGAGACTTGGAAAAAGGGAGATATCGGGATTTTGGGTTGATAGCTGATACCCAGATTGGCTGAAAGGTTTTACTGTTTCTTTTGTACAATCAAAACTCAAATAGCTCCGATATTGTAAGTTGGAGGGCTGCCGCTTGGGTTTGTATTTGAGAGGGTCACGGTTCTGGATCGATAATAACCGGGAACGAAGATTACCGGTTTATAATGGCCTGCTCACGGTTTCACAAAAGCAAGCCAACAGTCATTCTGCCAGCAGCTGGCATGCTGTAATTTACTACTTGCCAGCGTGGCTGAAAGGCTCATGACGCATGAAGATTTCCGGCCACCAATATGAACACATCAAGAATCTGAATTGGCTCAAAAAAATGGTACAATCTGTGGGAACACTACTAGTTACTGACACCGTACTAGTTGCTGAAAATTGTAAAGCTTGATTTGTATTGAATTGTCAAAATATTATATCGGAACGCACACCATTGGTGAGTCGTAGTCGAACACAGTAAGCAAAGAGATCTAAATGCCAACACAGACGAATGACCTGTATGATCGTCATTCATGACAGATGAGTAGGAAGCGCAACAATGCAGAGCCGAGGATTTTACAGAAGGAAGTAGGTCAGACAATAACAGTACTTCGACTTTGCCCATACCCCTGAGGAGACCTTAGCCACTGGGGTTTCGGAAATTTTGGTGGGATTTACATCTAATAAGTATTTATACAGCAAGTCTGCCGATAAGGAATCCAATCGGGTATCCTCGCGACGAAATTCTGCGAAAGGTAAAGGCTCAACCTTGAGTGGTAACTGTCAACGCTGAAAGGCCGCAAGAGGAGATCCTATGCTTGGAAAAGCTTCGTAATTCTGCGGGGTACGTTTCTGCTCAATCTGCCAGATAAATCTTATTAAGAGACCTTTCAAAGCAATTCAATGCAAGCCGAGAGAAGCCAAGGTGAAATCTTTGAAGGCGCAAAAAATTGAAGCAAAAAAAGCTTAACTTTGCTCTAAATACTGTTTGAGAGGGAAAGCTCGCAAAAACTAGGAATAGTAGTAGAGACATCAATAGAAGATAGTTTGTCTGCGGACTAGTCCACATCAGATAGGATGCAATTTTCATAGACTTTTGTTCTGGTATAGTTTGTTATGCTCTTGTGACCCTTCCAGTCTTTCTCCAACTGTCACAAGCATTTTTAGAAAGCCAGCATTGAATCATGTCTGAGGCTAGACCAATTCCATGTTTTTCTCACAAAGTGCTGCTTCTCCTCAACCCTTCGATCGAATTAGTCGAAGTACTAATGATGCTCATTCTTGCACCAAAACCAACAGCTCACTCGTACCCCATTATATCCATATGCCTTTTCGAAAGCAGTCAAACCCATCTATAAATACGTATTTTATCTATACTTCCCCTTGTTCTCAGTAGTTGCAGTAGGTGAATGATATTTTGATCATCTATTCTCGTCTCCTCCTCACGGCCGTTTAGTGAAAGCCATTTTATTCGTAAGATTGGCAAGTAATCTAGAGCAAAGATGCACATAATATCTGCGCATAGCCCTAGAAAGGTCTCCTTGTTCGCTACAAGGAACGGTTTCTTAATTGAAACCAGCCTGTTTCGTCCATTGTCCAAGCGGGTTTTGAATTGGCGTTCGAAGATCAACAAGAAGGTATTCCTATGGCTTGATTGACCATCACCGACGATCGACTTGATTGCTGAGGCTCGTGTAGACTGGTGGGTCAAGAGGGGATCAGAGGGGCGGTCACCGATAAACGATTTAAACTCAGAGGCTCGTGTCATACGTTGCCAAGCGAAAGGGTCCGGGCCTATGTCCATAATTCGGTACACTGGGTTGTTGATTCGTGCACAAGTCAAGAAGCCGGGACGGATATACCTAGGGCTTTGGTTGTAGGTCGGCCGCTTGAGCTAGGTTTGTGAAACTGTATTATTGAGATGCTGAAGCAATGCCGTGAGAGCTGTGACTTATATGTAGCCTGCTTTGATGCTCAGATGATTAAACATCTATTGCTGGCAAAAGCTGATGCGCTATAATCTGCTGTCTGACAGCAGGGAATAAAAGATTCGCTGTTAATCTGCTGTATTTGTTATTTGGACAAGTCGCCACTAGGAATGTTTGATTTGAGCCGAATGCAAATCTCAGATCTTGCTATCAGGTTTCCTGGAGGGATACTGCACCAATCCGCCGTAATTACATCTGATGAAAATACATAATTGTTAATATCTTAAATTTATTCGATAAGACTTGAATGTAAATTTCTTTTTCTGTGGTCCACACCACCAGCCGTGATGTACACCCAAAACGGTCTCCACCACGAGGCGTGGTTGACACCAAAAGTTGTTCGCATACTCATCGAAAGTCTTGTTGGCTAATCACAGTAGCGTCGAATTCATTGACCATCCAAAAGATCTTGCATAGTCGAAGAAAAACCCCTATTCGTGGCTGGATAGAATACTTTGGTTTTATCTACGCGGAAGCTGATCTGGCTTCTCGCGAATTCAATCATCCTGTTACCCCCTATAAGACAGAGAGCCTATACAACAGTATCAGGGCATGATTTTCCCTAGTACGCGCTAATGATTTAGCGGCATGTGATCAACTAGGTTTCAAGCAGGGGGTCAAAATATCACCTCTCTCAATCTTTCTCAGTGATTTTTTGCTCTTCTATATCAACATTAACGGGGATGGAGACCTCGAAGAGACAGCGGCTTTCACGCGATCAGCGTCTACAGATTCAGACCCTACGTTCTACTAATATGACCTATGAAGCAATTGCTCGTGTTCCCAAGAGCATATCACTCCATCGAAAAACGTTGGAAAGACTTCTTGTTTAACTGACGCTCAGGTAGAAGAGCTTATCGAATACGTTTGCTTATCGAAACTAAATCGACGCTATTCTTGATTATAATTAAGTACCGTTTTCGGTTCGTGGTATGTATCCCAATATGCTATTCGAACTGCTCTTCGAATTTCAACAATATATCGCCCGTACCAAACCTCCTATCTCTGAATGCAATCGACAGCTTCGACTAGCTTGGGCGCGCGAGCATCTAGATTGGACTAAGGAACAATGGAACAAGATACTTTGGACTGATGAAAGCTGGGTTACTGGAGGCCGTCACACGAGAACTTGGGTAACAAGACGACCAGGAGAAGAGCTTGATTCTATATGTATCGTGGAAAGGAGACTAAAGAAACAATCTTGGATGTTTTGGTGATACCGTGGTAGCAATTTGCTACCCCGTCGAAGCTAGGGCGCGTCTTTTGTACAGCCCAGCATGAACAAGACCGTATCTCTCATTATCAGCATCTTCCAAATACCCGACCTTCACTTTATCTGTTATTCTGCCCTCTTGTCTCAATCGCCTGCTGACACTCGAATCTTTTGCAAGTGTATTGTCGCTCCACAATTCTTCTGTCATGGGCGTGACAATCTGAGCAACATTCTGCCATGCGTTTCCAATCATGGTGTAACGGGTCAAGCGCCGGAACATGACGGCGATGGCGACAACGATGAGAAGATGCAGAAACAACACGACCGCTAGCGCGGCAAAGCCTCGAGAATGCTGTGGAAACAGGACTGTTTCAAAGTAGACCTGGCTGACCTGGTCGGAAGTTTGGAACTGGGCGCTTTGGTCATAGTAGGCCATGCTTGACAAGACGGTCAGTAGCGAGGACATGCTAGCTGCAACAGACTGGTTCTTTGCCATGATCTCGGTGAAGAGCGCAACGAGCGAGGGATCAGCCTTGGTCATTCCCGTCGCCATGTACCATAGATCTTCTGTGTCCAGAACACTTGACTGGTTTCCAGACGGATGGCGATTAATCAATTTTTGAGGAACAATGGCTACACTTTGCATATCCGTCATGCCTTGTAGCCAAGACTGCACACCTGCAGGACGGGCGTCTTCAATCGCTGGGATCCATGAGTTACGCTCTTCTATCTGCAGGATACCACGATTGGCAGCTCCCGTTTTAGTGTCGTTGTTCCCAAGCTGAATGAGGATGTCATTGAAAGTATAACTTTCTACAGATGGTTCGAAGTGTGGAATTGGCTCCGTGTGAACCGAGTCGCCGTACAGATTGACGTCCAGACGAGCCGTATCAAACGCCGTGTAGCACAACGTAATGTTAAAGTCGGCGACAACGCCTGAGGGATTGCTTCCGTCGGTTTCGTCGGTGGGTACCTGCCAATGACTCCAGACCCTAGAGACCTCGCCCTGTACAGCGGTTCGGCCGGAGACCAAGTCAAGCGGAGGCTGTCCTTTAGTAGTGACGGTGATGACGTCGATAGATGAATTGAAGACTAGGTACGGAGCTCCGAATATGCTCATTGGCGAAAGCGAGTACGGAGGGGGGGTGTAGTCTGTAGCATTTATGAATGCACTTTGCAAAGCTCCTGCGGGATTGCCAGTACGATTCCCAGAGCTCTGCAGCTGGCAGACCGTCTATCCATTCGAATAGAAGTAGCTAGGACACGTAAAAGGTACCGGACTAGAGGGAACTAAGAGCCCTTCGCTAGAGGTGGAATTTGTATAACTGCCATTCATACTGAATATGCTGCCGCTGCTTGGATCCCATGATATTTGTAGACCTGTCAAAATAGGTGCCTGACAAGCAACTCGCGAGTCCAATACAAAAGCTTTACCAGTGTAATTGCGCAGATTTTTTCGCTGCGCACTATCTGTCATGGGCAAAAAGGCTCGTAGGAGGACCCCGGTGTCGTCAACATCGCTACGAGCAGGGGCAGGAGATGAGAATTCTGCAAAAGTCGGGTAAAATTGGGGATTTCTCGCCCATGGTGTTTGTCTTCGTATCATAGGAATAAAGTTCAGCTTCTGGCTAAGTCCTGTCGTATTATACTGGAAATCGTGGCTAAGAGCGCTTGAAATAGAAGGCCCTGGGAGAGGACCGAGCTGCAGGTCTGACAAGAGAGCCGTAGAGGTCAGTTGAAGTAAGCTGGTCGTAGCGAAAAGCACAAGAGCTAAGAGGGTACAAATCCAATGTAGGTTCTTTGGTTTCATCGCGAAGCCCAAAACAGTCTCGGTGAAAAGTGTTTGGGGTGTCGTCTCGCCAGATCTCATCACAGCGAGAGCGGCGGCATCCGCTAATGGAACTCCATAAAACTCCAGCGCAAGAGCAGCGAGCATAGCAACGGCAATACCAGCTTGTAGACTGGTGGCTAAGCGCAGGATCAAAGCCGAGATGGAAACCGCTCGAGTGACCCACGAATGGACCATGAACCGGCGCTAGATCTGGTTATCGTGATTTCCAAACCATAGAAATGCAATGAGGCCAAGCGTTCCTAGAATGACTGGAGGAGTTAAAGCAAGTATGATCATTGAACGAACTTCTAGACTGTTTGCTAGGCTGATTCGGGGGGATTGTTTGGAAGTTGAATGCATCTTGTCTATAATGACATGATTTGCAAACGTCGATCGCTGTTCTACTGATTCTACTGAAGTCGGTATATTCTTCGCTATAAAAAGTTCGAGAAAGCTTGCCTGATTGACAAAGAAATGCTGAGAAGATGAAAGACTTGAACAATGAGCCGGTCAGAAATTGTTACTTTAAAGCTCAGGCATGCTCACCCCTGTTCACCTTAAAGCAGCGGCTGCTCACCTTGAAGGCTAAAAGCGGAAGGGGCAGAAATGTTTCGTGAATCGTGATCATGTCTATGTAGAAGGGTAGCCTATTCCCAAGTTCAATAGGCTGTTAAGGCGAGTGACAATTTTATCTGCAAATTCAATAATATGAGAATCATCGAAAGCCTATTTCTGACCTTATGATGGAGGAAATCAAAACGTTCATAAATTTCTTACTATTGACGTTCGATATCAGGCGGTATTGGACATGATCCTAATAGTATACTAATAGATATATAAATATATATTATATACACTCCGAACTTAGGATCGGATATTGCCGTTTCCGATTAGGAAAGGGAGTAAGGCTACTTTACACAGAGTAGTAAGAGAATAAGAGGGCGTAGTAAGAGAGTAAGGGGGAGTATGAAGAAAGTATAGAAGATTCTGCTGTTGCAAAGATTTCAAGATCATTAGAAAGTCATAAGTGCATGCTGAGAGCTAGCATTAGGTCAGTCGCATTCGATAGTACATCTGATTTTGCTCTTGGAAGACTGCATCTTCGCGTCATCTTCTTAATTTGGTTACCTATTCAAAGTACTTCCATTCTTGAGTCTAGTAGCGCATCAAGTATTCTTTACAAGAAACAGTTTTTCTTAACTAGAGGAATGAAATGACTGCGAGCGTTGTTGAAATGATGGGAGGTTACGCTCGATCGACGCCAGATACCTTGTACAGCTTTTGGGCGGTACAAATGCCTGGCCGCATAAAGCCTATTGGCCGATGCAACTTACTGGAACATACAGCTCTTTGGGACGCCCTTGTATGATCACCCCTCGTACCTTTTTGTGGCTATTCGACTATCTTCTGGCTAAGTGATCCAGCCAGATGGTAAACTATAGCAATAGAGATCCACCGAACGTTTCGAGTAATCCGGGGACTGCTAGGGACTACTTGAGGATTTCCGTTTGTATCCTGGAGAAGCAAAAACGCGTGGAGTCTTTCAAGGCCTACACTGGATCAGTAGGTCTGGAATTGTACCCATTGGAACCACCTCTAACGAGTGACTGGAGAATCGAGGAATTCGAGTAGGATGGAGGACATGGACTCGACAATTTTGTAATGATAGAGTCTGTAGATTCGAATGAAGGTACCTTTAGAGTTGTAGATGGGGACTGGGTGGTGGTGCGTCGATGAAAATCGAGGGTGTGGAACGTTGAGCGTGGGGCTCGTATCCTGTCAATTGATAGTAGGAAGGAAGAATAAAGTCCGAGAAGACGCATTGAAGAGCAAGCTGGATAGCTCGACCCTAGACAGTCAAGTCAACCCACCCGCGGCCATACTTAGACTCCTTAGAAATCTAGTCCAGATCTTGTATCATTTATCCTGGTACAGATAAGTCTCTACCAAATAGCGGATTGCCTGTTAATCATAGGTATCTATACAGAGATCTCATAAGCTGGCAAGTATCGACAGATTCCTTGACGCATCTGGAAGGGTCGTAGATTTCAAAGGCCGCTCCCTGGATTGGCGCATATGAAGTGCCGCAAATTATTAGTGCAGAGTTCGACGGCTCTAGCAATCTAGAATTTCTTTTGCATTACGATTTAAGAGTGGAAACAATCTCGAGGCCAAAACTCTTGGTGCGGTCTTTGCGGATCGTATACGATAGCCCTTACAGTACATAGGAAAAAGCAATTCACGAAAACCCGATCGTGAATATGATGTTTGATCTTGACAATGTAAGGGTCGGGGGGAGAACGCTGTGTCAAACTCATGAGAGCAAAAAGAGAATGCGTCATGAGGGAATCGAACTGGTTCTTGTCGGTGAACGCTTTCAGAAGTGAATATATGTGAATGCTCACCCCCCGGCTCGTCGAAACTTGTATAGGTTTGGCAATGACCAATTTACCACTAAACCATTAGGGCGTCAGTCATTGCTACTCACGACAGAGGAAAGAAGGGCGTGTGGACCTACTGACGCTGCAAGTTGATGCTGCTGTAGATGGGAATGTTTGCTGGTATTGTAATAGATAAATTGTGTTACAGTTAGCCAATCATGCTTCCTGAGGCCACCGTTCGAATTTTAGCCGCAAGCGCCAAAAGTCTGCCTCTAGGCTGGTTATGATTACTTCCATTTCAAATTACTCACTTCCAGTTGCTTAGTCTGAAAGTCACGTCGTGCTCAAGACTACTTGCGTCGCAAATAATTGATATGCTTAGCTGTAGTCTATGCGTCATTCCGATTTTCTACTATCCTCTCATGATGTATCAACGCATGATCTGATTACTCCAAGCACGAACATCGAGAGCTATCTTCCATAAAGCCCACTTATGCCTTGGGAAGCGCCAGTAACCCGTCCTTCACAAGGTCTTAATATCGCTATGATAAGTCAGCAACGGTGCCTGAGACTTTGAGCACATATCTGACCAAGAGAGCCTCCTTTTTGGTGCCGCATTAACCACTGCCCACTCATCCTCTATGGCCTCCGTCCTGGTAGTTCTTTCTTCCTTCTTGCCTTCTATTTGCTCTCTCACATGATCGCCTTGGCAGGGGCTATGCGGCTCTTGCGACTTATCCTGCAACTTGTCTAAGCGAGCATATATTGCAAGCCTACGGATGGGAAATTACCTTTCCCATGTTCAACCACAGATAATCTTTGATGTCACTCGGTCCCCTCTAATCTTTGTCAGTACACTCGCTTATCTGATAATGAGAAAGATGAGTACTACCTGGTAGCAGGCGACGAGAATATTCGAGTTCACATCATGCCCAGCAAAATGTACCTTGAAAGCGCCATGCTTCGTGTACATCTTCTCCTGAGCAATTTCAGCCTTTGCGCCTTGATTTCGTTGTCGTCCCAAGTACCAAAACATCGCCCATAAATACATTATCGGAATGCTTCATCTGGTAGCCCTTCAAACCTTTGGCAGATATTGCTACGCCACGTACCGGTTCACCAATGGGGGACTGATTGGCATCAATGATGCCCTTGATATCCTTCATGGTTATATCTTGCCAGTCTGAGAAGTACGGAACACCGCCCGACATTTCGAGCAGTGTTCTGGTCTGCTAAAGACATGAATGTTAGTGTGACGATATGAAGAATGGGAAGGGTGAGCCGGATGTTTGAAGAGGTAAAGCTGCACAATGAAACAAAAAGAGATGAAGGATTGGGCTATCACCTCTGATGAATTTGGTTCAAATACGTGTGTTTTCCACATATTAAAAAGGGCTTCCGAAACGGTGAGAATGGTTAGAGGGATTTAAGCTCTTTGAACGATATAAGTAGAAGGATACCTCAGGCTCTGGAGGTTTTACCAGCGCCACTTCCCGCGTGACCGACACGTCAGTATATATGCCACCCGGTGATGTTTGTTGTACGTTACATTCTGTCGATCAAACAGCGATTGGACACATCAAGCAATCGCTATATATGGACGACACGCGATCTCCATCAACACAAGATCATCAGAGTCTGGGCCGATGCCATCATCAACAAGGAGGATCTCCTGATAAGAACCCTTTGACTAATTGGTAGAGATAGAGCACCTGATTGATATGATCTACGGAGCTGACTCCCTTCCCAGCTCCTGTTACAGTCACGGTGAGGCTATGTACGGTCAGAAGGTGTGGATGATCATACTCAAGCTTCCCCTCCTGGCAGGCCTAACAAAGTCCATTCTTCCTCCGTGTTCCCACTACTCGCATTCGAATAATCCCTATCCTCCCATTCTTCTTCCTTAGCCCTTCCGAGACTCTTCGGACTACCAGCAGTACGCCTATCTGTATGATTACGAGATTTATCAAACTTGGTCCTATTCTGGAAAACTTCTTGAGAACTCGCAGCCACGTCCTAAAATAATTATTACCCAACGTCTTTTATTTGGGTCAGAGGGTCACACATTACAATGATCAGTGAAAAGAATGTCCTTCACGTCCGTCGAATCATGATTTAGCTGACCTCCATAAGTCAATGAGTTTGATAGTCAATCGGGGAACGGGCGGAAAACCTGATAACACACAATGAAGGGGTCTCCATTACTGTTACGACCCCCATAGGCGACGTGGAAGGGACCATACAAAGAGAAGAGACGGTCCTGAAATCAAAGGTCAGCATATTAATGTACAGGAGAAGGATGTGAGACCGAACGATGTCATTCTGGATATCCACAAGGCTGAAGCTGTCAACTCGACGAAAACGTTTCATTGGCGTATCCTTTGTCTCGTCCAGGGACTTTTCGCTAGATGGATTCTGGCGGCGGAAGATGCTGATGATGTGGTCAATGGCGCCAACTTTCCATGTATGGAACGCATCATCGCTCGATGGCATGATGTGCTAGTTCGAGGTCCGCAACACGCACACAAATGACTTGAAGCGTAAATTTACCGAGACGGATATCAAAACGATAATTGCCTGGTACTATATAATGAGAGATATGGGGTTAAAAACCCTCCCTCAAAAAGGGAAATCACTGGTGGACACCAAGAGTATATCCGAATTGTTGAACATTGGCTTCACCAACACAAGCTTGTTCTAGATATGTGACTCATGACATCTCTAAGCTAAAAAATATTGGTGAATAGAAGTGTTAGCAAAGTGAACTTCGCTAGGTGTTCAAAAACTATAGGATCATTAGCAGTGCTTAAGGGTCGCTGCTACCAAAAGGTTTTGTCGACGCTAAAGATGGAATGGAATATTTTGGACTTTACGAACCCGATTAGTCGAATCGAAAGTCTTTGCTATACGTATTGGATTTGCCAAACCGCTCAATAATAAGACACAACAGTCTTTTTAAGGGCATTTCATGACACTTAATCTTCATGATTGATTCTTCCAGGTTACCAGTACAGGAACCCTGGGTCTGTTGTTATCCAGTCAACAATTCGAAAGCCTATCACGAGTGGTATCATAACAATCCGAAGATTCTAGGACTTCACTTTTGATAAATAATTTCAAGTGTTCTTCCTCAAGACTATCAAGCCGGTTCTACAACATATTTCGCATACATGACCTTACTTTCAAATTTCAATCCAACACATCAACAGGAAAAAATTTCAGGCCCAAAGGTCCTCGATAAACTCCTTGAACCTCCAGACTAGCCAACTTGCTACCTCTATCCATATCGGTAGATAGTACGAGAATTTGAAAGCTCAATGTTTTCCAGGACGGAGTCGTCCCTCTGGTTGAGTTGGGCGCTTAGTGTCAATGAGACTCTCGTCACTGCTCGATGAGTGGTATCTCCCGGGTGGTCCGTGTTGCCAGTTGTTCTTCGTGCTTCGCGACGCCTCTTTCCCTTCCATCGAACCTTTCCACTTTGCAACTGGGTTAAGCTCTGTCCAATGAATCCCTTTCTTCAGTGCCGGCGCGTCTGGCCTGTATTTTGAAGAAACTCTTGCTGGCAATACTGGGCATGTGGATGGCGAAGACTTGCTGTGACCCTGAAATGGTTTATCCTAAGATCCCTCATTAGCAATGTCAAGTCAGAGATCCTCTCAGAGCATCATACATCATAGATATCCAGCCAGAGGACAGTCTTAAGTTTTTTAGGATATGCCTAGCACTTTGTCAGTCTTCGTCTCGGTGCCTAGAAGACCCTCAAAAGCAAAGGTCACCTCGAAACACATGATGCAAACGTTTCCCACGCTATCAAAGCCCCCAAAAGTAACGTGGAAAGCGCCAACTTCGCGGTAGAGACGTTCCTGCATGAAGTCAGCGACGACCACTAGTTCACAAAGAGACATTCTCACTAGCACATCATCCAAAGCTGGTATATCACATGGATCTACATGGTTTCTTGTGCTTTCCCCTCCTTTTGGAAGGGGAGAATCTTTTTGCTCGTCTCTGTGGATGGCGATGCGTAAGATCTCTTCAATGACCTTAGCTTTCCAGTTCATGCAAGTTCTGTCCTTGGAGAACATGGGTTCTTGTGGTTCCGAAGACCGAACTAGACTTCTTCTGATAAATATTTATAGTTCAATTGCCGAGGGATCCTGGGAGTGATGAAAATGCCAAATAGAGCGGGGTTTTGAAGGATTCTGCAGGTTATCGGCTCCTCTTGAAAGTCGAAGAATTGAGCCATCCTTGAGAGAGATGAGGGGGCATTAAGTATGAAATGTTATAGCAATGAAGGTAAAAGAAATGAGTCAGAGATGCTTGAATCGATCTGCTGACATCAAAGACCCCAGAGAGGGGAATCAACATATTCCTTTTTCGTTTTAGTGAGTCGAAAAACAGCATTCGCTTGCCGTGAAAGATATAAAAGGCCGCGAACAGCAACCGGAACGGTCTCACATGGGGATAATTTGAAACTGCTGACGTTTCTTTTAGAAGTGCGACCATGACTTTTAAGCTAAAGCGTGATCTTGACATGAGTGGTGAATCAAGAGGCACGAAAGAGGGAAGGATTGCATGATAGGTATGCCCAAAATGTTGTATTTTCGATGCATGAGTGAACGCAACACCGCGTCGCTCGAAGGACTCCTTAAAGTGCGTTCGAGGATGCAGAAGGCGATAGGATACACATGATTCGTGGATGCACTTGGTTCAAGGATTACATGCTCTAATCCGTCTATTACCGTTTGATCCACGAATGAATTTTATCAATGGTTCGCGTGCAATACGTACACCACTTGATCATACGATCCCGAGATCAAACTTTTCTTTGGAAAGTATTCGGATTCCCGACTCACAAAATGTCATTCGACATTATTGTTCCAGCATGCAAATATCAAAGTATGCCTCCACGCTACCATAACACGTTCTCGACATCTGGCCCGAAACACACCAAACCGATAGCGGAATCTAACACCTAACCGAATTTTGATGTATGGATAGTGACTGGGACCCAATTTTCCTGGATGTCATCAGTCACTACCACATACTCGTCACCTCCATCACTATCGGTCTTATCCACCAACTCGCTTCTTCCCTGCTCTAACATTTTCCCACTCCTACCATATTTTTCAACCTCTTGAATTTCTCCTTTGCCGCTCGCACAAACTGGCGCAGAGATTGTGGGCTCCGCCGTCTAATCCTTGATCAGCCTTTCCCTCATCCACATTCAAGGCGTCAAGAATCACCTACAACAGAATCCACAACCCACAAAACTTCCAGCGTCTCCATCGTCTTCCCCCCAAACAGTCCTCTCTCCAACTTCTGTATGATCATCAGTCGCCACCCAAAACTCAAGGGAGCTCTCTTTCTCATACCCGACAGACAGAAACCCAAACATTTCCTTCCCCATCACATCCCCCATACAGAAACCTCACCTCTCCATACCGTTCATTAACCCTATTCTACCACACCCATCTACATCAGCCACCACCTCCCCACACCACCACCATTCTTTGCCAAAGCACCAGGAAAAAACATACCACAGCATCCCACATACTAGCCGCATCTCCTCTTTTAACGCAGCGGTCCTTCTCCCGCGCATGCACCAAGCTGGCAGCTGTAGCCGGGATATCCTGAGTGTTGGCTGGTAAAGGAGGCGTGAGGCGGGAGATCCAGCGGATGTCTAGGAAGGCCTGGACGCTCCAGAAGCTGAAAGGACGGTTCAGGGAGGGCATCTTTGGGAGGGAGCTGGGCCGGAGGTGAGGAGGGTATCCTGGGTGGTTTGAGGTGGGTCTTATGGGGTGGTGCACAGCGCAGAAGGCCTTGATTGCGGCTTAAGAGATTTGAGAGATTTAGAAAGGATTCGGAGAGAGAGGGAGGGGGATTTTATAGCGTTTGGGAAAGAGGGAGAGGGGGATGTGAAGATTTTGGTGAGTCTCGCCATATATGTTGTTCACACAACACCGTGATCGACTAACATGGATGGGAAAGCACCATGTTCCATTACTCATCTTTAGAAAAGGCCACTCTCTCTGTTCGATATCGTACATTGTACAACCATCAACGAATAGAATTGAGACACACAACAAAACAAAACATTCTTCTTGTTTCTCTCCATTCCGAGAAATTCCCGACTCGAGTATTCGTGTATTCCTTATCCAAGATAATCCCGCAAACAGCGTCGAAGGCATGACCATGGTCCTTCTAAAGGAAAAACCCGCGAGTTCCCGAGTTTGTGGGGGTTTTTTTCCTTATGAGAATTGCTGAGTCTGGGATACTTGGAGATTCTGCAACGAGCTAGTAGTAGATGACCATGCTTCCATCATTCCTTCACAACGCTCATGCCGCATTACATATTTTTTCTCTTTCCAGATTTGGCCGTAGTTTGTGGAAAATATGAAAGGCTTCGGTTTTACATAGGTCCAAGTCTTTAGAGGTCGAGATTATAGCGTTTTTAAAATATCTAAGCGAAGGATTTTATACTGTACATAATACGAGGAAAGGCTCGGGATAAAAGGGGAATTCCTAAATACATACATAGGAGACGAGCTACTGCAGTGAACGCGGAGGAAGGGCGGAAAAAGAGGGTTTAGATGCGCTGAACAGCGGGAGTTTTCTGTGGCTTTTATAATTGACCTGAGAAAGGGTTCGAGGTGGTGGGATTGAGGGGATCAGGGGCATGGATCACCAGAAGAACCTTGGTGGTTGCGAGTAACATAACATTCGACTCGCGAAAAACCCTCTTCTGTGCTCCAAAACCCTCTCCCACAAAAACCCCTTTCCCTTTCTTTCTCTTCCCCGCACCCCCGGGGCCCATTCCATCAAGCCCCTTCCATCGAGATCCCTCTCTTCCACGTCGGAAAACTCAGATATCAAACCATGCCCCCCACCCACCGCCACCTCCATCGCCCCTCCCAACCTCCTCCCAACCCGGCACGGCCTGCGCTCCAAAAGGCGATATACCGGAGCCATCAGCCGTGTACGTACTGTATGAGCGGGGCCCAAGAGCATCAGCTGTGCATGCTGCGAGGGAGCTTCTCGGAGCGTTGGGCGGGCTTTGGGGTATGTGGTCGTCTAGAAAGGGGGTGGGGTGCTGACGCTGGTTGATGGTGGGTGGGAAGTGGGGGGTTGTGAGATTTTTCGTAGGGATTCTTCTATTCCGCGGGGTTTTATACATAGCTGATGGGTGGGGGGGGGTTTTGGGAATGCGCTGATAGGATGTATTGGGGGTAAGGTATTCCCGGGGAAGAACGGGCGCGGGGAATGAGTGTTTGTGTGGAGACGGAGGAGGGGGTTTTGTGGGTTGTGGATCGTGCCGGATGTGGAATTTTTTCCCGGTGGTTGGAATGAGAGGTAAGCGCTGAGGCGTGAGTGGTTGTTGGGGGGTATTGGTGTTTATCAGTTGCGAATGGTTGAGTGGAAAACGGAGACGGGAGGGCGGAAGAGAACTTATCAGGAAAGATTATATGACTAGCAGTTATGGACAATGGTTGACTGGAATTAATAATTTGGAAACAAGTTTGATGTAGAAGCTGGCAAAATCAGAAAACGAAAAACGGCATCTGTCATATTACCCACCTATTCGCAGTCAGAAACCCCAAACTCTGACTTGCCCGAATACCCATCTCTACTTCCCCCTCTCTAGCTCCTCACGCCCCCACCTTCACCCACATCCCCTCACTAGGCACCCCCTCGTAAACCACAAAAAACAAATACACCCCCGGCGGCATCACACTCGCATCCCTCGGCGCCGCCACCGTAAACCCCGTAGAATTCACCGCCGCCGGCGTCGCGCTCGCCTCCTCAATCACCGCATTCGCACTCGCCTCAAACCCTAGCATCACCATGCGCTGCCCCATCGCCACGCCGTGCGTATGGAACCCTGGAGCGAGGAGGGAGATCTGCACTTGGCCGAGCAAGGGGGAGCCAGGGGCGATTTCGGCGCGGAGTTGGAAAGAGGTGTTGTAGGATAAGGTTGGGGGGAGGGATGTGATGAGGGGGCGGGGAGTCGGGGCGGAGAGGTAGGGGGGGGAGAAGAGCTCGACGCGGTATTCGGTTGGGTAAGAGGAGGTTTTGAATTGTTGCTGTTGGAGGGCGCATTGGTGGCCGTTGTTGTTGAAGTAGGGCCAGCTGGGGTGGGATTAGCCGGTGAAATAGGGGGCAAGAGGAATAGGGACGCCTACCCGCTTGGAACGTTGCCGGTTGTGGTATAGAAGACGCTGGGGTTTGAGCCGGCTACTAGGACTTCGCCGGAAGGAAGTAGAGTGGCTACGGAGTGGTAGAGTCGAGGGATTTGGGTACCGGGCATGGTCGTGAATTTTGCTCCTGCTGGGGCTGTGGAGTTGTAGATGACAGGTTGAAACACTGGCTTGTCGGCCATGTAACCTCCACCAGAGCCTACACCTCCGCCATTAAGGATCAATACCGTTCCGTCCGGGAGGAGAATCCCATCGGACATTGTTTGAGGGCCGTTTGGTAGGTTGTCGGTAGGTGTCCATATTGGGGAATCGTCCTGTGGATTAATGGTGTAGCAGTCATTCAAGGCCAGAGGGTTGGGCATATCGCCAGAAGATCCACCGCAAACGAGGACTGTTGGGCTGTATTTGGGGGCAAGGAGGGGTAGAAGTACTGTAGTCGCAGAGGAGGGAAAGGTGCGGGGCTGACGAGGCGTATCTGGCAAAGCCTTGACAAGGACGTTTTGGGTGTAATCCCAAACAATCGTACGATTGCCGGCTACTGTAAAAATCTGGTTCGCGACTGATGGATTCGGCAGAAGGTGTACTAATCTAGGGTTAGTCACGAGTCTCTCGGGGTTATCTGCTTAGACCCACGCATCGGATACAGATTGTAAGATTTTCCAGGTACCAGGTTCTCAGCGTCAGTAAAATTCAGAATTGGAAGCAAAGCCGCTGGAGGTGGCGTCCTCCCGTCCTGGTAGATTATTTCATAGGTAGGCACATTAATACTGGCTTCGTTCAGAACCAGCCCTCCTACGTAAGATCCACCAACCACTAAGACACTTCCGTCTACAAGTGTCTGCGCAGTCGGATACCATCGTCTGTGCTGCAACGTTTGGGCTTGTTCAACCCAGTCATGAGCACAATCACCGTTGCATGGCCCCGGCGCATATGTACGGATTTTGTCGAATCCCTCATCAACACCCGCTGGTCCTGGTTCTGCTCCAGCGATATTCAAGAGAGTTCCGTCAGCGAAAAACGTCCCAGCTGAGCAGAACGTGTTGCTTCGAGGCCGCAGTTCCCGCAATCCATTAGTCTGAAGGTTGTACTCGGCTCCGAAAACATAGATACCAGATCCGTCATCGTAAACCCACGACGTTGGAGAATGTGCGCCAGTTGTAAGATTAACACCTGGTCCGCCGTGGTTCTCGTGGTAGTTGTCGACAAAGACGACGGTTGTGGTATTTGGCGGAGTGAAGACCATCTGAGCCGCGACGCCCGAAGAACCGACTGTTCGGAAGCCGGTCGCTTCTATCAGCGGTAGCCATAGTGTGAGGATCGCGTGGACCTAATTCCAATAGAAGATTTAGTGTATGTCGCAAGGATCATGGAATGCTAAGAAACAATTTGCAGTCGAGATCACATACCAGACTTGTAGATTTCATATCTGCTGTTGTTTGATAACCAATTCTATGTTGAGCTGTCGCTGTCACCGCTCGATATTAATACCAAACGCCGAGAATGCCTACGGATATATCCCGAGACAGCCTTCCACAGAGCACTCATCAGCATCTGTATCATGCCACAGACTCTTCAACTGTCATCGTTTTTCAGTGTATCCACCTCCCTAAACGAGTGTTAACCCCTATTCTCTTAGCTTCCACTCATACACAATGAAATGTAAATATAGCAAACTTGCCTGTGGTACAGTATTCCCAAAGTCTGGTTGGTTGCTCAAATATTCCATATCGATAAACGGCGTACTGATCTAGAAAACCCCTTAAGTCGGGACGCCCTTAAGGACTATATTCGGGAACTTTCTCGGTCTTCATCGCCTGATACGGCAATTATCGATCGAGTACCGACCTGAAGTGGGGGTTCGGCATATCCGACGCCCGTCAATATTTCAGAGGCGCACCACACGATTTTGAGATGACCGTTATGGTTGATGTTGGTTATCTTTGGGTACCGAGTTTTCCGGCGATATGTACTCTAAAGCACACTTGAGATGAACAGAATAACAAACGGAGCTTGGAAATTTCAGCATTGGCGAGTACCAGACCTAGGCCTGTGATTCAAATAAGAGGTTCGCAGAATGCTGGAATGGATTAAAAATCTCTTTTCGGGACACGCAGACGCGATTAACGACTTCTCACATGCGCTATGCTTTGATCAAGCGCAATGAGTGAATACACGCTGGTTCATGGTCTGAGCAGAGAAATAATGTCAATGTTCCCAGTTCTCAATACGCGCCACTAACCAGGATCCTCCATGTCGGCTTAAGAGGGTAAGGTACAGTTCTCTTAGAGGCCTTTCCCGGATTCCCAAACGGCGTTCTATTCACCATGAAGGGCATCGGCCCCTAACAACAGTGGAGTATCCCAACCAGATGAAAAGCCTTGAAAACGGAGAATTAATTTTTTTGACAGCTTGAAGACGCTCTGATAACAGCAAAATGGATGTCGATAATAGAAAGAAAGCACATTGGGCACAAAAAAGGAATAATAAAACCCTCTAATGGAGAGAATTCCGTTCTATACGATCCGCAAGGAGTGATTACAAACAAAGCTTACTAGGAGCAAGGGAAACTCCGATGCGGAAATTTTTGATGGGAAAACAGTCACCTCCATGGAAGCGGTTGAAGTTGGCGGGACAGAGAGGGAAAGTAAGATAGACCATTCAACCTTGGTTTAGGTCCGAAAAGAAGCTCCCCCATTTACAAGATCATAGGGCGCATATTTGTACCGGTTGTTGCGGTTGTAGCGAGGCAAACTAGGAGGCAGTGTGAAAACCCTACTAGCGGGCCTAGCCCTATGACGCATAGATTACAGTACCCACACCTAAGGTACTCTCTATTTCCAACAGCGTGCAATCCAGCTACTCGTAACGTCTTCTCGGCGTTGAGCATCCTATCTTATTTCACATACATTAATACCTAGCCAGCGAGGTATACTTCTCAGCCACTTCCCTTCGTGTCTGAAGACCGAAGGTCTCCTTAAACCTTGAGTTTCCTATTTTTCTTTAGCGAGATCGATTCACAACAAACAACAGCACACAGGCACATACAATCCTCATCGAAGAACTATCTGAATAAGTTCAAACAGCCCATACCCAGCTTAGTTGCAATCGAAAAGCCGCAACCAGATCATCACTTATGTCCTCTCATCCCCAACCCAAGATTACTGCAAAGCTCTATTCCCCTAACAACCAGCCCCATCGCGACTTCGGCAGCCCCTTTGCGCATGTGCCGAATTACATATCCATCAACAAAAAACCCCATCTACGTAGATTTTGCGGAATCAGCTCTACGGTGCATCAGTCTTCCCAGAATTATCTCGCGATCGTAAAGAGTATCTCAGACCACCAGCTCTGAAAAGTTTCTGCGAGGAGTTGCGAGAGGGAGCATGTCGAGCGAGAGAGGATTGAAGTAAGGGAAGAGAGAGACAGAGAGTAGATGCTGGGGTTATGTAAGTAAAGAGAGAATTAAAAAATTAAAAAAGGCTGCAGGATGGAGCAAAGTCCCTACCAAACCACGCCGGCGAGCGACTTCTGAACGATACAAGATCTGTGCCTGGCCGTTAGCAACTCCCAGCAGCGATTCCAGCAGCATCTCATCCACAGCTTATCCACGATCTGCAAAATTGAAGAAAGTGCGGAATCAATACCTTATATGGGCAATAAATGACGTCCGGCTGTGAACTTCTCAAATCGAGGGACTTTTCCACGATGAGTGTAACGGGCGAAGCATGAACTTTTCTTTTGCATTGGAACTTTGACAGTGGGACGAGAGACACCCATCCTACCCTCCAAGCTGAGATTCTAGAGCAAAACGGTTTATGTAGATGGGCATTCCTCCAATGAGGATGAGTGGAGGTATACCTGTTGGATAATTGTTCTGACGGACTGAGGGAGCAAAAGTGACGTGGGAGGATGGGGGGCCACGGGCAGTTTTTAAAGTAGAATAGGAAGCGAGTGGTTTCTGAATAGGTAGCTGTTACGTTTCTACGAATGACATGGACCTGACCGTTTTCAGGAGCGATTGTTCTGCGCGGACGCTCATTCGAGAGTAGGTCTACTGGGGAAAAGACTAGAGAGTGTAATGGTAGGAGAAGGGGTGGTGTGGGAACTGGAGACCCTATCCTAGAACTCGTTGGTATAAAACAGGCGAGATCTTCAGATAAAGGAGCGCATTGATTCAGACTGCGGAGGTATGTAAGACCGAAAGAGTTGTACTATAAGTGGCGCTAGGAGGAAGCCCCAAATCACATCATTGGAGCGCCGCCTATGCGCTGCAGATAGGACCCAATTGCACGCATCAAGCGTGGGGGGCAAAGGATATCGAAGGTTCCGCCTGGTTGAAGACAACGTAATGCGAGGCGAAGAAGGCCGTTCCCATGCTTCCACGATCACGACCGCCCTGGAGTGCTCCGGTGCAAACTGTTCCGCAGTGTCAGCAAAGCAAAGCTGGCTAACGCCCCCGGAACAGAATACTTACGATCATGGGGACTGTGTGCGAATCTGCCACCATTGAAGTATGAACCACTTATAGTGTGCTTTTTGCCTCCAGCCTCGAAAGTGTAATCGGGCAGAGTAGTGTTGCAGGGAAAATACCAATCGCTGCTTGATTTCCCTTTGCCGTAGTTCGAGTCTATGGCTCCTGGGACTTGAGCCCAATATGCTGCTGCGACCGGCATCTGAACGGTCATCCATACTGCTCCAGTGTCTAGATAGAGTTTTTGTTAGTGAAGAACATGAGTGAAAGCAGATACCACTTATGGGAGGGAGCAGACGAACCGAAGAGCATTCCCTGTGTGACAGTGCGATCGCCAGCAGGAAAGGTGACGTTATCTACCGTCCAAGAACCATCAGTATGGTTGTTCACAGGGACAGTGGTGAGAGGGCCTGTGTACGCGGTGATGTCGATGGCGCCAAACTCCAAAGTGCCCGGCGATTTCGTCCTGAAGTTGCAGGCCATGACCGGCATGGCGAGACTCTTCTGGACGGATTCCATAAAAGTAGGCTGCTGATTTGGTTTGACTATGACGAAATGTTGTTAGTGAATACTCAAATGATTGGTATTGGTTTGGTAAAGCAGGGGAAGATGATGAGACAATCCCAAAGCAAAGCCGTCCATCAAATTTAGAGGTTGGGGCCTTGCGGATGCTTGACGTTGGCTCAAAACAACGGAATGTCACTTACTCGAGTTGCCATGCTTAAAAGCTAAGCCCAAAATGCCGTCTTCTTTTCCTTGTTGAAAATACTTACTGACCTTTGTCGCAACACCTATCGCCAGTTGGTCCACCACAGCACCACCGATGTTGACTTTATCCGTAACCACATGTCCCGAGGCACCCTCTACAGAGTAATTAATATGGAACGTTTCCCCACTCAGGGCCTTAGAAGTAGGACTGGCTGCAGGATCATATAATTTGTGCTTGCCCCGCTCAGAAGCTGGAGTATCAGAACTGATGACCCAGCTAAACCAGTGTCAGAGATTGTTATAGTGGTTCAAGATTGCAAAACCAAGGAGGAACTTACAAATCAGAAGATCCAGTATCTATGAGTAGCGTGTATTTCTGGGACCCTATGGAGACTTGAGTACTCCATTGAACCCCTCCTGAATGGACCCATGTAATATTTCGACTTTCTTTACGAAAAACATTAATCTTGAACGACCCTGTATTGTCTTTCTGAGATTGTTCCTGAGTCGGTAGCGCAGGTAGAGCCGATGTCGTGAAACTGAGAAATGAAGTAAGCAGTACAAAACATGTTAAAGCTGATATATGCATGTTTAAAGAACGGATATCTGGAAATCAACAGTATCGAAGGTCTATGCGGGAAGATTTTGTAAGAACAAAAAGAACAAAGTAAATTGTGAGCAGGTCAAACAATGCCTTGCGCTGAAAGAAAAGATGGAGATGAATTAAGCACCGTGGCTTCCTTCTTTGTCTCTGTGAATTAGTCTTGTACCACTTGTTGCAACGAGACCTATGTAAAGCTGGGTTGACTTTACAGTCAAGCATCAACCATATATAGTCGGAGAAAGAAGGTGACATGACCCTGCGGGTGGTGATGTTGAATCAGGAACCCAAATTGAATAGCCATGAGCCCAGCTGAGATAAATAGCAGTCAATTCATTCACTACGAAGTTCCCTCTCCTCGTTCGAGTGCTTCACTATCGAGAGTGCTTGCACCCTTGAGTGTCTCTCAGACGTCGAGGTGGGAAAGGAAGGCAACCCCCATAACCGCAAATTGTCACTAAGACTAAACCAACCGTCGATCCATCCATCCCATTCACCGCATGTTCTCCCCATCTCTTCGTTCGGGTGAGTCACTGCCAACGCGCTCTGCACTTTTGACAGCCTTTTGGACGTCGAAAAGGCCGTCTTGATTCAGGAGCATGGTGCTAGTGCGGCGACGAGACAAGATCAATGCAACCCAGGCACATATCTTGTTCTATGTAAAGCAAAGATGGTGCATCTGTGAAGAAGTGCCCGGCTATTGTTGACGCAAAAAGCATTATCAACAAGAGGATTTTGATTATCGCTTTGTGAATGTCGAGATAAAGGAATGGAAAGCTGCGATTAATTGGTGACGAGTTAACTAAAACACTCTAGCGGTGGAATAAATTACCGCTAAAACTGCATACACCAACTAAGGTAAGGTAGTGCTATTTGCAGTAAGCAACGCAATGCAATATAGCTCGTCCACTTCATTGCATCGGTACACATCTATCTCCGCTCTCTACCAATAGCAAATCTGCCCTCCGATAGGCCGGATCTAAACTACCACCGTCATGTTCGCTAGAAAGGAGGATCTAAACAAACACAAAACGCCGTGAAAAGGTATCAACCCAATGTGCCCATGACTAAACCACTGCATGAAGAAGGGCGAAAGATGCTTGCATAGAACAGCAAGCCTAGGATGGACCGTGCCCGAATGCTGCAAGGAGAGGGTTCGCTAGGGGTATCGTGGCCGACATATGGGAAACGGAGATTTTTCACTGGACCTGGTTGACGATCTCATTCGCTTTCGTCAAAGACTCCACCATCTGTGTACACTCCTTCCTCCTCCGTATCGTGTATTCGCTCTCCTTCAGTAGGTCGTCCAGTTCGCTGGCCCGGTACATATTCTCGAGTAGCTCGCGCTGCATCTCCTCTTTTGTGAACCTATGAAGCATCAGTACTTCTGTCATGATCTGAACTTAAGGAGACCCGGTAGATGCTTACTGCACGAGGTTTAGCATGATGGCTTTTGGGACCATGTCAATCATCGTTCGTCTAACAATGTTGTAGTACGAGGTGATAAGGAGTTCTGCAAGTATCATTAGCACGAAGTCAATCAAGGTCTAGCATCGGGGCGTACTTATGACTTCGACCTCGTTAGCTTCCTTCTCCGACAAGGTCCCCGAGGCCTTAAGCTGAGGAGGTGGGGAGTCCATGGCGGCCATCTTCTTCTTGTTCTTTGGCGCAAAGAAGCTACCAAAGAATCCCGAACTATTGTCCGGTTGAAGGTCCATCGAGGGACTTGCTGCGCGAGGTGGCACTGAAGGAGGTAGAGGCCTGCCTGTCTTCGGATCCACCTGTACAGGTTTGGCTGCGCTGTGTCGGTCATTGACGATTGCCATAGCCTGCGCGGAAAAAGTGTTAGATCTATTAGGAGAAAGGGTAATGATATTGTGTGGAGATGGTATAATAGTAGATTTGGAACGCGCCACAGGAGTAGGGTCTAGAGCTGGGGTATTTTGCCCTCGCGAATAAATCTGAGAAAGTATATCACCCACCCTGTGACCGTTAAGGAAGTCTGGATGCCCTGTGTTAATGTAGCAAGATTCCATAGAGACAAGATCCTTGACTAGCTTATTTGTGGGGTCGATGGCTTTCTTAAAGAAGCTGATTACAACAGTGTGAAACTTATCCTTGAGCGATGGATATCTCCGGAACATTGGCTTAGCCAACAATTGTGTAAGAATGCGAACGAGCTCGTCATATACCAATGAAACGCACTTCAAGCTTGGCTCATCCAAACGCTTGATCTGCTGCTTGACTATTAATTCGAATGCGGTGGTACCAACAAATAGGGCTGGTGAGGAACCTGAGGAGTTGTAGAGGATGGTACGAATATCGATGTCCTTTACCTGATCAAACGGATCCACTGCCTTGACACCGTTGGAGTATAACTCATGGAAAACGAAGCTGATTCGAGCACCGCCGGAAAGCTCAAAGCTTGAAAGTTCCTGGTTGTTACCGTCCAGCACTGTTCGCCACTCATTGCAAAATTCTGTGATTATCTGGAGAACAACATTCGCGCTGTTGCCAAGCATCGAATCGCCCAGCTGATTCAATTCCAAGGCATATTTCTGAAGAGAGGATTGGATCCGGGCTTTGATGTCGGGTAAGGTGTTTTTGATGTGCATCATGAGAATCTAGCGAAACATTAGTATAAGAGACCAAAACGTAGTGAGGTCATTCGGCCATACTAGGTTGAGTTTCCGAGCCAGATATGGTGTCCCGCAGTAGGAGCTTTTATTTCGGTATGCTTTATGGTTCTCAAAGTAATTCTTTTCATTTTCCAGAGCATGTGATATAGCCTTCTTACTCTCGATATCTTTTTGCCCACGGTTTACCACAGGTACATAGCCAAGCCGCAGCGGGATAATTCGTCCCGCCAATATGTCCACGACGTCTGTTCCCTCATCCATCAAATCCACTTTGGTAAGCACACCAATCGTTCGCTGACCTTCTGGGTCGACTTGTCGTGCTAGCTGGAGACCATCCGAATTTGCAAGATCCGTATTCGCTGCCGTGACAGCTAATATGATAGCGTTTGGCTTCATTATCTGCTTTAGTACCATGTCCTTGATTTGCTTTTCGATATCCCGCGGCTGGTCCCCAACGGGTACTTTTGTCAATCCAGGCAAATCCACTAGGGTCAGGGTGAGGACATGTGGGGAGTAAATTCGAAGGTTTATCGGAGCAGGTGAGATGCCTGCATTGCGCCCTGTTTTCGATTCGGTCTCCTTCACAATTTCATCCCTAATCTTATTGAAGTCGTAAAATTTCTGGCCTGGTATATGTAGGAATTCGCCCCACTCATCCGTGTTTGCCTCCTTGTCAGTGGTCTTCATGTCCCCGTTGACGCCATTTGTTTGAGGTTGGCTAGTAGCCGATCGATTGATGAGTTGTAAAATGAGCGGTCGTCTGGTGACAATTCCAGTCCCTCGGGGTAAGCTTTAACCACAACGTCAGCTTGCATTCGTGCTGCCGGGCCATAGGTCGTACAAATCCCTGCCAACTATGTTCTCCAGCACCGAACTCTTTCCACTGGATTGTGATCCCACCACAGCTATTTGCGGCAAATCTATCGGGTTTTGGACCTATAATAAAAGTGCCGTTAGTGTCCTAAAGGCTCAAGCTCTGTAGGGGGCTGCTTGAACACCAGTCACACACCCCAACGGTTGTAAAGACGTCTTGCAATTTGTTGACTAGAGTGATGAGACCCGGGTCATTGACACTGATCCTGCGCTATGGGTGAGCTTAGGTCCCAATACCCAGGGCAATAATTACTCACGAATAGCCAGCCGGTGTGGCCATGACCCTAGAGACAAGAGAGCACCAGATGCACAGAGGAAGCAGTCAAGTGTTTGAGGTTTCACTGTCAACTTGTAGCTCTCTGTAGGCTGCAGTTCTTGCAAGCTGGTTATAGGGAGATCTCGTGTCCAGGTTGTTACGTATCGGGCACCCTTGTTTGCGACGCTTAACCTAAATAAGCCAGCGTTCCTGGCGTACAGGCGTCTTCATGCCTTTTAATGGCAAATACGCATTATTTCAAATACAAGATATGGCTTACAGGAGTTACAAGATACATCTAATTCGATACATAAAAAACATGCTATGAAATCTATCTGACACCTACTCTACTATTTTCTTCCCTCGTTACAAACTTCATCTAGCTACAAGATATGACTGAGCCAAAAAGATAGACTCGCGTATATTTTAAGCGATGACTTCAATTGAACACAACAAACAGGCTTTGTGCAAGACAAGAGTATTGTATCTGAAATCAATGTTTGTCGACTTTAGAACGATGAAGTTGCCACTAAATCACCTTTGCGGGTTGTGATGAGTTGCTGCTATCTTCATCGATCTAGCTACAATGCTTACAATGCTCACAATGCTCACCGCGCTTCGGAGAAGCATGCAAGGGCGTGCTATGTATCAATTCTGCTCATAACCTTAAGCCACCTACTTCTCCCTGGAATACATCGCTGGCAGTATCGAACCTCGGGCTATCTCATTCGTCTGTCACAGAAGCAAATTTCTCCGTCATCTCCTGGAGCAAATCATCGTACTAACGTCCTTGTCAGCTGATCATTCATTCAGGGGCAGCAACGTGTCACACCTTTTTCGAGATCTTTTGTTCTCCTTCTGAAGGCACCTCGAACTTCATGCTCCTTAATCCATTCTGGATGCTGGCTGTCGATTCTCTGACCTTAGCCCAGGTATGGCCTTGCGCAATTGCCTTCTGGCTTTCGTCATGATAGCCCATGAAAGCTTTCATCATGTACTCGGTCTTCCACATGGGACAGAACTGGTCGTAGTCGCTGTAGCCGTTTTGTTGGAGAAAGTCGTCCTTCAAAAGGCTGGCAATGTCTAGCGTAATCTTATCCGGGTCGCCAAGCGCAGACTTACCGACAAGCTGCACGACTTGATCCAGTTCCTCTGAGTTGGATAAGAGTTCTCTGATGCGGTCTCGGAGGCGTGGGAACTCGGGATGATCCTTCTCGTAATATTTGTCTAGGATATTGGTGTACTTACTATAAGACATCGACGTATTGATGGACGGGAAATGTTTCCTCTGGGCCAGCTTCTTGTCGAGACCCCAGAAAACTTTGGAGGAGAATTGAGATTAGCCGATTTGAAGATGTATACCGAAAGCTGCGCCCACGCGACTTACCTTGTACGATACCTAGTGTAGCACTAGTCACAGGATCTGAGAAATCACCACCTGGGGGGCTTACGGCCCCAACAATACTGACACTCCCCTCGCGCTCTGGACTGCCAAGAGCAGTTACTTTACCTGCACGCTCGTAGAATGAAGCCAGTTTGGCACCAAGGTAAGCGGGGAATCCCTGGTCAGCCGGCATCTCTCCCAGACGTCCAGAAATCTCTCGGAGCGCCTCTGCCCATCTGGAAGTTGAGTCTGCCATCATTGCCACGTTTTTACCCTGATCGCGGAAGTATTCGGCAACAGTGATACCGGTATAGATAGATGCTTCTCGAGCGGCCACGGGCATATTTGATGTGTTTGCGATGAGTGATGTGCGCTTCATGATTGGTTCCTGTCGACCATCTATATTGATAGAGAGCTCCGGGAAATCCATAAGCACTTCGGCCATCTCATTGCCTCGTTCACCACATCCAACATAAATGATGATATCGCTGTTAGAGAACTTAGAGACCGATTGACTGATGACTGTCTTTCCGCAACCAAAAGCACCGGGAATACAGACAGTACCCCCTTGAACGCTAGGAAATAGGGCGTCCAATACACGTTGACCGACGATGAAAGGTGAATCTGATGGAAGCTTCTCAGTTGTAGGCCTAGGCACACGGACAGGCCATGTGTGCATCATAGAGTAATCGGACTTTTTCCCATCGAACTCGACTTCGAGTACTTTCTCATCGACCGTATAACTTCCTTTCTCTGCGATGTGTGTGATTGTACCTCTTGCCCGGGGAGGCAGCAGGATCTTGTGATCATTCAAGAGACTGTTTTCAAAGACACTTCCGAAAATGTCACCTCCTGTAATATGGTCACCGACCTTCAGCTTCCCAGGTGTAAAATCCCACTTTATTTCTCGGTTAAGTGAAGGTACAGAAATCCCACGGGGAATGTAGATACTGTTCGCGACCTCTGATATGGATTTTAGGGGCCGTTGGATGCCGTCGTAGATGGTCTCCATCAACCCTGGGCCCAGCTCGACCGACAACGGCTTTCCTGTCCGCATAACTGGGTCTCCCACCGTCACACCAGCTGTTTCTTCATAGACTTGCACCGTAGCTTTATCTGCGTCGATTCGGATCACCTCCCCAACCAGATTGTCATGCCCCACTCGGACCAGCTCGTACATGGCACACCCTATCATATGTTCCGCAACAATAACAGGCCTTGTCTTGTCAGAACCATTCATAGATCCGGAGATAGTATGCAACGTACCCAGATATGGAGAAAATCGACCCTAGAGACAAGTGTTAGTAAAGCCCGAGAGGATTTATACGATGGCATTCCATGACCGGAGGCAACGCACCATACTGTTCTTCGCCAGCCTCCATGCGTTTTCTGCCTGCATCCTTCTGTCATCAGGAATGGCCGAGTCAGCATAACAACAGCGCTCGGCCTTTCGTATGATCGAATTCTTACCGGAGCCATTGAGAAAAGCGCAGGAGGTGTTCTGGGTGCTTCGGTAGTATCTATAAAGGACGGCGACGTTGATGATGGCGACGTTGGCAGAGGGGGCAGACGGGCAACTGCGTCGTCGACGAACAGGTCCCGCACAGGCACGGGTGGGGGGAGTTGATCAAGATGAACTTTGGAGACGAGGTCCCAGAGTGAATTGCGAGCTTTGAGTCTAGGTCGAAGACCAAGCATGCACGACTTGGATAGGATAGGCTAAGATCGCTAGCTGTGTAGGTACAGTACGGTAACCTCCCCTACCTTAGCTCAAGGTGGTGGGTGGTGTGGATGGGAATGATTTGTTAGTGGGGCAATCAATCTGTATAGTGATTTAGTGATTTCACCATTTCACTCCGGGACCGTCGACATCTACTTCCAGATGGATTTCCAGGCAACCGTAGCGCCTTAATCGCTGACTGGCGTGCCCTGTAAAAACTCCCCCCCAATTCGATTCAACTCTACAGTATCTGTAATCGCCGAGTTCATCGTCTATGTACTTTATATATCTACCACAAGACCACAAGACCTGCGGTCGTCTTGGGATTGGACCTGATAATGCTTCCAATTGTGCGTGTGGTTTCCATATTGATAACTTCGAACCAGACCATCTCCCTCCTCCAGCGACAAACCGCTCCGCCTAAATGATATGAAGCTACCTTATGTGGATATATATCTGGCATCGGAGCTTCTTAGAAATCCCTTCATAACAGTCTATAAACAGATCAGAAGACGCGGTACTTTGTATTTACATGCTATCGTCTTTGCTTTGTTTTATATTGAAGCCACCAAGCCGATTGGTTCTCTCCAGCACTACTATAGGGGCTAGAGTAGGCTGACGAAGTCGGTCATGCTGCCCCTCATGCCCTCATGCCCTCCTGCCACTCAGCCTTTGGGCTGAGAACTGAAATGAACTGTCAATTCCCAGGCTTCGAGATGGAAGGAAGGAGAACGCCCATGGTGGGTGTTTCAACAGGTCCCTGTAGCAATTAGATCAGAGGTGTAAACGAATAAACGATTGCACGTTGATCACCGGGTTCTGCCCGCCGTCCATACTCGAAACATACGCCATGCCGGTTTAGTGATGCTGGGAACTAAGCGGATCGGATGACACTACAACTCGATCAAGGCAAAGTACCTCAGGTACCTCTACCACCTTGCAAGACTCTGATACTCTCGCCACACCACCGCCCAGTACCCTATTGCTGCTCTACATAAACTCCATCAGCATCGGCCTACTTACCCTTATCCAACAATTCTCGGAGGCTGTCCGTAGAACGCGTCTAATTCCCAGCCTCGGACCTAGACTGCTACCTATCCCCCAGGTCCAGAATCGTCTCGGTTATTCTCTGAAGCTCGATTGCAATAACAGTTGCCGCCGGATCTGAATTCTGGAATCTTCTCAGATCTAAATCAAAGCTTCAATAGAAACTTTGAAGCTGTCAAACTGCGGGGCAGTGGCATCTTCCGGATATATACTACAAAACGTCTACTACCACAGAGGCTCTTCGAATAAGCTTTGATTCGCGACAGTTGAGAGCTCTGCTATCAGAGGCTCAGCCAGCATAAGCGGTAGCCCCGCTATCTTCGTCCTGGCAGACGAAGCCCCCCTCCACCAACTATCCCCAACCACTTCCGACCATCCAGCCAATCCCAGTCCCCCAGAACCTTCCTCCATCACAGATAACTCAGCCCCATATATAAACTCTATTCAAGAAACGCAACGAAGTTCTGCTACAAGAGAAGCCAGTACAACAACCTCCTCTTCTCACACATTACATACCTCTGCGGGTTTCGATCCTTCTCCCGCCCGAGTCAATCCGCGGCGTCGTCGTCGAAGTTCTTCATCAGAGGTGGTGGTTCTAGAAAATCCGGCTGCCCGGCCAGGGTTGGACAATACAGAGCACAGGGAGCTTCCAAGGACCGAAGCAGGGGGCATCGATCCGGGGCCTCAAGGGGTGAAACCACCATCGCCGAAGCGTAGGCGCCTCATGAGTAGAACCATGCGTCTCGACCAAGATTCTTCAAACTCAAATGGCTCACGGCCATACTCAAATGGTTCACCCCATTCGAACCACAAAGCCGGGTTGTCAACTTCGACAAACGGCCATTCCTCTGCGACCAACGGCACATCATCTCCGCATAGAAATGGGAATGGGTTTTCGCCACCAATAATAAGAGCAAAGAATACGGACTTTTTTGGGCACGACAGGGAAGAGGTTACTCGGCTTCTCATACAAGGACTAGGAGACCTAGGGTATCACGGAGCTGCCGATAGACTGAGTCACGAAAGTGGCTACGAGGTGGAAACGCCAATAGTTGCGGCATTTCGGCATGCCGTATTACAGGGAGAGTGGTCAGAAGCAGAATCGTTACTGTTTGGTTCGAACAGCATAGATGATGGTGGAGGCGTGAGTATAAGCAATGGATATTCACATGAGCATGATGGCCTGAGATTGATCGAAGGGGCAAATCGGGATGAGTTGAAGTTTCGTATGCGGGAGCAGAAATATCTGGAGCTCCTTGAGAAAAAAGATCTCTCAACTGCACTTGTGGTTCTTCGTCAAGAGCTCACCCCCTTGAATCAAGATACCGGGAAGCTGCATAATTTATCGAGGTAACGAGACTTTTCTTATACGCTAGTTACTATCTCCATAATCCTAGACTGACATTCCCTAGTTTAATTGTATGCCAATCACCGGATGACCTAAAAGCACAGGCTCATTGGGATGGTGCTTATGGGCAGTCGCGACGGATTTTGCTGCAAGAACTATCCAGTATGTATTCTTTTTTCGCTTCTATATATTAGCTAAGCCAAGGCTTTAGAATCAATATCGCCCTCCGTTATGATTCCGGAGCACAGATTAGCAGTCTTATTGGATCAGATAAAGCAAAACCAAATATCAAAGTGTCTCTACCACAATCCTTCAGCAAGGCCCTCATTGTTCTCGGACCATATGTGTGACCGAAGTCAGTTTCCATTGCGGACTGTTCTGGAATTGAACCACAACGCTGGTGAAGTATGGTATCTTGAATTCTCGCACAACGGTAGAAGGCTAGCTACAAGTGGCCAAGACTGCGCGGTGGTAATTTACGATACGAGCACTTTCCAAGTCAGGCATACCTTGACGGACCATACTGCTCATGTTGCGTACGTGACCTGGAGTCCAGACGACAGGAGACTCATCACTTGTTCCCATGACCGTAAGGCCAAAGTATGGGATGCAGAGGTATGTATGTTCTTGTTTGGTTCCGCAGTCTGCTAATCTTTAATTACAGTCGGGACAGTGTATATTGACAATAGATCATGATACTCAACCGGTAACTACAGCTTCTTGGGCACCCGATGGCCAAAGTTTTGTCACCGGGTCCTTGGATAAGAAGTCCCAGCTTTGCTTATGGGCCTTGAGTGGTCAGGCTTTACACAATTGGGCAACAGATTATCGAATACAGGACTGTGCTATTTCTCCAGACGGGCAGCGACTGGTGGCCATCTCCTCCGAAAAACAAATCTTTGTCTACAACTTTGTGACCCGGGAAGAAGAATACAGCATTCTGCTAAAGACCAAGATGACTTGTGTTAACATTAGCCGAGATTCAAGATATATGCTTATTAATATGGCTGATAACGAAGTTCAATTGATTGATATCGAGACTGCCGAGATAGTCAGGAGGTTCCTTGGACAGAAACAAGAAAGTTTTGTGATACGGAGCTCGTTCGGAGGCGCTGATGAGAATCTCATAATTAGTGGCAGTGAAGGTAGTACACGGTCCAGCATATAGAGGTGGGATATGCTAATTCGCCCCTCAGATTCCAAAGTCTATATATGGCACAAAGAGAATGGAACCCTGATCGAGACTCTCGAAGGCCACTCCACGGGCTGCGTCAACGCTGTTGCTTGGAACCCTGCAGATCCATGTATGTTTGCTTCTGCAGGCGACGACAGAAAGGTTAGAATGTAAGTGCACTGCTAGATACATAATCATCATCATTCTTGACTGGCTTGTTAATTTCAACCGTCACCAGATGGTCCAAAGAAACTGACCCAAGCCCAAGACGGCGGACCAGCCAGAACTCCACTCGTCCTTCAACCTACGAGGTAGCCGTAACAATCCTATAAACCGCTCAATCCCTTTTTCCTATGTCACCCAGCACAGCGCTGCGATTGCATTCCCTCGGCGAACAACGGTCATGGTCATGTGGATAAAGAAACCTATGAGAGACGCCACGTTATCAGTCGGGAATAAGTGTCTCTGGCGTCACGGTTATGGGAAAGGGTTTCTAGAGTGCACTCAGCCACCCCTTTTTGTATGAGCAACATTGCATGGCGGGTGGAGCAGTCGCTGGGCTAGGCTGGGCTGAGCTGGGTAGATAGAGGGGCTTGCTGGTATTGGGGGGTTGAATAAACCATATCTTATCTGGCCCCGCGCTCAGCAAGCTTTGATGTCTGCACAATCGGGTATCACATCGTGTGTGCCTTTCTTTCCCCAAAGGAAACCCAACGCCGCCCGGATACACTTCTTTTTACAAGTGTGCGCGAACCCCCTGCTTTCCACATGGGGGTTATGCCATACAAAGAGCCCCCGCATGAAACCCATCATGAAGCACTGAATAAGTCACAGTATGAAGTCCCTCTTTACCTACCTATGCAGGGCTTTAAAAAAAAACGGGCCATCGACGGGGTTTCCCCGGACGAGAATCTGATTGGAGCCACTTTGCAAAGCCTGCCTTTGGATTCGTCGAATAGGGAAGTTTTATATATATACCATCTCCCTTTAAATCTCCGTACAGTACAGTACATCCGCACTACTACTTCTGCACTACTAAATTGTTTAATGCTCGTAAACTTTTTTTCAGATACGGACTCTTATAAATCCCAATGGCTTATATTTTTCTCACGCCTCTGTGTGATAATTCTTTTGTGGGGGGGTTTGGTTACTGGTGTGTATGTATTGCAACGCTTTTTTTTTTTTGGCTCGCGGGCTTTTGTTGGGCGTTGTTGTTGAATGGTTGTGGTGTTTTTGATGCTTGGTTCTTTCTGTTGTTGGTTGTTGTCTGTCGCTTAGATCGTCTCGTTGGAAATTTTAGCTCATCACTTTTTTTTTTTGGCAATCTTTGGTTTGTTGGGTCTTGAGGGATAACGTATCGAAGCGTTAATGCGTCGGAGCATCGAAGCCGTTAAATCTTGAAACCATCGAATCACCAAATCATCAAATCCACTCAGCCCCCACAAACCCCCTCTCCCTCTTCAGAGCTGCTTCTAAAGTGGGAAGGAAAGCCACTTTGTTTGTAGAGTGTGTGTATGATAAGTTGGGGGGAGAAGGGAGGGGAAGATGGGAAGATGGGAAGGTGATAAGGAGGATGATGGCGAGGATGGTGGAGGAGGAAGATGGACTTGAGGTAAGTAAGGCATACGGTAGATGACGAGAAGAAGGATGGGAGACCTTGTGAAGATGTGACTTGTGTTGACTTGGGTAGTAGGAACGGAATGATAAGGTTTTTGGTTGTTTGACTGGCATGTCTTTGTTGTTTCCCAACTCTCAATAACCCTGAGTGACCCCTCTCGCAAAACTCTTGCGACCTCTTTAGTCTGACAAATCCTAGTTATTTGCATCTTTTCCTATGGAGTTAGCGGGCACCTGAATATTCATTCATTGATGTTTATTCTCGAAACCTCGATTTGTTCGGCGAGTGATATCGTAAATTTAAAGACGATTAAGTGTTTACAGGGAATTGTTGAGAGTCTGGTCGATGACCGGCCTATGTGGCAACTCGGGTCTGCAAAATTAGATTGATCCATGTTTGGTGTTTCGACTTTCGGTGTGTTGAATATCGTGCTAGCTTTGTTGTGGTGTGTGTCAAATTGAGAAAAGAAGGAGGATTTGTTGCTTTGGATGGCTGTATGGAGGCGGGTTGTAGTATGGTGAATTTCTGTATTTTCTGGTGGAGGGCGTAGTCTAGTGGGCAAAGCTTTTCTTTGAACTACATGGAAATCGGTAGCACTAGGTTACCCCGTCAAAAGTCGAAGCAATGACACTGTGGCGATGTTGAAATAGTAAGCACATTCTGTCTCTCATGTATCGTTATTTCGAGTTCGGCTGTTTTATAATCTGGGCTTCTCCAAAGAGCTTCTGCCTCTTCGCCTGCAGTGCGTTCCGTGTCGTATTTTCGTATTTTAAGTCCAAGGCGCTTCTTTCGTTCGACGAATGGATCTCGTATATTAGATGACAAGGCAAACCATGTTCCAAAGCCTTAATCGATAAGAACCATCACTCATTCAGTCTCTCATTCCTTTCGCCATGTTCGTCTACTAGCAATTCACTACGCAGTGCAGTACAGCTGTTATTCGCTCGCCAGCCTCCTATTTGTGAAGAGATCGGCGGAGTTTTATTAGCTACGAGGATGAATAACAGATTGTGATGAGCGTTGAATATGATTTCACCGCGGCTGCGGTTTGCAATCCTTTCTCTCGTGGTGGAGTGTGAACTTTCGTTCTCCGTTTCAATGATAACTCCGCAACAAAATTGCTATATATGCAGTCATGGGGCCTACCGGTTCCTTTTCGATCAGTATACAAGACTTCAAGCTCTCTTCTCCAAGTACAAGCTCTTCATATATATCAATCAGTATCTTCGTCCCGGCGTCCCGGTGTCCCGGCGTAAATACAACAGTTACGATGTCATCAAGCTCATCACAAATTCACGGATCGACCACCTCTTTCACGTATTCGTGCCCCAGTTGCCCTCGCAGCTACCAAGGGTCTACTTTAGCGCATATCCCGAGAGTGTGCCTTTGCAATCGAATTGTAGATAGCCAACGCATTGTCACGAACGGTAACGGTAAGCTTCTAGCCCTCGCCTATAGTGACTCGGCATTAGGATTAATTAGTGTAGGGAACGGAGCTGCCTCTCAACCAACATCCGCGTCACAATTAGATCGCCAGAGTATTCTAGAGCCAGAACCTTCCCAGAATCGTTTCGCAAACCCAAGGCTAGGTCCACCTCAAGCTCCACCTCAAGTTCGCAATCAATTGCAGGTCGCATCCGGGAATTCAACGGAGAATCCACCATCGTATCACAATGACGCTCGTCCCCCATCATATCGTCCCCCATCATATCGTTCGCCGCCACCCTCGTTCCATTCGACAGATCCACTAGACCCGGAGTATAGACAGTCGTCTAACTCACGGGCACCATCGCAGCATTCAGGTCGTTCGGGACGCTCTGGAAACTCTGGCGGTTCAGGGAACCATGCGTATAGGTGATGGGTACCAAAATACCACTTGTTTCTTTTGTTTGCATCTTCTAGAGTTGTATGTACGCACGCGTTCGAATTTCTTACCTTTCTCTAATTTTAGAGTGGATAATGATAGACTGGATGCGGAGATAGGGGAAATGTGTGGTAAATTCTTTTTGTAGTTAGACTGTATCATAGTTTCGGTATATTATTAAAGAATCATCGGCTGAGGGATTTCTGACATTCTACACTTGAAGTCGTCTCGGTGACGATTGCTGAAAACCTGAAGTTCTTGCCGTGAAAGAACCTGCATCGAATGTGTGCTTTGACACTATGCTGATCTGTAAGAGGATATTCGTAGAACGTTGTGTGAACAACGATGCTCTAGATAGCTGTTTTATAGCGCTAAACCACGTGAATACTCTCTGAAGATGAATCGCTTTGAAATCCTCGTTCATTTTTCGGTCAATTCTTATCGACGAGCCCATGGCAGTAAACGATCGCTATCGTTAAAAAGATCAGAGGTAGCTTGCGACAAAGATGTTTCGAGGATCCTTGCAGTGACCGGAGCAGTTCTCATTAAGAGTTTAGGACGCTCAGTCTGTCGAAGAGTCCGTATAATTGAATGAATGATGCCAGTAATGTTGCTTTACGAATCGGCCAAAATGTGAACACACTTTAAAACAATTCTATTCAGGTATGTATAGCATATTTCAACAAGTCAAAGAACGTCGGAAGATATTGGAAAACAGAAAAGGCGAAAAGGCCCAATCGCTAGCCGAAAAGAATCACGTGATCGATCGCCTATCGAGTTAGTGGAGTAGGTACCTTAGCCGCTCCAAAAGCCCTTTCCACTTTTCCACCTGCACTGAACAACTGAATTTTCGAAGAATCCTCATCATGTAATCTGAGATAGGATGCCAGACACCAACAACAGATAGCCAGGTTCGTCAGGCCAACAAATACACTGAATAGCAGCTCGGGTCCGCAATCAAGATGAATCCATTTCACGTTTTCTGGTTGTTCCTATTGCACAAGCTCTGTGTTGGAATTTCAGGTATGATTTGGTTGGTAATCTCCGCATCCATCCGGCGCCGCATTCATCCGGCGCTAGTGAACTCAGGGGATTCAGGGTATTTGACCTTCCTCCCACCTTTTCCTTCCTCCGAAGTTCCTACCTACTAGATAGCTTCAACCCCATATACTATATGCCCCATATGACCTCGTATTCCAACACTCTGCTATTGGACCCAAATCAATGATGTACTAGGTCAAGGAATCATGAAGCCTATTTGGCCGATTGAGTCTCTATATGGACATCGATTTCTATGGATTCGCTTTGGACACCTTCTGATTTAAATGCAACGTCCACGGTCACTAGGCCTAATGGGGCCAATGCTTTCCAAATCGTGATAGTGGCACATCGACATATGTATTATTTCAAAGGACTATCGCATGGTTGCTTAGTGTACAGAAAGGCTTCTAAAATCAATAACCCGCAAACTTCCAGTCACGCTCGGGCAACTGCCTTACTCGAAGGTTCATACAAGCATTTAGAAAGGATCTGTCCAAAATAAGATCTTCTGCAACAAGTCGCCACAACTTCAATTCAATAAGCTAGAAGAGGTGAGTCAAACCTTCCACAGCCCCCAGATGGTGGACTCGGAAATGCAGTGGATAACGCCTCAACCGGTGAATTACTGTAAGCACGCGGAGTGATTCTTATACATGTTTCTTCCTTGCTCGAGATCTTACTCAATGGCACTGCGTCCTTGGATCATGGGGACCGCTTAGGTATTATTGCTTTGCTTGTGCTGCATCTAGAGCTGCAGCTTCTCTTTCAGCCTCTTTACGGCGATGCGCTTCTGCTTCCTCCCGCCGAGCTGTATGGTTGCACATGGCGCACGTGTATCCCTTTTTGACGTACTTTCCTGGATGAACACTGCATTCTATCATATGTCCCTTCTTCACACACGCGGGTGTGAAGTGCCTGAAGCATTCGCCGCTGAAGGATCGTTAGCTGTACAGGTTCTATCTGCTTAAAGTTCAGAAAAACCAGAATACCAATGATGGGTGTTGGTGCGAGCCATTTTAATGGTTCTTTCAACTCTCCAAAGACTCGTTCTTGAAGCGGCCGCCAAAGATTTCGGTGACTTAGATTCTCGCAATACACGAGTCTGCTGTGTCTAAATCTGCAGTAGTAATAGATATGGGCTCAAGAACTTAATGCTATATCTTGAGAGGGCTGAAAAGGACTTGAAGAGCTAGCTGAACAGTTTGGGCGGTGGTTTGATAAAAGCTTTGCGAACGATGATAGTGCGAAGGGAGAGGAAAGTTGTAACGCCATTGTTCTTTTATTCTCCTATCGAGTCACATCCTGATGCTGGAATTGGCGATATGGTCCAGTGATCGTGTCACTTGTGTTCAAGTCTAATGTGATTAATCTCGAGAGGCAGGAAAATGGCTGATGCGTACCTTGTGGTAAGTGAAGACCTGTTTTATTCCATGTATAGCCAAGCACACCACATACTTTTGCAGCCAATAAGCGACACAGGCGAAATCCAAGCTCTTAGATAGCAAATAGACCCCTGGCCAACGGCCAACGTGGCTATTGAGCCGCATGCGGAGGTCAGCAAACAAATTCCTTAGCTACTCGTGTTTGTGGTAACAATAGAATTGGTCTTATTTTACTTCACTCCACTCCACGAACTTCATTTCACAAAACATTTAACGTTGCATTGTCAGTCATACATTAAGCAAAAGGATATACTACATCTCGACACCTATCAAGGCTCGTTGTATTCTTTGTGCGACTCGCAGGGGAATCCTCTCGAATCGCCTCTACTATGTCTATCTCAGGCTCAAGCGCGCTGCACGACGAGGACGAGTGCCAAGACCACATTGCTCTATTTGCACGCGTTCTCACCGGTATCAATGTTGAAGCTTTACCAGCTGTCGCACTAGCCGCTCGGAAGCAAGAATCAGGTCCGATAACTACCACTATTGACTGTAAAGTTCTATCGCCACCATTGTTCGGCGCATATAATATCCTCTTTCCTTTAGAATTTACTGATGGATGCCGATGGATTCTCAAGGTACCTTCTACAGGGTACCTTGAGTGCTATGATGACATCGCTGCTCGAGCTCTTACCGCCGAAGCGTTGACCATGCAGATGCTGAAACGGGAAACGAGTATACCTCTTCCCAAGGTCCATCTATTTGACGCGTCCATGGACAATGAGCTCAACTGTCCCTTTATACTAATGGATTATATTGAAGGCGTCCCTCTGAGCGAGCTCTGGTTCAATCACTCATCCACAATGACAACGAACTTATCAGTCGAGCAATTCCGGGCCGTGATCCTAATAGACCTCGCAGAAGCTATGGTTCAGCTGAGTAAATATAAGTTTGACAAAGGTGGCTCTCCTCTTTTTGATGAAGAGGGGATTCTTACAGGCGTTGGACCTGCAAAGCTTGCGGACCTGCCGGCGATGCTTGGTCGAATACCGAAGGGTGACCCGGATCAGTCCGCGATATTCTATGAAGCAGGGCCCTGGACTGATCCTCAACACTTCTTTTCCGAAATGTTAAGTCGACACCAGCCATCACGTTACAAGTTCGACAAGGGGATACGCAAACTCTTGCGTCTCTTCATTGATTGGATCCCATACAAGGATCACCGTATAGAAGATTCAAAGTTCGTCTTAGCACATCCTGACTATAGTTTCCAAAATATCATGGTATCTAAGGAAGGCCGCTTATGCGGACTAGTTGATTGGGATGGGGTTGCGGCTGTACCGTGTTGCGTTGGATGTGAGCAATATCCCAACTGGCTAACTACGGACTGGGACCCAGCTAGATACAATTATGATACTACCGGGCCAAATTGTATGGACGACTCTCCAGAAGAACTTGATAATTGCAGAAAGATGTACAGAAGATCGATGGAAGCAGCTTTCCAGATTAAGGGCATTGGCTTTGGCAAGCTAAGAGAAGATGGTGACCGACGATATGATCCAAACTCTTCTAGCGGCCTCGGAACGACTCGAATTTCCCTCCTAGCTGCGAGCTTGAGTATGGCTGCGAAGGATTCGATGAGTATCGACGAGATCACGAGCTCTTTGTTCGACAGAACAACCCAGATTACAGTTATGGACTGGAATGAGGTAGCGCCCAATACAGAGCAGCAAGGGTCTTCCACTGCTAGAGTAGAAGATGGCCACAGCCGTAACACTGAAGCTACGGAAAAAAATGGGGAAAGCTGTGTAGATGTTACCGAAACAAATTCTCTGGACCTACGCAGTGGTCAATCCCAAGAGACCAGTGACTGTCTCAGCGCTTTCAGCAGTCATATCGATCATTCTCTAACATCCATTTGCACTGCTGAAAATACGGAGGGTACACCTCGCTTCGGCTCAATTCAAAAAGCTCTTCATTACGCTATTGAATTGTTCCACAAGAAGGATGCTGGTCAGGAACAAATCAGCAGCAACTCTGGAATAAATCTCAGCTACAGGCAAGGCTCCTCGACAACAGAGAACTCGCAAACCCTCACAGACTTAGATCCCGGCGCCGTGCTGCGTGAAGTCTGCCGTAAATTCGAAGAAATGGCTGGTCATGCTAGCTGGCCCGCGGAGCACCGCGATGTGATCAACGTACAGACTAGCCAATCATTTCCGGAATCGGACCAAGCGCAGGAGTCCGAGACCGCAGAAGCCACCATTCAACCGCTTCCCATAGCATGGCCCCCTCAAGAACCTGCGACATTCTCAACCGACCCCATCGATACACCTATTGACGAAATCGCTGTGGACGAGAGTTACGGCCAAGATTTCATACTCTGGGACATCGTTCACGCCCTTGCAGATGACGTTCTTGACGATGTGCGAATGCGGCGGCTGAGACAGGGGTTCGATGCTATTGTGGCGTCACTGCAAAAGCGTGAGGATTTTGAGGGGTATCAGGACTTAGTTAACCAGACTCCTGGGGGAATATTATGAGCTACCTCGGGAGGAGTTCGTTTGGCATAGGACGGATTTAGAGGTACTGTATGTACGGCGCACGGTTCTCGCAGTATCCAACGCCAAGGTCCACGGCTAAAAGGAGCGTAACGAAGATAGTATATACCCCGGAATTTCCTTGCGTTCTCGCGTGAGGGACTCGGTCGTGTCCTAAAGAAAACTTTGGTAGACTTTGTATGCCTGTTTGTCTATTGTTGGCTGAAACTCGGTCAGACCGGAGATCTGTTGCGGAAAAACTGATTGTAGAGGTTTTCCACTTGTCTTCCTTCGCTACGGTGCTTAGACACAACAATCTCCTCGGAAAGTCTCAAGGGGCATCATTCTCTCATGCGAGCACTCTTTCCCGTAGAACACCAACTCTCCTTTAATTTCTCTGTGACATATAGGGCCAGTTCTTTCCTCTCGTACGCGCCGCAGCCCTCCCCGCCGCCCTCAATCATACCCTTCTTTACCCCACTCCTGCACAACAGAGAACTCAAACATCCCAAACCCCAATTCCACACGAACTCTAAGCATCCAAAGCATTCCTGAAGATTCCGACTTTCCTCACGACCGAATGAGCGATCATTAAACCTTAAACGACCCATCCCTATCTAGTTAACATTACCTACTAGTGACACCCACCAGCATCGATTGACGGAGCTCTTTGAGAGTGTGAACCGGGTATATTTTTCCTAATAACGTGGGCATATTCCAAAACTTGAAATCCATTCGTGGTAAATGCCCTCAAATAAGTTGGCGTAGCCAACTTCGCAGGACAAGATGCTGACACCGTTGATAGTAATGGATTAATGCATTTATGAATAATACATAAAGGTTATGAACCAGTACTGGCGGGTTTGCGAACAGGAGTGGAAGAGGCTTGGTGTAGTGAGATGGGGGTATGGGATGCATGAGAGGTCAACGTAACATAAATCGAAGTGCGTAGAGTACAACAAGGATGGAGTGGAAGAGCGAGGATTGGTCGTGCGTAGACGAAGGCTTTCGATTGCAGAGAAGAAGAAGATGGGCGGAAAGGGGTATAGTATTGGGCCAAGTAAAAGCAATGAGTCAACCTGAGAGAGAGAGAGAGAGGTACACACCGCACTCTCTCCATCTCCAGCATCCCGCTCCACGGCCGAACAATCACCTTCATGCCCCCTCTATTCTTAGAAATCCAGTATAACAAATATCATTACTATACCATTTCCCTCGAATTCGCCATCCTAAACGCAAGTCCCGTAAAAGACACCAGCAGGGGCACGCAGTGCTGATGACACGATCTCTCAGGCATCTTTCCGAATATTGCCTTTCTCACAACAAACCCCTCAAACTTCTCCCACACCTCAAAATCCAAACCCTTTCGCACAAGCCCGTTGTCTCAGTAACAAAGCAATTATTTCCCCTTTGTCCCGTTTCTTTGTCCCGTTCCCTTGTTATACTTTCTTTGTCGTACCAGCTTTGTTTCTTTGAGTGTGGTAAGACGGAGATTGGGTTGGGGATGGTGTGATGGGAGTCGGGCTAAAAAGGGTGGTGATAAAGGGAATTGTGTGTTAGTGTATGCGGTGTGGATTGGGGGGGGTGGAGTTGCGGGGAGAGGGTTGAAAAGCAGGATTGGGAGATTGTGAAGGGAGGGAGGGGGTGATAGTAGGGGGTTATGAAGGATAGGGAGGGGGATTTTTATAGATGTTGGCGAGTAGGGGAAAAGGGAAATGGTTCGGGTTCAGTGGTTGGCTTGGAATGTGATGGCATGGTCGAACAAGAAAAAGAACTGTAGATAAGTTCGAGCTGTTAATTTCGTTTACTAGATATGTATTGCATATACGATCGGGAAGGAGAAGAAAGGTGTCTAAAAAGCTATATGACTTCCGCATCTTAGTGGTCTGTTGCAGTCCCAGACAACGAATTGTGGTGTCAGTGGTTAGTACCATCAAGCAAGATAAAGTAGCAAGGACGGAAAGACCATGGTAGTGGGTTAAGAGGCATACTACGAGGTTTACAAATGAGCGAAGCCTAGGTAGAGACACTTAGACGAGTAATGTAACAATCACTCACACACATCCTACTCAACCAGTCAGTACATGGAACAAATCAAGTATCACTATCAAAACTCTATATCACAAACTCCATCACTCCATCAACTTCCAAACGCCACCATCAATGCACACAAACGCAAGTGAAAAAACAAATCCGGGCACAATCCATCCAAGCCCTACAAATGCTCACATGGGAAAATCAAGTGCACTTACGCACTCAGGGAACGTTGACAAACTCTTGTGGAGAGGGTATGGTATTGTTCTGCTGTAGCCACAGCGCGGCGAGATGTCCTAGACTCGCAAGTCTGGCTGCTCGGCGGTGCCGAAGGCGAGCGGAGGCTTGGTGTGGGATGACAAGAGAGCGCTGTCGTGGAGTTTGAGGGGTGGAGAAGCTTTGGTTGGGGACGGGGGAGGAGGTTGTGCTGCCACTGGTTTGGGTCTGGAGTGGGACAATTGTAGCTGTGTCAGGTATTGTCGAAAGGGTGTTGTTGCCAACGCTGATGGCCTCATGGACGATGGTGGGGGATGTGGAGGACGAGATTGTGTCGCCACTGGTAGCATTCTGTCGTGCGACAATCGCAACTGTCTC
>JAABUL010000208.1_pt1 | contig 123810 bp, 227 predicted proteins | sample 5559151 | NCBI WGS metagenome assembly JAABUL01 (sample SAMN10711876, study PRJNA513368) | rock metagenome | isolation source: Antarctica rocks | place: Antarctica: Victoria Land, Pudding Butte sud | reverse complement strand
GCTCCTGCGGTGGGTAGCAAGCGTAAAGCGTTGCACGCCACCCCGTCTGGTCCGCGCAGTAACCCCGGTGACGCTAAGCGTTCTGGTGGCAAGCAGGCGCTGACGCCTGAGACGGCACCCATCCTGCCGCCTGACGGCATTTCCGAGGCCGACAAGTCGCGCCTGTACGCCCCTTTGGACATCGTCTGGCGCGAGCACGCCCGCCGGAGGCTGAAAGCGGACGAGCGGGGCGGCACATGGTGCCAGGCCTGCGATGATGCCGGATTGGCAGGTGGACGTAGTAACGGGAAGGAGTAGCTGTTACAAGGGGAGCGGCCCCTCCGCTCATCATCGCCTGCTTGTGCGGGCACTGGTGAGTGAAGTGGCCCTCGTCGCAGGCCTGGCACCATGTGCCGCCCCGCTCGTCCGCCTCCAGCTTACGGCGGGTGTGCTCGCGCCAGACGCTGCCCAAAGGGGCGTACAGGCGCGCCTTGTCGGCCTCGGAAATGCCGTCAGGCGGCAGGATGGGTGCCGTCTCAGGCATCAGCGCCTGCTTGCCACCAGAACGCTTAGCGTCACCGGGGTTATTGCGCGGAGTAGACGGGGGGCGTGCAACGCTTTACGCTTGCTACCCACCGCAGGAGCTGAGGACGCCGAAATCCGGCCCACGTGCTCGTTCAGCATGCCCGTCATCGCTTCTGCGGCAGAAAGGTCCGTCTCAGCGGCTATGGCATCACGGATGTTTTCCTCCAAAGAGGTCAAGTCCTCAGCCCTGCTCCTACGAAGCATTTTCTGATAGACGCGAGGCTGAAGCCCGGCTTTAAAGCGGTGAACCAGCTCGCCAGCCGAAGGTGGTAGCGTTTTGACGGAGGCCACGAGAGTGTGGAAGCGCGTAGCCAAGTCAGGAACATCCTTTTCCTGTTTATTGCGATCGAGCTCTACGCGGGCCAGACGCTCACGGTCCTTGGAGCCATAAGCCTTCACCATGGATTCTGAAAAGAACTTCCAGGTGAGGGTTGACGCAGGCACGCCTTGCGTCGTCTGGATCCAAAACAGGCTGGCCTGCTGATCGAGAGAACAGCTGGCAGTCTGTGCCCAATCACGCTGAGGAACATTAGCTACCTTGAGCTTATGCGCCGTCACTAGCAGCCAGTCGCTGATATGCGTGTCGCTGTTGGTGACAAATATTTAGATGGCAGCGGGCTTCAGGTGCTGTACCGCATGAGTTGCTGAGGCAACAGGAGCCGCTCAGTCCGCGTCTTGCGCATAGGTAGAGTTTAATCGGCCGTGAGAACCCAGCTCACCTGGAATGGGCGGCGCCGGAAGGGCCAAGGGTTCGTTAGGGAAAGACTCAGGGGTCGGACGTGCAGGCTCACCGCCGAGGACGATAGAGTAACCGAGCTGCGCGTCCAGGCGCGCGCTCAACTGCGCCTTTTTCGCCTGGTCCTCGTCAAAGATCGCCGTCATTTGGCGGATCACGTCCCGCAGATTGCGGCGCGTCCCCTCCAGGTCGTCCACCTCCGTAGTGAGGCGGGCGTTGTCCGCCCGAAGGGCGGCCAGGTCGGCCTTCCAGCTGCTGCATTCTGCTGCTGCGAAGGAACATGGACCGAGGCTGCTGCTACAGAGACGGGAGTGTCGCTGGGAGCTGCGGCGTCATGCTGCTGCGATGTTGCCTGGGCCCGAGCTGCGAACTTTGCGAGGCTATGTCCACCGGGGGGGTCGAGGGCTCCCCGGCCATCGTTCCTCGTAGCACGAAAACCAATGTAAATTGGATGCTTGCTTTCCGTGTTTGTTGGTGGCATCGAAAGATACCGGTGTTATTGCCAGAGGCCCAGAGTATGGCCAAAGCCAGTAGGGTATAGTAGTGCCGGATTGGCAGTACAGGGACGTAGTAACAGGAAGGAGTAGCTGTTGTTACATTCCAAGCTTAGGTTGACATGTATGTGAAGGCGGGCACGGCCTCCATCATGACACACGAATCAGCACACATGATAACATGCGGCATGACATTTCCTATATGTGCCACCCAGCGAAATGCAAAATGGCAGCACGCTAATGCGTACCTCTGTTAGCATGTGGCCGAGCACGCCAGACATCCCGCCACATTTCTGATTCGCCCTTTCGATTGACTGGCCGAAACGCCTGCGCCCACTGTTGAAAGGCATTGACAGGGTGCATTCTTGCCGATTGCACTTATGCCGGGCAGTCTGTCTTGGACGGAATGATGCGGCACAGAGTGCCAAAATCGTTCACAACACATGGCAAAACTGCTATGGAGTGCTCTCAATTGAACGCACCCGTGTGACTTAGGCGCTATCTTCGCGGTGTTCGGCAGATCTGCAGGTCACGAAACAGATCATTCGCGCATAACGTGAGCCTCCTGCAGCCATGGCGCACGGAGGCAGCATAGAGACCGAAACAGACAGCCCTGTAGCTTCGGCGAGCGTAAATGGTGCCAAGCCAGCGGCTGATGTCCGAGATCGAGACCCTCCAGCAGCAGAGACCAGGCATGCCTTCGCTTGCAAGTGTTAGCATGCTCGTGCCGTTGACGCTGCACCTGTGGCCAGCAACGTCCATGCTGACACAACCGAATGCTGTTCTCGCTGCAGCTCGCTGCTGCCACCGACGCAGCCGCGCAGCACCAGGGGCTCCTTCTCCAGGCAGGGCTCCCGGCAAGGCGTCGGCAGCCTTGCGGGGCTTGACACCGACAGCGATGAGGTGCAGCGGCTATTTGGACTCACCATCAGCTACCTGCAATGCACGTGTGCAGCCATGCAGGGTGTCAACATACACTCGAGTACTGCAAGTCTGTCACTGGCGTGGCTGGGACGACATACGCAACGAACAGGATGCAGAGGGAGGCCCAGAGGTCGGCAGCGGCCACAGCGCCCACACACGTGGCGCAGGAAGGCAGCGCAGAGAAGTTGTTTCATCTTTGTTGCACATTCTGACCTGTTGATTCCTCAGGAGGCGGGCGCAGAGGAGCTGATGATGGCGAGCAAACTGGAGATGGAGGCGTGCAACCCCAGCGGCGCGGCATGTCATACTATGTTTCTTGTTTCTCTCAGAAATTGGCACTTGCATTTCCCAAACAGGAAGCTGGGGCGGAGGCGATGAAGCTGGACATGAAGGCACAAAAATCGATTGGAGCAGCGTTGCGCACGGAATCTTGCTCTCAACGAATCTTCAACTAAATGTCAACGACAGGAAGCTGGTGCGGAGGAGCTAATGATGGCCATGGAACTGGAGATGGAGGCGCGCAACCCCAGCGGCACGGCATTCCGGGAGGCGCCGCGTTCGCGCTGTGGCCGCGGCCTGGCCTGGGTGCTATCCTTCGCGGTGCCCGGCCTCGGCATGTTCACCGAGGTGTGCATTAATCGAACTATCATCCAATCACAGCTTTCCAGCATCAAGGTTGTGCAGCTTCAGCATCTGCGGGCCTCGGCATGTTCACACAGGTGCGTGACACCGCCGCACTGAGGGTCGATATCTACTTAAGATACAGCCACCACCGGAATACAGCCACTCTGCACGCATCCCCCTGTTGGACCGTCAAGCTTTGGCGTCTGCAGGCGCCCAGCGGCAGCCACTGCACCAGCGCCGCATGATGTCTTTGCACCCTGCAGCTGCAAGGAGAATGCTGCAGTCCCGCACTGACATGCTGCTGTTCGCTGGTGCAGGCGTACTTTGTGTTCTCGGTGGGCAACCTGACGCCGATCTTCGAGCAGGAATACCCGCGGTGCTGGAAGACGCACGAAAACTGCTCCCGCGCGCTGCTGTCCTCCATACATTACACGCAGGCGAGTTTTTGGCATGAGTCCTTGTTTTTGGCATGAGTCCTTGACATGGCTTAGTGGACAGGTCTTCGTACATGTTTGTGGCAGACCACATCGTGCAGCACATCAGCAGTGAAACAGCTTAGGTTTTACGCATCTCCTGGTTCAGCCGTCCCCCGTCATCATTGTTCATGTCATCAAGACGCACCCTGTGGTATCACATGCAGGTGGGCGGCATCATCGCGGGGCAGCTGGCGCTGGGGTACCTGGCGGACCGGGTGGGGCGCAAGTGGGGATCCGTGGTGACGGCCGCCACCATGCTCCTCGGCGGCGTGCTGCTGGCCTGCGCCAACGGCCCCACCGTGCATGCCATGTTCGTGGTGAGTTTCCAAGAGGACTGAACTTAGAGAGGAGTACACAGACAGACAGCGCTGTTGCCATTCATCGACTGGCGGCATGCTCCTCGCCTGCGTCAATGGCCCCACCCTGCATGCCATGCTCGTGGTGAGTGCACAAGCATGGTACCCGAAAGATTTAGGGCAGCACATGATCATCAGGTCGCTTATATCATGTCGAGTTGCGCTCCCAGCTCCCAAAGCTCGTCATGTCGTGCATGTGAAACCCTCCAACATTTCGCGAGTGCACAGAGGCACGCGCTCAGTCAGATACTGTGCGGCGCGGGCGTCGGCGGCGAGGCACACCGGGACCGAAGCCAGCCTCGGTGCCAAGCAGCAGCTCTGTTTTTGTGCGCAGATGTACACGCTGAGCCAGGCGGTGTTTGGCGTGGGTGTCGGCGGCGAGTACCCCATCGCCTCCACGTCAGCGAGCGAGCGGGCGGAGGCGGACGAGGCGCTGCACGACAAGCGCGGCGAGACCGTCATGCTCACCTTCAGCATGCAGGGTGAGTTTCTTGAGGAAGAGCATTGGTCATCTCATGCTCACCGTCAGCATGTAGGGTGACTTTTCCAGGGCAATCTGTCTCGTATGTGTGAGAACTGCTGCCCTGCAGCATGCGGGGGGAGAAAGGGCAGTCTTCAATGCATTCATATCGATGCAGACAGCTTGCACATGCTGCTGAGAGCATGCAACGAGCTCAATCTCTGTACATCTCTGCGGGTGCCAGCACCCGCCAAGTGAAGGCTTTCTGTGCAGAACGACCGACCACAAAATCGAATCCCTCTATCAACTGCAGGGTGGGGAAATTTCATGAACACCGCCATCCTGGCACTTCTGCTGCTGTGCCTAGGGCAGACAGGGGTCGACTCCTACAGGACAGAACAGCTCGAAACGGTGCGCTTCCGATCCGCTCACCTGTTCGTGATAGTTTTGAGACTCCCCGGGTTACTGCATGCCGTCGTTGCAGTCTCATTGCTCTGTGGTCCGACCCGATGACAACCTGATGAGTTAGATTACACAGCGTCATGCAGAGAAATCCAGCCGAGAGTATCGAAACCCTGGAGGAAGGGACGAGAGACGCCACAAATTTCCGCGTGGCGGCAGGTGTGGCGGCTGTCATTCTTCCTGGGGCTGGTGCCGGTGGCGGGCATGCTGTGCTGGCGGCTGTTCAAGCTGGAGGAGTCGACGGTTTGGCGCGACAAGCAGCGCGCGATGCTGCAGGGGGTGCGCCCTGACCGCCAAACCTTCTGAACCCTCAATCTTAGACCCTTCAAGCAGCACCGGTTGATACTCACATGGTTAGATTCAAGTACTTGTGAGACGAGCTCGGTTTGAACCACGCTTGTCATCAGAGGCGGACCTGACCAATGTGATACGCGTGGCAGTGATGCAGGGGGCCGGGTGATTTGTGAAGGCGGCGTACTGGGTCCTACTGGCACCGGCTGGCGGAGTTTGAAATGCTCATCATATTGTCGAGCTACGTCCGCAGGGCAAGTGCCGGGACTTTGACCTGTGGAAGGCGGCGTGCTGGGCGCGCACCTACTGGCACCGGCTGGCGGAGTTTGAAATACCAGTCATACCGATGAGTGCTGCTTGGGCAGGGCAAGGGCCGGGATTTTGACCTGTGGAAGGCGACGTGCTGGGCGCGCACCTATTGGCACCGGCTGGCGGGCTGCGCCGGCTCCTGGTTCATCTGGGACTTCAGCTTCTACGGCAACAAGCTGTTCCAGGGGCGGCTGATAGAGATCATGTCGCCCGGCGCCACCGTCCTGGAGGTGTGCCATCTGTGCCTCTCATCATTGGTGATGCTTCCTTCTGCGGCACCAAGCTGTTCCAGGGGCGGCTGATCGCAATCGTGTCGCTTGGCGCCACCGTCTTGGAGGTGTGGCGTTCACACTTTTTTCTTTTCGTTATATCTGCTGGTCGTCCTGGCATGGCAACAAGCTCTCTTGAGGGCCCCTCATCGGGATCATGTCGCCCGGCGCCACCGTCCTGCAGGCGTGTGCGTTGTTCAAAGCCTGGTCATCACAGGCCAGGGTGAGATCAGCCCCGCTGTAGTACAACCAAAGTCGTTGTGGGTTCGACGCGGAGTACCTATATGAGTGTGAGGGTAGGCTTGTTGTCTGTGTGCTGCGCGCGCCTGCAGGGGCTGCTCACAGCGCAACACTTTGGTGGCAGAAACTACATCTTTTACGCCAGTTGAAGCTTTTCTCAAGGCACTTTCGTTATCAGCTCGCCTCTGCATGCCTTGCAGGTCCTGGGGTGGACGCTTGTAAACTCGACGGTCGCGCTGGTGGGCTACTACTTTGCTGCCTTCACGGTGGACAAGGCCTGGATGGGGCGGCGGCGCATGCAGGTGGCCACCTCAGCTTTAACTGGGTCAAAGTCTGCGAGAACTTGCCTGAGAATGTCTGCTGGAGGCTTCCGGGTCTTGGAAGTGCTCTGCTGGCTTCTTAACACAAGCCAGTGACCACCTGACATTCAACAAAATCCCACTGTGCATTTTTCTGCCGCGTAGATCATGGGATTCGCCTGGATGGCCCTGCTCTTCTCCCTGTGCGCCTGGCAGTATGGCCCGCTGACGCAGCCGCGCCACCTGTGGATCTTCCGCACCCTGTACTATATGTCCAGGTGACCTCTTCTGTGTGCTCAGTCCCTCCAGTCGACATTCGCCTGCACTTCTGGCGTGCAGCGTGAGCACACCTGACTGGTGGCTGCCTGTATGTGGGAGGATGGCTTTCCCACGCTGGGCAGCAGCGGTGTCTCCTGCAAGGCGGTTTAATGCCGTGACGTAGAGCTATGCTGCTGACGCAGCTTTTGGGGGCAGTGGGGCCCGAATGCCACTACCTGGCTGCTGCCCTCGGTGAGTTTGCTGTGACTTTGACATTCCATTGCTTCCTCCATTGACTATCGTCAGCTCAGAAAAGCCTTGCCTGGGTTGAAAGTCGCATCTTTGCAGTCAGACAAACCAATCGATCAGCTGCGATGACGTCATCATGTTTGCAACATGCAGGAGCTGTTCCCCACAGAAACCAGGGCCATGTCGCACGGACTTGCAGCCGCAACTGGCAAGGTCTGTCCCTCGCAGGTTTTGCCAGCGTTCACCTTTGCGGCAACAGGGAACCCTTTCATCACTTTGTTTTTTAATACAATCTCTCAGCAGCGGTGGTGGGCGGGCAGGCTTGTGTCCAATGTAGGCTGCTAGTGCACCACACCTCCAGATGCTGCCAGTGCATCACGCATTCACACGCGCCGCTTTTGACGCTGCAATAAATGAGACACTCTGGATGACTAGCACACGCGCTGGTAGCGGGCAGGTATCTAGCCTGGTGCTGAACCGTGAGACGCACTTCTTTGAGGCTGAGCCGATAAATTCATTGCTTGGGATATGCAGATTGGCGCGCTGGTGGCAGGCGTGGTATATGTTCTGACGTTGCACAACAGTCCGAGTTCGCTGTGGAGGCAATATGAGAGGCTTTCCACCAACAAAATGAAGTGTGTTGGGTCCGCAGATTGGGGCGATGGTGGCGTGCAACATGTTTGGGCTGGTGCCGGATCGCACTTCAAGCTGCACCATCTTGATAGCATGTCACGTGGTCTGCAGCCGCAGGTTGCAGCATTGATAACGCGCGTGGCGTTCGGCACCATGCTACGCGACATGGACATGCACCCCCAGTTGAGGGCTGTGTCAATGATGTCACTGCATCCATATTGCAGGTCGGGGCACTGGTGGCGGGTGTGGTGTTTGGGCTGGTACCAGACCGCACGGTGTTCTACATCTCCGCCCTCTGCGGCTTGCTGGGCGCTGTGACCACCTTCCTGCTGGTGCCGGACATCTCCGGACTGGACCTGTCGGAAGGTGCGGCCACTGGAGATAAGAACGGAACATCGTCAGCGTTGCAAAACCTACCTGTTCAGCAGCAGCTCCTCGTGGTGCTGGGTGCTGTGCAGTCAGGGTGGCAGCAGGCTTGTGCGTGCACAGACAGAGGCACTCCAGTGCCTAAGCGCTGGTATCCCATGCGCAGGCTGCCGGCTCTGGATGTTGTTACTGGAGGGGCGGGGGTGGGCCTGTCGTGCAGCAGCAGGGCGCACAGAGACCACACACAGCCATCAGACTCCAAGTCCAAGTTTCATATGTTGGTTGCCAGCTCTGTTGATGTTGTACCGCAGGAACCGGACCGGCGGTGGATGCCGGTAATAGGGGGGCAGGAGCAGCACTGCCCACGCAGCAGCAAGCCACAGTTCACGCAGTCGGTCAGACTCTGAAACTCCAACGTTCATGTCTTGGTTGTCAAATACTGCTGCAGGCGACCGGCGGTGGACGCTGGTGCTGGAGTGGCAGGGGCAGCACTGCCATGCAGCAGTCAAGTGCACAGATTCTGCGTACAATGTAAATTCAATACCTTGCGTGCAGGCGACCGGCGGTGGATGCTGGTGCTGGAGGGGCAGGGGCAGGACTACCACGGCGAGGCGGTGAATCCCAAGCACCTGTCCACGCTCGAGCAGCTGCTGGGCTACGGGCGCGCTTACGCGGCAAACGCGCAACAGACAAATGGCCTGCACCACGCTGTTTCCGCCACGCCGGACGACGATGTGTAGAGGCTGCGCCGCCAACGCGCAACAATTGGCAGGCTTGCACCACGCGCTGTCCACCGCGGCGGACGACGCCTGGAGTCGCTCTATGGCTGGCGCCATGTTTGGCGGCCGCCGCCGGCGCGGCGGCATCGCACGCTGTTGGCTGCAGCGGGCGATGCGTGTTGCGGGCGATGCAGGGCGGCCTCCGGCTGCGGCTGCTGAGACGCGTGGCCTGCTCGCCGCGCTGTCCACATCGGCATGTGACGCAGGACTGCCCTCTTCAGGAGGGCCGCACCGATTTCCAAGTGTCAGTTCCATACGTCACCAGCGGGGCCGCAGGCATTGATGGCTGCAGCAGACGCGGGTCTGCCACTTGCCAGAGCCTCATCCTGAGCAGGCCGCGCCGAGGGTGGGTGCCAATCTGGTGGGCCATCAACGCAGCAGTCTGATTGAGTTTTTGATTCGGAGAGGAAGTTCGAATGTGGATGTATTTTCCGGGCGTGCCTGCCTGGCGCGCCGCACGGCGATTTTAGGTGTATTACCAGGATCCTCTCAGCGAAAGTTCAGGAAAAAAATATTTTAGTTTTTATTGCATCTGCTTCCCCTACCGCAGAGATTCAACAGCCATGAACGAGGGTATTTCGCAATACCAACAAAAGAACAAGGATTTCTTCGAAATGCCAAACAATGATGGTACCTATATACCCACAAGAACATACACAGCAATTGACGTCCTGCACGATGCATCGTCACATATCTCACAATGAAATAGCACGCCGCAGCGCTCGATGCCCTGCACATTGCTAGCAATTGCTGACACCACCCTTCTGATCTTGACGCCTGGCGCTGAGACCGCGCCTGGTGTGGCTTGCAATTGCTGCTGACCCTCCTGTAGTGCTACCATTCGGTGCACCTCCACTCTTGCTTCCTGCTCTGTCGCATTGATCGATCCTCATCCACATCGATGGGCCGAGTCTGCCGCCGCCACCGCGCAGTAGTAACATCAGCTGTCCCGGCATTGCCAGTAGGAGCTGGATAGAGGAACACAAAGTGTCAGGAATTTTGTCAAAGCCGATGTGAAATGCAGCACTCTTCCCGCTGCAGGGGGGTGCGGTGCACCGCCTTGTCAAAGCACAGACATTTGCAGGCCCAGAACCTCAGAGCCAACAGCAACGTTCATGGCAACATGGAGACAACTTTTGCGCACCTGTTGATGCGCTGGCAGGCGGTGCCCGTGGGGCAGGTCACCCACGGCCACGCGGCGTTGGCGCACCGCGGCTTGCCGCTCGGCAGTGCCGCGCAGCGGCTGCCGCCAAATCCGCCGCCGCACTGCCCGAAGCGCATTGTGACCATCGCGTCCGGCGTGGCGGGCGCCGGAGTGGGCCCAGAGGAGATGAGCTGGCGCTGAGCTGTGGGCGTGACCCCGCAGCCGCCGCAGGTGCGCTTGCAGAAGCCGCCGGCGGCCATCCACGAGGCGCTGCACTTGCCCCACAGCTGCGAAGCATGACAGTCAAGATGTGTCAAGCTGGCATCGAGTCACATCAGCAGCGATGATGGTCGACTGGCACAGCAGGAGGCAAACAAGAGCAGCTGCTGCGGCTGCAGGGCTGAAAGTGTCGTGCCAGGCTGTGGCAAGCCACACCGTTGAGGCGCACCTTCTGCACAGAGCAGCTGAAGCCCTGCGGCGGCGTGATGTCGTTGCAGTCGGAGCCGGTGCCGGACGCTGCGGCCAGTTTGGCCGTGACGGAGTCGGGCAGGGCTTTGCGCGGCACCTTGATGGCGGCGCCGACAGTGGGCGTGATCGTCACATCGGCGCAGTTCCTGCAACGCCGTGAGTGTTTCGACCTCACCTTCAACAAGTGCACTATTGGTGTGAGGCCACAGGAGGATGTTTGCCTAGGCGTATACGTTTTGAGCAGCTCATTGCGTCAGGCAGAACGCACTGACAAGCCGTCTAGCATCTTGGCCCGCGCCGAAAATCATCGATCGTCAAATGATCAGGCAATCTGGCGTGTGCGCTGCAGTAGCCTTTCCATGGGAGACGCGCCGCACCAGAACTTTTCGGGGTTGGTATACACATCGTAGGACAGGTAATCGGGGCCGCAGTAGGTGGGCCACGACATGTAGTTCTGCTTGACGTAGTCGACGTCCACACCCGGCGGCAGGCACTGGTGCCCCGTCACGTACCGCCACTGCGGCCGCACACGACATGGCTGGGGGCTTTGGCAGCATGGCGCAGCTGGTGCACAAGGCTGTGGACACAAACACAAGAATAAACACAAGCAGGCAGCAGCAGCACTCCAGAGTCTGGATCCGCAGGCAGTGCACTACTTGATAACGTATAAAACTGAACAGTGAAATGGGCACACCTGGAGGACGCATCGCTCGCAGGAGACGCCAGCCGGCAGCTTCCACTTCTGGTCCACCAGGAACTCCGCGTCGTTGCCGCCCTGCATCGGATGAGCCATTCAGAGAACTTGTTGCCTCTGCGCTGTGCCTGCCGTGAGAGGCTGCGCGGTGGGCAGGGGACAATAGTGATTTGACCACCAGCGTGCGCACTTGGGCACCAACAAAAACGCAGGGTCCGATGCCGTCATCGGCGGTTTAAAGCCACACCACAGTGGCGACCTGGCTGATAGTTACAGGGCAGCACATCGCTTCACGGACGGCACCTTCACGAAGTGGTAGGGACCGCTGCCGTCGGCGAGCGTCAGGACGTGCTGCGAGAGGCACTCCTCCGACAGCTCGGCCGCCTCTGCAGCGTCGCCGGCGTGCGACAGTGGGCACAGCCGCATCTCGAACCGTCCCCACTGCCGGAGAGTGCAGAAGGTTGTCACAGCGAGGACAGAACCATGCGAACTCCAGATGTTCACGTGGAATATCACCGAAACGCTGCCGTTCGGACGGAGCTCGAAGGGCAAGTGATGTCCTCATGGCTCACACCGCTGCAGCCCGCGCCGCGAGGGGCGACAGGAAGGCAAGGTGCCCTTGGACACTCACGTGGTTGGTATAGATTTGAATGACGATCTCCACGACGGAGCCCTCTGTCCAGTTGGCGGCGATGGTGCGCCCGGCAAATTGGCCGCCGACGGAAAAGCGGGCGTCACCAGGGAACACGCCGCCGCACACGCCGCCTGTGACTGCGGCGCCAGGCCTGTACACAGAAGCTTGACCATGAAGACGGTTTTGGCTTTTGAGCGAGCTGCAGTGCAAGCTACACATCAGGAGGGCATAATCTGGCTGTGTGCTGCGCCGGCGCCTGCCCAGCGGTGCCCACAGTATCAAGTGTGCAGCCGCCTCGACACCGCAGTGTCACACATATTCGTTGAGATCAGATGGTCTTTGAGTGCAAGAGCGAGACGTCAACTCGCCCAACTTGACTGCAATAGTCTCACCGATTGAGAGCCATCTGCTGGTAGAACCCCTGCTCCCCCTCGGCAATTAGGTTTCGCGACGGCGGCTCCGCGATCCAGCCGTGTGCTGCGACACATTTGATGGCGATCGACAGGCACGAAAGGGCCAGGAGCGCCACGGGCGCCCTGCTGTGACCCGTCGTGACCGCGAAAACGCCGACCATGGTGTCGAGCGCGAACTGTTGATCCGACTTGCAAGGTGCACTGACTCTGCGCTGCTGCGGAGGTAGGCCTCCACAGAGGATCGATCAGATCAAGGCTGAGAACGCGCGTTCCGATTGAAGCCAAAGCCGTTGCGACCCCCGCGATGCCGCTACCTCCTAGGAGTTGCTGCTGCTGAATAATCAATGGAATGTTCAGCGCCTTTGACCGGGCCGAGCCAGACGGAGACGGGTACGCTGCAGGCTCCCTTGCAAAAGCGAAATGATCATGCATCAGCGTTTGCGATCAAGCAGCAGAGAGTTTCCGGCAGTCTCGGGGCGGTCAAACGTCTGCGAGCTTTTCACGTCACGCACGTGGCGAGATTCCCCTGTGACTTCTGGAGCTGTCAATAGCGTTGTTCAGAGCAGAACAGTCCCCTTCGACTGCGCAGATGCGCAATTAGCGAGCAAGATGTGCGAGACATGACATGATCATGGCACCGAAGCTTCCTCAACCCTGCTGTGCAACAGACACTCATTGACGAGGGGCTGCTGCGACCGGGGGAGGGCGTGCTGTCACTGCAGTGCAAGCAGCTGCTGGTGGCCAACCTCACGGCGGATGGCGAGATCATCTGCCACAGTGCGCCCTTCTGCCTCAATCTCTCCTCTGGACTTCAAGGCCAGAACAATAAATTGTTTGTGGTCGCATATAAGATCCCCTGACGGACGTTCCATCCTTGCTATTCGAGCGCCGTAGATCCTGCAGAGACCTGCCCAGGCTGAGACCGCTGTATATATGCCGATGATCATACCACTGAACAGAGCATTGAGGTGAAGCAGATGATATTTATCTGCTCAATGAAAATTACATACTCAAGTAGATAATTCCCCTGCAGCCTAGATGCGCATGACCTGTTAGTCCTCCAGCTCCTTCTCCGGCTTCGTCAAGCGCCTGCTCAACCCGGACTGCCTCACAGACGACGGCCGGAAGAGCATCAAGTACGGCGGCAGGTGCGATGAAGCTCTAATGTTCTTCACGCTGGTCTGCGCAAACGGCCAGGCCATACTCGAACCGTCGTGCTGCAGTGTGCAGTGGTCCACTTGATCGGAACATCATCAGTTGAGCGGAAGATCATTCCAAATGAAGTTGATGATGGGCGGATTTGATGGTGGGTTCGTCCGGGCAGTTCATGACATTGATTTCGGAACAGCTTGTTTCTTTGCCAGCCCTTTTGCTCCGCCCACAGGAATCTGGAGCATTACAAGCTGCAGCTGGCGGCCCGGCGCCACCCGAACGCCTTTGTGCAGGGCATCGGCGCCGGCGCGGCGGGAATCGCCTGTGCTCGGCCACCAGCGGTGAGCACTCCTTCGGCAAGCTGCTGCAGCCGCAGACTCCCGACTGCACTGAACGACAGGCCTTTTTGATAGCTCTATGGCCCCTGAAGCTCGTTTTCGGTTGACACAGGGTTATCGTATCTGGGCAAGGCTTGTGCATTCTGTGTAGGGATTAGACGGACAGCCATCCAGAGCTGCAGTCAGCGATCGAGGCACGATCGATGCTGGGACTCCGTATTGGACACGCCGTGCGCTGGCTCAGCTCCGCTGAGGTTGCAGCCAATGATGTCGTGCAGGCTGCCGGGCAACAAGCGACAACGAGGACATGCTGGATGTGGAGGGACTTGACGATTCCGAGGACGAGGGCACCTACAGGACGCGACCCCGCTGCTACAGGCACGGCCGCCAGGCGGTCTTTGAGACGGTCCTGCCGCAGCTGCCCGACGACAGCGGCGCCGGCGGCATGCCCGGCGGCAGCGAGGCTCGCGCCGCTCGTGGCGGCAACACCTTTTCGGCGCCGCGGCAGCCTCCTGCACCGGCTGCGTACCGGCCACAGGTCCCTGGCACTGCGGCGAACGGCTGTCCCCGCCGGCGGGCACAGCCACAGCAGCGGCGGCTACCGCGGAAGGCAGCGCGGCGGAGCCAGGCAGCGTCCTGGGCGGCCCCTATCCGGTGTGGAACCGCGAGACGTCAGTGCTGCTGCCAGGCATCGAGGTTCTGGGCAGGCAGCCTGGCGAGAAGGCAGCAGGTGTTCCCCAATAGCCTCGCATCGACCGACACTGCAAGCATGTTTACATGTTAAAGTGAACTGGCGAAGAGGCGAAGGTTGCGTCGTGGAATTCTGAATTTGGCTCGTTGCCTTGTCGTTTCTGCTGACCTCAGGAGGCCGCTTTCGAGGCCGGAAGCAGAGCTGGATGTGTTGAGGTGAAGGGCAGGAAACGCAGATTAAGGCACAGGAAATAAGCTGGCTTGACCGTTGGATGCATTAGGAGGGATTCTGACCAGCAGCGGAAACTCTGGTGGACAATGCACTAGGCATAGAGCAGCCTGGCTAAGTTCAATTACTGTCCTTACACACGCGAAAACGTGAATCACTGTGCAAGCCGGGCATTCCGCACTCAAGCAGGCTTGATCAGGGTATTGTAGGGCCGGCTTGGTTCAATGAACACGCACCTTCCCTGGCAGCCAGCGCACAGTATTGCACGTATTGACGTGTGAATATCCCTCCATCATGAAGAGGGGAAGTATCAACAACGCAGTTTCAACGGTACTTCAACAGCGCCCACGCGCCGCTCCAAGAATGCTGACTTCTGTACTCTATCTAGCATTGTCAACGGAGAACGATCAAGCGCCACATCGATCAAGTGCAACCCTTTTCGCACCGAAATTTGCACTGCAACTGCTGCGAAATATCTGAGACCCATCCGAAATCAGCGTTCAAAATTGTCGTCCGACAGGGCGGTGCCAGGTGCCAGATCTACACAATCTCTCGGTCCTCAGCGAGCGGCCCGTCCGAAAGGAGCGCCCCTGGCCGCAGGAGCCCCGCCCGCGACCATTCGTCGACGTTGGACCCGGACAGATCATACGCCGCCGGCAGCTTGCCGCCCTCCTCGTCCATGCCATCGTCACTTGCGGAGCCCAGGCTGAAGGCTGAGCCATCGGTGTCGGAGTGCGGGCTGACAACCATGCCTTGCGGGTAGGGGTTGCCAGGGTCCAGGTCGGCCGCGCTGAAGTGGTGCGACTGGTAGGCGGTGCTGTGTTGCGGGCTCTCGCGCTGCAGCTGCGGCACCATAGCGATTGCACGTGCCTCCTCCGGCTCGGGCGCCGCCTGTGCCAGGGGGTCGAGATAATTATGGCATGCAATCCATGTAGCGTCTTTGGTTGGGCATCGCTGTGACCTACTGTCATCAGATGGCCGCCCATGAAGAATGGCATCGTGTGGACTCGTAAGTTTCTTGCCGGCAGTATCAGTGCGCTCATTGCAGCTGCCAGCATCTGAAGATGGCTGCAAGTCCTGGATTCACGTGGCAACTCCAAAGGGGAAGTCAGGAGACCACCTGCAGGGCGCGGCCCTTGGTTTCGATGGGTAGCGCCAGCGTCGCGACCGTGGCGCCAAGACAAAACATCGCAAACAGCGCCTCGGCTGTGTGTGGGTGACCGGCCTGCAGAGCCATAAGGACTTGAGACTGTGCATCTTTCCGGACTGGCAGTGTGCATGCCCGACCGCACTGAAGGACTCGGTGCTTGCCGGGCTGATCCATTGGCATGGTGGCATTTGGTCTCACTGGAATTGTGCAGCATGTCTTTGGCGCAGCAGGGCCTGCTCTGGCACAACAGGGGCCTGCAACCTCGCAAGCAGCTTTGAGGGTATTGAGGCAAGGCACAAACCTGGACCAGGGCGACGGCCACGAAGGGCGACAGCAGGCCGCCGATGCGGCTGAAGCTGTTGACGACGCCCATGCCCAGCGACCGCACCGTCGTAGGGTATACCTGCAGGGATGGGTTTAGAATCAATTTCTCTAAAGACAACACCACACATGTAGGAATTCTCGGCTCTTCAGCAGCCTGTGGCGAGCGCCTTCGTGACGCAAGCTTTATTTGGACAAAACGGGGAACGATAACAGGGTCTTGAGCATGCATCAAGCAAGTGACAGAGAGTACAAAATGAGGGAAAGGAAAGTCTGAGAGGAAGGAGGAATGGCAGACGCACCTCTGGCGTGTAGATGAAAAGCACAGAGAACGCGCCCATGGCGCCAGCCCTGCTGCCCCACAGGAACACCTGCGATGCACCAGCAGCCTCAACTCCTGGCATTTCTACCCACATGACAGCATCATAAGGAGTGGCTCATCTCTAGCTTGGCCCCGTCTGTGGCAGAGCAGTGTGGTGTACAACACCATCTTACCTGTGCTGGAGACGCAATGAGCAGCGCCGAGCAAATCGAGGTGATCAGCAGGCCGGCGGCCAGGGTGCGCTTGCGGCTAAACAGTTCGACGACGACGGCTGCCAAGAGCATGCCAGGAAGCTCTGCATGCGCGAGGCAGTCACGAAAACCCTGGTCAGCGTCCTTTTCGTGTCATCTGCGCACAGCCGTCCTGGACACACCACAGAGCATAATTCTCGCAACCATGATCAAACAGAACAGCTTGCATGCTGCAGCACCAGTTGAACCTTGCCTGCTGTTGAGGTGATGAAGATTGCTGAGAAGGCGTCTGACGACAGATTGGGCTTCCCATCTGCCGTGCACGCTGTCCTCGAATCGCTGACATGAAGCTGCAGCAGGATCACGAAACACATCAGCGCTTTGCAGGACTGAGCGGCTCCACGAGTGAATCAATCAGCCACTGTTGGGTTTTCATGCAGCACCGCAGAACCTTGAAAGAAGGAAATGTCCTAGTTGTCTGTGCCATAGCAAGTTTTATGTGTTGCTTTTGGAGTGAAGGACGCCCACCGTCGTCGCCAGCAGCACGAGCCCGTAGTATGAGATGGCGTTGGCGAACCAGATGAACAGCAGCAGCAGCGTTGTGCGTCGCAGCGACGGCCCCAGCAGCTGCCCGAGCATAGCCGCCAGTTTTGCGGCGCCGCCAACAAACCTGGTTCAAGCATATTTTCAACATTAAATCGCTCGGCTTCGATTTGGTGCTGAGCAACCAGTGCACCATCAACGGGCAAGGAGAAATTTTGGCAAAACATCAAATATCTGGGGATTAAGCAGCAGACAGGCGGGCACTGTAAGCCCCAGCAGACGGACCTGTCCCACAGCCGCTGTGGCCGCAGCGCCTCCGCCGCAGCCGCCCTGAGCGCCTGCAGCCGCCTGCCGGCACCAGCGCTGCCGTCGGCGCCGCTAGAGGCGCCGCCATCATCGTGCTCGCCATCTGCCGCTGCCGCTGAGTCTGCTGGCGAAGGTGCAGAGGCGTTGCCGTTGGCAACCGGGAGGTCAGCTGTTTCCGCCAACTTACAGCCCACAGGGCTGCCGCCCTCTTCCTCGTCGCCGTGCTTCGCTCTCCCATCTGCATATGGAAACGGCATATGCTTCGTTCGACAGTCTGCTCGATCAACAGCATGGATTCCAGCAGCATGCATTTGAACAGCGTGTAAGCCGACCCGGTCGGCATGAGCCTGCATCTATCACACTGGCTGCCGAAGCCAGCACCAGCAACCAACGCCGCCGCTGTTCACCGCCGCGAGCTGCAGCATGACCGTCGGCGACCAGGGTGCCGGGCGGCAGCGGGCGCCGGTTCCAGGAGGAGATGCGGTGCAGCACTTTTCTAGGATGTTTCTTCGAGAATGAAACCACCTACCGCCACGAGCTGCATGGCTATCGGCGACCAGGGTGCCGGATGGCAGCGGGCGCCGGTTCCAGGAGGAGATGCGGTGCGAACTTTTTTTACCGAAGCAGTTATTGTTTCTGCGCGTACAGATGCTGCCGTCGCTCACCGCCACGAGCTGCTGCATGGCCGTCGGCGACCAGGGTGCCGGGCGGCAGCGGGCGCCGGTTCCAGGAGGAGATGCGGTGCAGCACGTCTTGAGCCTCCAGCAGGCGACCGTTGACCGCCAGGTAGTGTGGCGACTCCGGCATCAGCGGGTACAGCGCCATGAGCAGCACTGCCGTCAGCAAGATCAGCATCTGTAATGCTTGTAGGCAAGACTCTGGATGCAGATGGCATCAAGTGTTGCGCCATGTACAGATCGCCAGCATACGTTGCACCTCTAGCACAGGTGACGAAGGAGCGGCAAGACAGTGTGCCTTCGAATTCAGCACCATGTGCAAGTCGTTTGCCAAACAGACCATGTGAATACATGGCCCTGTGAGAGCAACCTTGCACGGTAACTTTCGCCAGAGTCGAGGGCGAGAACGCACCAAAGGGCGCGGCGGACAGCGCCAGCAGCGTGCGCCAGCCGAGCGGGACCAGCACAGCCCATGCGATAGCCGCCTCTGCCATGGAACCGAACGTCCAGAAGGCCTGTAGCGCAATGAGCCAGCCGCCACGGCCGCGGATGGGGCAAAACTCCGCGAACAGTGCGAAGGCAACGGGCACGCCGCCGAGGCCGATGCCCACCATGAACCGCACGGCCAGCAGCCACTGCAGCCGAGGGTCGACATGCATTCAACTTTACACCGGGAGATTTCAGGGTTCAGGTGCGCAAGAGATGTTCATTGATGTGCAGCAGTCTACTTTGTTGCATCAAGGCGCCTGTTAGCACAGCAGGACAGGCTGCCTGTCGGCAGAAATCAGGACTCCACCGTCCTGCGATTCGATGATGCGGCAAGCTTGCAGCAACTAATATTGCAGTGGCGCACCCCGTAGCTGGGCGCCGCGGCGCTGGCCATGCCGAACACGAAGATAAACATGGCACAGGCCTGAAAGCCAACGCGGCGGCCCCGCGCGTCCGAGAGTGCGCCCCATGTGTTGGCGCCAATCATAGTACCCAAAAACACAACCGACGTTATCAGACTCTCCTGCGCGAATAGAACATGCAGCTGGTCAGTTTCCAGGTAGTGAAGCTGCTTTGGAAGGTTGCAACAATGCACATCATCGGCAGCTACGGCACATATGCAAAGGTGGTGCGGGTCCCAGCACCTGGGTGGCGGACAGGCCCCAGTCGCATCGGACAGCGGGCCCAAGGAATGACAGCAGCATCATTTCCATCGCGTCCGCCGCCCAAGCCAGCCCCGCATAAAACAGCAGCAGGAGCTGGAAGACGCCAAAGCCTGCGGACACCAAGCATACAAATGCCTCACATGCTGAAGCTGCTTGGCGCTAGCACTCTTCGACACATCAATATCACACGTTAGTGCGCCAGCAGAATACCAGCTGAAGGCTCACCCATGTGGTCTATCGCTTGATTTACAGTGTACGTCGCATCCGCTGCATCTGCATCTTCATCCGGCGGCGCGTCCGATGAGGACAGTGCGCCTCGAGGCATGAGCAGCTGAGTCTCCCGCTTCCGAGCAGTGCGCTTGCTGGCCGCCTCTTCTTCGCGCTCCTCGTCTTCCTCTAGACACGCCTACGGTCGCCAAAGGACTGGACCATTTCCACTTGATGTCGCGTGCGTGGTCGTCCGACGAGAGGTGACAGCCCAGATGAGTGTCCCAGATGCACGTGATCTGTGAGGCTGAATGACTGTTTGAAGACTTGCAGAGCGTGCACCAGCTCAGCAGCGAAGATATGCTCTGCGCGACTGTGAGAAAATAGCTTGCCTCGTTCAGCTTGACCGCAGCCTCCACCATTGTGATCAGTCAAGTTGCCTCAGAAACCACAATCGCATCTCATAATCACTCAAACAGCAGGTGACGCCGTTGCACACGGGCAAAACGATGTCCAACACTTTCGCATGCAAGCGAGTCGGTGCTGTTCTGCCGGCGCAATCTATCCCGCTGAGTGTGACGTTGCACCTTGCACGCTTAATAGAACCTGCGCATCGCAGCAACAAGCGGAGAGAATGACCCAATCCTGCTTTCTGGCTCAAAAATAAACTCGCAGACGAATATCTAACACACCCTTGCGATGCAGAGTTACTAGAATTAGTATTAGGCCAGTTGTTTCAATATGTCGGCGTCGGTGCTAGAATCGCTGTCTTTGCTTTGCACGCACCGGGCGCGGCTGGCACCAAGGGCAGCAAAATGAAACTTTTGCATTCATCCCGAGTGGTGGAGGTGCCCGAGGGCATCTCCCTGGAGGTGAAGGCCCGCCAGGTCCGGGTGAAGGGCCCCCGAGGTGAGCTGGATGGCGCCTCCTCTTGGTCTCAAGCACTGGAGGCAGGCCGACGGAACGCAGCGGGATCCGTACAAGCTGTCAGAGGCGTGACAGAGGCGGGTGTGGAGGGAGCTGGAGCCCGGAAGTGCACAGAGCAGTCTCAAGATTGCAGCAGGGCACATAGCGGACGGGCTTTCCAGACAGCAGAGCAGGGCAGCATACATGCGCTACAGCGGGCGTTATGCACATGGTGTGCAGACGCCAGGCCTGGCAGCTGGGAGCATCGTTTGCTTGACCAGCAGTCAGCCGCGCGTACCCCTGCGCTGCGGAGCATTTTCCAAGTCGAATGGGGCGCAATGCATCAAGGGCTTTGGTGCACTGTGCCATTTGGTATAGCTTTAGTGTCACGTAACGTGGGCTGAGTACTCAGAACGTCTCGTTCGATCACGCCTGCGTTGAGAGCGGCAGCAGCGGAAGCAGCAGCCGTCATTCGCGTGGGCTGGCGCAGCGCTGCCTTCTGTGCTGTGATACACATGATGATTCTGTGCTCTTCTTTCTCTTTGGCATGACCCATCCAAGCTGCGTATCGCAGGATGTGGACTGATGTGGCAGCGCGGCCTGTTCATATGCAGGCCAGCTCACGCGCGACTTCAAGCACACAAAGCTGGACTTCTCCATCGTGGAGGAGGAGGGCGTGAAGAAACTGCGCCTGGACTGCCACCTGGGCAAGCGCAAGTCGCTGGCGGTGATGCGCACGGTCACCTCGCACATCACCAACCTGTTCACCGGCGTCTCCAAGGTGGGGCTGCTGCAGTGCACGCTGTGTCGGTTTGATTTTAGCAGCCGGAACGTGGCGAAAATGGTTGGGCATATACTTACAGCACCATCAGTGGCTTTTCTGGGGATCGCTGCTGCGTGGCAGAGGCGAGGGCGAGGGCGGCAGCGTGTGTGAGCGGCTCGTAGCGGCCAGTGCCCCCGACGGCCATGCGCAGCCGGAGGACAGCGAGTCAAACGGACGTCGGCAGTGAATGGGGGCCCAGCTGACAGCGCCAGCCGCTTGCCCTTTGCAACGCAAAAAACGCCTGGCATTCAATGTCGATGTGTACAATCTGCATATGCGCAGGGCTTCGAGTACAAGCTGCGGCTGGTGTACGCTCACTTCCCGATCAACATCAACATTGCGGACGAGGGCAAGCTGGTGGAGATCCGCAACTTCCTGGGCGAGAAGCGCGTGCGGGCGGTGCAGATGTACCCGGGTGCGCGCCACGGCCTTTTTTCCAGTCAGCTTTGTGGCGTCTGCTGCTGGAAGTAGCCTTCACTTCACAGTGCAGCTGGACCTCAGCGACCCATCAGCTGCATCGAAGTGTGTCACGATATCAGCTGCATCGTAATTGTCCGGGGGGAATGCCATGACGCATGTCGTCGCCGCTCTGTGAGCAGCCCGCGGCGCCGGGAGGCATGCTGTACACCAGCCACAGCGAAACGCAGCACGGTGCCGCCAGCCTGCAGTCTTCTCTACACCTGAAAGAAACCAGCACGCTTGTCTTCACAGTATCGGACTCGATGCATCATCCCGAAACCCCTGGCAACAGGCGTCCAGTGCGCGCGCTCGACGGCGGTGAAGGACGAGCTGCTGATCAGCGGCAACGACGTGGACATGGTGTCGCACTCCGCGGCCCTCATCAGCGGCCAGTGCCACGTGCGGAAGAAGGACATCCGGAAGTTCCTGGACGGCATCTACATCGCCGAGCGGGGCCTCGTCGTCAAGGTGTGTATTATTTCCGTCTCCTGTGCCGTCTCGCATGGTTCTGCAAAACAGGTTGTTGATGCAGGCACAGCTAGCTCTGGCACACGCTCACGGCACGTGATCACTCGGGCATGCCACAGCCAGCATGTGCATGTATGCTTCCTGAGCAGCAAGCATCACTACGACCACTTGGACCCGCGTTGAGCCGGTTCCTGAACCTCACCACTTTCCCTGCAGCCGGAGTGACCTGGAGCGAGTTTCTTCCGCGGGAGGAGGTGGCTTCTCTAGCTTGGGGCGCCGTCTTGGGTGCCGTGCACGCCTGTTCTGACGGCCTGGGCGGTCGCTGGCAGTGATTGGGACTTGACACACTGGCATCGCTCTGGCAGCTGTAAAGACCAGGTTCACAACTCCACAGCTCGGAGCGTCACCTCACAACCAGTTGCACGCAGATGCATCAAAATCCCACCTTCTAGTCATCACGTACCCAGTCAGCTCCGTTTGATGTGCAAACTGATCGATCCCCAGTCATGGCATTGAAACTGCATCTCCACCATGCTTGGGGCCATGCTGCCAAACATCAGTACGGCAGTGGACAACCTAAAAGCCCATACACCTCCCTACTCAACCATCCCCCGAACAACTCGAAACCTTGGCAATCGTTCACATGTTCGCGACGTGACTACAAGCGGTCTCTCTTTCCTCCCTCCATCTGCTTCGTGGTTGCTGATTCTGCTGCCGGTGCACCGCAGCAGGTCAGTGCGCGACCAACACGGTCTGCCGGCTCTTGTTGATGCAGTACTTGGTCACCGAGCCGACCAGGTACTTCAGCAGGCGCCCCTTGTGGTGTGCCGCCATGACGACAAGCGCCGCATCCAGTTCCTCTGCCTGGCGTTTTGGCAGACACTCAGTCATACGCGGGGTCATTTGCTGGGTATAGCAGATCAGATGGCCAGCGTGCTGACCACCTTACGTTCAAAGATGCATCAGCAGTTGCTCTCGCGCCGCACCTTGTGACAGATCTGCTGGCCGATGATGTCGCAGTCCATGCTGGCCTCCACAATGCTGATCTCGTGCCGCGCCTGCAACCGTCATAATTGGTGCCGATTATTTGGCGGTGATGGTGCACACTCAATCGTTGTGTCAGCTGAGCAGCCACTCACCCCCAGCTGGTCCACAATCGGCACAAAGCGGTCCTGGATGAAGCCCTTGGCTTGTAGCGCCTGCGACGCAGCAACATGGCAACCGATTGGGTATTCGTCTCAGCGGCAAGACAAACACTGCACATGGCGCAATTCGTTCCCCCGACCAAGTCAGAGCGGAACAATTTTGCAGTAGCGGCATGTTGTGACTTTCGGCGCTGACCCACCCCCAAATGCTCCGGCTGCATCGTCGTTGATGCAAAGTGTTGTGCGTGGGGTACAACGTGAATGAAGTGGAAGACGTCGCCTGCATAGCAAACGGACCATCCTTTGTGGCGCCCAGTGCACGCAAATGCAAAACAATCGTGCACCTGCTGCATGGGCGCTCTGACAAGCAAACCTTCTCTGTACACGTTTTCGATGGCCCTGCACGCGGGTGCCGAGCTAATTTAGCCTTTTAGCATGTGCACTGCCCAGCGCACTGCTGCAACGAGAGCCCTCGCAATAACATGCACCGCAGCATGCGCGCCGCACCATTTCAAGGCGTCCTCGCTGTCCTGTGAGCACGAACCATCCCCGTCAACCATTCAGAACTGGTGTGCAGCATGACATGATGAAAATTCAAGGCTTTGCATGTGGGTTGAAACCAGGTCAAGCATTGCCCACTGTAGGAAGCACGCAATGCCTGCCTGCGCATCATCCACAGGCACAAGGAGGTTGCGCGTGGCTGCATCTGTCTCAGGCGGGCTGCTCTTTGCTGCTTCATTGCCTGTCTGCGGCGCGCTAGTGTGATCCATCGGCTCGGATGACCAGTCGACCGACCACGAAGTTTTCTTGCTTTGAGCAAGCAGCGTCGGTGTGTTCTAATAAGAGTCTGAGTTTGCCAAGAGAGTGAGGGCTGCAATTGGCGGGCGAACGCGTTGTGGCATCCGTACGCCGAGTGCATTGCATGATCAGTCATCAGTGCATGTGTACCTTCACTGTTTCACAGCAGTGCGCGACATTGTGGAGTGCAGCACTTTCAGCGCACAGCAAAAAGCATGCTGCAACGTGTGGAAGCTTCGACGCTGCTGCGCAAGGCCAAGCGGGGCGACATTGGCAGGGGCACGCTCGTTGGTAGCTCAGCTCCACGGCGCACCGCGGCATTTGCACTGCAACCATCGCAATCAACATAGCTATCGAACGATTGCACCTCGAAAAGTCTCTATCCAAACCAGCGAACACATCCTACAAGTGCAACAAAAACACACACACACTCTCACCGCCTGCCGAGGCGCCCTGGGGGGCGTTGCCCGCGGCACGGCATCGTCACGAGACAATCCAATCAGAAACGAAAGAAATTGACTCCCTCTACATCGTGTAACGCTTCGTAACATGTGATGCATGCACCGCACGAGCTGAATTAGGCGGCATGAAACACCCTGCCACGGGCGCCGGCGCTCATCGACTGGCACTCATCGGAGCGGGTTGTAAGACCAGTCCTGTGCCACCGACTTGACGCCGCCGCCCCGGCCAGCAGCAGCGTCCAGGGAGTAGTAGCGCACGAACCAGTCGCAGAAGCGCTGCAGGCCCTGGTCCAGCAGCACCTGCGGCGAGTAGCCCAGATCCTGCGGCAGAGAGAATGCCACATGTGAGGGGATTGTCCGTCCCAGTCATGCACATTGGTGGGACTGACATGCTGCCGGCGGGCACGCCGGCGTTTAACCGGCGTGCCCGCCGGCAAACGCAGCATGGTGCCAGCATTACATGTGCCTTTTGCTAAATGAATTTTCGTCACAGAGGACGTGTTGGCAGAGGCAGACAGCACGTCGTCGGTGACGGTTCCCCCTAGCGATTGCAGTTCTATCGAAGGACAATTGGGCAGAAGGTCACGGCACCTTCTTGGCGGCGGAGATGTCGGCGAAGGTGGACAGCACGTCGCCGGTGGCGGGCACCGGGATGTGCTTGCGGGTGGCCTTGCGCCCCAGGTGCTTCTCCAGCAAGTCCACCATCTCCGTCACCGTGTGCGGGTGCGTGTTGCCCAGATTGTACACCTGCATTTGAAAATGCGATATCGATCGATATATACACAACCATACGATGTCGAAATCGAAGGTCCACCATCTCTGTCACCGTGTGCGGGTGCGGGTTGCCCAGGTTGTACACCTGCATGTGCGGAGGCACTATGCAGGGTTGCGGAATTCTGCAGGTCGGCTCAGCCTGAAGCAATGCGGTCTGCCAAACATGCTGCTTGCAGCACGAGACACAGAGCAGGAATGAAGATGTGCGTGTATGCGATCTTAGGTATTGACAGCAACCAGGAGAGGAGGAGGGGAGCTTTTCTGCACCTTGTAGTGCGCCTTGCCCTTCTCCGAGGGCGGGATCTCTGCCAGCGAGCCCATGATGCCTTCTACAATGTCGTCGATGAAGGTGAAGTCCCGCTGCAGCTCGCTCTGGTCGGGGCCCTGCAAACGAGCTTTGCGTGGTCGGCAACCAAATTGCACGGGAGTCAGTGCATCCATGCTTCCACACTGGTGGCACATGCATCAACAAGCTCCAGCAACATCTGCACGGTCAACGGCCAGCACACCAGTCCGCTCAGCTGTGCGTCTGCATAGCTGTTCCATGCTTCTGTGATTGACGGATCAGGCGACCGCCTGTGCAGCTGCAGCGAGAACATCCTGAGAAATATGGAAGAACACCCACCTGGAAGATGCTGATGGGCTTGCCGGACATGATGTTGACGGCAAACTTGAAGGCAGCCATGTCGGGGCGGCCCCAGGGGCCGTACACCGTGAAGAAGCGCAGCCCCGTGACCGACATGCCGTATATGTTGTAGTACGTGTGGCATATCAGCTCGTCCGCCTGCGAACAGATTTTGTGATGACATTCTGGTTCCGGAGGGATCCGTACTGGCGCATCTGCATCTGCAGCAAGTCTGAAAGTGAAGAGAAAGCAAGCTAAACAGGGCTGAGGCGGGGGAACCGATCTTCTGAACACATCCGTCTCAACCGTTGACAGACTGCTTCGAGACATTATCAAGAGCCATGCATCTGCCGTTCCCCAGTAAGCAAGACGCACCCGCTTGGTGGAGGCGTACAGCGAGGCGGGGTGCTCCACGCGATCCGCCTCCGAGAAGGGCTGCTTTTTGTTGAGGCCGTACACGCTGGAGCTGGACGCATACACCAGCCGTGGCATCGGCGACAGGCCCTGCGCGCGAAGGGGAGGCGGGCTCGATTGAAGCGCACATGGCCATGTCGGCAAGCGGAAGGAATGTCGCGGCTTGCAGTGCTTCACACGAGCGAAACGAGATTGGGATGTGGCATGGAACGCTGTGCAACGCACGTCAAGGGTTGCACCCCCTACCTTGATGGTCTCTAGAAGCGTCACATGGCCCGCGATGTTGGCGTGCACGTACGAGTAGGGGTTCTGCGTCGCGTAGCGCACTCCCGCCTGTGCACATATGCGTATCGGCCTCAGCTTGCAGCGGGTGCAGCAGTCTCCCAAACACCTTTGCCCACATGCCTACCTGTGCCCATATCTGTTGACGGGTTCATCTCAGGCTGCTGTGGTGCAGACCAGTGGTCCCGCAAGCACAATAAGCAAGCCAGAAAATGGGTGAGTGCGCACCTGCGCGGCCAGGTGGAGCACGTGCGTGAAGGCGCAGGTGGCGAACAGCTTGGAAAGCAGGGGGCCGTCATTGAGGTCGCCGTCGACGATGTACACGCCGTTGACCAGCGCCTGCGCCTGCCGCGCGCGCTTCAGCGCCACTGGGTAGTAGTCGTTGAAGTTGTCCAGCCCCAGCACGCCTGCGTCATACAACATGCATCATAGCCTCGTGTGGGGATTCGTCACTGCTTTTTGTCACTGCTTTCTCATCGTGGTACTCGAAGCAGAACAGCCGCGGCACGCCGCACAGGCGTCAGACTGAACCACATCACCATGGCAATCCCCCTCACTGTGGCGACATCAACAGATCATCAGGAAGGTGTGTGCGCCAACGCGCCGCCGTCAGCAGCCAGCTCGCTTTGTTAAGGATGATAACTCCAAAATGCGCGCACCGTGGCCGCGGCGGCGCATCATCATGGAGGAGTGCATGCCGATGAAGCCGCCGGCGCCGGTGACCAGCACCGTCATCTGCGGCGCGCCATGCGTGTGGCCCGTGCCCTGGCATGACTGCTGCGCCTTCTCCAGATCCAGCGGCATGTACGCCCGCTGCAGGGTGCCGGGGAGAAATCAGGACAGGGAGGAATCTCAGGATGTGGTGACCAATAAAACAGAGCCGAGGCAAGTGCTAAAATCGGTAGGCTGGGGCAATGTATGTGCAGCTGCCAGACCAAAAAAGGAGGGGCTTCGCAGTCCCTGGAGTGGCGAAACCTGGCCGCAATGCCTCCTCCCATACAGCCCAGTGCGTCCTTCCACGGCAGCATCATGGCGGAACCCTGACGGCCCGGAAGGCAGGTATAAACTTGTACAAAGTCCCTGCAATCCTCACCTTGCTGACCGGCGACAGGCCCATGTTCACGTAGCCTGTGTAGCGCCGCGCTGTCTTCTCGCCGATTGCGCGCAGCGCGTCATCCTGGATGGGCCGCTGGAGGTGCTCCACGTCCATGGGGTTGCCCTGGAGCCCCCGCCAGAGCGAGGTCGCACCCCTGATGCATGCATGAGCGCGTTTCAGTCCAAGTACAGGGCAGGCCTGAGCTGTGATTTTTCTTTGACATCGGTTGTGCCTGGATCGGTGAAGCGTGTGTGCATGTTGGAGACACAGCATCCAGGCTGCAGCATTCGGACGGCCGCCATGCCATGTCAGAAGGTTTGAAGCGCACATGCAGAGGATGGCCAGTGTGGCGATGGTGGCCAGGACCGTCATGAAGCCGGGCCGTCCCTGCGGTGCAGTGGAGGATGCGGATCACATCGTGTGTCGAGCGCAGCCGTCATGCGGCGCGCCACAGGCGCTTGCCGTCGCCACGGCAGATGGGCGCTGACTGACAGAGCCAGCATGATGTGCCACACAAAAACTCATGCGTGCATGCTGATGCTTGACGTACACGGAACAGAAAGTCACCCGGTCCGCCCGCGGCGACATTATGTTGCCATTGGACGGAGCAGTGCCCTTATAGAGCTGCACCGCCCGGTCCGCCGCAGCATTGACCTTGATGCGAGCGAGTCCCAGCAGGCCCCGAGCCTTGTCATGATCGCCGTTCTGCGCGCCAGGCTTCATTCACGACCGCACAGCCGCAGCTGCGCTCGCCTGCACTTTCAAGTAGCGCTGCCGCACAGGCGCTGGTGCCCGAATTGGCTCTGGATGCCGGTGATGCTCGCCAAGGTACGTCCGGAACCTCGGATCAGATCGGCGATGCCAACGAGGCCGATAGGTCATAAGCCCTGCGCGGACGCCGCCCTGCTCTACGTGAGGATTGCCGGAAGAGGTGCATGCACGTGAATGTTCCTTAGGGGACGCTGCGCAATGGCAAGTGATGCGAGCAAGGAAGATGCGACACTTTCAGGTATTTTATCTGCGCCGTAAAGCGAATTTTGCGGGCGCTACCTGATGTATGCCATCTCTGTGGTTGCCAGCTCATCTTCACGTGTCAAGAAAAGCAGCGGCCCTGGTGGCTTGCATGAACACGCACCTGTGGGGCACAACAAGATATGCATTGGAGTTGCTGTTGCTGCATGCGTCTAGATCGATTTGCTTGCCCCTGTGAGTCTAAAGCACGGTGAAGCGCTGCTTTTGGTGCTCGCCTTTCGATTTCGAAATCAGAGAGACTTTGTCAAGCATCCTAAGCGCCACAGCGACCGTCTGTGCATTGTATTGAATTCACGCCAGCGTGAAGAACAGCAATTACAAGCAACATGCTGAGTCTGCACGGGCGAAGCCTAAAGCTCGCAACATGCAGTGCCGGCACGCGCCGAGCGGCGTTCCAGCCTGCCAGCGGCACGCACGGTGAGTGCGGTCACAGTGAAGCATGCGTGCATCTGTGTCACGATCGTATCAAATTCAAGTACCACATGCAAGCCCTGCCATTCGTGCCTTTGGCAGCATCCAATCTTGATACTGCATTGCCTCACAGGGCGCCGCAGGCGACCGTCAGCGGCCGTGTGCAGCATGCAGGTGTGCGGCAAAGCCACGTATCCTGCTCATACTGTCACGCAAGGCCTTCGTGCTTGCATGCCGCTGAAACAGCCCGGCTTGTGACGATGACAAGCATGTGCACAGGCCGCGGAGCTGTTGTCAGAGGGGCGCGCAAAGCACGACCGTGGCGACCGAATGGGTGCCGTCATGATGTACGAAAGGGCCCTGAAGAAGGTGGGTTCGGAGTACAGTCACCATTCTCTGTCGCACTGTCAGGGCAATATGACTCATGCATGCCCTTCCTGGCGGCCAGAGTTGGGCTCGTCTTCTCATCAAAATGTCATGTGGTTCAATGTCTGCATGCAGGACCCGTCTTTGCAGCAGAGGCAGGAGGCGCTGTACCTTTCGACCTGCGCACACGCCTACACAGGCGACGTGGAATTCGCACAGGTTACCCTCCGAGGTGGGGTTGCGGCATGTCTTGGGAACGTCCTCAGCACGCTGTCGCAGCTGCCGCATGGTGGATACTGCAGTCCTGTTGCATATGGTCTCGCAGGATATCCGCAGTGCATGGCACAGCTGTGACGTGTTGACGGTGTTCATGCGCAGATGCCATTCTTGCCGGGCTCGATTTTGAGGCAGCCATGCAGGATCCAGCACTGGTCAAGCTGCAGGCGTCACAGCAGGTGGTTCCAGCCGCAGACTGAACAACCCATATGAACATGTGCAGCCATTGCAGAGCGGGATTGCATCTTTTGAGCCCCGGGGTCCAATTGATCTTCGCCCGGCATCGCAGGTCATGATCCAGCTGCGCAAGTTTGCGGCAAGGGTGCAGCGTGGGCGGGGCCTGACGCCTGAGGACGATGAGGAGGTGCCCAGCTGTTAAACCCTGAACCCAAGACTCTCACCTGCAACCTTGTACTGCTGGAACCACCTGTGCCATGGCGAATGACCAGACCACGTCCAGCTCGGGCAGCCGTCGCTGTGTTCATCTTGCTATCCGTCCACATCAGAACCGGTTGCACAGAACTCCAAATTGTGACGTTCAGAGCGGTCGAATCGCGAACAGGTACCGAGCTTGCCGAAGGCGGCGGCGGGCGCGCAGCGTCTGTCACTCAAGTCGGATGTGTCGCAGCTGCTGGGTACGGAGCTGACCGGCCTCGACACCTCAGTCGGAGGTGCGCGCGTCTTGGTGGCATACAAGCAAGGCCCGCTGCTGGCTGTTTCAGCTTTTGCAGGACCGTTCTGGACCATTCTGGGAGGCAAAACGCTGTGCCTGATGAGTACTGTGCCAACATGAAACCTGTGTCGTGCAATGCTTGCGCGGCAATGCTGACCCGCAGGCAGCACATGTTCACTAGCTGCTAAGCAGCTGGGGGAGTCTTGCCTCGTTGCCACACCAGCTGTCAGCCTGCTCATTGCCAACATGCAGGGGTGGTGAAGCGGGTGGCGCTGCTGCTGCTTGCCCTGATAACACTCGGCGTCGTCCTCTTCTACGTGGGCTTCAAGTACACATTCCCAGAGGCATTGTGAACGAAGTTTATACACGAAGTTGTGTTTCTTGTGAACGAAGCTCGCATTGAGCGCCATAGTAGCTGCAATGTATGGGTACATGTAAGATACATCTCGTTGCGTCATCCCAATCACTCCTCCACCTCTCGGCCGCGCTTGAACTCCGAGCGGTCCCGCACTGCAGCATTGCACATTGTCTATTAGCCAGCTGGAGGTGCGACAGCTGCCTCTTGATGTTTGTCAGTCCACGATATGGCGTGTGCATCCGCCTGTGCTGCATATGTGTGGCTCAAAGAGCATTTCACCTTCGATGTCGAGGTCCGTTCTCTCGGCCAGCTGCTGCGGCTGCATCGCATGCTTGCTCAGCCCGTCTGATGTCACCTGCAGTGCGGCAACACCGCAGCTTAATTCTGCATTGTGTCAAGCGTGTGTGCGCCTTCGCGCACAGCAGACATATGTGTGGGGCACCGCCAGAAACCCCATCAGAACGTCAGATACCCCATTGTTGAAGAGAATCGATTGAGATCTTGGCGAATAGAGGACGTATCTAGGTAGGAGTAACAAAGGGGTGCTTGCCAGGGACACAACGGGCCACGAGCTGCCAACAGGCAGCGCCTCTGCCGCCACGGCCTCAGCGTCTGCCGCCTCCAGCATCGCCTTGGCCGCCTGCAGCTTTCCTGGGTCTGGCGGCTCCACGTTCCTGCAGTGTGGACGAAGCAATTGCATACACATCCTGCAGCGTTGAAGGACATGCATCAGGATCTCTGCCCTCCAGCATGCAGGATGACAGCTGGCTTTGGGCACAGCAGCATCAGCGCAGCACAGCGCAGGATGAGGCGTCAGAAGTATTGCTGGCTCGATCAAGCGAATAAGGACTCCAGAGCATGGCGCGCGCCGCATCAAGATGGACTGGCCCCATTGCAGCTGCATAAAGTACCCGCCTGCCGCTGCCGGTCTTCAAAGACATCAGCCCGAAGTCGGAGGACACAGCATCCAACTCATTGTGGCCCCCATCGTCACGCCACTCCATCAGCTGCTCCTCCGAACATGCGCTGCCTGCACATGAGGGACATGGCGTGAATGGCGGACGCGTCATGTACTGCTCGCCGCAGCTGCCGTTGTGGTTGCACCTTCAGCCACAGCTTCAGCAGCGCTCCAAAGCACTGCTCGAGGACATTGACTCGGGCACCAGGGCCAAGTGCAGAGCTTCTGAGTGCAAGACAGATTCGAGGGAGAGCAGAGCGGCGCAAGCGGTGAGATTGCCTGCGTCATCATCGTCTGCCTCCTTGGCACAGTACTTTGGCACTGGCGGTGACTTCCCCTCCTCTGAGTCAGGAATCAGAGCCTCCGTGTCGGCGCGCTTTTCCCGCTTTGCACGCCTAAACAGACTGGGCAGCATTTGAGCAGAACGTGAGACCATCAAGGGTTCATCCGTTTCTTCGTCGTTACTTCCTCCTCCTCCTCCACCTCCGAGGTCGAGCCCCAGTCCGAGGACGGTAGTGCCTTCTGTGACCTTGCAAGTCAAAAAGAATTATATTAGGGCGTCAATGAGCCTGCGAGTTGCAGGAAAGCAGCAGGAATACGGTGGAAAGTCCAGCGGCTTAGCCAAGGTGTAGTCATTACAAGCTGGAAGAGAAATCTCAGATTGGAATGCACCCCCTGATTCCTATTGGAGTTGGTCGGAAGCTGCAAGCTCCAGGCACCGCTCTTGAACTGCAGCGCGTGCGCCATACTGCACTCATTCATCGCAAATCTTCAATCTCAACCTTGACTGCCTTCAGACAAACGCTGGCGTCCAAATCGTTCTGCTACTCGCCGCATTAACAAGACCTGCACACTCAGTCAGGATGTCGTCCATCTCCGCCGTGCTCAACGCGAAGGCGCCCGCCAGCCTGGTTGCGCCCGTCCGCCCGACCGCGCGGCGGCCAGCTCGCTCTGTCGTGACCGCCGCGGGCGGCAGCCGTCAGGTATGCATTGCCTCGACCGGATAAGCTCGATCGATCTGGCAGGAAGCCAGTCAGCGCTTTTGCAGTGTTCAAGTGCAACCTGCCAGCTCGTCACTATCGCTTCGATGTATTTCAATCACGATTTCGACGGATCGGCAGCGCTGGTTGCACTTGTCTTCCCGTCAGCACCTGTGGCGATCTGTGCTGTTGTTTGCCTGCAGTTCTCCACGAAATCTACCTCTCCGCGTTACTCCTGAACTTGTCGATCGCTAATCATCGTCAGCCTCGAACTTGCAGGACAAGAAGGCAGAGTACGTCAAGAAGCAGGCAAGTTCTTCACTGCCCTGCGGCCTGCGTGACTTGGTTGTACAGTCGTGCTGCTGTTTTGAGCTCCGCCACTGTCTCAGAACTAGGCTCATAACCTGAAGACCTGAAGACCGTCTTGTTTCTCGCACAGGACGAGATGGAGGCTGTCAACCCCGGAGGCTCTGCCGGCGGCAGCGAGACACGCGACAAGAAGAAGGTGTGATCCTTGCGCACAATCCCTTTGGCACTGCCGCAGCCTGCTGGGCACAGTTGTCAGTGGCTGGCTCGTGGATCCATGTAGCTACGTCTATGGTGTGGTGGTGGTGTAGAACTTTTCCCTTAGACACACCTGCGATTACTTGTGCAGGCCACTGGCGCGTACGGCGCCACCAACATCGAGGAGAACTCTGACGATGGCCAGATCCAGAAGTCCGACCATGGCACGGATATGAACGTGAAGAAGGGCAAGTAGAGTGGGACTCGACGCATTGAGCAACACCGAGGTGAGGCCAGTTAGTTGGCTTCCATGTGATGCCTTGAGGAGCGCACTGCTTTCAAGTTCGTGCTTCAACCATCTGATGCCATGTTGCGTGGACTGGTGAGGTCCTGAACACCTAGAAGCACCATGGCTTGTTGCTGACAGATGCATGTCCACGTGCAGGATGGTGGTGTCAAAATTACCTGAGATCCGTTGCCGCTCTGCGGCTTGCAACCTCCAATCTGAGGAGCCATTCAGATACATTGTTGGAATTTTTGAGGGAGCCTGCCTTGGCAGCAGTTGAATTTTGGAGATTTGAGCGTCGCACTTCAGGCATTCAGATCTGCATTTCTGTCCTTTTAATGCCGTCCACTTGATTAACACTGCGACGATATTTCGACAACACAACACCCACCCCTTTCTTGCCCCCTCACCCCGTTTTACGACACCCTGACCTGTGTACTAACATTGCCGCTGAGCAACCTACTCAGACACACAGTCCTCCTCGGGAAGTATAGTAAACTGCACCACAGCCTTCCTCTCCAGCAGCCCCTGCGCACACAAATGCCTTCTGAAGTGGAGCACGCATTCTCGGGAGGTTTGCATGCCAAACCCAAACGTAAGCACATACAGCATCGCGCATCATGCATGGCGCACCTGCGTTCCCTGTGCTGCGGTGTGCTGCGTCACGCCGCCGCCGCCCTGGATGCTGATCATGTGCATGACCTTCATCAGGCCCTGCGAATCCACCAAGACCTGCCCAAGCCACACCAAATACATTCAGCAATACACATGCATGCTGGACGAAAATCAGCATGTGGCCACTGAGCTGATCATACAGCATGACGCTGTCGCCAGTTGTGCACATCTGCATTTCCGAAACGCCTCCAGGGGAGACCCCACCATCAACATCCAGAAGCATCAGAAGTAGCTGAGAAATCATCGAGCGACCCATCGTCCCACCTTCGTGGATACCGAGGAGGCGTCCTTCGCGGTGTGTGGGATGTTGCAGAAGGCGGCGCGCAGGTGGCGGTGCTTGTAGTAGCAGGTGACCTCGCCGCCCGCGCATGCAAAGCCGTGCGGGTCGGCGCCGTCCCCCATCGGGAAGTCAATCTGCAGCGGGAGAGAGGACCCATTTGTTGGTGCTACGTTTGCACTCGCTGCTAGTTCTGCTGTTAAGTCTTGCCGCAAATTATGGTCATGACTGACATCGCCGCCGGCGCTCGCAAAGCGGTGCGGGTTGTTGCCATCTCCTGTCGGAAAGTCGATCCGGGGACACAGCAGACGGAGCGCCGGGTCACACTGTCAATGTCTGCAGTTGCTGGGAAACCTAAAACTTGCTGTAAATTGCCCAGGTGCGCCGGCCGAGGCGTCGACTGCCAACTCCTGGGAGGGACGAGTCGCAAGCTGGGACAGATGCGTCACCTGCGGACAACGCATCCTGTAATCCGGTCCATTAGGCGCAGGAACGGTGCAATAACACCCTCAGAAGAGAGCGAAATTTTGAGAGAAATTACACCTCCAGGGCGCCGGCTCCCTGGGCGCGCATGATGACGGCGCGCGGTTGCGCCCGCAGGTACAGGTGCACATTGCCGCGCGACGCCTGATGCCCCCCGGAGCACGCCCACTCCAGATCGTCCACCGCCTCCCTCAGCAGCCCGCCTGTCATGGATACAGCCAAAAGAACGTTTTCAACGATCAGTCGATGACGTCACGGAATGCCGCAGAATTGCGCTGCTCACGCTCGCCCGATCGTCCACCACCTGCTTCAGCAGCCCGTCTGCACAACAAGTGCAGCAAGGCCAATGGCACGATGAGTTGACGCCAAAGCCCGCCTGCAGGAAAAGAATTTCTGGCGGTGAAACGACTGGTTGGCAAGTTCAAAAGCCGTTCCCAGCAGTGCGACGCCTGCTGCCCTCCGGAGCAGGCCCATGCCAGATCGTCCACTACCTGCTTCAGCAGCCCGCCTGCACGCCGTGCACAACGGCAAGTCGGCAATTCTGGGCGGGGGTTTCAGTGGTTGAGCTACTCCTGAGCTGTGGTCGGCCATCCGTTGCCTCCTGCAGCAGTCGTCCTACATGCGGGGTTGCGCTCACTGGCAAACATGCAACTTTGCCTCCCGGCGATGGCCTGTGCTTCTTAGCAATGCCCTTAAACGTTGATCGCCCACTGCTCCCTTCGGCAGCCGGCCTGCCGCACGCAAACCCTCCCTAACCCAATGCAGCATGAGGCGGCGCACCCGACATGATGAAGAAGGAGGCGGGCTCCTGCCAGAAGTCCAGCAGGTCGCGGGGCTGCTGCATCTCCGTGGTGTTGATGCGCGCCCAGGTGCACACGTTGCTGTCTGCATCCTCCGTCATCCTGCGGCATGAAGGCAGAAGGGTTGGAACACAGAAGGTCCCAACGCTATCAGATGGTGCGTACTGGTGACAGACGGCTACGATAGGGTGGCCGATCGATCGTGCGGTCCACAGAGGGATCGAGCACCAGCTCCTGGTTGGGGTCCCGGGCGGCACCGCATCACAGCACCGGCCCATGCAGCATATGTACCCTTTGGACTCACACTCAGATTACTCAGACATCGAAAACGCATTGATCAGCCTACAGAGGATCGCACTGGAGCACCAGCTCCTGGGTGGGTCCGGGGTACCGCATCTCCAGCATCCATGCGGCATTTGTACCGTTTGAGCTCGAATTGATCTCATACAGCGGGTTGAGAACTCGATGGGCGCACTCGAGCACCAGCTCCTGGTTGGGGCCGGGGTACCGCATTTCCAGCTCCACGCCGGGCGCCGAGGCAAACACCTGCACATCGCGTCACAGGAACCTGCAGTCCTGCCAATCGCTGATGTTGGGCTACTCGTGTTCCAATATGTTTTGATACTTCGAGGATCAGTGAGGTGAGGCTGCACTTGCAGGCGCTGAGGCGGACGCCGGCACAGCGCATCACAGGCAGCAGCTGCAGACCGGCCGGCCGCTGATGTTTCATGTGAGACCTCTTGAAGCATGCTGAAACGCTGGATGGGGCTACGCCTGCAGGCGATTTATGGCGCACACCTGCAGCGCGTCCAGCAGCAGCGCGAACTGCAGGCCGAAGGTCTGCCGGCCCATGGGGCAGTCCACCGCCGAGAACAGCTGCACGGGAAATGGGTCACGAGGCTGTCAGCCGCAGTTTGAACACAGCTAAACACGGGCTGGCATGTCTGTGCATAGACATGAGATGCACTCATCTGACCGTGCTTTACTGGGGTCATAGAAGGGAGTGGCCATGCAAGCTCGGCATGCTGCCACTTGAGACGCAAAGACAGGACGCAGCATGATGGGCATGCAAGAGGTGCGCACGTCTGGCCGCATGAACACCACGGACTGCAGCCCCTTTGAGTCATCCTCCAGCTTCACCGAGAGACCGTCCTCCGGACCGATCAGCAGCACGCACTCCTGCAGCATGTGGACATCAGACGTGTGCCGGAGCAAGGTTGTCGCAGGCGACGGCATGCACATTCAGATGTTGTCGTTGTGGAAAGTGTGTACATGCAATAGGCGCAGTCAGCAGCGATCAGTGGTGGTCACCTGCTTATTGTGAGCAGGCTTGATGGAGTGCAGCACGCTCACGAGGCCCTTGAGATTTCCGACGCGCAGCACGGCCTGATTCCCGTCCATGCTTTCAGTACCATCCTCCACACATCAGGGAGGAAACAACACAGCCCTCAAATGACAAATGACAAGAGAAGCCGCTTTGAGCTACTTCACAGGGCGATGTGGTTCAACTTTGCAAGTTGATGCGCGCTGGGCATTCAGATGGTCCGGAGTGCGTGCACACACTGTCGTGCCTTCAGCAACCAATCCGAGAAATGAAAAGCTGGCTGTGTAGTGATGTGTGCGTTGCGAATGAACATGAAGCCGAGCAGAGCCGGGAGGTTGAAAGGGAGCGTGCTGCATGTGCTGTGATGCCCAGTGGCGACAAGTGGCACTGCAGCACATTGCAGATGCTTGCCTACCACATGCCTTCAGCCTGCTGTTCCAAACTCGTTGACAGTATATTACAGTTGGACGAAACGATCAAAGCTGAGCAGCCTCAGGAAAATCAACAGCAGAAAGCACACCAATGCACCGCGGTGAGCAGAAGCAACGCACCGCTCCGAAGTGCCATCTGAAACATTCCAAGAAAATTGTTCAACGAATGTACACACGAGCGCGATGCGCCCGCACAGCGGCAGCACCGCAGCCTGCCCGCCACCGCAGCACAACTGCGGAGGACTCTCTGCCCGCCCTCATTGAGGACAAAATTTGACGTAGCCTGGCGGCCGCCGCCGCTTCATGGCCTTGGCAAGCGCGGCCACGTGCGACATGGTCTTGCACTTGGCGTCCGACCAGCAGTTGTCCCGCTCCTCGTGAATGGCCCGCATGTCCACCAGCCGCAGCCGCGGCAGCGTCGTCAGCATCGGCGTCAGCGGCGCCGCTATCTGCAGCGGCGCGTTGCCGGACAGATCCAGGCACACCAGCTGCTTCAGGGCCGCCAGCGGCGGCAGCTCCGTGAGGCAGTTGTCCGCCAGGCACAGCGACGTGAGCGCCGTCAACTGAGACAGCTGCGGCAGCCACCCCGAGTACAGCTGGCTGTTGGTGGCGCGCGTCGACGTCAGCGCCATGCCCTGCGTGAAACACATACGCAAAACTAACGCCTCACATCAAACAAGTGCGCAGAAACTGCGGCAGTTGTTGGGAGCGTTGGCGAGAACCCCTTTAGCATTTCGTGTGTGTGGCTGAGGAGCCCGGTCTGCATGCGGTCAATGCACACTGGGGTGCGTCACACTTGCGGGCTGCACATGACAGGGCACTACAGGCATGGATCAGGGGTGCACCTGCAGCACCAGTGCGCTGAGCGAGGTGAGCTGCGACACGATGCCCAGGTCCACGACGTTGCGGCACAGGGCAAGCTCCAGCGACTGCAGCGGAAGCCTGCGCCCAGGGTGCCAACTATGCTCAGTGCCCTGCCGTGCACACCAAATGGTCCTCAACTCACCGCCGGCAAGCGGAGCAAGACATGGTTCCCTGCTCACAGTCAGCGGTGCTGCATACGCACTTCATCACACACAGCCGCATGCATGTTCGATGCGCAGCAGCTCACGCGCAGGAGAACGCCAAAATCAACTGTAGCGCGAGCGAAGGGCTGCTCACTTCATGAGCCAGTCGGGCAGCGAGCGCAGCAGGTGGTGCCCGCGCAGCGCCAGCCGCCGCAGGCACCGCAGATTCTTCCACGAGTCCGGCAGCGCGGTGATGCCGACCGGTCCGATCAGCGCCCAGTCGCTGGTGGACGTCCCGGTGCCAACCGTCAATTCCTCCAGCTGCAATCAGAGAGAAGCCGACGTCAGTAAACCTCGAAACAGAGGGTCAGGCACTCTCTTACCATTGCGCGGTGCGAAAGACCATGGGATGCTTGAGCCCAACAGCCTTCAGACCTTGGCAACAGCCATTGTAGTGGAACAGCCGCAAGGTCCAAGAAAGTCTTGCAGACTGCGCAAATAACGATCTACTCATATGGGCGAGGCTGCTGCGGCTGGCGGCTGTGATACAGGTTCGGTCTCAGTCCTGGCAAGAGCGTCGACAATAACGAAGATCAACGAGGTTCAAGGACGTGCACCCGGGTGAGGCTGTTGAGGCTGGCAACATCCTGGCAGGGGCCGTTGAATTCACCTTGCTTTCACAGGATTGTCGCCAAGGACACGCACCCGCATGAGTCTTCACGTGGCTGTGCAGCTCCATGAGGTGCAGCGCGCCCAGGAGCCTCTGGATTATTTACCTCTAGATTCACGAGGCTTCAAAGGTCCAAAATTCACGAGAAATAGTTTTCGACTTCGCAGCAGGCGTACCCGCGTGAGGCTGCTGAGGCCGGCGAGCGCGAGGCCGGACACGTGGCTGTGCAGGTCCATGAGGTGCAGCGCGCGCAAGCTGCCGGCGCAGCAGCTGATCGCGTCCAGCGAGTCGCTGCCCGCGGGGAAAAGACCGTTGCACTGCTGCACCCACAGCTCTGCGCGGCGGCACACATTTGCTGTCATTTTGAGTGGTTTGATTGGTTTTGGTAGGCTCGTGGGGAAGCCGCTGCCCGCGGGGAACAGCTTGCTGCACTGCTGCGCCCACAGCTCAGCAGCGTGGCAGGCGGACGGCGCTCAGGGATGGGTATAGATGATTGTGGTGCTGAGGCACCAGGCCGGAATTCGCCTCAAGGCAGAGCGGGGCGTGGCAGAGCGGCGCCAGACAAGTGAAGGCCGTGGCAAAAGAAACCGCGGATGGTCACCTTTAAGGTTTTCCCGCAGGAGGCAGAGCAGCACGCCAAAGCTGCTCGCCCCAAAGTTGTGTTTGTGCCGCAGCGACACGAAGTCGTGCTCGTCTGCGGTGAAATTCAAAACAGAGAATGATGAGCATCGAGGTGGCTTGGACACCAGGGGTTGCATTGCAGAATGTGATGCAAAACAACGCCATGTGTGAAGCCACACATGCAGTAGTGCTGTGACTTGAAGAACTACATTCGCTCTTCTCCACTCACCGCTCCAGTAGCCCTCGCTGTTGAGCAGCACCAGGCGGCGCACAGCGCAGTGCCGCTTCTTGACGAAATCGAATATCCTCTGCGCGGAGATCCGCGTCTGTGCAAACGCGAGCTTGAACTCTGCATCATTTGGCCGCGCATCCGACCACTTGATGGGCCGGTGCACCGATGTCACCAGCTCCTGCCCAAAGTCCACCACCACCTGGGTGACATAGACATACTTCTTCAAGAAGCGCGACGGGCTTGCGAATCCTAATCTGATGAGCTTGAAGATGCTGCCGCCGAGGTATGCAGCGCCTGGGCGGTCGTCCAAAAATTGCGCAATGGATTCAACTGTGCCACACTGAGCGCCCATGCGCTGACGCATCTGCTTGCTGAGGGGATGCCATGCAGGGCAGGCATGCCGCAAACCAGGCTCACCTCCTGCCACAGCTGCGCCTGCGAGGCCGGGTGATCCAGCAGGTCCCGCCACCGTTTGCAGACCTGCGCGGCTGTGACTTTGCGCACTTTTGCACACTTGCAGACAAAGTGAACGGTTATCTGAAGGACGTGAAGCGTGTCGGGTGCCGGACGCCCGGGGACTAAAGCAATAAGCGCCCATGACCAGCTACATTTCGCGATGAATGAGTGCGCACCTGCCCAAGAAACGGAAACTGCCGCAGCCCGGCGTGCGGCGCAGAGGCCACCGTCCCGAAGCAGTTCAGTCTGTTGGCCGCTGCCATCGCAAGATCGTCTTCCCTCAGGGCGCTTTGAAAGGTCGCCAGCTGGGAGAACACCTGCCGGTGCATGCGCATTCGCGGTGACAGAGGGGCTTGCAAGCATGCATTCTGGCTCGAAGTGAGTGCAGATCATGCGCGCTGCTGAATTGGACACACATCATTCTTTCTAGGCACCTTGAGGACGAGCTCGTCAGGCAGGCCATGGAAGAATGGCGTGGCTTCTGCCTTTCCCAAAACAGCGTCGTCCTCCTCCCGGACCGCGGCCACGGAGTCCGACTTGCTGACTTTTCTCCTTCTCCTGTTGTTCGACATGCTGCGTCGAGGCTAGCGAAAGTGGTGGCGAGATCCGTTAAGTAGACTTTCACGGTACTGCAGATGCCACCCTGCCACCAAGCACCCGATTTGGCGTGATGTCACGGATCAGGAGCAAGTGCTTCTCATGTCATGACAAGTGCTCCGTACGACAAGCATACGAGCAGGAAACGTGGGAAGCAGAACGAGCCGTGCGCTTCGTGCAAATTCTGCCGGGAGCAATTGGCCAATTGACGTGGCAAAAAATACCCTGTTGCTGCGCTGGCTAGTGGTCATCCTCCGTGATGACGAAGTGCCCAAGCGCTGTGGCAAGCGAGCCAGGCATGTTGGCAGCAATCGCACTGTGTCGCAGAACGACTTTGTTACAATTACGCAGTACAATCGCGCCCGGCTGGACTACCTACCCCAAAGTCAAATTTGCACACAGAGCAGCGTCGTCGATGAGCGATCGATCTGATTGACGGCAGCAGAAGCTTGACAGCAGCAGAAGCCAAGGGAGTGCGAATGCCATTCCGGGCGATGTGAGCAGGCCATCTGAACCGCGGTGCACTCCCGGAAGCGTGGCCCAAAATGCTGGCCAAGCCAAAGGCGACGGCCGTTTCGGGAAGGAAGCTGACCATCAAGCCTCTGAAATGTGAGCGCGAGTACTCGGCATGCCCCGCATGCAGCACATCTGGCCTCCCAGCTGTGCACAAGCATGATGCGGCGTACTGATGCCGCATGCACCTCTCTCCTGCAGCCAAGCCAAAGCTGCCGGCAGACTTCGAGGAGACCACATGGAGCAAGCTGCAGGCTGCCGTGCGGGCGGTGCACAACAAGCAGCCGGTGTCATGCAGCCTGGAGGAACTCTACCGGGTGCGCCGGGGCAGCAAGCCCTGCATCCCGCGTCAGGCACATATCGTCATGCCAGCACGAAGTTTGTACATGCCCGCATGTATTCACCGCTGCTGACATAACGTTGCGTGTGCGATGCAGGCTGTGGAGGACATGTGCCTACACAAATTCGCAGAGGCGCTGCATGTGAGGTTGCAGAAGGTGAGCCGGGCGTGGCCCGGATGCCATGCATGTGCATTTCCATCCTCATACTCATCAAATCGTCCTTCCTGTTGTTGCATCCGAGATATGTCGTTGATGTGCCAGACATGTGTTCCCTCGCCGCTCACGCGCCGCTGCTGCAATCGCACAGGAGTGCGATGAACACATCGCGGCGCAGCTGCAGAAGCTCGCAGACAGCCAGACGTCCGACCCGGTCGTCTTCCTCGAGCAGGCAAGGCATCTTGACTTTTGGCTACAGAGAAGGTCCGAAACACACGAGGCGCGCTGCATTGTATGCAAGCGCTCACAACGGGAATCATGAGCAGCGTGGGCCTTTTTCCCAGGCTTGCAGTCGAAAGTCATCGGATCTGCATCTTATTGCAACTGCAGGTGGAGGCGACATGGGAGGACCTGTGCCGGCAGATGCTGACCATCCGGCAGGTGTTCCTGTACATGGACCGCTCCTTCATTATGGCGGCCCCGGGCGTGCGGTCGCTGTTCGACATGGGGCTGCAGTTGTTCCGCACCCACCTGGCACACCACCCGGCGGTGTGCCTCTGCTGCTTCCTGCTGCTGTTTGAAACTTGCACGCTCAGTTCAGCAGGGGTCCTGAGCAGTGCTTCCTGTCTGTCCGGGCCGTGCGATGGCGCAGGCGGTGGCGCAGCCCTCACTGTCCCAAGCCTGAAGGACATGACCACCCCGCACGCAGCTGCTATGCTTGCAAAATGCGGGCGTCGGATGTGTGGACTTCCGTTCGAGCGGCGCCGTCGGATGGCATGGCAGGTGGGCTCGAAGACCACGGCGGGGCTGCTGCAGCTGATCCGCGCGGAGCGGAACGGCGACACCGTGAACCGGCTGCTGCTGGCGCACCTGCTGCGCATGCTCTCCGCGCTCGGCATCTACCAGACGTCCTTCCAGGTGCTGGATTAGAATCCCTGCGCCCCGCTACCTTGGCTGTGTGCAAAGGCGCTGCGGTTCCAGGCTCTGTGCAATAGCTGTGTCGAAGTGGATCGTGCCTGTGGCTGCTCGGCATCGCCTGAAAGTTTACATGGGGTCAGAAGTATCAACTCGAAACGTTTTTTCGGCAACGCTGCCAAGTCGCTCGACCAACCTGCGTCAGGCTAACAAAGCCTGATCTTGCCGTTCACGTAGGAGGCGTTCCTACAGCAGACGCAGGAGTACTATGCAGCGGAGGGCGCGCGCCTCATGGTGGAGCTAGATGTGGCAGAGTATCTGCTCCATTGCGAGGTGCGCCTCTTGCGGCGTGTGCGGGCCCGGAGCCTCCGCACCCTGCACGGTCATGGTTTGTTGTGGGAAGTGCACATAAGGCTATATGGCAAGGGTGGACAGCGCCGCACAACAGGGCGTGCTCCAGTTGCAAACATCGGAGGCATATGGCCTCTCTCGCACCGCAGCTGCGCCTGACGGAGGACTATGAGCGGCAGCAGCAGTATCTGGACCCTGCCTGGCCCGGCTGCATGGCACTGCATGTCCCAGAATGGTGGTAATGGTCCAGTATTTTCCGCACCGGCAGCGGCGGCTGATGGAGGAGTACGAGCGGTGCCAGCAGTACCTGGACCCGGCGACGCGGGCGCCGCTCATAGCGGCAGTGGAGGCGCGGCTGCTGCAGGGCCACCTGGCGGCGCTGCTGGACAAGGGCTTCGAGGGGCTGGTCGCCGGCGCGCGCCTGCCCGACCTCGCGCGCCTCTACAGGTCTGCAGCCCTGCTCCATCGCATCTAGAAGCAGTCTCGAGAATGCTCTGTGGCCTGGCCCTGGGGCTGCTGGGAGCAGGGAGCCGCATTGATTCGTGCTTGCTGTAGAACTGCACCCCTGGGGCACTGTGGCAGAAAAACGAGGTCAGAAGGGGGCCTTGCTGGGTCGTTGTGGGGCATATCAGTTGCACTTTCTATTGAAAAACACCTGGGGCATGTCGTGCAGCCTGGCGTCGCGGGTGGCGATGCAGGATGCGGTGCGGGTGGCCTTCAAGGAGCACATCCGAAAGGCCGGCACAGCGCTCGTCATGGATGAGGAGAAGGTGGGAACAACCGCTAATTATGCTTTGGGATTGCTGTCCTGCATACCGCCTGATGTGATGACAGCTGCAGTTCCCGGCAAGCGTCTCGCAGCTCGTTCACAAGACAACGGATTTCCTGGTGACATCAATGCAGCACATACTGCGGCGCGCACGCCGCGGACATGGTGTCGTCGCTGCTGGCGATGAAGGCGGCCATGGACATAGCTTCGCCCCCATGGTCGTGACGACTCAGTCTGTATCTTGAAGGATATTGATATGATAGTGATATGACGCCTCTGCCATACAGGACGCGGAGATGGTGGCATCGTTGCTGGCAATGAAGGCAGCCATGGACGCGGTGCTAGCGAAGTCCTTCCAGCGGGACGAGGCCTTCGGCAACACCCTCAAAGAGGCGTTCGAGCAGTTCATCAACCAGCGGCAGAACAAGTGCGCTGTCCCAGATGTTCCGACCATTGACACAAACGTGCTGCTTTCTGGCTGGCGACTGTTGGATTAGCGTGCTTGTGCTTCCGGCCGAGATTGCCTGCGGAGATTGGAGGAGCAGCTAGGAGTATTGAGCACCCCTCTGTTTTCCTAATCTGCCCGCAGGCCAGCAGAGCTCATAGCAAAGTACATAGATGGGGAGCTGCGCGCGGGCAAGAAGGGGCAGACTGAGGAGGAGCTGGAGACTACGCTCGACAAAACCCTCATTCTATTCCGCTATATCTCGGTGCGTTGTCTCCCTGTACCAGCGCTGTGCTATTTGATGCCTGTTGGGAGTGGCTGGAGACAATGCTCGACAGATTTCTCATCCTGTTCCGCTGCATCTTTGTGCGTGCTCTGATTGGCCGACTTGTGCTGCCTTCCGAAGTTGAGTCCTTTTGCTCAAATAGCTAAATATGAGGTTCGACAACAGCTCAACGTGCCTTGACACATCTTGTCACATCTGCTGTCACCTGGTGCTGGTTTTCGGTGCATTGGCAAATTTCTGTACAATTGTTACAGAGTATCTTCAAAGTGGCAAAACTTTGATTAGAAATATGACACCTTTTAATTATCTAAAATAAAACCTGCCCATGAGGGCTCCTGGCGTCTCAAATTGTTGGAGTCATCGTCCTGGGAGGTTGCAACATAGCCCATGTCGGTCTTGTTCTTCCTGTGAGACGCCAGGATTGCACTTCGATATCCTGCAAAAAGCCCATGCTGTTTGTTCAGCTGCGCCTGCAAACTGACAAACAACGTCCCTAGGGGTCGCCAGTCGCCTCTGCTCAGGCCACTTCACAGGCCGCGCTGCAGATGCCACAATCAGCATGACATCCTACGTTCATGACGCCATAAGGATTGAATCAGGTTTGATTGATTGTGTCGCAGGGCAAGGTTGTGTTCCAAGGCCTTCACAAGGAGGACCTGGCCGAGCGGCAGCTGCTGGGGCGGTCCGCCTCCAGAATCACACTCTGTCTCTGCCATCACAGAGCTCATTTGCAAGTGCCAATGTCATGCATAACGCAGGGCAAGGACGTGTTCGAGGCCTTCTACAAGAAGGACCTGGCCAAGCGGCTGCTGCTGGGCCGGTCGGCGAGCAGCGACGCGGAGAAGGCGATGATCGGCAAGCTCAAGGCGGAGTGCGGCGCGCAGTTCACCTCCAAGCTGGAGGGCATGTTCAAGGACACCGACCTGTCCCGCGACATCATGGCCTCCTTCCGCTCCTCGGTGAGGCGTCTGTTGCTGAAGTGTATCTTTAAAAAACATCCTCAACAATCAGAGGGCAGTTTGGCCTTCTCAGTTGCGCGAGGGATGCGGGCAGCGGTGTTTCCCGTTGTGCTGAAAGGGGAGTGCTTGGCCAACAGCACATTTGCAGATGGGCTCATTCACTGCGGGTTTTGACGCGAGTTGTGCATGTGGGCGCCATCTTCTCATTTGTCCAGCTATTTTGTGTACTGCTGCAGAGCGCGGTGCAGACGCGCATCCCTGCGGGCATCGACATGAACGTCAACATCCTGACGTCGGGCTACTGGCCCACCTACCCGGTTGTCGACGCCAAGCTGCCCGCCGAGCTCAACGCCTACCAGCAGGTGCAGAAGTGGAGACTTGGTGCGATTTTTGCAACATAGTGCAGTGCTGCTACCGACAGCTTCGTGCCGATGCCCCGCCATGATTGGGACTGCGACTGCAGCGAACAGCTCTGCTTTGCTGGCAAAATCAACCATTCGAATGAGTCATGCCGCCTGCAGGTGTTCAAGGAGTTCTACCTGAGCAAGCACAGCGGGCGGCGGCTGGTGTGGCACAACTCGCTGGGCACCTGCATGCTCAAGGCCAGGTTCGACAAGGGCACCAAAGAGCTGTCCGTCTCCCTCTTCCAGGTGTGTGCGTCTTGCTGCAACGCCTGAATTTCAGCCAGCATGTAGCGGGCTTCAATGACCCAATGTTGTGCATGTCGTTGAGGAGCGCTGCATGTTGGCGTCTCCCGCCAGTTCATCGTGTCAAATCGACCGCACATTCGAAAGCAAGCTGACGCAGTGACGGCATGTGCCGACAGCGATGCTGATACTGTTCAACAGCGAGGACATTCTGACCATCAGGCGTCACCAGCCGATTAATGAAACACACGTCAATTGAAGTCTTGCTGTGCTGCAGACGGCGGTGCTGATGCTGTTCAACGACGAGGACACGCTGTCGTTCGCCGACATCAAGGCAGCGACGGGCATCGAGGACCGTGAGCTGCGGCGCACATTGCAGTCCCTCGCCTGCGGCAAGGTAGCAAACTGTGACATCGTCTTGCCCACCTTCTGGGCACACACCAGCCCCCTGCCCTGCAGCAAGTTGCCGACCAACAGCCTGCTAACCTCGCGCAGACTGCGAGAGCCTCTTCGCATGTGTTTTGGACCATTTGCCAGCCTCCCTGAGGTTCGGCATGTGCCGTGTGCCGCACGCCTTAGATGTGCCGCCCCGCGTGCAGGTGCGGCGGCTGGCGAAGGACCCCAAGGGCCGCGACACGGGCGACGCCGACGCCTTCTCCTTCAACCCCTTGTTCTCTGCTGCAGAACAATGTCATAATCCATCATTTCCTGCGCGCCCAGGTGCGGGTGCTGACGAAGGAGCCCAAGGGGCGGGACGTGGGCGACGCCGACGCCTTCGCCTTCAACGGCGGCCTGACGGCGCAGCTGTACCGCATCAAGATCAACAGCATCCAGATGCGCGAGACGGTGGAGGAGAACGTGAAGACCAACGAGCAGGTCCTGCAGGACCGGCAGTACCAGGCGCGCTGCCTCTCAGGGACCATGCTATCTTGCAGCTGAGGGGTCTCTGCAGTCTTGGAGTTTGCAGCCAGGTGGGGTTGGGCGCATGGGGCGATGGTGACACGAAGAGCGCTGCCTGGGAGTCTATGGCATTGTGTCGGAAGTAGGATTTTTGGCAGTGTGGCATCAGCTGCCGCCTGCCACCAGCAAGTGGCTGGTGCGCAGGCCGAGCCATGTATCAGGCTAAACCCTACCCTGGCGCGCAGATTGATGCGGCGATCGTGCGCACGATGAAGACGCGCAAGACGCTGAGCCACACGCTGCTGGTGAACGAGCTCATGAGCCAGCTTAAGTTCCCGATGCGCACAGCGGACCTCAAAAAGCGCATCGAGTCCCTCATCGACCGCGAGTACATGGAGCGCGACCAGCGCGACCCCAGCGTGCGTCTCTTGTCCCTGCAAGAAGTGGCAGTGAAACGTGGCAGCATGTCGTTGTCCTGCGACGTGGAGCGCGCGGTGTGTGCGCTGACCTGAGCGTCACTTTGTGTTCCCGGAGAATGAGCTGGCATTCGTGCTCTTGTGGACTGAGCAGTTTCTGCGATGTATATAACGATGCTGTTCTGGTGTCTGCAGGTATACAACTATCTCGCCTAGAACTCTTGTGAGCTGGTGGTGCGCGAAACCAGTGATGTGTAGGGCATGAGATTGTGCCGCCGGGCACAAACAGATAGTTGCTGAGACTCAGGTTGCAGCGTTGTACATAATTCACATCGCATCTAGATGCGTTAGATGTATCCTGTTGTTACAGATGAAATTTCGTGTCCATACCTATCTAAACCACACCATGCAGATGAAGTCTAAGACCGAACACGCCGAAAGATGTTACACTGCACCATGCACCCAGAGTGCCAACGATTCAAGATTTTAATCAATCACACGCGCCTGCCAACGCGCAGGCGCCTGCCAACACGACACTCCACGAGATCCCAGAGCACGTGACGCTCTCAATTTGAATCCTGTTACAGCTATTTCCGGTCTTGCGCCATCCTGACGCCCCCCCGCCCAGCTCACTCATCGTCCGCAAAGGGATCTGTTGAAGCAGGCTTGTCCTCCTGGGTGGGCGAGACGTCGAACCAGTCGTCAATGGGAACGTCCTCCACCTCGGGCTCAGCGGGCTGGACGCGCTTGACAGTGACGGCCAGGACGCCGTCCCGGAAGGCGGCGGTGATGCCGCTCAGGTCGGCGTCCTCCGGCAGCTGCAGTGCAAGCACCGTGCAAATGTCAGAATCAGCTTGGGAATACGTTTTTGCTATGCAATAGTACTTGATTTTCTCTCGCAAGTTCTGTCACGCAGACAACGAGAGGGCCTATTGCGTCCCAGGATCTGCCCAGAAGCCAGCGGGATGCCAGCAGTATGGCCGACAGCGCGGGATGGTATCGTGGCATGCAGGGTCGTGAGCAGGCAGACGAACTTGGCGATGCAGCTTAGACATTCACCTTCCACGAGCGCATGAACTTGCCGAACTTACGCTCGCCGCGGCGGGGCCGCAGCTCCTCGCTCGCGCCCGGTGCGGCGCGTGTTCCGCTGATGGTCAATTTGCCCTCCTCCTTGTTGGCCTGCACCTGCATTTGCGCGGCAGCCCATCCGTGAGATTGAGGCTGCCACGACTGCAGCAGCCGCCACAAGCTGGCAGGCGCGCAGGCGCAAGGCTGCGGTGGGCTGGCTGGCATGGAAGCGATGGGTGAGTGGGCTGGGTTTGCAGGCAGCCCAAGATCAGATGGAGCAGATTCCAATCGAGACAGGTGTGCACACCTTGGTGTCCGCCCGTGTCACGCCCGGCAGGTCGGCGAAGAAGGTGTAGGTGTCAGCGGCCTCAACGATATCGCTTGGGAACCATAGCGGGCGGCCCTCGCTACTGCCAGGTGCGGACCAGCCGGCATTGTTGCCGGCACTCGTCCAGTTCTCAAAAGCGGACCGGCCACCATTGTTGCTGGTGCCCGTCCACTTCTCGAATTCCTGTGCACAGAAAAAACTCTTGAGCCGTCTGGACGTCAAATAGCAGAGGACAGCTCGACGTTGATGCGCATGCGCAGCCGGCCGGCGCCCCGGCAGCATGGTGTGCTGATCAAGTGCACCAGGCCGTTCAGGCAGCGCACATTAATGAACTCAGAATTTGAGAGATAAGCCGACAATTATGGCCGGCACATGCCTGCATCATCTGCTGAATGTCGGCCGGAGATGGGACGCCCATGCCAAAGCCGGCGCCGAATGGTGCAAAGGGTGCGGGCCCGCCGAATGGTCCAAAGGGTGTGGGCCCGCCAAATCCTTGAGGCCGGCACGACTTCTGGGGGCGCTGACCGCGCCGTTGCTGCCGGAAGCGGTTGCCGCCGAAGGACTGGCCAGGGGCTGCGTTGGTAACCACCAGGCGCTGCGGCGCAGCTGCTCGAGAACAGGCAGCTGTGGCGCTTCGTCGGCCGGCTGCGACCTGCGAGAATGAAGAAGCCGCACGCGATGCTAGCACCTGTGCCATTATGCTTGCTTGCTGAGTCTCTGCGCCGGAGCTAGCTTAGAGGCTCGATCGAGGTCAGACCGAGGACAGCAGCGCTAAGAGACACGCGAGAGGCGAGACCAGCAGCGAGAGAGCTGACTGAGAGCGAAAAACGGATTGTGGCTGTCTCAGAGAAGGACTGCTGCTTTGGACTGGCGGACACCCAAGCAGTGGAAAGGTGTCCCGGTGTCGATGCTGTCGTGATGACGAGAATCTCGGAAGCATCGACAGCGAGGCAGGGACTCTGCCCGAAGGTGCGGATCAGATTCAGCCTGCAGTCTCTGTGCAGTGCAGTATAGTGCACGGGAAGGCGCAGCCCCGGCAAACAGGTTCGCAGGGATGCAAGCCGGTGATGGGCGGCGCAGCGCAGCAGTCAGCAGCGCTTGCACAGCGTGATGGGAGGACTGCGTTTCTGTAGCAGCGTCGGTTTCAGCCTTGACGACTGCCAGCAATGGTTCAGAATGATGATGTGCTTGCATGGTGACTCGGTCTGCAACGACGTGTGAAAGTCGTGCTCATGCTACAGCTGCGGGAGCACGCCCGTTGACAACAGGAATTCAAACTTGAGCAGCATGTTCGAGAAAGGTACATGGCAAACTGGTGACGATACTGCGGCTCTTGTCTGCTTGCGCAGTGTCGCCAGGACTTCATGCTACTGCACGTCGCAAGCCCGCCGCCGCCGCCGATCTGTCAGATTATGAATTACACCTTTGGCGGCTTCACGGCCGCCGCCGACATGACTGGCACGGAGGGCGCCTCCGTCTCAGCGGCCGCAGAGTAGATAGGCAGCCCGTGCGAGGGGCCGTGCCACACGCCCAGGTCCACATTGTTGGCAGCCATCGTGCGCGCCTCCTGCAGTGGAGGGGAAATTTTCGGTATGTCAGCAAGGAAGGTTGCAGGCCTGGCATCGCTATCAACTTGGTGCACCAACTTGGTTCTTCTCGGCGCCATTGTCGCAACGGCTATGCTGTTGCAGCAACACAAGCAGGCTGAGGATGTGTGGTAATCTGTAAAGTGTCGGTCTACCTGGCACATGGCGCAGGGCGTGCAGCACAGCCAGGCGACGATATCCTCGAAGCGCGAGCCTGTCGACAGCAGGAATCGATTGTGAGAACATGCAGTGATATTCGGGTAGGTGTTCGAGAGTTATGCCGTTCATTGAGAGCACACCAATATGAACTGGCACACCAACACACTGGCAGACAGACAACATGAACCCGGGTCGAGGTTCGAAAATGCACCCTCGATGCCGTAGCGCTGGCGCATAGCGGTGCGCAGCCGGGCGCCCAGCAGGATGATGTATGCCGTGTACCTGTCACGGAGCGAAACAACAGATCAGCCGGTCTGCCTGTAACACAGTAAATGAGATGTTGCGGATGTTGCGCAACCGGCCTGCCAGCTGCAGTTTGTCCCGGAGTGTTGCATGCAGGATGCTGACAGTGCAGGCTGGGAACACACCAGTTGCAACAGTGCAGAAGAGCCCTGAGGCTTCGGCAGTCAGTCTTTCGAGTCGGAAAGGAGGCGCACAGGATGGTGGCGAAGTTGAGCCACACAGAGGTTTGCACCAGGCGGTGGCACAGATCCGTGTCCACCTTGCCGGCGTCGATGGGGCGGCCGAAGGGCTTGGCGGCACGCGCACGCACATCCGTCATGCTGAACGCGCCTGCAGGTGAGAGCAGCAGCATGTGCTTGGCAAACAAATCCACTTGCATGCAACCTACGCAAGCCAGGCTTCAATGTCAGGCCTTTGCAGGGCGCCGTCAAGACGCTGGGGGCAACGACGAGCAGGAGGCTGGAACACGAGTGGGCCCTAGCTTTTGCAAAGTTGTAAGTGTTGCGGGACAGCGCAGCGAGAGAGAGGTGTGTACTGTCAGGGCTTCCAAAGGCGGGGCCGAGGCGGCGGGGGCCGCCAGAGTGGTCTGGCTGCAGCACGTCCGCCAGGCACTCGTTTGCAGACAGCGAAATCTGCGACAATAGAGAGGAAGGCATCAGCCCCACAGGCAGAGGCGTGGTCAGCAGAGGTGGCAGCACACAAGCAGCTTTTCAAACATCAGACTTTTCTGTTAGGCGTAGCAAATGCAGCGCCGAGGCGCAAGCACTACCACTCACCAACAGGCTCCGCTGGAAGGCGCTCAGGACGACCAGCGCGAAGAAGATGAAGAACGCCCGCAGGAAGGTTGAGAACCCGGCGCGGCGCGCCGTCAGGCCAAACTGGACCGCGGGGCAGTAGTGGGTGATGAAGCACGAGAGCACCGACTCCCGGTCGCATTTGCCGAAGGGGTTCAGCAGGTGGCCGTGCCAGCTGCGCGGCGGTGGCTCCTGCGGCATACTGGCAGGCGCAGCGACCGGCGCTGCTGGCAGCAGCGCCGCGTCCTCAGCGGGCAGTGGACCGGCCTCGTAGCCCTCCTTGAACGCCGGCTGCGCCATGGGGGTGCGTTCCTGCGGCAACACAGAGGCATCTGGTCCATCTGCTGCAGTGTCTGCAGAGGCATCAGCGTCTTGGCTGGAAAGCTCTTTTGCTGGCTTGCAGTGAGAACTGGTTGCTGTGCAGACGAGGGAGCAGTGGGCAGAAAGCGAGGCGAGGCTCGCCTTACAAAGGCTGCCAACAGGGACTGACGACAGATCTTGCTCTGCACCGGAAACTCGCGTGCAAGTCAGCGTCCACGCCCCAGCGACGTCCTTTTCCAAATTTTGTGCACTCTACAAAGTGCTGTTGCTGGCAGGTCGCAAAGCAAGACCGAGTGCGTGTAGCTTCGCAAGCTCACGAGAGCATTTAGGGTTTAGGCAAGCACGTGATGCACGTGCATATGACTGCGATTGTCGCAGGCAGGTGCAGTGGGATTGCAGGCGCTCATGATCACATTTCGCAATGCCATTTCGTTTTCAGTCTATGTCATTGGCCAAGCTCGAACCCGGCAGGCAGCACCGGCACTGAAATTGTCAAGCCAATTCTCAATTCCGAAAGGCCCTGCATTAAACATATCCAATGATATTTCGCACCACCTTCGTGTATCAAGGTCGCTTTTGAACAGCAATGCCGCACGGTCCTACTGGCGCTGCGCCAGCGCGGTGCAGCGCGAAATGGCATTTTATTGTAATGCGCCTGCTGCTCGTGTCACAGCGTCCCACTCTTGCCACAGCTGGTGAGTCTTGATTAAGTTCAAGAGGCTACGTTCAATCCTTTCGCATCATGACCAACCGTGCTGGCACCTCCTGACCAAAAGAGGGCAGCTCAGTGATCACATGGCAAGCGCTGTGTGAGCTGTGGTCAGTGCGACTGAATGGCCAGCGACATTCGTGTTGTGCTGTGCAGGTGCCACAGAGGCCGGCGGCCTGGCCTGGTTCGTGCAGGTGTCGGACATCCACCTCAGCCGCTTGGCGCGGGAACAGATGCCAAAGTTTGGCGATAAGGAGGGAGACTTTGGCCATTTCGCATCGTCGATACTGCAGCCAATGGTGCCGGGAGCTCTGGTGCTGACGGGCGACCTGGTCGACGGCAAGACTAAGCTGCTGCGCGGCGCGCAGGACGAGGGCGAATGGAAGGTAGGCAGAAATTTCCAAGGCGCTTCATCGTGAAGCGGCTGCATGTAACTGGCTGTTAAGGGATCTATTGGAAGAGATCGAGAGATTGCAGCACGTGTGCTGAAAATTTCTCTGGTGCGCAGACGTACCGACGCCTCATCGAGAACGTCACAGCCGCCGGCATTCCAGAAGACGCCATCTTGGACCTCCGCGGCAACCATGACGTGTTTGATGTCGCCAGGAGGTGTGCTTTCCTGCTTTGCTCCGAGCTTTTTGGCGAACCTCGGTGCATGGCATCTGCGCATTGCGATCCACACGCCGAAAGTTTTAAAAGTGCGGAAATGAGTATGTTGCCACTGCGCAAGGGGCGTGCCGCCTGACTTCTTTGCGCTGTACGGCGCTGCCGGCCGCCGAAACAGCACCCAGCGGGTTTCTGCGCTTCCGCTGCTGGCTCGCATCAGCGGCGGCGGCAACCCTCGCTCTGCCCCGGACGCCTGCCCCGCCACCGTGCTGCTGGGAGTGGACCTGTCGCCGTCGCCCGGGCTGCGCGGCCCTACGGACTTTTTCGGGCGGGCCGACGCGCAGCTGCTGCAGGAGGTGGATGCGGTGCTCACCGATCTGAAGGCTTCGCACAGGTGAGCCACGGAAGAAGCATTCGTCCTGATGTGTTGTCATGAAGCGTTTGGCCATGGCTCTCGATCAGCAATGTCTGATGATATTGGGGCCCAGCCGCGCTCGGGTGGTTGTGTGAACAGTGAATAGCGTGGCAGCGCTGCTGTTGTAGCGTCTCACGGATGCACCGCACTGCTGCCTCCGTGCAGGCAGCGGGGCTGCGCGCCGGTCATCGTCGCAGCAGGGCACTACCCGCTGTCGGTCGTCGTGCATCCAGACACCGCGCGGTACGACCGGCGGCCGGAAGCGGGAAGCAGAGATGGAGAAGCAGCAATCGGCGGCGATGGCACGCTGCGGGGGCTGCTGGCGGCGCACGGGGTGGCGGCGTATCTGTGCGGCCACCTGCACGGCCTGTTCAGCCAGCGGCAGCACCTGCTACACCCGGGACCGGCAGGAGGTGCGTGCTCCTTGTTTGTCGCTGGCCTAGCGCCTGTAGGGCGTTGCAACAGAACAGCTCAATGGCAAAACAAACGCTGTCTTCTGCTTGCAGGCAGGTGCAGCCCTCGCAACTGCATCAGGCGCCATCAGGCAGAGCATTGCAATTGACAGCGTGTGGCGCATTGTGCCCGGCGCCTTGGAACAGAATCAGGCATCCTGCGTGCCAGGATGCTGTGGCGCAGAATCCCCAACATGCATCACCTCCCATGTGCAGGCCACCTGACAGAGCTGGAATCCACAGCGGAGGGGCAAACGGCATGGGATACAACGTCACAGTCACAGGATAAAGTGTTTGTTCCTGTGCAATATTCGTTTATGGTGTCAAATGTGCAGGCCACCTGGCGGAACTGGAGTCCACAGCTTGGAAGGACGACCGGCGCTTCCGGCTGCTGGTGGCCGACGGCGGCGCGCTCTCCTTCAGCGACCTATACCTCAACAGCCCGAGCAAGGTGAGTGCGCAGATGCGATGCCAGGGCACGCTGTGGCGTGGCTGCTTTGGTTGACACAGGCCACCTGCTGCGCTGTTGGGTTTGACGCAGCAGTCGCCCTTGAGCCGGCAGGCTTTCGCAACAGTATCGTCTTGAGCACGCACGTATGCAACAGCATGAACCTGCAGCTGTCTCTTGAGCACTGCTGTTGGAACATCGACAGGTTCGTCCGCGGCCGCCGGTTGCAGAGCCAACGGCGGACAACCCGGGCCGGCGACATGCGCGGGATCCCACAGACAGCGTCTACAGCATCGTCTCCATTGGTGAGCTCTGGCCTGCACTCTTGCTGCCAATGACACCTGTTTGCACGCCTTCCACCGTGAATTTCAATGTTGCGGCGTTGCAAACCTGGGTTGCATTGCATATCATGTCGATTCTTGTGAACTGCGCTTTGTCACCAGCAAAGGCAGAGCACACTCTGCAACGAGGTCCCTGAATAACTGAATAGATTGAAACGGCCATTCGGCTGCTGTGCAGAGCCGACGCAGCGGGTCAGTGGGCACATCGTGGCGATCGCCAGCCCGCCGGATGCGCGGTATGCGCCGCTCGCGCCGCCTCCCAGCGACGGCCCGCGCTCATTCGACAGCGTGCGGGCGCTGGTCTTTCCAGTGGGAAAGACAACAGAGATGCAGGTAAAACGGTTTTTCCCAGGGGGATCTCTTACAAAGCTTGGGGTCGGTGCCTGTCGACGCGTCCAAATGGCATCGCAATTGCTGACAGGTAAGGCGCGGCGATTGAGCAGCACCACGTCGTCACGAACAGCATGCTGTGGTTCAGGTTTTCGTGGATGCGAGCCAGGGGTTTCAAGGTTATGCGTGTTGAGTGCAGTGTGCGAGATGCAGGGCAGGTCTGGCGCCAGCGACAGATTTGTGTTATGTGCGCTGCTGCACAGTCCGGTTCCGATCGAACGTGGTTGCATCGCAGGTCATGCTGCGGTGGAGGTGCGAGGATGCTGACGCCTGGCAGACGGTGCCCATGGCGCGCGCAGCCGAGGGGCAGCCGTTGTTCACCGCGTCGCTCGGCGAGGCGCTGCGCTGCGAGCCGTGGGATGGCACCGACCCCTTCGCCAGGCTACAGGTGGTCCGATCAACTGTTCCCGTGCGGTGTCTCTCTGCTGCTATGATAATACTACACAACATTTGGCTGGAGTGCACTGCATGACGAGCAGGAAAGGGTCCAGGCGCAGAGCAGAGCACCGTTGAACAGTTGCTGGCCTCACTTTGTCTGGCTGGATTACAAAGCTATCAGGCTTCGGGTTTCCTGCAGGTGGTGGTGGAGGAGTCGGATGGCCGCAGCTCCACTTCCGAGGAACGCTGCGTCGCGGTGTTCGACTCCGGTGGCGGCGGCATGCTTAAATCCGAAAACAGCGCCGCCGCTGGTGGCGGCAGCGGCAAGAAGAAGCTGCTGAGCGGCTCGCACGGCGCCGCGGCTGGCGGAAGCAGGAAGCAGCGGCTGGCGGAGCCCACGGCGCCGCTGCCGCTGGGCAACGCGGCCTTTGGCCGATTCGTGCTGGGCACCGACATGGCGCGCTTCGGCACCAGGTGACGACACTGAGATTCCTCGCACAGTCTATGGCAACATAACGATGGTTTCAGAGGTTTGTGCTGAGCTAGAGTCGCGAGGTCGTGATAAGGAGCAATGCTCATCTCTTCCATGTTTGTGGGAACCTTTCCGGCTGGCATGAAACCGTATCCTCGAGCAGCTGTGCACAGCCAATAAGTTCAGAACAAGTACTGCTGCAAATGCTGCAGGTGCACATACCTGCTGTGGGCTGTCCACCTGCTGGGTTTACTGCTGCTGCCGCGCATGGTGCCGCAACGCTGGGCAAACTGGCTCCGCGGCTCTGGCGGTTCCGTCGGCGGCATCGGCATCAGCGTCAGCGGCAACGGCGGCGGCAGCGGCAGCGCAGCTCGGTCAGCAGAGGACGCGGCGGGGCCGCTGCTGCGTGCCGCCGCGGCGCCACTGCTGGCGCTGCAGGCCATGTCTACCATGGCATCCCCTGGCTGCTGCAGGTGCGGCACATCCGACGATGTCTGGTCCGCTGCTCTGCTAGAGATCCCCCAGCTAACGATCAACCCGCTCCGGCACCGGCACGGCACACTCGATTATCTAGTGCCCCGTGCGGCTTGCGCCTGGCCAATCTGCTCCCTAGCGTGTAAAGCTTGATAAGACGATGGCTCTGTCGCACGGTCATTCTCTCTGCCTGATCGCGCATTTGATCTTCTCTGAGTGTCCTGAGTCGCCTCCCATGCCGCAGGTGCTATATCCAGCGCGGGGGCCCCTGGCTGGTGGCGCACTTCCTGTGGGATGACGACATTTGGGAATCTACTGTTCATTCTGGTGCCCCAATTACCCGCAGGTGCTGTACGCACTGTACCTCGCGCGGGGCCCCTGGCTGGTAGCGCGCTTTCTGTCGGAGGCGCCCCTCGGCATTTACATGCCGGCGGGCGTACTGCTGCGGCCGCCGCAGCCGGCGCGCGCCGGCGACCTGCTGGCCGACGGCTGGCGGTTCACCCGCACGCCCGACACCATGATCCTGTGAGTCCTGGGCTTGGGCTTTCCTTGCAGCAGTTGAGCAGAACCCTGGTGGTTTCATTGGCCAGCCTCTGGCACTTGTTGATTTGCAAATGCCTGTCGGCATTGCCATCCGTGATGACAGGGCCACCTCGCATCACAGCAGACTAGGAGCACGATTGTCGTTTCACAGTTGCGTCAATGAAAGTTCAACACGGGTGATGCACCTGCGCCCGCCCGCAGGTGCTTTTACCATCGGGCCTTCACGCTGCTGCCGGGCACGCTGTGGCACACGCAACTGTCGATCTGAATGATTATTCCCAGCCAACCAAACGAAGATCAACGGCCCTCCTTCTGATGCAGGTGCTTGTACCACTGGGCCTTCACATTGCTGCCGGGCACGCTGTGGCTGGCGTGGGTGATGTTCTCCTGGCGGACGCGTGGCGGTGGCGGTGCCATAAAGGGCGGCGCCTGGCACGGGCCCGCCACCCGCGGCGGCTGGCCGGCGCCCTGCACGCCGCTGCAGGCGAGCCACTCACATGCTGCATTCTGCAGAACCGCTGCAGGCGAGCCACTCACATGTTGCATTCTGCAGTATGCTTATGCACAGGCAAGGCCATTGACTCTGTCACGATTTGGCACCGCAGGCATGAACGCCACGGATTCGCCATGATATTCTCAGCTCCAGCAATGCAATCTCTGGGTTGTTCTCTCTTGCGTCAGCTGATCCTGCTGAGAGTAGCACTGCAATCCGTTGCAGGTGCTTGTTGGCGCCCCGCTGCTGTGGGCTCACCTGCTGAACCTGAGGCGGCTGTGGCGGCTCTATGGTCCGACGGCCGTGCTGCTGTCACCGGGCTTCGGCTGGACGCTGCCGGTTGCGGTGCTCGTCGGTGCCTGGGTTTGCAATTCCGCGGCACCGGAGAACAGCGACAGCGCAGAGCTGCAAGTCCAGACGGCTGTGGAGGGCACAGAGCAGGCAAATGGCAACAGCTGTGTAGTCCGGAAGGACAAGCACAGCTGAACTGTTCAGGCGCCGGGCCCTAGTTCATTGCGCATGTACATTCGCGCTTATGGCAATCTATAAGAATGAGAATTGTATCAGGACCGCTTCTGATTGACAGCTAGATTTCTATACTCAAGGTTCCAGCAGACGTAATTGTGCGGCGCGACATTTGGGGTCACAAAAGCAACGAACCCAGCTGTAGCGGGTGCCACTAATTATTGACTGCACTTTTGAGCACAGCTGAAACGACAGACTGGCGTGCCGATCATGCTGCACACCAAGCTGCACTTTTGTTAGAATTCGGCCCCTTCACTCTCATCACCATCAGCGTCATCATCCTCGGAAGGTCCAAGCCGCCACTTGCTGCATGCTTCCTGCGGCTGGACGTTGGCTGACAAGAACCGTGCAGGCTCCTACATTGAAATCAATGTGTTTTGCAGTGCGACTACACAGATGCATTGGCGTGTGCGTGGACACAAAGGAAATCACATCTCTACTGGTGACGTCACTAATAATCAGCAGGTCATCGAGCACGGCACCCCAGCGATCCGCACCGCATGTACGCAGCAGAATCCTATGGACTTCCCGGTCTGCGGTTGCGCAGACAGGAACCGCCGTTGTCTGAGACTTCGCAGTGCCACATCCGCGGCAGCTGTACGACAAGCGCTGCCAAGCCGCCCTCTGTGAGCGAGCCCACGCGGCAGTTCTCAGCTGATCAAGGACTACAGGCAAAATTGGGCAGATTGAGGCGACAGCTGCAGGCTGGAAATTTCTTATCGGGAAGATAAGGGCTGCGTGATCGTTGGAATATGGCGGGAAAAATGGCGGGCAGGGAAGAAACCATGTCGCGGTGATGAGGGACAGGGTGCAATGCAGCCTCCGGCACAATGGCAATGCAGCCTCTAGGACAAAATTCTAGGATGCACACGCAGCCATATTTCTGCAAGAAGGTGTTGGTTTACAACCATGATACTATGCCAATCCTGCACAAGCCACATCCGCACGGCACTGGCGGCGTCATCATTCAACAAGGGCTGCGCGTGGTCATCTCACAGCTTATAGAAAGTAAGAGTTTCGACGACACGGATTTCTGGTGTGAAAATAAGCCTAGCGCATGAGCGTCTCTGCCGATGCCTTGATGGCGTGCATGCCTGCGGCGTAAGCCACGACATTTTCGCCGCTTGCTACCATCCTGTAAAACAGTCCTGCAGCTCACGAGGCTGACAGCAGGGAGGGCAACCCGCAAGCATGCAGCATGTCGCACAGGAGAAGTCCTGGAGACACCAGGCAAGAGCATGGCCTCAGGACGTCAAAAGAAAGCATGGCGGCAATCCACCCACCTGCGTGATGGTGTACGACATCCAGCAAAAATCAACGATTGGATTGCAGCCGGCAGCGATGCCGGCTGCAATTCAGCCCCAGCAATTCACCCCCGGCAGCGGCGCTAGCGCCGCTGCCGGGGGCTTGGACTCGCTGCTGGCAGCTGCCTAGCGGCGTCCGACGATAGCCATGCCGCCTTCATAATGCTTCGAAAATGGCTGCGCTGCAGCGGCTGCCGCTGCATGCATCGTCTGTCGGAGCTGCCGCACGTGCAGTTGGCATGGCGAGCTTCCGTTGACCGCCGTGTGAGTTGAAGCTGCTTGCTGCAAACCTCAAGCTGACGCGCAGCAGCTTGAGCCCTGTTCAGGACCCGCTAACAGCCTGGGTAAGCCCGGGCTACACCTACAGTCCGTCCTCCTCTTCCTTCGCGGCCAGAGCTTGTTGCGGAGATAAACACCCCAGGTTCTTGACAACAGGGCGGAGACGAACACGTGTAATCCACGCCTGAATGAAGAGGTAAGGGAGGATATTGTGAGATTCACGCCTGAATGAAGAGGTAAGAAGATGATCATCTCATGAGGGTTTGGGCAAGGAGAGGTGGGTGGCGTTTCTAAGGCTGCGGCATGTTGCCGCCGCCTGCAGAGGTGGGCATATTCTGACATTTCTTGCGCAGCCAGATTTACAGAGTGTTCCGAACATGAACATGAACTTTTACTGAGGTGCCCAAACAATTTTCCACAAGGCCTTTGCACTAGCGCTTTTTGCGGTCTCAGGTTGGTGCTCAATATGCTGCAACGCGCGGGGCTTGCAGCATGGCAAATTTCAACTGGAATAGAAGTCCAGGCTTAGCTTCAGAACCTGCACGGGATGAGAACAGAACTTTGAGTGAAGGTGTAGGAAACATGAAGGAGAGGTGTCCAGCAGCACAACCTGGAATCTACAGCTCAGCAAGAGGCGTCCAGCTCTCTACTCTGCAAAATATTCCAAGGCGGGCAGGCGGCGGCGGAAGAGACTCACGGCAGAGAAATCCCGTTCGTCGCGAAATTCGCGTTCCACGGGTTGGAGACGTGCTCGCCGAGTGCCTGGAGCGGCGTCTTGCCTGCGAAAGCAAGCGGGAGGGAAGCATCAAGCGCCAGGGGCCTTAAGCGGATGGCCTTACCCTAAACCCTAAACACGGGCCGGCTCGGACGCTGGGTGCACAGTATAAAGCTCGCATAATGCAGGAAACGATAAACCAGAATGCAGAACAAAGGAGACAACAGCAAAGGAGGCACCGGTGGCGGCGTGCTGGGCGAAGAAGCCGACAAAGGCGACCATGGCAAGGCGGCCATTCTTGAGCTCCTTCAGCTTCAGTTCATCCAGGTTGCCCTTGGACAGGCCTGCACATAATGGCAAGGCATGTTACAACATGATTGTCAAAATTGGATGAAATGAAATGAATTCATTCCGTGCACAGGATGAATTTCTGTTGCACAACAGGAGCAGCTGTAGGTGGCGCACCCATGGGGTCGAAGGCGCCGCCCGGGTACTTGCGCTTCTCCGGGTCCTCCTGTGCACCGCGGTACGACTCTGCGCCCGCCATCGCGACAAACTCCTGCAGCATCAGCAATGCTCAGGGTCGAGACTCACATCAGTGGAAGTTTCATAAGTGCAAGTGAATGATTGACGGTGATCGAGCTGGTGTGGCTGCATTCCCATGCAGTATTCTGAAGGCAGAGCAGACAGTAGCAGCTGCAAACTGTGATGGTGTGCAAGACAAAGACCCAAGAAGGTGCAAGCGCGCACCACTGCCAGCAGAGTCTCCAGCGAGAAGGGGACGGGGATGCCGAGGTACGTCTGTGTGCCGCCGTTCACAGCCTACAGGAGAAAGCCACGACAATCTGAGCAGAATCAAATTGCCACGAGTGTCTTCCTCTTGAAGGGAGACGGTAAAACGACACAGTCGATCATGACATGCGCTCAGACCCTGCAAGAGATCAGCACGCGAAAGACAGCGCCAGAGGGTGGCCAAGGAGGGGGGCAGCCAAGTAGGTATCAGAAGAGGCGCACCCACAGAGGGGCGGAGTACCAGTCGCCCTGGCCCAGGAGCTCAGGCGCCAGGGCGCCGGCAGCGCCGAGCATCGCCCAGCGGCCGTTCATCAGCTCTGCCTCAGTGAAGCGCTCCAGCGAGGAGTCGGTCTTGCCCAGGCCCAGGGGGTCCTGTTGATATCAGCATGCCGACTGGTCAGTGCAAAGAAGCAAGGAGAAGAACAGGGTGTAGGCTCGCTTCGTTAGGTCTGCCAGAAGTTGCATGCATCGCGATGTATTTTCAAGTGAACACAGCTCTGCTAGAAACACATGCCCGGACGGGGCGCCGCAGCAGGGCGGAGTTGTGTGCCATGATAAAAGGTCAGGCGGCACCGGCAAACGAAGAGAAGCGGGGCGCTCACGAAGCCGTAGCTGGCTGGGAGGTTGTCCAGGTAGTCCGGAGTGTCAGCGCCCGGCAGCCAGTTGCCTGGATCATTCAAACATGGCAGGGTATGAGTTTGCTAAATCCCACATCAGATGTGTGGATCCGGGCCAACACGATGTAGAAGCAGATGACCCATGACGAAACACGCATGCATATGATCTGCAGGCGCTCTTGCAGTGCATACAGCGCCGATAGCACGTTGCCCCAGGCGACCCACCTGCCTTGGCTGCCCGCACGACCAGGCTGCTGCGGGACGCCTGCACAACCGTCTAGAAACATCGATGTCATGTCCAACAAGCGGCACACGCCGCGAACAGGCACGAGACGGCTCTGTGGCAGGCTCTTTCGCACCTGCGGGCGAGCGGCACGGGTCTTGCCCACCAGGGCCTGACCGGCCAGCGCCGTCTTCGACATCAGAGCGGACGCCATGGTTCTAGAGTGCGAAGGCTGAAAGTGACAGGGAGGCTGGGGGATGCAAAGGCGCTGGAACGCGAAGTTCGCGACGAACGGCGTTCGATATGAGATGGATTGCAGATCCACTGCTATAAACCCTAAAACGCGATAAGGCGCTCTGGATCTCGCTCTTGAAGAGCCCGCTGGGCGACCCCAGCGCTGTTGCTGTTGTCGCGTGCCCCGACTTTCCGTCACCTGGTCGCGAAGCAATTGCAGCCATGGCGTCCGCTCTCATGTCCAAGACGGCGCTGGCTGGCACCAGCCTGGTGGCCAAGCCCCGCACCGGCCGTGCGCAGGTGAGACGCCGCTGGAGGGCAGATCAGCTGCGGTGGCGGGGCGCTTAGCATGCTGTTAGCATCGAGCGTTTTTGTGCGTGGCCGCCATTGCCGATCGGGAATTACAACAAATATCGCTGAGACCTCGATTGCCTGCTCGCAGGCGTCCCGCACCGTGACCCAGGCTGCCAGTGCCCGCCCCGTGTGGTTCCCCGGAAACAAGCGCCCGGAGCACCTGGTCAGCATCCTGGGACTCTCCTGCCGGGCACCCAGGCTGTGATATAATGAACGACTTGATCAGCTCGGCCAATGACCAAGCTGCTTCTGTTTTGAACTAATGCTCCCAAGACTTCAGCGCGACGATGCCGTAACTAATTGAAATGCAGGATGGTGACTTCGCGGACCTGCCCGGCAACTTTGGCTTCGACCCGCTGTCCCTTGGCAGCGACGCGGACACGCTGAAGTGGTGCGCGCGTGCGGCGGCACGCAATCATGGTTGTAAATGATGGGCGATCCAGATGCAGAGAGCAACGGGCTTATGCACTGCATCATACAGGGTCGGTGATGTCCATGCATTGCAAGCGCAGGTTCCAGCAGGCGGAGCTCGTGCATTGCCGCTGGGCCATGCTGGGCGTCGCCGGCATCCTCTTCCCGGAGGTGGGCCACTTAGATCAGAACACGTCTGCAGACATGGGCGGCAGATAGCATCTGGGCAAATACATGGGCTCGCAGCCCTCCATCAGCATCAGCAATGTGCGAATGTTGTCAGCTGTGCCGCTTCTGACCTAGACGTACATGCACGCAGATTGCCACCATGGCAGGCACGCTCAACGCCCCCAACTGGGTCGACGCCGGCAAGGTCTGGGCCAACCAGCACCCTGAGGTCCCGCAGCGTGAGTGATCTCACTTGGCCACATCGCTTGCTGTACTCCCGGCTCTCAACAGATGCTTCGATGCGCAGGTGCTGAGCAACCTGTCAGCGCAGCAGCTCGATGCAGCGCACGACACATTCAACGTTGACTGCACCGCCTGATGCGAAATTCACGGTCGTGAAAACCACGTTGCACTGTGCTGACAGCTGACGTTGTCCTGCCTGCAGCGGCGCTGCTCTTCACAGAGCTGCTGCTCATGGGGTGGGTGGAGACTAAGAGGTGGCAGGACTTCCGCAACCCTGGCTCTCAGGGTGATGGTTCCTTCCTCGGCATCACAGACGGCTTCAAGGGCAAGGGCAACGGCTACCCAGGTGTGTGCCAATACAAGCTTGATTGCAGTGTGGAGTCTTGGAGGCGCTTCGGATGCTGCCTGTCTGGTGCGCAAAGTCAGCTTCGGACCTGCTCCCTGCTCACTACATCGTCATGGCTGACAGCACATGTCCTGTCGAATTGCAGGCGGTCTGTTTGACCCGCTGGGCCTCAGCAAGGGCACCGACGAGCAGCTGCGGAAGTACCAGGAGAACGAGGTCAAGAACGGCCGCCTCGCCATGGTGCGCCGCGGCTCCTTATCTCACCACAGCTGCAGACATACAACTTGTGCAGCCTGTACAGTGCTCTGCATGCTGCATGCTCGAACCACCTGTTTGCTTGACGATGTCAGCATGCTGAGCGTGTGTGCATTTCTCCTGCAGGTGGCCCTCGTCGGCTTTGTCGCCCAGCATGCAGCCTACCCCGGCACCGGGCCAGTGCAGAACCTGGTCGACCACATCGCGGACCCCTACAAGGTATTTGCCATTGCACGCTGTTGCCTGCAGTCTCAGTTCGCCTGACAACTGTTGCGCCAACACGTCTTGAGCTACAAGCGAGCCACGGCGCTTGTGAGTGATACAAATCTGACGCCAAGCAGCATCTTAATGCGCTAAGCGTTCTGTTTTCTCCTTGTCGGTGACCTTCGCGACCAACGGCGTGTCTCTGCCGTTCCTCAACCCCGACTGGTGAACGGCCGGCGCGTGTTGACGCCGACGTCCGGATTTTAGGAGAAGAATTCAAGCAAGTCATGAGCCTTACTTATTGTGCAGCGGCGCTCGTCGAAATACACAATGCTTCTGCAACCAGTGCTGCATTCCATTCTTGTTGAAATCTGAATGGAGATGCAGCCACAGCGTTGGAATGTTTGATTGCAAAGTGCCGTTGAGCGCTCCGGAGGTGTAAACTGAAGGCACATGTGCCTTGTTCAAAACTCCGTGAGCATCACGCGCACGTTTCCCAACATGGCAATTTTCAGCATGGCACTACATGCTGTACGTTATAATCTACTCTCTCTCCCTGCTGGCGCGGCCTCTAGGCAGGCAATGGAACTCGGCCTCCCCAATTTCCGTTTCCAAGCGGCACACGCGCACACCATATGGATTGCACGGTCGTCACGCCATCCAGCGGAGCCAGCATTCGAGGTGCCTTGGACGACGTGTAGTTAAACGTACCAGCATCGGCGTGCGTGCCAGGCCGCACCGAAACACGCACTGAAACTTCTGACGATATTCTGCAGTCTTGACCCCTGCTGCCCGCGGTCAGCCCTCTTTTCTTTTCCAGACTGCTTGGGACAGCCACCGGCCCTACAGCACCCTGATCAAGCCTGGTTGAGTGCGTAATGCTTGCACAGTGGTTCACGTTTTCGCTTGAGTAAGGACAGTATCTGAAACTTCTGCTGCTGAAATTCCGTCGGCCGCTGGCTCCTCCGCCGGCCAGATTCTTCTGAAAACCCTGAAGGCCCGAGATCTGGGCCTGCACGCGATAAGGCCATGATCATCCGCTGCTGCTGCTGCCACCGCGCACACACATCCAGCTACCCCTATCCGCCGCGTGTGTCGCTCCGAAGCAGTCATGGCCGCCACCATGCTGAGCGCAATGAGCAGCACCGCCTTTGCCGGCAAGGCCCTGTCCGTCCGGCCCACAACCGGCCGTGTGCAGGTGAGAGGTGGCCGCAGCCCGGCGGTCGTAACTCGGCAGCGGAAGAGGCTGGCTGTCGGGAAGCTTCTCTCATTAAAAAGCCGCGGCGCTGGGGAATACAGCCGGGAGCATGCAAGATGGGGTGCAGATGAAGCTCGGCATCGACGTGACAACTGCTTGTCGATTCCTTGCAGGTCAGCACAGTCACCCGCGCGGCAGCTGGCAGCTGGCTGCCGGGCTCTAAGCCGCCGGCGCATCTGGAGAAGGCCGAGTGAGTCGCAGCCGAGTCACAATACGGGCTAGTGGGGTTTGCGGCGAAAGCGGCAGATGCTGCGGCATTTGCTTACAAGACTGACGAGTCCTGCGCCACAAGTGCATCGCATCGTCTGCTGACAGGGCACGCATCCATGCGCAGCAGCATTGTGAGACACTTGCAAGCCCTATGCTTGCGCGGCACTCGAATGCGGCAACTAAGCGCTTTATGCTCATGCGTGCAGCCTGCCCGCCAACTTCGGCTTCGACCCCTTGAACCTGGGCACCAACCCCGAGGCCCTGAAGTGGTGGGTCCGGAGTGGCTGCAAGCTGAACGACCCGACTGCCATGATGCCGCAGCATGCGCTGACTTGTCTCCTGGGCCGCTACATCCTTGCCAACTGTTGCGACTTCATCGCCCTGCAGGTACCAGCAGGCAGAGCTGATCAACGGCCGCACAGCCATGACGGCGGTCGCGGGCATCCTGATCCCCGCGGTGCGACGCTTGCGCTATCACACAATCACCGCCGCACATGCCTGCCGCTGCTGCAGTGAAGCAGCCGCTTCAGCGCCTCACCCCACGCTGCTAACACCTCGCAGCAAACAGCCTTGCAGTCCCAAAGATTTGCATACACGTTGACTCAGTGCTGTCTTTGCTCTGTCTGCGCAGCTGCTGACGAAGGCGGGCCTCCTGAACGTGCCCGCCTGGTACGCCGCCGGCAAGGTCGCCCAGGACCAGTCCGGCATCGACTGGCGTGCGTCTCCTGCTCCTTGGATTTAGGGTTCTGCACGTGTGCCTGTTATCTGACAGCTCGCACACGCACGCAACCTGCGAAACAGCTATTCGCCGATGTGCACCCTGCTGCACCTTGCGCTGTGGCTGACAATGCAATGCCAGGCGCGCTGTTGCATCTGCCCTCCAACTGCAGCTGCGCGGTGCTGACATGCCAGGATAGCGCGGCAAGGAGTTTGCGCGGCAAAGCAGTTTCATGCGTGTTTCGCAGGCGCGCTTCTGTTCGTCCAGTTTGCGCTGTCGCACTTTGTGGAGATCAAGCGGTATCAGGACCTGAAGAAGCCTGGCAGCCAGGTGCAGCCCTGGACACACTCCTGTGCATATGTTTGCAACAGAATCACTTGTCGGGATGCCGTCCCTCCTCATCGCTCTTCGCAGTCCGCCTGCAAAAAGCTTCCAGAAACCTGCAACCACGCTGCAGTCCTCCTGACACCGCCGGGCTTGTCATGATGCGCAGGCAGAGCCGGGCTCGTTCCTGGGCTTCGAATCAGCCCTGAAGGGCAAGGAGCCCGGCTACCCTGGCGGTGCGCATCTCTAAACCCTGTGAATGTGCTTCGTGTTGCAACCCACAAGACTTGCTATACCGTCTGGTAGCGAGAGTGCCCGCAGGTTCTGGCAGCCGGCGGCTGTGCAACAGAGCGCTGTCATCGCCATTCCAGAAATCAGGCCCAGAGCTGCTGACCTTCAGCGGCAGTCCCACTGCTTACATTCCCGATTGCGTCTTGGATTGTGCAGGTCCCTTCGACCCCCTGGGCCTGTCTGACGGCCCCCAGTTCGAGGAGTACAAGCTGAAGGAGCTGAAGAACGGGCGTCTCGCCATGGTGCGCCGCCATATCTTTACTACAGCTGTTTTAGATACTTCTCTTGCGGCTCCTCGTACAAACACAGAGCATTGCATCCAAAGCAGCCCTGTGTGACGCCAATTATCTGCCCCCCCGCGCCTGGCGGCCAGTCGACAATGCGCACGACAAAAGTACACTGCTGTCAGCCTTGAAGAACCTTGCACATCATACCCCGCAGTCGTCCTACTGAGACGCGGGATTCTGCGCCTTGTCGCAGCTGGCGTTCCTGGGCTTCGCGTCGCAGTACATCGCTACAGGGAAGGACCCAGTCACCAACCTCACAGACCACGTCTCCAACCCGTGGGTCAACAACTTCGCACAGAATGGCATCAGCCTGCCGTTCCAGGGCGCGATCCAGGTGAGTAATTGACCGCCTTGTCACACGCCTTCCCATGGGGGTCGTAGACTCTTGACCCAGTGCACGCATGTGTTCCGACTGTTACCTGTGCGGTGACGCGGATCTGCTCGAGTGGCTGCTGAGGGTCGTACTTGCCAACGCAGGCCCCCTTCAGCTAGGCGTCCTTTGTGGCAGCGGCGTTACTGCGCCATGCTGTGTCTATTATACCGAGAGGCAGTGTGCCCAAGCCGAGGCAGCATGGCGCACAGCGCTGCGCTGAAAGTGGGCAGTTGCTTTTGAAAAATCTCAGGAGCCGCCAAAGAGAATTGAAATTGGGTGATAATGCCAATCATGCACGGATGATGGCATGCGAGTTGTAACCACACGAGTTCGTCTCTGCCAAAGACCAACTACCTACTTCCACCAGGCTCCTAGCCATGACATTTGACATCACACGATAGGCTACCCTGAATCAACTTGCTGTTCTGCCGACGTGACATGATCACGTCACTGCATCAACAAGCTGCTCTGACGCCTTGCGCTTCCTCAGACGCTCCATGAGTGCGTCATTGCCCCCCTGCGCAGCACACGCACCCACCTCGGCGCCCTATGATGCCTCACCAAACTACCTACCTGGTTTTTCAAGCACAAGTTCCGAATCCACACATTTAAGCGTGTCCATTCAAGCACGAGACGCACCAAGCTGTAGGTCAGTGTGCGCTTCTGATAGTGGTCTCCGCCCGCCGCCGCTAGATTCTCTGCAGGCAGCATAATTGTGTCGCAGTGTGACTTGCTCCAACGATCAATTTCATCTTTGCGAGGCGCCACACACAGAGAGAAAGCAGTTGTCGCCCACGCAGGCCTGGTCATGCATGTGTGTTCCCGGCACCAGTCACCTATGATGTCGTCCAGCAGGTGAGCTGCAGGACAAGAATTCATAAATGCTGTCAGTCCAGGTCGCATGCACCCCCGGTCAACGACATGCACATCCCCGCAGACCGCACTCACGTGTTGTGACAGCACGTATCGTGACAGAGATGGTGTGGCAGCAGCCAGCACAACCACGAGATGCACAGAAGCGCAGCCAGTAGGGCAATCGACTTGCCTTTGCCGATGATCGCGCCCGGCGTCGACAGCGCCACATGCACGATGTGGACGTGGAAGTGATAGTATGAGGGCGGGTAGTGCACGAAGAAGCGCAGCCGGTCCTGGTCGACCGCAAACTTTGCCGAAATCGCCTGCAGGAAGCGGATCTACTTCAGGAAAATGGCGCATCCGCGTTGCATATTGAGGAGACAGGCTCTGTACAGCTGCGGCTTGCAGCTCCGATTATGCTATTTCCATGACAGCTCACTGCGCTCACAAATGAGCAAGGGAATGCGCTCTTTGCACTTGCCCGGCTGACGCAGGCTGTGACGCGTCAGCACAGCGCTAGATGTGCCTTTTCGGCTGTATGCCACTCGGCCACAGCGCTGCTTCGCCAAGCATTGCAACGTCAAGTCCCACAGGGCGCAGTGACTCACCGCACTCGCTTTATCGCGGATGTTGCGCAGCAGCGGCAGGTGCTGTGCCGTCAGATCCCGCAGCGACCGCACCTCCCGGCTGCAACATCGTAAGAAGCTTATAATCCGTCAGGGGCAGGCAGCACGCTCAGGGGGAGCAACCTTTCAAGGGCTTTGCAGTGCGCAATCACAGCACAGCTGCGCAGAAGAACAAGCAAGCGCGGGCAAGCGCACTTGTGGCTGATGGCCACGCAGTACAGGCTCTCCTTCTGCGCCTGCGCTTTGAAAACCGGATTCTGGTTTCATATTCCGGTTGACCTGGCAACAAAACGTGCACCAGAATGCGATCGATTTGACAGCAAGGCAGAGGCGCAACAGCAGGTGCACAAGCAACTACTTTGGAGAACACACAGGAATGCAGCGACAGCAGGACAGTGCATCGCACCTGGTCCCACTTCAGGTCGGGGTGCAGCATGAAGCCCGTCTCAGGATCCGCATCCTCGAACAGCAGCCGCTCTGCTTCCGCCTGGGTGCAGTAGCCTCATTGAGTAAGCCGAGTGCGGAACGTCGAATCGTCCGTGTATCCATGCGCAACAGGCATAGCGGCGTGGAATGAAGTGACCTGAGCCTCAAAGCAGCCAGGAGGCTCGACAGCGCATTCTGCTCGCCTTTTTGTCGAGGATGTTGAAGACCCACTGGATGTGTGACGTCGGGATCGACTCGATGTAGGGCCGCGTCACCTCCCGGTACATCTCCGGCGTCTCCCGCACCTGCAACCCCAATGTGCGGATCCTTGTAGCTTGGATGATCAGCCTGGATCAACTGTGCTGAGATATCTGGAGCAGTGTAGAAGCGCGGTCCGATACATCAGTAGAAAGCAGCAAGGACGGTGCAGCGGCCAGCTCACTGCCTGCGCTCGATCCGCTGATTGCTCCTTCTCCTGCAGGCGTGGCTGCTGCGATGAACGACAAGCTTGGCAGGGCAATGGGAGGCGCACCATGAAGAACTCCTGTTTCCGGGCCTTGCGAATGTGCTTCTCGGTGGCTGGATATGTCATGTCCACATTGATCCGCCCCCACTCCACCGGCACCGACGCTGTGTACTGCACTTCAGAGGATTTGAGGATTTGAACGTATACCGACGCGCTCGAGCCACGCCAAAGGAGCGGCGTACACCAATTGCGCACGGCGGTGCCGGCAGCGGCAGCGGCTGCGGCTCACCTTGCTGTACACATCGTTCTGAAATTGCGTCTCCTCAAACCTGACGCCCTCCATCAGCTTTTGCAGCCCATCTTTCTCAAACTGCCGCCGCGCCAGCGAGATGATTGCCTGCCCAGGCTTGCCGTCAAAGCTGCGGAGCGGCCACATGGAATGTACTGGTACGAGTCTTAGAACAGCTTGCTTGGCGGCAAGGAAGCATGAAACTCTCAGAATGAATTTCTCTAGAGCTTGATTACACATACACACATCAGTCCACTCACCTGCCGAGGACCGTGATTGTCTTTTGGTCCGCGCCGTCATTTAAGACTTCTGACAGTTTGAATCCTGACAGCGTGTCTGGCGCGACGTCATTAAGCTCCTCGGTCATATTTCAGCAGTCTGAACGATTACAAGCACTCACATTAATCCACTCTTCTCCGTTTTAGGGTGTTCAGATCGAAAATCGATCCGCTGGGTGTATGCTCCGAGGCCAAGGGGGATGACATCACCCTTGCCGAGGCCAGGCCGAGGCGCTGCTGACTAATCGACTCATCATAAGCACGTAACCCTATGTTGGCTCTTGTGATTTGTGAAGCCCTGTCCCCGCCCGGAACACCATTTGCACTGTGCTTATGACATTGCGTCTGCTGACATTCACTTGTCACCCGTGTGCCATCTTTGATTTGCTCGGTAACAAGCACCGACAACTTTTCTGCCACGCAATGTACCGTTCGGATGTCGATTTGTGAGTGAGAAGCAGCAGAATCTCGTGTACGTGTCCCTCTGAAGGCTTGCTGCGACAGCAACGACAACTACCAGCAACCGTGGCGCTGGTAAGGCGCCTGACGCTCAGGCTGCAGGGCTTTAGAATGGCGCAGGCGCCTCAACCATCAGCTTCAGCGGCAGCGGTAGATCCCGATCCAGCGGCATCTACCGCTGCCGCTGGATCGCATCACCCTCCGTGGTACGCACCTTCCATAGCGCCCGTTGGACAAGCTTGTCAATGCAGATGCAGCCTGAACGCTTTGCAAACCCTGCGGCTCCTGCACATGCAGGTACCGGCGCTACACCCGCTGGCGCCAAACCAGCCGTGAGGAAGCGGTCACTGCAGAGTCAAAACTGCTGTCCCTCACCGGGTGCGTGACCACCGATGCAAGCATATAGTCGGTATGTTCTGCCTTCTTGACTGTAGTCCAACCTGTGCAGATGCGGCACAAGCTTTCAATGCCAATACGGTGCCGCAGCGTGAAACTGGAGGCGGCGGACGTGCCGGTGGGCCTGCGGCAGGACGAGTTCATGAATACCGTGGTAGCGGGCCCCGCCGATGGGCCCGCCCTCGTCATGATCCCAGGTGATTGTCCGCGACCATGACCACGAGGAAAGTGCCGCCTTGCATTGTGGTGCCGACGTGTCTTGCTGATGGACTCAGCAGAAGCTCGTCTGCAATGTGCTTCTGCGCACGAATTGTGACGCTGCCCTACCTCAGGCTATGGTGCCTTGCTGTGCTTCCTTTGCTGCACCCTAGCGCGGCGGCTCTATCGCACTGTTTCCGCAATGTCTCTTTCACTAATTCACACATTTGAACTCACCTTGCTGCAGGCTACGGCGCGGGGCTGGGCTTCTTCTTCCGCAATCTGGGGGCGCTGGCGGACAAGTTCCGCGTGCACGCGGTCGACCTGCTGGGCACCGGCATGTCAGGTGCGTGCCTCACAACCATCCTCAGGCCGCCTGTAATGATGACCGCTCTGGATGCTCCAGGCTGTTGGAGGCTGCCGCGTAGTGCTGCGTCTCGCAGGTTCCTGCACATCAGCTAGCCAAGCGCTGAATCTGTCTTGATCCCTCCTGCAGGGCGGCCGCCCTTCACAGCGCGGAACCGCCTCGACGCTGAGGCCTTCTTCCTGGACTCGCTGGCGGCGTGGCGCGACAAAATGGGCATCGATAAGATGGTGCTCGTGGGCCACAGCATGGTGAGAATTGGATGCGCTAGGGCGACGAGAACGACGCGCGCAACAGTGCCAATGCATGGTGCACGATGTGCCTTTGGCATGTACTGACCGAGTCAAAACCAGCAGAGTCAAAAGCAACAGAGTTATAAACCAGCCCACTCAAGAGAGCAAGGCTCCTAGCGTCAGCATTTTCCTATGCAGGGCGGCTACCTATCGGCGCGCTACGCGCTGCGCCACCCGGAGCACGTGCAGCACCTGGTCCTCGTCTGCCCCGCCGGCGTGGTGAGTTTAGTTCTTCTGGTGTTGAGAGCGGTGAAGACGCAGCATGCTGTGGAGGATGGGACACTTTTGCGGGGATGCCGCGAACTCTTGCGCTGCTGCACCCTGCATTCCCCGGCTTCTCAAGCTACTCAAGCGGGAACACACTCAGCAGCGGCAACCTGCCGTCTTCCCACGCCTGCAGACAAACCTGCCGAATGACTGGGTGCCACCGGCGCGGTTCAAAAACCGCTTCAGCCTGGCGGGCGCCGTCTTCCGCACCTTCAATGTGGCCTGGGAGCTGGGCATCACGCCCGGCGGCGTGATCCGCACAATGGGGCCTTATGGCGCCGGCCTCATCCAGCGCTACGTCAGAAACAGGTGCGCCGCAAAACCTGAACCTCGGGAGGTGTCAATCCGTGATGTGTGCGCTCGCTGACGCCCTTGCTCGCGCACCATGACGCCCCACTGCATCGCACGCCGGCACTCTCTGCGTCTTGCGCTCCCTTCATCCAACTGCAGCGCCACCCACCCGTGGCTCAGTGGCCATGCAGCAGCTGCTGCTGATGAAAGGACTCGGAAAGCGCTCAAGGGTTTCCATGTTCCGACAGGTTCCGGGACGGCATGGGCCTGTCGGATCGCGAGACGGCGGCCTTTGAGCAGTACTTCTATCACATCACGGCGGCGCGCGGCAGCGGCGAGCACGCGCTGCGCCACATCCTGGGGCCCTTCGCCTGGGCGCGGGAAGCCCTGGAGGAGGACCTGAAAGACATCAAGGTAACTGCGACAAAAGGAGTGTTAATCAATCAGATTGTAGTTCCAGTACCAAGGCGTTGTTTGGGCGAGCATGCGCTGCCGCATCCTGGGGCCCTACGCCTGGGGGCGGGGAGACCTCGGAGGAGAACCTCAGGGATATCAAGGTGCGCTGCTGTTGCTGCTGGTCCCCTGCCGTGTATGGAGTCAGTCGAGTTGTTCGAGATCCTGAGGTATTCGAGACCCTGTCCGTTGCTGCCGCATGCTGGGGCGATGAGGAGCCCTGGAGGCGGCCGTCCAGGACATTGATCTGCCCGCTGCTGCATCCTACTTGCTGTCTACATGCTGCTTGCACAAGCTGCCCATGGGCGTGATGCCCCGACTTGCCATCCCCTGGGGGCGCTGGGGCAGGGGCCTCTGGCTGGTCCGTTTGCCTGCCGGCAGCGGCACAAGCATGAAGGGCCGCCTTCAAATTGCAGACGCAAGCAGGCTGCCTGTCGGCGGGAGCCGCGGGCTGCGCCAGCGGCTGCAGCCCGAATGGTCAGCGGCAACCACCCCCTGGGGAGGCGCATGGGACCGCTAATGGAACTTCCGCCCTCTTCATCTTTGCGCCCTCCGACAGACCACCCCTCATCGCGCAGGTGCCCGTCACCTTCATCTACGGCTCCAACGACTGGATGGACCCGGCCGGCGCGAGGCGCGCCTGCGAGGGCATGGCGCAGCGGCGGCCGCCCTCCGGGCCGCGGGACCAGCAGGTCATCACCATCAACGTGCGCCTCTCATGTCACTCGTACTCAGACGTGCTGCAATCATGGTTTCTCTTCCAGCATTGCTTCACGAATATCTTCCATCTCTGATGTATGACGCCAGATCGCGAAGATGTCGCCAATGCCGCCAATGCAGGCGCGCAGGGCAGCAGGCGCCGGGCTTGTGCTATGAAGCACTGTATGGCTCCGGGCTCCCGCTAGATGATATGTTTTGACCCTCGCGCTGCAGGAGGCGGGGCACTATGCGTTCCTAGATCAGCCGCAGGATTTCCTGAGCCACATGCTGCAGATTTGCCAGCCCTACCTGCGCAGCAAGGTCCCCCAGGTGAGCGCGAGCGCCATCCATCGCTACGATCGCTCAGCTGACCCCCTGATGTTGCTGCTGCGCGCACTCCCTCTTGGAACCTGCACACCCTCAATCCGACTGATTCATTACGGAGATCCATAAGTGGAAGTGGCTTGCCACCTCTCTGATGTGCCAGCTGCCGCAAACGACAAAAGTGGCCATGCCACAGGTGCCGGACGCGCGGCCTGTCTCGCCAGTGCGCTTCCCGGAGGACGCCCGCAACCTGCGGCACTTCGCTGGCGACGCCGCCGCAGCAGCAGCAGCCACCAACGGGGTGCACAAAGAGAGCCCGAAGGCGCAGAACGGCGCCGCGCCGCCGCGCCGCAGCGGCAGCATGTCGCCGCGCCGCGCCGGCAGCACCGCGGCGGAGACGGCAGAGGACGAAATGGCGCACCGCACCGAGCTGTGACGGGCAATCTGCCGCCATTGTGATTCAGCGTTGGTCAATTGTATTGCAGACAGCCGGAAGGCAGTTGTCAGGTCTTGTTATTCTTGACGTCGGTCAATGCATGATCCCACCTCTGACTATCTTTTCTGCCTTGATTTGTAGCTTCAGCAAGCATGTTCAGCCTTAGGCCTGTGGACGCAGTCGCTTTTCCCAGAAGGTCGTGTCAGCCGCAGAGACTGCACAAGATATTCATGACAAGACCACATTCGTAGCTTGCATTTTTTGGCCACCGGTTGGTGTTACAAACAAACATTGCAAGCAATTGCGTCTGCAAATTCAGGAAAGTTATTGGCAAGCCAGGGTCATCTTTAAATACACCACCTAGGTACCGCGCACGCAGACCTGACGCAGCACTGACACGACTGGCTACTCAAGAGGTCCATCATACTCAGGCGTCAAGTCCGCTGCGTCTTGGCCCAGGCTTGCCCGCACCCGCTGCGCGGTCATTGTTTAGGATTCAGAGCTCGCAGCTCCATTCACTCCAGCATGTCGGCCAGGGTGTTGTAGAAGACGGCAAAGTCGCGGTCGTGGTCAAGCATCGCACAGCGCAGGAGCGGCTCCGCGGCCGCCGGCACAAAGTTCGTCACTGCGTGGTGCCCCAGTGCAGCGTGCTCCGCCTCGGCAAAGTCTCCCTCTGCATGCACCTGTGCAAATGCCGGATTGAATGAGGCTGGGATGTTGGGTCACCACGCAGTGCCCCAGCGCGGCTTGCCATGGCCCTGCACAGCGGAGGCGCCCTCCATATGCTAGTCGTGCTTCGCAGAGTTCAGCGTGCTGACGCCGGTGCCAGTAGGTACTCGACGCGGAATGTGGGTCCATCTGGAGTGCATCTGGGGCGCACCTCGAGGAACAGCCACTCGGTGAGGGCGCGGCCATTGGGCGCGAGCACGCGCTTGTTGAGGTCCCGGAAGGCGGCCAGCATCCACGTCTTCTCATAGTCCGCCATGTACTCGATCGCCAGGTTGTAGCCCATCGCATAGCACGCCTGCGGACATGTGGTTTCGGATCTCGTAAATGATGAGGCACGGTGTGGACGTTCACTTGCTGCTGAAATGACGGGGCCAGATGGTAGCCCTGCGTGTAGCCCGCCTGCAGGGCAGCAGTCCAGAGCGTTTGTGATGCATTTGAATACTGTGAGTATGAAAGTGCTGCTATTTGATGGCCAGGCTGTACCCCCACTGCGTCGCCTGCGGCACACAGCAAGTGAAGCTTCTGGAGGCCAGGATGGGGGGCTCCTGGTGCGCTGCTGAGCATGACGCAACCGCAAAGGGTGTGCGGGGGCAACCAGCCTCAGAGTGGAGGTGGATTGCATTCGACACCTCCACGCTTGTGCTGCCGAGGCCCCGCACATCCTTTGCTCTTGTGCAGGCCTGCCAGGAGCGGCGAGATGTCCGTCCACAGCTGGCGTGGCGACGTTGAGCTCCAGCGGCACATAATGGGATCAGGCAGTCCCTGAAGGAAATCCGTGGCAGGAGCTGCTCGGTGGGGTTGGTCTTCTGACCGCTAGCCCTGATGACGCAGAACATGTGTGTTTCTGCTTGTTTTGTTCATGTCAGTTTGCAGGGTCTGACTGCCGCGGCACCTGCTCGGTGGGGTTGGAGGCCTGGCCGCCGGCCATGATGTCGCGCATCATCTGCTGGAACAGCGTCTGGCTGGCGACCGGCGCCACGCCCTCGCCCATGACCACCTCCAGCGGCTCCCCCATCAGCGCCCCGTACCAGTCTGAGAACAGCTGCCTGTGCGTGGCGCCTGCGGGAAACAGAAAGATGTTCAGGAATGTGGAATGGCCGAGCAGTGGGCTTTAGGGCGGATCAACAGAGCACCTCCAGCGGCTCCCCCAGCGGCAGCGCCGCGTACCAGTCCGGGAACAGCTGCCAGTGCGTGGCGCCTGCAGTCGCAGTAACAACAACATGAGGTGGCAGGAGAACTTCTGGGGTGTTGAGCGCCTCCATCACCGTCTCGCACCAAACGAGAACAGCTGCCTGCGCGTGGCGCCTGCAGAAGCTACACAAGGTGACGAATCGTGCTTGCATCTTGAGCGAGGGGAGATGTGACGTCGGTGCCAAAACAGCAGGCATTTGACAACAGCAAGCGCATATATTGCCGTTCGCCAGCGTGACTGCCTCTGACAAAGGTATCTGTAGTCCTCCGCCAAACCGTGGGCTGCAACTTTTTGCTCAGCAAGGGCAGCCGCGCATGCGGGGGCGGGCGGCACACCCTGGAGCTGGTCGTTGTGCATGCCGTACTCGCCGGCGAGGGGCTGGATCAGAGCCGCCAACGCCGTGTCCCGCCGCACGTAGTCGCTGTGCCCGATGCTGCTCTGCACCTGTTAAGTGATGTGAAACGCCCACACCTTTGGACATGGCTGATTCGAACTCCTCCTGCTCTGGAGACTGAGGCACCGCAAGTCTGCCGTGAGCAGGCAAGAGCAATGCGCTGTTGAAGAGCACACGCTAGCATGCTGGCTGCACAAGCCGCCGCACCTTCAGCAGCACGGCGGTGAAGGCGGGGTTGAAGGACTCCAGGTTGTACGCCAGCTCGTTCAGCACCGGCCGCAGCTTCGCCTCTGCATCGTGTCACAGTTCAGCGTTGAGGTATATGCACATTTGCAGGGCCTCTTGCAGGTGAAGCTTGCCTCTTTGTGAAGCGATAGAAGTATCGAAGCATGAGTTTGCATGTGCATCATGGCGTATGCTATACGCATGTGCTGGCGTATGCTATACGCATGTGCTGGCGACGCCGCACCCCAGTTCTCCAGCGTCAGCGCCCGCAGATTGCGGTCGAAGCGACGCAGCGCAGCAATCGAGGCGCCATTGTCCAGCTGGACCTGGAGCATGCCGTGTATACAAATCATGATGGTAGGTGATGATGGCGCATTTGTATAATGAGCCGCCACTAAATCACGGGACCCGGATGGATATGGACTGAACGCGCGGCTTGGCTCTGCGGCTGCCCATGCTGGCATGCTGTCGCACCTCCAGCGCCTTCACAGCCTCATGCGAAATGAGGTCGCCGCTGGCCGGCGCAGGCCGCGGCGCTGCCGTCTCTGCACGGTTTCGATGCACTGGCGATCGATTGAATCCAGATACAAGGAAGCTTGAATGCTTGAAGTCAGGCGGCCGAGTAGCTCTGCATGTGCTCGACTACATCCTACGCCGCAGCAGCGCGACAGGACATCCATCCGACACTCATCCGGGCCCTGTTTACCTGTTCGCGCAACAGGCGCTTCTGGGCGGATCGGGGTGTGCACGCAGACAGGCTCCAGCCGCTGGCGGTGAGTTGCCGGCTGCGATCATGAGAACTCAGCATGTATTGGAACAGGCCGACGTGTCAGTGCAGAACGGTCTCATCCTGCGCACGATGAGTGTGTTGACTTGCGGTAGAGCGGCTTGAGTATGTTGGCAATGTACCTGCGATCTGCAGGGCTGCATCTGGCGCATCAAAGCGTTGTCTCGGCCGGTGCAGACCGCCATGCGACTGTACATGCAGTGCGTAGCGAACGCCGACGCCATGGCGTGGTTGTCTGGCTTCGAATGCGCGGTACTTCGATGAAAGGACAGGAGTCACGTATTTTGCCTCGAGGTGTGAATGCGATTTGATCCGGCAGTGAGCAGCCTTCCGACAGTTATCTCGGTGACTGCTCCGACACCGGAGCTAGTATTGGTACTGTTGAGGGCTTTGGCAATAAAGTTACAGCGGTTTGAACCGGCACACATCGAAGGCCTTGCATTCCTGATGCGTGCCTGCAACGTTCCACAAACATGCCTCAGACGGCGGGAAAACGACACACAAAGCAGCTTCATCCCAAACGATTAAGCTCGCACACGCCGCTCTTTCCCGAAGTGCTGCAGCATCCTTGGTCCCCTTCCGGCACGCCCGGCGCAGCAAATCAGCCATGCCTACTCCTGCTTGTCCTCCGCTGGACGGGTGTCAGGTGTAAGGCCCTCGGTGTGGGGTTCGAGCGGCTTCCCTGCGGCATCGAAAACACACCGATCAAGGTCCTGAGAACCTGATCACCCATGAGCCCGACGACAGGGACCGCAGTGTGTGAGGTGACCGCACCCATGAACCGTGCGGTCCTGCTGCCATCATCATCGTCGAAGTCGCCCCTGCAGTGCAGTGTTGCGCAGGCTTCAAGAGGAGCTTTCAACGATGGGTGCATGCTGCAGCGAGTTTGAGCGGCTGGACAACAAGGTGAAAGTGGTGATGCCCCTCAGATGTGAAGACAGGAGGCATAAGTCGTACCAGTTCACGTATTCCTCCTTGGTCTTGGGAAAATCACGTGTGCTGCCCTGCAGCAGATCAGGAGCAACCCCTGTCAGCATACGCACCTGACAGAACTTTGAGAAAGTCCATCAGTGGAGTGATGCCCAGTCGACTGCCATCCAGGCCTGGCGACATGCGTGCTCGGCACAACACTCTTCCAACATTTGCGGGCAGCGCACCGTGAACTTGAAGCCAGCGTCGTCGCCACCAATGACGTGGTCGATGAGGCCATACTGCTTCGACTCCAGCGGCGACATGTACCTGTCCCGGTCAGTGTCCTCCTCCAGCTGCAACACAACACAACAGCTGGCTCAGAAATCATAAATCGGCGAACTTGGTGTTGTGCATAGTGTGTTACATGTAATGATGCTCCGCGGCACCCACATTTCGATCAGCATGTAAGAATGCGACAATGGCGGTTGTCGAAGATCGACAAATGACTGACCTTCTCAAAGGGCTGCCCGGTGTAGTTGGCCATGATCTTGTTCAGGTTGTTCTTGTGGTATATGATCTCCCGCGCCTGGATCTCAATGTCCACTGCCTGCGGCATGAACAAGCGATACGGCTCAGCGGCCGCACAAGCAAACAGGCCGCAGATGCGCCATTGACTGCCTCCTTGCCACCTTAAGGTTCACACGACCAATGTAAAAGGCTGCATTGCCACTGTCGATATCTCTCGGAACTCGAAAAGCACTTGCCTGGCCTGAGGCACCGCCGAGCGGCTGGTGGATCATGATGCGGGCATTGGGCATGGAATACCGCTTGCCCTTTGTGCCCGCGCCCAGCAGGAACGCGCCCATCGACGCGGCCAGACCGAAGCAGTAGGTCTGCACGTCGCACCGGCACATCTGCAAGCACACATGGCGCTTTTCGTAAGCATCCAGGTGAGGGGAGTGACCACACAGTTGCGCACATCGCAGCCTTTGTATGTTTGCATGAGCCAGTGACTCGGGAGATACTCTGATGAATAAAAGCCATGAAATGTCTGAAGACTTACCATCATGGCATCGTAGATGCCCATGCCTGCCGTCACGGAGCCGCCCGGGGAGTTGATGAACAGCTTTATGTCCTGCAGGAGATGTGCGCCACTCTCAGAGCCAGGGACAGAACACTGCCGAGTTTCAGTGTCTGCAATGATTCACAAGACTCATTTGTGCAGCTGGGAAGCAGCACATATGCTGCCGCGTACCCTGTTGGGCGCCTGCGAATCAAGGAGGAGCAGCTGGCTGATGACGGCATCTGCCGAAAAATCGTTCACCTACAGTGGAAAGTGAATGAGAACGTCAAGTGTCTGCGTGGAGAGGCGTCGTCACCAACATCAGGAGTGCAGTCCGCCACGCTGCTCTCATGCACGGCGCGAGATATGGTGCATTCTGCTTCTCTTCACAGACTGCCGCGTCCGACGCGGCGTGCTCAGCTCACCTCGCCGCCCAAGAAAACGATGCGCTGCCGCAGCAGCAGACCGAAGGGGTCTCCCGCCATATCCTGCGTCCTGCGAACGTGCACATAAAACATGCGTGATGTAGTGGAGATGCGGATTGACGCACAGCGCGCGGCGGCAACGCCCGATGTTTCTCTCCATTCTACACGAGTGACCATGGCTCGAATCACAACCTTGCATTCGTGGCTCGCACTGTTAAGAACATCCACAGCCTGTACGGCGCAGGCAGTCTTGCGCGAGATGCATTGTCGACAGGGCAGCCTGCATCCTCACCTCGGGGCCATTTGGGGTGGCGCCTGTGGCTGTCCTGCGACGATGGGCGCCGCTGCAGTCCTGTGCCGCGACTGCCGTGCATGCTGCGGCTGTCTGAGCGCTGGCCTGCACAGGGGCTGTGACTGGGCGGCTCTGCTGGTGCTGCAGCCGGCTGACCTGTTGAGCCTAGGCAGCTGGCAGCACGGCAGGTGCATCGCCTGCGCCATGCTGAGTATGTGCTGATTAGTGTTGCAAACTGTTGGAAAGCCTGGACTGCTGCTGTCCGCTGCAGTCCGAAACAGAACACGCAAACAGGCGATTGACACGGGTCGCTGAGGTGAAAAAAAGGAAAGGGTTATTAAAGACATGTCTGTCGAGGTCGCGAACGTCTTGCCAACCAGCCCTGCCGCTTCTAGCCGCAATCGCCGCTTGCATTTACTCTCGCGCTTGTTCGTTGCGAAGCATTGATCGCTTGCCAGCTGTGCACCGGCAAGCTGCGAACGCAGTTGATTCAGGCTCTTGCACTGCTGGCGACATTTCCGACAGCTCCAACGCCTTTGATTGCGTGCTTCGCGGAGGCATTCAGCCGAAGTGCTTCCAGATACTGCAAGGCATTGCTGGGCCGACATTGGTCGTTGCGAGCCAGCCGGTGAGCTCTCTGCTTCTGTAGCTAAACTCCTTGGACGGGTTGGAAGTGCTTTGTGGCCGTTGCTGAGGCGCCTGTCGCACACCTGTGTATGTACTCTTAGCCGAAGTCCCCTGAAGCCACCACAGTGCAGAACTGCTGCGTGAGAGCATTCGCGACTCAGCTGTGTTGCCTGGGCACGAGTTGCTCTTCTTGCCCCTGGGACTGCGGGACTGCAGCCCGCAGCTGACTCGTCAGCCAGTACCGTAGCTCACAGCACTCAATTCTGCACAGCCACATGCAGCCATGTGCAGATGGATGTGGCAAGTTATGCCACCTCCAGGCGCGCCGTGCTGCCCTTGCTGACCACCCTGTGCTTGTGTGCAGCACCCACAGCATGTCGGCCGTGGGGACGGCGGTCATGAGCCGGCTGGCTAAGGAGCTGCGGGAGCTGACAAAGCAGCCATGCGAAGGCATTAAGGTGTGTGCGCATGCCGCACCACTAGCGGTGCCTAATGCGCCGCGCATTTTGCTTGTGCAACCTCAGAAGCAGTGACCAATAATGCTGTGCTGGCCAGGTCATAGTGTGTTGTCATGTCACAGGTCCTCGCGAACGAGGACAACCTCACAGACATCCAGGCAGAGCTAGAGGGTCCAGGTGAACTGTCGGTCTAAGGGTGCAGTCGGCAAACAGCCCCCTTGATTCTGAACTTTCATGCAGCCCTGCCCGTTGCCGTGCTGCCATGTCACATAAGTGCAGCGCTGTGACGCTTGTGCTTGCTTGTTTCGCAGCTGGCACGCCGTATGAGGGCGGTGTCTTCCGCATGAAGCTGATGCTCGGCGAGGACTTCCCCACAGCGCCCCCCAAGGGTGAGTCCCGCGGCCTCGGCCTCAGGCGGCCTGTGCTTATTGGAAGCCATGACCCCGCTGCCAAGTGGCTGCCTCAATGCTGTCCTCACTGCACCACATGAGACCGGATGTACCGGTCTCCCAGCTGCATTATGTGCATCCTGTTTCGAGATTCCCCTGTTTCCTCTACCGCAGGCTTCTTCACGACGAAGATCTTCCACCCGAACGTATCCAAGGGCGGCGAAATCTGCGTCAACGTCCTCAAAAAGGACTGGACGGAGGACATGGGGCTGCGCCACGTGCTGGTGGTCATCCGCTGCCTGCTTATCGAGCCATTCCCAGAGTCGGCGCTGAACGAGGAGGCGGGCCGCCTGCTCATGGAGGACTACGAGGCGTACGCCTCGCACGCACGCCTAATGACCAGCATCCACGCGCAGTCAGCCAAGCGGTGCGCCGGATTTACGCTTCTAGGTCACTGTCAAGGCACCATCTACTGCACGCCTCGCATGCGCACTTGATGACCTATGCGCAGTCAGCCAAGCGGTGCGCCAACTCGGCACTCTTCTAAGGCACATTTTTGGACACCATAGATTGTGGCGATGGATTTCCCTCGGCCGGAAGCATGGGCCGTGGCATCATAATTGGGCAGCCGCATGGTGCCGGCTGCCCACCCATGACTTGCCAGCTCCTGCAAAGGCTGCAAACCCAAATATGAACCTCTGCTGGTGGTCTGCAGGCGTTGTGACGCTGCTTAAAGCGTGCTTGGCAGACGCCATAGTAACAGCTTACAGTGACATGCTCTCGATGGCGTTTGCAGGCCAACACCGCTCACAGCCAGCGGCGGCGCCAACGCCGTCAACAGCGGCAGCTCGGAGAAGGACGGCACAGATCCGGGCTCGCCTGCCGTCAAGAAGTCAAAGGCGATCACAGACAAGGCCAAAGTTAAGGCCGCCGCAGCAAAGAAGCGCAGCCTGAAGCGGCTGTGAGGCAGCGATTGGCCGGATCCAGCCCGCGGGATCATTGTGCTTGCCGCCACAAAGCTCGACCGCCCATTGACCAGTCAAATCAGCCCCAGGTCGGCACAGGAATGTGCCCCCAGACATTGATGTTAGCAGTTGTGCGGGGTTGCCGAGTTCCTCGGCTTGTTGCTGTTGCACCTGCCGTAATTTACACATGGTTGGTGTTGATTCGGTATGTAGGCAGATAGCTAGAAGTGCCGCAATTCACACCTGTCCAAGCTTGCATGTTTGAGATGCAAGACTGATGCAACATTGCTTCAAAGCCGTCCACTTCACTAGGAAACCCTAGCTATATATAACTGAAACTTCACAAGATTGTTAGGTGTTCGCACACAACACTGACAGATCGCAGCTCGGAATCAGCTGCGCCTGTCACCACCCCGCCATTCTCGATGACGCGCTTCATGGCAGACAGCACTGCCTCTGTTAGCACCTCGCCTGGCACCGCCGCCGGAATGCCAGGCGGGTAGGGACACAGCAGCTCCGCGCTGACCCTGTCAGCCGCAGCGCTCCACGCCACCCTGCAGGAACCGCATGCGGATGTCAGACGCAAGCAAGCAAGCACGATGTCATGTGCCATACCACAAGCATGATACAATTTGCTGCTCCCCCAGTCACGTCGTGCATCAGGAATCGCGAGGTTTCAGGATCACCTTTCAGCAAGTGCAAAATGCGCCTCTCTTGGCGTCATTCGCATGACCGGCGGATGCTCAGGCAGCGCCACAGTCACTGGTGCGGAATGTTGCCGCTGCCGCTGCGTGCTGCCGTGATGTTGGTCACAGAGCGCCTGCAGTGCTGTGGTGAGCTGCCCTGCGTGCTCCATTGTGCTGCCAGCACCAAACGCCGCCACCACCAGGCTGGAAGTCGCCAGCTCGGTCACAATGCCTTGCCGCTCTGTCAGCCAATCTGCCGCCTTGTAGCCTGCAAACGCCAGTGCGCTGCAATTTGGAGGGCTAGAAGACACCTGACATCTGGCTGGATGTGCCTTCTTGGGTGCAAGCAAAGCAGCTTAAGCGCCACTATCTGTTCTATTGCAGAACAGGCGTCGCTGCAAGATTGCAGACAGCTCACCTGTGATGCCGAGCCCGCTAACATGAAGCGTCAGCTTCAGCGGATCCACTGCTGGGAGGCCGTCGCCGACAGACAGCACCCGCAGCCCTGGCATCGCGGTTGCGGCTTCCCGTGCGGACGCTGCAGCCGACAGAGCCTCGTCAAAGGCGCCCGGCGCCGCAGCCGACGCCCGCGCGGCGTCAAGCGAGGCCATGAGGAGGTAGCTGGGGCTGGAGCTCTGAGGTCAAGGTGCAGGTTCGTGTCAGCTTTGCGCCGTTGGACGTCACTTCAGCCTGGGCGTCACTTCAACCTGCCAGGCAATTAGCAGCAGGCCGCTCACAGCAAGCAGCAGATAGGATGAAGCAAGATGGGACAAGCATTGCCGACCTGCAGGATCTGGAGGACCCTGGAGATGCGCTCGCTGAGCCGCAGGGCGCGCGTGCCCCTGACGTGCAGCATCGACGACTGCGTCAGCGAGCTCAGCATCTTGTGCGTGGATTGCACTGCGATGTCTGCGTGCTCGCCGCTATCGGCGCCGCCGGTGAGCGCTGCCTGCAGTCGTCAATCGCAGTGGGTCAAAAGCAATGCAGCGTTGAACAGGGGCAATCACTTCTGTATCACTGAGACAGCTCTGTGTCACATCGGCTGTGCAAGGCTTGCCTGGGGAAAGCGGTCGTCAAAGCAGCAGTGGGCGCCGTGCGCCTCGTCGACGATGAGCAGAGCGTTGTGCCGGTGGCAGACAGCCGCCAAGCCTGCAGCGATGATAGCATCATCACTGAAAGGACTTCAGAACTGCACCATCGTAGCATCCAGAGGTCAGGGCAACAGTCCTGTAACCTCCAAAGATGATTGCCACGTGTTGCTGCGGCACATGGTTGCTGGTTGCCACATATTAGAGCGGCTCACCGGCGATGTCTGATGCTGTTCCAAAGTAGGTAGGCGACACCACAAGGGCTGCTTTGGCCGGGCTGCCGGACTCCGCTGCGCAGGCGAAGGCTGCCTCCAGGGCAGCTGGCGTCACGTCCTGAGCGATGTCCCAGCCAGGGACCGTGCGCGGCTGCACCCACTGCGGCCTGCATCCTGTACTGACAGTCGTACTTGAGCAACGCCAGTCGCTCAACGAGACCATGGGCCATTATACATGTGGAGACCGCACTGCGCTCATGCAACACGTGGATAAGCAACTTAATGCCATTCGAGGAAGAACTTGTGAGGGCTCAATGCTGGAATCAGCAGCCACGAAAGGCATGAAGGGCGCAGCGCAGCGCACCTGCCAGCACCATTGCGGAGACAACGGACAGGTGGCAGTTGCGAGCGGCGACGAGCGTGTCGCCCGGCCCGCAGGCCGCCATGACGGCGGCGTGCAGGCCGCTCGTCGTGCCGTTGACCAGGAACCAGGTCTGTTCGGCGCCAAAGGCGGCCGCCGCGAGGCGCTGCGCCTCCGCGATCGCGCCGGTGGGTGAGGACAGGTAGTCCAAGCCTGCACGATCAGGATTTACTGGTGATCAATGCCAAGGTGCACTTGCTGCTGAGCCGAGACCGACGAGCCCATTGGATAGGTAGTCCAGCCCTGCGTGGCAAAGAGCTGCTTTCAGCCGAGTGCATGACTTGGGGTCATGAGCCTCGCGACAGGGCGGGCTCATCTGGCATGCAGAAAGCTTGAGAACTGGCAACTGCTTCGGATGCTTTACAGCCGACGCTCTTGTTGCAACACGGCATACATTTCGATGTTGGCTGGAAGCCGCAATGGGATGGCGCTCACCCGGCAGCTCTGTCAGGTCATGGCGCAGCGCGGCATCGCCAACCACGTCCCGCAGACGGGGATGCGCGCCCGCCCCACGCTGCAGTCCCGTGCATCAAGGATCATGGCACCAGATCAGAACATGGAAAACAGCCGTTGCACTGTTGCACACGATGATGTCTATACAGGACGTCATGCGCAATGCATGTGAGAGTGCCGGGACAGGGTTGGCAGTGCATTCGCTGGCAAGCATGGAGACAATAGCAGGTGAGGTCTCACCTTGTGGCCAGGTATGTGGAGCGAAACTTCGTGTGTCCGGCTCGCCACGTCATGCAAAGCATCCAGCAGCGGCGTGGCCGCTTGATCGTGCCCGCCGCCGCCGCCGTGGCGGGCGGCACTGCAGCATGTCATGAGCCGACCGACATGCTGTTGGCGTTGTGCGCGAGGCCTGACTGGTCGATTGGCTGCTCTGGATGTTCCTGTGATCTTGCAAGGCTGACGCTGCTGCTGACTCCGTTGTAGCCGTTCGCGCCGCTGACCCAGCCGCTCCGGACACGTGTTTAGGATCATATGTGCATGGATGTCCGGAAGTGGGGATGCAGGCAGCCTGGTTGAACCTCCTCGCGTGCTCGTGCAGGCACACAAATGAGGACGCCAACCATGTTGCATGCTTCCGACATAAAGGTTTCTCCCGCCAAATCTGGGCGCCCTTTGGCAAAATGTTTCAGAGTCTTCACATGACTGCGGCCAGTCTTCACCACATGCACAAAGTTGCACGCCGCCGACTGAACTGCCCATTGCTAGGCGCACGCGCCGCGGGACCCCGTCAAGCTAGCATAGAAGCTTCATAGCGGCACCCTCCTGGTGCAGGAGGGCGTCGCGGCGGCACACTCTGCCAGCATGAATCGCGGAAACTATCGGGGCGCTCCAGGTGGGCATCAGGCCTGCAATTTTTGCAAACTCCATTGCAGGGTGGCGTGCGACTGCGCAGCAGCTGCTGCTATGTGCCTCGGTTGCGGCCAGGGCGTATGGGTATGTCTTTGGAGGGCAGGGACACAGTCTCGCGTCAATTCTCAAGTCTGAGCCATGGGATCTCATGCTTTGCGAATGCCCCTGCGGCATTGGCAAATAAAGAGATGGCAGACTCGGTACTGTGTCGCAATGCCACCAACAAGCACGGCCTGAGGGGCGCTGCAACGATGCTGGGCAGTCATCACCGGACGCGGCCACAAAATGCACACAAACCGCAGCACTGACCCTGCTGCGCCTGCCGTGCAGCCTTCGCCAAGCCGGAGAATGCCCTCAAGCGGGCGGAGGAGCTCATCGCCGTGGGGCAGAGCCACGCCGCGCTGCAGGCGCTGCACGATGTGATCACCAGCAAGCGCCACCGCACGTGGCAGAAGGTGCTGGAGACCATCATGTTCAAGTACGTGGACCTGTGCGTGGAGCTGAAGAAGGGGCGCTATGCCAAGGACGGCCTCATCCACTACCGCAACGTGTGCCAGCAAGTCAATGTGGCGTCGCTGGAAGAGGTCATCAAGTACTTCATCAAGACGGCCACCGGCCGCGCGGAGGCGGCCACCGCCTCGGCAGAGGTACGGTTTCGATACTGCCTGCCTAGTTGTTCATGCCGAGCAGCAGGCAGTCTTAGGGACGAGCAACCAACTGGGCGCATGGGATGATTGCAGCGGCTGCCTAATGCACACCGGGTGCACATGTCTTGACGAGCTTTGTATTAGCTTTCTGATGAGAGTTTCTGCATTTGCAGACGGCGGAGCTGGACATCAAGGACCTGGACGAGGGCGCCAGCCCGGAGGACCTGATGCTCGGTTTTGTCAGCAGCGAGAAGGGCAAGGTGAGAGCACTACTGGGCAGCCGCTGCTCAGGTGCTTACCTGCCGTTCCAGTGCAGCCTGCGGCAGAGAAGAGCTGCTGGAGTAGCAACTGAAACATGCCTAGGAAAGGGAACAGCGGCGACGATGCACGCTAGCGACAGCAGGTCGGGCGCAACAGCGGCAGCAGCGGAAGCCACAGGCGACGGCACACAGTCTGCACACCTGGCCCTGCCGCGGCACATCCATGTACATATAGCTCGAAATCTTTGCCGTCCACCACCACTTTCATCTAGACCTTGAAATCCTTTCACTCAACCTTTCTTATGCTTGAACAACCGTGCAGGACCGCACGGACCGGGAGCTGGTCACGCCCTGGTTCAAGTTCCTGTGGGAGACATACCGCACGACGCTCGACATCCTGCGCAACAATAGCCGCCTGGAGTCGCTGTACGCGATGACAGCGGGCAAGGCCTTCCAGTTCTGCGTGACCTACAAGCGCACCACGGAGTTCCGGCGCCTGTGCGACACACTGCGCAACCACCTGGCCAACCTCAACAAGTGAGTTTCTGGCTGTGGACGCACCTGACGGCCTTATTAATCTGGCGCTCCTTGTTTGGCCCTCTGATTGTCACTGGGACCTACCATGTGTATCTGAGCTGACAGATAGCTGGCATGCACATGACGGTGACCGCGACAACATGGGTAGTAGTCATGACCGATTTGTCACCCTCCTGATGCAAGCCTTACTCTGGGCAGGTACCGGGAGCAGCGCGACCGGCCGGACCTGACCATCCCGGAGACACTGCAGCTGTACCTGGAGACGCGCTTCGAGCAGCTGAAGGTAGGCATCTGCTGAAATCGCTGACTTGCACCACCCGTACGACGTTGTCCTGCTCACCTGAGCACCATCCTGCATCTCAGGCTCCCGAGCCAGTAGCATGTCTGGAGGGAAGCTGCAGGAGGTTCAGAACGACACCAATGGTGCACATCTTACGGCAATAAAATCACAAAATCATGTTTGCCGCAGACGGCGTGCGACCTGGAGCTGTGGCAGGAGGCCTTCCGCAGCGTGGAGGACATCCAGGGCCTTATGGCGCTGGGCAAGAAGACGCCCAAGCCACAGCTCATGGCCATCTACTACGCCCGCCTCACCCGCATCTTCACCGTCTCCGACTCCCACCTGTACAATGGCTACGCTTGGTGCGCTGATGCGCTGAACTTGCAAAACTCGAGTGTCAAGGGAGTTGTGGTGCATGCGCTAAAGATCGGGCGGTGCGGTGCGGTGCGGCATGGCCAGTGCATGCAGGTCTGTTACAGCATGCAGCATCCCAGAATGCTTGAATAGGACCGATTGTGCTGAACAGACTCGCCAATGCAAAACAGGTACAAGCTGTTCAACCTGGCGCGCGGGTACAACAAGAACCTGACGCCGGGCGACGTGGCGGGCATGGCGTCGTGCGTGCTGCTGTCGGCGCTGGCCATCCCGCCGTACGACCGCGCGGCTGGGGCGCTCACTGACGCGCAGTCCGAGCTGGAGCACGAGCGCTCCGTGCGCATGGCCGCCATCCTGGGCTTCTCCGTGGTGCGCTTTTAGTTTTCGTGCAGCTGAAGGTCCATTCAAGATCGTCGTGGCTGCGATAGTCTTGATTTGCTTTGCCGCCCTGCATGTTAATTGGTAAGGTTGCTGGGTGTACGGGGCGCATGACTCTGCAGCCAAGCTGTCAACGCGTCTCTCAGCAACCATGGCCTTGATGTCGATGCTTGCTAAGATGGGTTTCTGATGTGTGGCGCAGGACGCCAAGCGGGGCGCGCGCGACATGCTGTCCCGGGGCTCACTGCTGGCGGAGCTGCAGTCCAAGGGTGTGCTGAACATCATCCCCCAGGTGCGCCTGCTCACCTCCTCTTCTCAGTGCCGACATAATTGTGTCAAAGCTCCTGTAGTCCACTTGTGACCATGCATGCATTGGGGTTGCAGTCGGGCATGCTTTGAACGTACCAACGTACCTGTCAACCAACGTACCTGTCAGGCGCGTGTCACACTTTTGGTCACACTGAAGTCCCCGGGAAGCACATCCACTGATCTGACGCCGGTCCCTATGCACTCCGTGCAGGAGGTGAAGGACATTTTCCAGCTGCTGGAGGCGCACTTTAACCCGCTGGAGCTGTGCTCACGGCTGGCGCCGCTGCTGGAGGCGCTGCCGGGCCTCAACGCGGAGCTGTCCTCCTCCGCCCCCGTGCAGACGGCGGACCTGGGGCTGTACCGTCCCGCGCTGCAGCGCGTCGCCATCATCAAGATGCTGCACCAGCTGTCGCAGGTCTTTTGCCCGTTCCAACCTGTATTGGGGCTTTTGAGGCATGATTCATCAATACCGTCAATCCTGGCACCCACAAACACTGCCATATCACATACAGGGGCAAGCACCCTTGGCTGCTTATGCTTAGAGAATTGCGCAAGCGGGAATGCCTGACGCACTGTCAATCTTGAACCGCAGGCCTCTGGCTAAAGCGTTGTCCGCTGTCCTGTGCAGGTGTACTCGGTGATACAGCTGGACAACCTGGCCAAGCTGGTGCCGTTTGCGACGCTCGGCGAGATGGAGACCATCATCGTGGACGCCATCCGCCATGGTGCGCCTTCTGCTGCTTTTAGAGCGTTGTTCAGCTGCGGCTGGAGCCTGAATAGAGGTTCGTCGAGTTTCACAGGTCGTTTCCAGTCGTTTTCACGTTGTGCCAGGTCATCTGAGCTTGTACGCTGTCCCTTGCACAGCCTTGCTGTCATGCCTCCAGTGGCAATTGCACACGTCAAGGTCACAAATCCCAACATATATCTATGTTCCGCTGCAGGCTTCCTGGCAGTGCGGCTGGACCACCGGGCGGGCACGTTGCGCTTTGGCGCACCCGGCCTGGACTCGGACCGCATGCGGGACCACATCTCGGCGATGGCGCGCCGCCTGACCACCGCGCAGCACATGATTCAGCCGGCGGTGGACCCCGCCCTGGAGCAGCGCCGCCTGTCGGTGCGCCTTCCGCCTTTGCTTTGTTCATTCGCATTTATCTTCTGCGATCCTAGTTGTGTGCCATGCCGTGGCCCTGGAGCAGTGCCGCCTGTTGTTGCGCTCCCCGCCCTTGCTTTCTGCCAATGATAAGAGCGCATTATGCACATCTGCTGTAATTTGCAGTCTCGGCAGTTGCCGACCGTGAATCTGCGTCTGCCACATGAATATGACTCTGCCATCACTTTCAACCGTGAAGCTGGTGCAAGCCGCGGCGGAGTCGGCGGTGCGGGACAACCAGCGGGCGCTGGCGCGCAAGGTGGTCATCGAGGAGCGCAAGGAGAAGGCGGAGCGCGCGGCGCTGGCGGCGGAGCAGGAGGACGCCCACCGCCGCCTGCAGCAGCAGCGCATCAACGACGCCGTCGAGGAGCAGCGCCGCAAGGACGAGATGTGAGGGTTCTCTGCTCGTGCTTCTGTTATTTTCTGTTCTTTTGAGGCTCCAGAAGCCATGAGAGCGTGGTGATCGGCGCATGCTGCAGCAGCGCGTCAGCAGTCCTCTGCATCTGTCGATCACAATATACCAAGCAATCAACTAGTCTGCAGGGCGGGCACGTTATGCAGATATGCAGATACTGGCCCGGCCATGCATGGTGTCTTGAGCATTCGCATTGACATTCTGCAGGGAGAAGCGTGAGACGGAGCGCATCACGCGGGAGATCGAGCATCGGGAGATGGAGGAGGCGCTGGCCCTCGTCAAGGCCTCCAAGGGCAAGTCCAAGCTCAAGGTGTGCCGCCTCCTGCCTTGCCTCGCTGCATTTGCTCTCAGCGGCTGCCGTGTTGCGAGCGTGTTGAGGGGATGACGCAGCAGTGGTCCGAGGCTCCAGTCGAATGCGGCCTTGCGTGTAAGCTCTCTGGATTTGCAAGGGAACAAACTGCAAATGTCAAAGATTCGAATGGAATCAAGTGTGAGATGAGAAACAAAGCAATTTTTGAGACACTCCTGTGTCTGGCCCATGCAGGATGGGGAGGAGCTGGAGAAGGAGGCGCATGCGCTGTGCACAATCCACACTCTCCTGTGATCTGGTGACATCTGGTGACCACTACTTAATATCTGACAAACAGGAGGGGGAGAAGCTGGACAAGGAGGCGCTGATGCGGGAGGCCATCAGCGGGCAGATGAAGGAGCGCCAGGACCTGGAGCGCAAGATGCAGAGCCAGGCGCGCCGCGCCGACCACCTGGAGCGCGCCCGCCGCGAGGAGGAGGGCCCCCTCCTGCTCGCCGCCTACAACACCCGCCTCCAGGTGCGCTGCCCGCCTGCCGCCTCCACTTGCGGGAACAATAATCTGATACTTCCAGTCCTACTGCCATGGCCTTGATGTGGCATCTGTTGGCCTCGGTGTGGCATCTGTTGGTCTTGTCGTCATGGATTACAGCCCATACTGTGCCTTCCTGCAGAGGGCACAGTTATGCAGCTGGTCATATCTCTGGTCCTAAACCCTGACCTTCCTACGCGCCCACAGGAGGACGAGGTGCAGCACAAGGCGGCGATGGAGGAACGCGAACGGCAGCACCGCGCCGAGTGGGAGGTGGCCATTGCCGAGAAGCAGCGCCTGGCGGTCATGCGCGATGAGGAGGCCGACTTCCGCAAGAGCATCATGGACCGCCGCGCCACCGAGTTCCAGGCCCTGCGGGTGAGCCTTGCCGCTGCCGTGTGTTTTCGAGCTCACCTGCAGCGCCTGGCATTGTGTGGGATCGGAATTAAAGTGCCCACTTGTGTGCAGATACCACTGTTGTCTGCAAGCTTGTTTCCCTTGGCAAGCCACCCTCTGCCGCTGCATGTCGGCATCTCTACATGTATGGCCTTTGAGACACAATTCTCTCCTGACCCTTGTCATGCGCGCTGCCCGCCGCAGGCCGCGCGCGAGGAGCGCATCGAGGAGAAGAAGCAGATGCTGAAGGAGCAGCGGGAGTTCAACCGCAAGAAGGAGTTCGCCCGCCAGTGCCGCGTCAAGGTGAGGTTTCGATATTCACCCTATCCGACGTATTGTCTGCCTCCGCATGCGCATTGATGGGAGTGATCTTCCACCGAGTGTGGTAGCTAGGCGATCCTGTGAATACTTCTTATCAACCCTGGCTTGAGTGTTCATGGCTGGTGCTGTGCAACGTTGCATGCATGCAGCCTTGTGCTCATGGGGCTGAAGCAGCACTGCCTGGGGCAGCCGACAGTTTTTGGCAGCTGGGCTGCCCCTGGAGGTGTAGCGAAGGTCCCCTGGAGCAGCCGGGAGCGAGGGAAAAGCCCAATTGTATGACAGTGGCCTACTGTGGGAGGAAACACCCGGAATTTGTCAACCCTGCGCCTGAGCCCAGGTGGAGAGGCTGGCGGATGAGGCCGCCCTGACCTCGTGTGGCGGATAAGGACAGCAGAAATTCAATCATGTCGCGCAAGGACAGCAACGTCGATACTTGTCTGTGCACCGCCTACAGGTGGAGGAGATGCGGCGGCTGGCGGAGGAGGCGGAGCTGGCGCGCATTGCGGAGCAGGAGGCGCGCGAGGACGCGGAGCGGCAGCGCAAGATGCAGGAGGCCGCCGCCAAGCAGAAGGCGCGCGAAGAGGAGATCGAGCGCCAGGTGCGTCTCGATAGACCTGCCCCCGTCTGCCTCTCTTACCCTGCAGCTGTGCTCCGGATTTGTTGTGCAAAGGGCGTTTCACACAAATATGCAGGGGCTGAAGCGCAGAGTGTGGCCAGGCTGCTAGCAGCACGCACTAGCAGACGTGCTGATGGGACATTGGTGCACTGCCTCCGCTTCTGCTGATGCAGTAGTGACAAATCGCCACGCACATGCTCCTGACTCAGTCATTCAACTCATTCATGACCTATCTTGCCCCGCAGGCCGCGGAGCACCGCGCCAAGCTGCTGGCAGAGCCTGCGCCCCGCGAGCGCTCGGACTCGCACGAGCGCGAGCCCGTCATCGGCGGCGCCTTCGTCCCCTCCTCGGGCGCGGCTGCCGCCGCACCGCGCCGTCCGGGCTCCTTCGTGCCGCCGGGGCGCCGCGGCGACGCCGCGCCGGCCGCCACTGCCGCCGCGGGCGGCGAGGACCGCGACTGGGGGCGCCGCGATGCGCCGGCCGCCGCGGCACGCCCCGCACCCGCCGCGGAGTCGGCCTCGGGCGGCGGAGGCGGCGCCTGGCGGACGCGCGGCGCGCGGGCCGAGGGCGCTGCGCCGCCCACCCGCGACGCCGGCCGCGACGCCGGCCCGCCACCGGCGGCCCGCGAGGAGCGCGGCGCCTGGGCGCCAAGCCGCGGCCGCGAGCCCTCGCGCGACGAGGGGCCGCCGCGCTCGGCGGCCTTCGGCCCTTCGCGCCGCGAGGGCGACGCGCAGCCGCCGGCCCGCGAGGCCGGCGGCAGCCGCTGGGAGCCGCGCCGCGGCGACCGCGAGGCACCACGAGCAGCACCACCGCCGCCGGCGCCGCGCGGCGGCAGCCGCTGGTAGGCTGCGGCGAACACCGCCGCTGGCGCCGCTGGCGTGTGGGGTGGGGTTTGGTGCTGCAGCGTCTGCTTCCGCAGCCCATCCCGCCTGCGCGCCGGCACCAGGCAGCGGCAGCGGCGTCGTGCGTTTCTTCCGACAGGGCGCACACCTGACGGCGTTTGGCTTTTGTGTGCATCTTTGAGGCTGCACCGTCCGTCAGCCGCACTCTAGGTCACCATGGCGGATAGCAGCCGAGGCAGCGCCGCCAGCAGTGGATGTCCTGTTTATGTTTCAGCATGCAGCGTCAGCCAGCCGTGCGGCAGCGGGAGCCTGGGCGTGGGCGAGTTCTCATGGCTCGTGGGGGTGCTGGGCTGCTTCCGGCTCACCGCGAGCCGAAGACAAAGAAGTTGATCGCTTTGTGTGTCATCCAGAGTCACCTTGTAATATCTTGTGTCCAGCCGCAGCCGCGCAGCACGACTCCACCAACAAACCCTGTGCAGCGTTCCCGCCAACGATAGGGATAAACCCTTGGCCCACATGCGTGTCACCCACAGCAGCAGTGCTCGTCTCAGCGCACTCGTCGCTTCTCGCAGCTGTCTTCGTTGTGTGTTTCCTCGCGTGCCCTCAGGCAGCGGTTGAGTGGGTGGCTCTGTCGATTGTGTGGCTGGCTGGCTGGCTTTCGCCAGTAAAGCGCTTGTCGGGTTGAAACGCGCTCGAAAAGCGTTGCCAGCTTGAGACAGTCAGGCCCGGTCTCGCCGCGTGCCGAGCCGGACTCGTCCATCATGACCCTCATGGCCTCCGTGCGGCCCCCGGGAGCTCGCTGCGCCGCTCCGGAGCAGATGCTGGCGGCCAGCGGTGCTTCGACCCCGTTCGCCCGTGTGCAGCTCACGTCAGCCGGCCGACAGGACAGCCCACGCGCCGTGCGCAGCCATGCGAGACATATCAGCCCCGGTCCTGCTGGCGTTCAAGCGCTGCGCTCGCTGCGGCAGACGTCCAGGCACTCACGGTGTCGCGCCTCAGGTGAGGCAGTCCTACGCAAGCCCTTGACGCAATCGTCTTGCTGCAGCGTCAGCAACCCTCCATCCTCCTGCTTTCGCCCTCTCAATCTCCAGCGTGCTTTTGCACCATGAAGCAGAACGGCAGTCTGCCTGAATGGTTGGCCGCGTGGCGTTTTGGCCCATATGCCAGAAATGCCACTGTCGAAGCCTGCGCTTGTCAGCCGGCCTGCCTGCCCGCGCAGTGCTGCTCATTTGCCGGCATCATCTGCTCCCCGCTCGCCGGCCTTGCGCCCGGCATTTAAGCCCTAGATCGTGCCGAATCTGACCTTGCAGGCCTCATCTCTGCACAGCACTACGCCGTCAACGCAGCCGTGGCAGCCGCCAGTCGCGCCACGCCACAGGCGGCTCCGCCGGCGCCCGGCCGCGGCACCGAGCTGGGCCTGGCCACAGGTTTTGACGCACGCTTTGAGTTGGGCGCGCTCCTCGGCGTCGGCAGCTTCGGCACTGTGCACCAGGCGGTGGACCGCGCCTCCGGCCGCGAGGTCGCCGTCAAGCTGCTGCGGAAGGACCTGCCGCGCGGAATGCACCCCACCCGCGGCACCGGCAGGTCCGCTCTCTGCGCTGCCAGCCGTTTACTACTGCTTTGCATACTTCAGCGCCACCTGCCGAAGCGCTGATAGCCTCATGCATGTCACCTGCTGTGCAGTCTTGCGCTGCTGTATCGCCGCAACATGCCGAGGTGAATGGCTGCGGGGCTGTGGCATTTTACTGGGCTCTGAGAGCACGCGCCCTACTTCCGCCGCAAGCCGCTGCGAGGTCCGCATGTGGCGCCAATAGCACGTGGGCACTCCCGGAGGCTGACCATGTGTCCCTTTCCAACTGCCGCAGGATCAACAGGCAGAAGCTGCTGAAGCGGCTGCGGCGAGAGATTGACACGCTGCGCGCTCTGGACGGCTGTGCCTCGGCGATCGCCTTTGAGGACGCCTTTGAGAGCGAGTCCCACGTGTACCTCGTCATGGAAGTCTGCAACGGCGGCGACCTGGAGACGCTGCTCAAGGTGCGTTGGTCCTTTCATGGAAGCCCAGGCGCTGCTGCGAAGCCTGCTTTAGAGGCGGTTGCTTGTCATGTGTTTTCTTGGAAGACATGTCTGTGGCAGGCCTGCTGCATCGTATAGATGTAACACGCCTCTCTGCACGAGCAGCTGAACAACATCTGTTATCGTCACTGCAGTCGTGCGGCGCGATGAGCGAGCGGCACGCGGCGATGGTGGTGTGGGAGGTGCTGCGGCTCTTGCGCGCCTGCCACTCCGCCGGCATCCTGCACGGCGACATCAAGCCCTCCAACTTCCTGCTAGCGCCCGGCAACCCGCTTTGCCCAGGTGCCTTCACCTGCTGCTCTTCCTGTTTGGCGCACCAAAGCTGGTTACGCTCACTTCTCCAGAGACAACACGTATTTCAGCAAGCACACAATTTCCAATATTCTTTGCAAACCTATTATCTTTACGTTGGTTTTAATCATTAATTGTATTCTGCATCTCCATCTGCATTTCCAGGCACCAGCTTGCAATGTCTGGCCGTGTATATTCTTGTTTCTGCACCAGGGAGGTACTCGAGGTGCCCAGCGTAACTACTGCTGACTGTTGACCTGACTTCCCTCCGCAGTGCCGCTGCCGCCGGCAGCCGCCGGCGTCGCCGCCCACCGCGCCGCGCACCGCGACGTGGCCGCAGAGCCCGCCGAGGCCGACGCGGCGGGCCTCACCAGCTTCAGCATCGGCGCCGCATCGGCTCCAGCATCCGCGGCCGCCGCCGCCGCACAGCCCGGGGCCCAGTCCGCCCCTGCAGCGGCAGCGGCCGAGTCGCTGCCGGTCTGCCCGCTGCTGCTGGCGGACGACTCCGCGAGCGACCTGTTCGTGCCGTACGCGGGCGGCTGGCTCAAGGGCGTCGACTTCGGCTGCTCGCACGAGGCGCCGCCCGGCGTGCCGCGCACCAAGATGACCGGCACCCCCGCCTTCATGGTGCGCCGCTGAGCGTTCAGGGTTTCGCCTGGTCTGCCCTGGCCTGATTGTGGTCCAGAAGGCTGTCATCCTCTGTCTTCTTGAGCAGACATAATCAGAACAGCATCACGCTTGGCGGAGCGGTGTATGGGCGACCTTGCGGCTGACGCTGCTGCTCGTTTGTCGTGTGCAGGCGCCAGAGGTGTACGCGCGCAACTTCGGGACACAGGCGGACATGTGGAGCCTGGGCATGCTTGCCTACCAGGCGCTGTCCGACAGGTGCGACAGTTGGGACTCTGCAGCTCCTTTTCTCGTAGTCAACCTGTGAACCCTGCAGCGATATTCTGGCAGCCTTGTCTGCTGGGAGAGCACGAGTTCCAGATCTAGCTCTAGAACCATCGAGCCTTCATATTTCCGAGCGCTGTCAGCACCTGGGCACTGCAGCAGACCTCTAGAGGCTCTGTAGCAGACCCCAATGCTGACGCCGTGTCTCGCATTCCCACGCAGGCTGCCGTTCTGGCGGGACGAGGACGACATGAGGGACACGGACTTGAGCGACGTGCGTAGCGCGGTGGACGCCGCCATCCCGCTCGACTACGGCCCCTGGCTGGCTGCCTCGCCGCAGTGCCACGACTTTGTGACACGCCTTCTGCAGGTGTGTTCCTGACACGTGTAGCTCACTGTCACAACACGGTTTGTTGTCATGATGTTGTGTCTGAGTCTCATCGGACAATGCCATGCGCGCCTTGTAGCTCTTCTTCGTCACCGCCTCGCTATACACTGACATTGTGCACGGCTTCCATTCTTGCAGCACGACCCGCAGCAGCGAATGACGGCGGAGCAGGCGAGTGCGCACCCCTGGTTTGCGCTGCACTGCATTCCTGCCGAGGCGGCGATGCATGGTAGCTGCTTCCGCGGCCAGTATGGGGCCGGCGCCGCCAACAACATCGTGCCGGCAGAGGACATGGCGGCGCGGGCCCTCATGCGGCGGTCTGCATCGTTTGACGACTTCGCGTCCTCGCGCGCGGCCTGAGCGCCCCGCTCGACTGAGACACGGCGACCTCAGTTCATCTCGAGGTCGGCGTCTCGTCGGCCGGCCATTCACAAGCTGTGGTGCGGCGGCGGCGGCGGCGGCAGGCATTCCGCGCGCGGGGCAACGTCGTCAATCGAGCCGGCCGAAATCAGCACTTCAGGAAACTGGGTTGGAAGGAGACATAGCACGGGCTTCTGCCGGTCGCTGCCGCTGCACCACATCATTCTTTGGACTGCCACTGCGGCTGCAGTGAGGCGGTGGTGCAGCGGGTTTTGCAGCGTAATATCTAGAGGGGGCAGCACTCACGCATGGGCTTGGAGTGTGCGAACAGCAACGTTTTTGCGCCGCACCCGCGGTGTACGGAGCGGCACCAGCGGCCGCAGGCACAATCAGACCTGCGGCGGCGAAACCTTCAGCGCGCAGACGGCGTCCGGCCTCTTGGCAGGGCCACATGCCAGCGCCTGTGTATACTCTTGCAATCATGGTCAACGTACAATGGGGGGAGAGCGGCTCTTCGGTGTGCGGGCACAGCAACCTCTTGCGGTGCCCGCACTATTGCGCAGGAATCTCGGTTCTAGATCGCATCATTACATATCTGAGGGAGGAGAGGAGTGGGACAGCACTTGATCGTGGCCAGTGCTAGCGCTGCTGATTTTTGCGGCTGGCAAAACGTATTCGAGTGGGGAGCTGATCTCGCGTATTGATCTGCTTATCGGCAGCGGCATGGGTGTCGTTGTCTCTGCCTGGGCTGGCACGAGGCCACGCCAGTGCAGCTTTATTCGAAAGGGTTGTGAGGGCTGCGAGACAGCCGGACGAACAAGTAATTTCTGTGCCTCGTTTGCAGCTTGCAATTGTGTTCAGCGTTGCTTTTCAGCGACTTGAATGTTCTGACCATCCAAAAAAAGATGTGTAAGAAATGTTGATACCTCCCTGTTCCTGGAATTCCCTCCCCAGGCAGTGCCGGCTGCCTCGTGACAGTGGTCAGCACTGATTCGAGATGACAGCCGCCTTCTTGTTTCATCCACAGAGTGTATTCCAGGCAGGACGACCGGCCTGGCATGGGTTGCTGCCACTGCAGACTGCCGCGGAAAGAGATTCGCCACCTCTTTGCCGTCACCGCTTTGCGTTCTTTATGTGCCACTGCAGCACGCGCTTGTAGGGCAGCTCGCCGCCAAAGATGTCGAGCGCGCTGCCGACGGTAATGTCCACGCGCCCCTGCCCCGTCTCGTCCACCCACTCCAGGTCCTCCTGCAGATGGCCACGATTGAATATCTCTTCCCAAGGGACCTTCCAAGGCTATTCACGGGCAACGAGTTCGAGGGAGAGAGAGAGGGGTGCTGACGGTGAATGTCCACACGCCCCTGTCCCATCTCGTCTGCCCACTCCAGCAGCAGAGGGAGAATCAGCCATCTTTGTCTGACGCTGTAATGCGCCTCAGTATCATTATCGTGATTCTGGGCATCGCAGCCTGCAACCTGGGCCATCAATGCATGTGCCTCCCGCACGTTGGCGGCCCCAATGCATCTGAGTATGTACGTTTCTGCTGGCAGGTCGCACCAGGGTGCGGCGCATGACGAGCAGCGGCGCCTGCCGTGTCAGCACCTGGCATTTGCTCCGAAGTGCTTGGTGCTGGCATGAAAATACGCTGCAACGGCTATTCAAATGCGCACCATGGTGCGGGCGCCCCCGGCGTCAGTGACTGGCAGCAGCGCGTGCCGCCCCAGCAGCACATTGCTGCTCCACGTGCCCTTGACGTGTTCATTTGATTTCTCAACCCTTCTGACTGACTTCGCACCAGGGTGCGGGCGCCACCGGCGTAGGTGACGGGCAGCTGCACCAGCTCCTCGTCGATGCTCAGCATGACGAAATACGTTTGAAAAGCGTTTCAGGGGAAATGATATAACAGTCCCGCACTAGGGTGCGGGCGCCGCCGGCGTAGGTGACGGGCAGCGGCGCGTGCCGCCCCAGCAGCGTCACCAGCTCCTCGTCAATGCCCAGCTGCTTGCCCTCCACGTCCACGCCGTGCACCAGGAACTCGTCACAGCACTTTGACAGCGCCTCCAGCTGCGCAGGCTCGATGGCCAGGTCGCTAAACTTCTGCCACCGGTCGGTCACCTGCGATTTGAAGACGGCGGCGGGAGTTGGCTGGTGCAGAAGTGCTCCTGATGCAGACACCTGGGCGCCATGGCCGCCATGCAATGCGGAGTGTGACCTGCCCGAGTCGGATCGTTTCGTGCTGCAGGCCCCGCTGCTGTTGCTTCTGCCGTTGCCGCAGCCGCTGCTTCTGTTGCCGCCGCATATGCTGCAGCATGCCGGCTGATGTGCATGTAGGAGGCAGAGGTTGAGGCTGTCACGAGGGCAGAAGTGCGCACCACGTAGTACTTGTCGTCGCGCTTCCGGCAGGACAGATCCAGGACCAGCCGCTTCCTCCCCACCACCCGCACCTGCGCCGCAACAAATTGCCACATTGCAAGGGCACTTCGCATAGACCAGGAGCCAGATCTACTCCGATGACCGGTCACAGATTCTTGTGGCAGCGCCTGGTGTGCTTTCATGACGATCTGGGGACGATGCAGGCATGCACGCACTTGAGAGTTTGTTTCGTGCATGTTCTCTGACTCACCAGCGAATTTAGGCGGTCCTGCTGGAGGCGGCTGCCGTGGAAGACGTAGCAGGTGACAATGCCATGGCAATACCACGTGAATCTGATGCATTAGTTTATTCAGTCTTTGGGAACTCACCAGTGCGTTGAGGCGGTCCTGCTCCAGGCGGCCGCCGCGGAAGACGTAGGAGGTGACGATGACGTGGCTGGCGCCCGCGTCCAGATATGCCCCTGCGTTTTCGGGCGTCACGCCGCCGCCCACGTGCAGACCGCCTGGGAACGCCTGCAGCGCCTCCATCGCCGCTGCCCTGCAGTGAGACCGCATGAGAGGATGAGACCGGGAGTCGCTTGAGACAGGCTCGTGCCCAGCCCCTTGTTCCTGCCGTATCGCCAAGCTGCTTCCAGCATCGTGTTGAGCGACGGCACGCTCCGCTGGCCTGCGCCGCTTCAGTCAGACGGCTCCTGCCAGTAATACGTCTGTGGCATGCGGCAAGGTGCAGCGGGATGCAGGAAGCCGAGCATGCTCTTGGCCCATTCCGATGAGGTACCCGTGGCAAAAGCTCAAGTGGGAATCAGGCGTGAGCGGACCTGCTCTCGGGATCGGGGCCCAGCATGATGACGTGGCCGCCATACAGCCCGTCATCTGCATACAGCTTTGCGAAGTAGCTGGCCGGCGCGGCGGCCTCGAAATTTGTGATCAGCCGCGCCTCCGCCTCCTCGCTGCACGGCAGGGTCAGCCGTCAGTCCCCGAACTGATGCGGCCATGGATGGACTCGGATCGACCAGCAGTCACAGCGTGATATTGATGCCAGGAATGCACAACCACGAGCACTCCTGAGGCCAATCATCTGGGAGTTGGTATCCACCTGTCTGCATCATCAAGGTCTGCGAGCGTGGAGCCCACGATCTGCTTCACGGCGCCCTGCACACATGGCGCCACAGTCAGCGCATGCAACTTTGCATGGGACCAGCAACCATGTTATGGACGCCAGCATGCAATGAATAGCTGCACACGAGTTCTGCATTCTCGCCTTGTGAATGTCGATGCAGGGGCGAAACTTTGCGCCGGCGGAGGCCGTGCAGCCGATGCGCCGCTGCCGGCGCTGAGTGGTTGTAGTCCGAGATCCTAGAGGCGCTAACAGGCACCGCTGACAAGACGATAACATGAGCCGGGCTGTGTGGTGCGCTGCTGCTTTCCCTTTCCTGCCTGCTGGAGATGCTGTCAGGGCGATACCAAGTGGTGAATGTGTTGGGTGTTTTGTGGATCAGCACCTCGCGAGCTGGCTTCAGGGGTAAAAAGCGTTGGAACACAACACATGGCGCTTGCAATCAATCAATTGTGGCCGAACGAAGCCCGGCGATTGGCTGGGGCCATTGCAAGTGCTTCCTGTAGCCTCCAAGCGAGGAAGCATCTGTACGGTTCGGTTCGTACTGCTGGTCCGGCACGCGTGAGGCCTTGCGTCATAGCCGGGCAGCCACATGCCTGTGTCGCCAGGTGGTCAGTTTGCCCTTGCTCACACCGCAGCACGACTCACCTCAAAGTCATAATTTGCAACCCGGCCTCGGTGATTGAGTCTTGTGCGAATCACAGCGGAGCTGCAGCGAGAATGAGTGTTCGGTTGGTCGTCGCGATTTTGGTCGCGGCCTCGCTGCGGTGCGCGACCGCGCAACAGACCGAGCTGCAGTCCTGGCTCAGCCCCGGCGAGTGTGCTTCCTTCCCTGTCCAACTAGGCGAAGGCGAGAGGCATTACCAGCTGCTCTTGGCAGCCGAGGCCGGGTCTCTCAGGCACGGATCTCACACCTGCTTTGCCGCTCTTTTCGACCTCGGGAGCATGGCTAGAAGGGGCAGTCTCGTTGTGATGTATCTAGCAAAGTATTTGTCTCATCATTGTTTGATTTGGCCTGCTGCAACCCAACTTCAAGTTTCAGATCTGGCTGAATCATCGACCTGAAGCGGGCCGCGGGGATCTGGTCAAAATGTCTTCAGGGAGAATGCTAGTACAGCTTATGACGATGCGCATGTCCCCGCCTCAAGGCTGTCATCGCTGCTGCTTTGCAGGACATCAGGCATTCGGACTGGATGCCTGCAGGGCGGTGTGGCAGACTCTGCCTGCACACAGCAAGCAGACAGCAGCAAGGCAGCATGCCTGAGCGCCGTTGAATCAGGTGAGGACCAATCCTGTGCGCTGCGTTGTCCTCACATGCATCACAAGAGGAAATCTTTTGGTCAGACTGGCAACACAGCGCCAGCTGATGATGCTGCTCGTCTTCCAGTCGCAGGCACGGATCTGGAGGGCCTGGTGTCTGGTCAGCCCGGCGCTCCCGGTTGGATCTATGTCAGCAACACGGAGAACTACCCAGTCCTCGTCGACATGCTGGCGAGTGGCAGGAATGCACATGCTGCATGTGCGAGCATCATGCCATGAGCGTGCCACTTGTTTCTCATGCAACTTGTGCCCAACCTGCCGCTGAGGAGAGCGTGCTGCCGCTGCGCAGGTGGTTCTGGAGCCCAGCAGCCAGGGCACCGCAAACGACCGCACAGCTGTAGGCAGCTACAGGCGGGCGCTGCTCAGCAGCACACGGGGCGCAATAGGCGCCGCCACAGGCGCAGAGGTCGTTGCCAGCCGCACCGCCGTGCACCTGCGCCGGCGGCTGGCACAGACGCCGACGCCAGCGACGGAGGACGTGCTTGCCAACACCTCCACTCCCAGCCCCAGCAGCAGCAGCAGCCCGACGCCCACTCCCAGCAGCACCACCAGAAGCGCCAGCAACTGGATCGATTCGGTGAGTTGCAAATCGAGCTTCTTCAATGAGCTGCAAACCTGCACTGCCATTTGATGTGTGCCATGGCCGTATCAGCACTCTGCGGCTTGTCGACAAACTTGATCCATGCCTGTCGCAGGTGTCCAACCATTTTGGTGATCCAACAGTGCGCAAGTGGGTGAGCGTCCTTTGGCACTAGTTCGTTGTTTCCGTCACTAAGCCGCGCATCCACCCGTCTACTGCAGCCGCTCATTGCATCGCGTGCTGGAAGTGTGTGTACCGTTCCGCGCATTGCCAAGTCTGTTTCGCCAGCTGATGCGCCTTGTCATTCCCTGTACCAGGTGAAAATTGCGCTCATCATCGCCATCGTCCTGGTCTGCCTGTCGATCCTGAGCTGTCTCTTCTGCATCCTGCGGTGCATCTGCTGGCCGTGCTGCTGCGCGGCTAGAGGATTCAAGTAGGGCGGATGATTTCCTCATAGGGTTGGTAGCGCAGATTGCGCCTCACAATGCAGCACACGACGTTGCTCCGCCGCAATGTGGTAGCGACTGTGTGTCCAACATTCTTGTACCCTAGCCTCTAGACTCTTCTGCGTCAGTAGCGCGACAACAATTCGGATGTTACGGAACCAACCACCCAGACGGTTTTGGGAGCATCGGCACATATTGTACAGGGTGATGCAACTTGGAACTGCCGGTCCTGACATCAGGATGGCATGAATGTGAACCTGGTCCTGAAGACCATATGGTTTGCTGAACGGTGGCCCTTGGCTGCCTGAGGCCTTGTAAACATCGGGATACTGCAGTAATTTCCGCATTTTCACATTCACATTTTCAACTATCTGTAGACTTGTTCGCACAGGTTTGCATCCACGAGCCACAGTCTACCTATCCACAACTAATGAGAGGTGCCGCATCAGCGGCGCTGAAGCAACAACGCCGCCACTGTTGGTGGCGCTGCCCCGCATGTCTATGCACTTCTGCTACACACTTCATGACCGTCGGCCAATGCTCGGCTTGCAGACCGCTTCCAGGCAGGCAGCCAGCCGGCTGCGCACTTCCTACTGCTAGGTCACCCGGACTTGAACAACAGCACTGCGACCTGGCCTGCGCACATGGAAGCATGGCATGAGCACCGGAATACCTACATCATGCAGACTCGCCGCTGCAGCTGCAATACAACACAGGCTCTGCTGCGAAATCTTAGGCTTTGACAGTGATACTTCTTACCGAGGTAGAAGTAAATGAAGTGCTGCAAGCAGAACAAGGCAGAAGTGCGTCAGCGAACGGTGTGCCGATTGATAATTGCGCAATTGCGGTGCAGCACCGGTTGCATTTGCAGGGTGCACACAGCGTGGATGACCTCAACACGTTGAAGGCAGCCATGTGTGTGCACCTTCGTTTCGTGGGTGACATAGGAACCTGCGTAATACACACACGACACAGGACTCAGAAGTCAAGGCAGGTGTGTGACGGCGCTGCTGGCGGAAGGCGGACGCTGAGCTGTACATTCGCCCTTGTCGACAACACAAAATCAGGAAAGCAGTGCCAAGGACTGTTATGATCTGCTCGGGTGCTCACCAAAGTTGCGGCCCACGATGCAGTGCCACGTTGGGCTGTGCTTTCGGTCGAACTCCTTCTTGATGAACGATGCAATATCCTTCTCGATGTTGAACTTGTCCAGGCCCTGCATCGCGCACAACAATTTCAGTTATCAAAGTTGATTTCAAAGATGAAGAATCGTATTGCGCGGGCTGACCCGTCCCACGCAAAGGCATGGCAACTGGTTGCGCGGTTGCCGGCGCCGATGCCGCCGATACTTAGAACACCGACTGAGCATGCAATGGCACTCACTGTCGGAGACATGGAAGCCTTGTAATCAATTTAAGCAGACAAAGATGCAGCCGTAAGAGGTCAATCGTGAGTGTAAGCCATTGCCAGCATTTTGGCGGCGGCCAACGCACTGTCAGGGCATTGCAGATTCGGCTAGCAGGCGCATCCAGTGCCGTCTAAACAATCTTTGTATGGTGAAAACCTTCCAGTCCACTAAGTTGTAGCAGGTACCTGCGAGGCCACATCGACTGCCTCCTGCTGCATCTCCTCTGTCATATCGGCATTCTTGATGACCGCCTTGCGCTCCGACATGGTGGCGAACGTTCGAGCAGGATGAACAAGAAAATAAAACCGATATGTCTACGGCGCTCTTGCTCGGCGATGGCGCCTGCGCACGCGACTGGGCTGCCTCTTCCCGGGAGCGCGCTTCAATGCGGGCTGGGCGGGAGCGGCCATCAACCGTAATCTACGCTTTCTGCTAGGGTTTCCATCAGATTGATTTTTTGAATTGTTGGAAGGAAGCGATCATGCACCATCATTGTTTTCCTGCCCGCCTCGAGCCTGCAAGCAGCCATGGACTCGCGGGCGGAGGAGCGGCTGCAGCTCAAGCGCGACTTCGCGGAGTTCCTGGACGCCGACAGCGGCGCGGGGCCCTATGTCGCAGCGATCAATGACTTAGCGCAGGCCGCCGAGAATGGCGAGCCGCTGCGCCTGCACGTGGACATGAATGACCTGCTGGACCACGACGCGGCACTGCACAAGAGGCTGCTTAACAGGCCGGCGGTCTGCCTGCCGCCGTTCCAGGAGGCGCTGGAGGAGCAGCTTAGGTGGGCTACACGACCCGCGTTTGAAAAGCCATCAGCGCGCGGCTGCCTGCACGCCCACGGCTTATTGCAGATCAATTCAGATGCATGGAAACATGCTTGGATGCATGCGCGCCGGTCGTGCCTGTCCTACAGCTCGAACCACTACTAACCAGGATGGGTGTGACGAGTCTGGCAGGCTGTGCTGATTGCGAACCGGTTCCGTCCCACATCTCAGCTTCAAGAGGAACGGTCTGGAAGAGACACATGAGTGCCGGCCGATCAAGGATCACACAATATCAGTGTCTGCCGCGTCGACCGCGACGCGTGTGCAGCAGGGCACCTCTCCAGGAGCTCTATGCTCAAAGGCACGGCTCCGCATCGGTGCTCGCTGTTGCTCCGACGCCAGTCAAATTCCCTGTCGTTCTGCGACCGCAGGAACCTGCATCCGAAGGCGCTGCAGGAGGGCGCGGAGGTGCATGTGGGCCTCGTCGGGGAATTCGGCGCAAACCGCGTGTCGCCGCGCTCGCTGCTGGCCGAGTACCAGGGACGGCTGGTGTGCGTGGAGGGCATCGTGACCAAGGCCTCGGTGGTGCGTCCCAAGTGGGTCAAGAGCGTGCACTACTGCGCCGCCACGCAGAAGGAGACCACCCGGGAGTACCGGTGCGCCTGCCGCTCAAACTCCTTCCAGTTTTGGATCCGAACTCTGATGTCATATTGCCGTGCCCGCGCACCGCTGTTGTCTACCACTGCTGCATGATGCATGATGCTCCGGGCTTGCTGCACTCCCACGATCTGCACTCCCATAATCATTCTGGGACGTTAATGGCCCTGCACACATGCTTGGGGATTGCCTCCGCCTCAGCCGCTGACCAGCCGCGTCTGGATCTGACTGTCGCAGGGACGTGACGTCGATGACAGGCGCGCCCACCAGCCAGGTGTTCCCGGTGCGCGACGACGAGGGCAACCTGCTGGAGACGCAGTACGGCCGCTCCCGCTTCCGCGACCAGCAGGTGCACACTCTCGCGCACAATAGAAACCTCACACAGAACGGAAACTGATAGGATGCGCCCGTCACCTTCCAAAAACCAGCCTGCTGGCCGCTCCCAATTCCGTGAGCAGCAGGTGCTCAAGGGCATACATGCTCTGAGCGTGATGGTGCGACCTACTGTACAGTTGAGGCCAAGGATGCTGACCAGCTGCACAGTAGTGGCCAGGCGGGCAGCCCTGCACACCAGCTTCCATTTCCCTGCTGCGCTGGTCATTACGTCTCCCTTGTTGCTGCGCAGCACCTGACGATGCAGGAGCTGCCGGAGACGGCGCCGCCCGGCCAGCTGCCGCGCAGCTGCGACATCATTCTAGAGGATGACCTGGTGCGCTCGCTGTGCTGAACGCAACGCGATCTCTGCACACTATCGACGAGCGGAACACCGCCCCAACCTGCCTACCTAGACCAACTTGTTTTGTACCGTGTACAGTGTGTCTCCTTCCATTGACAGGTGGACAAGGCGAAGCCGGGCGACCGCGTCGCCATCGCGGGCGTGTTCAAAGCGGTGCCGCCGCGTGCGGTGGGCACCATGTCGGGCAACTTCAAGGCGACGCTCGTCGCCAACCATGTGCGCCAGCTGACTGCCGATGCCTCCCTCGGCACTTTCACCGCCGGTGCGCATTAATCCTCATTGCGTCAATCACTGTGTGTATTGCGCAAGCAAGTTTGCGACACAGCAGAAGCGGCCCTACTGCGCTGCTGCAAGCGGGTTTCTTGCCTTGGTGTGTGTGGAAAGCCAGCAGAAGACTTGTGTGCCGCCACCTGCGTTCCTGCACCAGTGCCCAAATGCTGTTCTGGTCCCCCGGCGGTGCGATGGCTGCACAGGCGACCTGAAAAACATCAAGGAGCTGTCGGAGGACCCCACAGCGCTGCGGCAGCTGGGCGCCAGCATGGCACACCAATCTTGCGCCTTTTTGCGCAGATCATCAGGAACCAATCAGCTGTGTCATTCTGGCTGCTGCGCAGGCGACCTGAAGAACATCAAGGAGCTGGCGGAGGACCCCACGGCGCTGCGGCAGCTGGGCGCCAGCCTGGCGCCGTCCATCTACGGGCACGACGCCATAAAGCAGGCACTGGTGCTGCTGCTGCTGGGCGGCCGTGAGCGCAACCTGGAAAACGGCTCCCACCTGCGTGGCGACATCAACTGCCTGGTGAGGATCCGGATTCGACGACTGCGGTTGCAAGGAAGTGCTTATGGTTGGTGGCATACTGGCAGCGGCACCGACGTTCAAGAAGGCGATGCCCGCTGGGCAGTGGCTCACCTGTGCACCTGACGTTTGTTCTTGCAGCAACAGTTTGGCTTAGTGGAATATTCGCGGATCACACCGTGTCTGCTGCGCCCAGATGGTGGGTGACCCGGGTGTGGCGAAGAGCCAGCTGCTGCGGGCGGTCATGAACGTGGCGCCGCTGGCGGTGAGCACCACCGGCCGCGGCTCCTCGGGCGTCGGCCTCACCGCCGCCATCACCCACGATGCAGACTCAGGTGGGTGCTCCGAAAGCGGCGGCAGCAGAAGGCCTCAGACTTGCAGCGTACTGTTTGTGCAGGGACTGCAGCGCTGCCGCCCATCCTGCGGCATATTGTGCCCATCAGCATGTTTTACTTTTGATGTTGATGAGACACAGCCGACACCTCACAAGGAGGAGTGTGGCGACAACTATCAATCGTCTTGCCATGCATAACCGCAGGCGAGCGGCGGTTGGAGGCGGGAGCCATGGTGCTGGCGGACCGCGGCATCGTGTGCATCGACGAGTTTGACAAGATGAACGACAACGATCGCGTCGCCATCCACGAAGTGCGCTTCTGGCAATCGATCTGGTTTCATATCTGACCTGCTGGCTGCAAGTCCTGACAGCGGAACGATTAATTCTCTTGGGAGTCCTTCACAGCTCAACATCTCCTCATCGTTAACCCATATCACACATCTGCTGGTGTTGACATCAGCGCCTCCACACAAAGAGTACCAGCAATTCTTGCTCACGTCCTCTCTTTTGGCTGTTTATCCACTAGGTCATGGAGCAGCAGACGGTGACAATCGCCAAGGCGGGCATCCACTGCAGCCTCAACGCGCGGTGCGCTGTCGTGGCGGCGGCCAACCCGCTGTACGGCTCGTACGACCACAGCCTGTCCGTCACTCGCAACATCAACCTGCCGGACTCGCTGCTGTCGCGGTTCGACCTGCTGTTCATCTGCCTGGACGAGATGGACGCCGCCAAGGACCGCATGGTGCGTCGTTTTGGTCAGGGTCCATTGTTGTCTCCTGTGGCTTTCAATTGTTGGTGCATATTCGCACAATTAGCTAGTCCTGATTAAAACTATATGCTGGAAACCCACATGCCGGAACCCCCATGCTGAATTGCAGCCACGCATGTGAAATTGAGCTTGTGAAGAGCTCGTGGCAGGTTTGGCTTGGGGGCTGAGGGGCGCTTTGCTTGAGCGCAGGTGGCAGAGCACGTCATCGGGCAGCACCAATACCGGGACAGCGGCAACCTCACCGACGAGCAGGCCTGGTGCGCCCCTGCTGATTCGTTGAGTTGCTGGTCTCGCAGAACTCAATAATTCTTACACGAGGGCCAACATAACACGCGCACAGGTCGTCGCAATCCGTGTCCATGCGGCCTGCCAGTGGGCACTGCACGCACACGCAAGATCGCCGCAGCGCTTTGAAAATGCTGCTGATATGGCAACATCTGTGTGCCAAAGGCGGCGGGAGGGCGAGGAGGGCGTCGCCGGCGCCGACACGGCGATGCGCGCCAAGTACAACCGGCTGCTGCACGGCACGCGCGAGGCGGGCGCACCCGAGCCCCTCACCACCGCCTTCCTCAAAAAGTTCATCAAATACGCCAAGAACCGCTACCAGTGCGCACCCGCGCCTGCCACCTCGCCTCTGTGCCTGCCTACGCGCCCAGTGTGTAGATCTGCATCCTTCCGCCATCTGTTCCAGCGAGAAACATCTGATATCGTCCGTGCCTATGCTCACGAGAGGCGGATTCGGTGTGCACGCAAACATATCGGCTGCTGCACTTCAGCTACAGTACCTAGATCAAACACCAACTTTGAATCTTGCCACCGTGGGCCAGGAACGTGGAGCTGACGACGGAGGCGATGGAGGCCATCGGCGACTTCTACGCGGAGCTGCGCGGCGCGTCCGACGTCCGCGCGCTGCCCGTCACGGTGCGCCTTGCATGGCACAAAGCTTCGTTTTCAGCCCTCATCGAAGCGTGGTTGCACCTGTGAGTCCTTCGTTGCAGAACCTCCTGTCCAGCTGGATGGCCGACGTGCACACTGAGCCTTTCGCATGATACACACGGACGGTGGCCTGCAGCATATTGGTTTTCACTGTACGCGCAGGTGCGGACGCTGGAGACTATCATCCGGCTGTCCAGCGCGGCGGCCAAGGTGCGGCTGAGCGGCGCGGTGGAGGTGCAGGACGTAGAGGTCGCCCGCGGCCTCGTCTCCCACGTCCTCCAGGCGGACAAGTCCCCCGAGTGAGTTGCCTTGCTTTGAGCCTCCAATTTCATGACAACTCTCAAAGTGTTGTGCTTGACTATCTAAGTGGAGGTCGCCCGCAGCCTCGTCTCCCACGTCATCCCCAAGTGCGCCCCCTGCCCCGCTGTGCTGCCTGAAGCTCCGCAACTTGTACCTAGATTACAAGATGTGCATGACAGAAGTCGCACATGATAGTATGCACCGGCAAGCTCAGCGAGGACGGACCTGCTGTCCCAGCCCAAGTTCTGCTGCTTGCCGCAGAGGCTGCAGTCTCAGCATTTTCAGGGCAGCAGGATTCTGTGACATGGTGCTTTGGCCGAGTATCATATCAAATCTTTGTCTGCAGCCGGCGCCCGGCGGCAGAGAGCCAGCCGACAAAACGAGGCCGCGGCGGCGACGGCGGCGATGGCGACTCGGAGTCGGAGGAGGAGGATGATGACGATGCGCCGGGGCCCTCCACCCGCCGCCGCAGCCGCCGCTCCTCAGGTGGGCTGTGGCTGTTCCACAAACTGCGCACCTGCATGCTGCTGCATGTTGTTCAGGTCCGGGTGGACCGCAGACTGCTCCCAGACCCCAGCGCATGCGAAATGATCCCATCCGAGCAAGGCGCTTGACTAACATGGTCCATGCATCAATGCGCGCAGGCGCGGCGGCGGCGGCGCAGGCAGACGCGCCGTCCGCGGCGCCGGGCCGCGACACAGACATGGCAGAGGCAGACGAGGCGGCGCCCGCGCCGGCGTCGAGGCACGCCGGCCGGCGGGCGTCTGCCGGCGGCGTGTCGCAGCCTCCCGCCTTGCCCGGCAGCAGCGGCGGCGTTGGCGGCGCCGCCGCCGGCGTGTCGGCCGGCAAGATCAACGCTGGTGCGCATCAAGAGACTTCTGGGGGCATCTGGTCTCATGTCAAAGCCGCAATCGACCCCAATGCTGTTCTCAGGCATTCCGTGGGTCACGCTTGGAGTCACATACCACTCACGTCTCGCGCATGTTCGGGCTGTCCCTGAGGACTGCAAATATCTCTGCCGCGCAGTGGCGGTGCTGGTGAAGGAGATGTTCTTGGAGGGCGGCAGCGAGCGGTGGTCCCTGAATGACGTCGTCAAGCGCGCCGCCAAGCTGCGCCTGTCCAAGGAGCAGATCAACGAGGTGCGCCCCCGCGGCGTTGTGCACGCACAGCGGCACCCCGCGGCTGCAACTCTCTTTGCAAGCACTACGGCACGCGACAGTCCAGGCACATACGCATCCAGGCCTGCACATCGGCACGGCCGCGGCCAACCCGCCTGTCCTCTGGGTGCGCCACTGACAACGGGCCCCGTACCTTTCCTCATGCTGGGAGCAGACTCTGACGTCAAGGTTTATTTCGTGTGTGTGCAGGCGCTGACGCAGCTGAGCAAGCAGGCGGAGGAGGAGGACTCGGCGCCGGTGGGCCTCATCTACACCAAGGGCCTGCTGTACGACACCACCTGAGCGACCAGGCGGCGGCGCAGCTCTGTGTGTGCTTTTGCCTGAGTCGCAACGACACAAACGGACTGCGGCTGCACATACTGCAGGTTTTGTCCATCGATGGCCCAAGCACTGATGGTTGATGGGTTGTCTGGGAACAAGGCAGGAGCCGTGTTGGCAGCACTGTTGGTTTGTCGGGAACTGCCTCTGTTTGGTTTGCCTCACACTGCTGACGGGATGTACAGTACTGTAATGATGACCTGACGCAGGGTTCAAACTGCCACTTCTGAAGAACGCCTGCATTACAATCCCATGGTCGCCTAATGTTCGACACCGCTCTGAGTCAGACAATGCCCGCAGATGTGCCCAAAATCACGTTCCTGGAGAAGTCATCGAAAACCTGGCTAGTGATCAGATTCTTCTTGTGAAGCCGACTTCTTGTTCAGTTGGTTTTGCTGCTTTTCACGGCGCAAATGATGCGCACTGCGGCCTCCAGCTCGAAAAGCTCTGAATCGTCCACACCCATCTGCGCAGCACGCACGAACCTTTAGCAGCTGCAACGACCTATCTCAAATCTCATCTGTTTCTCTCTTGTGCCCTCGCACACACGCCACCAGCCATCAGTAATGCTGCTGCACGAAGCCGGCCGCAAAGCAGAAAGACAGACTGCTTATCCGGGCAAACAACTACACAGATACGACCGCTTGCCTGCCGCATGACGTCTGCCAGCTTGTATAGGTACTCGTTGTTGGGTCCCGATGGGCCGCGCGCATGCGCTATCTGCTGCGCCAGCTCCGCCAGCGGCGCATCGCCCAGCCAGTTGACGTTTGCCGTCCTGTCGGCGCTGGCAATGTACACGAGTGCGCCTGCGGCGTCGAGGATCTGGTTTGGAACAGAGTGACTGGTTCTCGATGCAAGTCCGCCGCTCCGCTGCTGGAACCTCTGCTCCTGTCTGGCCGGGGCTGTGCTCCTGCCGATTGCAGCTTCTGATCTTCAAGTCTGATGCTCAGGTCTGACTCGCAGTGAGGATGGCGCAGTGTCACGCCAGCGGCCATCAGCTCAGCTGCAGAGACGCAAAAGACACCACCGAAGTTCTGTTGCCGCTGCAGCAGAGCGCACCGGTGACGAGCGGCTGGCCATTGGTGTCCCTGCCGAACACATCGGAGCGGTAGCGCAGGTCGTACTGCTTTTCCCGCCACTCCAGGTACTTGAGCGTCTCCTGCTGCTCCGCCGGCGTGCCGGACAGCCTGTATGCCGCGCCCCACTGCACGCCGAGACCACTAGTTCGTCGGGCCATGTTGCGGAATAGTGCCGCAGAGGACTGAGAAAAAGGATCAAGTGGGGCATGGTTACGTTTGCTCTCCCGCACGTCTGCTCACCGTGACAGAGTCGGAATCTTCTATGAGGGTCACCGTCCGTCCAGGCGCCTCTGCAACACAGTAAATGACATGTTGCCTCATCTGATGGTTGACGCCATTACGCCGCATTGACATATGACTCAGAAGGTACATGTCGCCGCCGCACCTGGCGTGCCTCGGTGGTCAGTGCTGCCCTGCATCCAGGAGGGGCGGACTCTCACATTGGAATACCACCGGTGCAGTGTATTGCAGATGTCAGTGTGTCATGTGACAGGCCCGGCTAAAGACGCACCTGATGAAAGACGCGGCGCCAGCCTTGTACGTACCCCTCCACCCGTTCTGAATAGGAAAAGTCTGCGGGAGCGGATGGCGCAAGCATTAGGGCTTATGTGCTGCAGGCAAGGAGCGACTGCAGGCCAGCAGTCGCAAGACTCACTCGGGTGGTGTATCAAAGATCCGAAACCAAAGATCCAAATCGAGTCCTCCTTGCTTGCTTGCGGCGCCGCAGCGAGCTCATGGGGCTCCTCTGGCATGGATCTGTTTCCTAGACTGACTTGTTTGCCACCTACAATTCAGCTCGCGGCGGTGCAGAATGCATACATATTTGGCTGCCAGGTTTACGGCCAGGCGCTGCAGCGTCTGCTCATCAATCTGTTGATATACAAGCAATAATGGAAATCTCAATGCGTATGATGGAGCAGCGAGGAAGGAATTCGACCTCCTCAAAATCAAGTCACGTGAGATGGTCAGTGCCAAAACAGAGGTGCAGCGGCCGCAGCGGCGGTTACATGGCACATGAAATTCGCCAAAGCATCAGAAACAATCTTAGCAAGGCCTAGCGATTGCTCGGCGCGAGTTGTCATTGCTGCTGGCGCGCGCTCGCCGTGTCGGAGCTCTGGAAATTGAGTTATTACGCCCCTTTGGACGCAAAAAGCTTCCGGGGAGCCTGGCGTGGTGGCGAGGCGGCGGGTCCGGAGGCAGCGTCAGGCTCGTGCGCAGACTGAGCTCCACTCCAGCAGCCCCGCCTATGCGATCCAGCCACCATGCCGCTCAGTCCCAGCGGCGTGGAGCACCAGCGGAGGCTGCTCCCCGTCGGCATCAAGCCCACGGACGAGGTCATGGTGCTGCGCTTCACCGGCGAGGTGTTCAAGGACTACGAGTGCGCATCCGATCCACCCTCGGCTGCCCAATTACCCTGCTGACCTCACACTGCCGTCCGTAGCGAGCAGCGTTCTCGCTGGCTAGCGCGGCCGAGTGTGGCGAGTCAGCAGTAGTGGCAAGCGAGGCCAGCATTGCCTCGTACCTGCTGCTGCCGTTGCGCCTGCCTGCAGCATCTTGCCACGGTGCCCACGGGGCCAGTCGGGGCCTGGCAGACGGCGTGCATGGGCTCGCTGATCAGGTCCGCAGCCGGCCAAGCTCGGACCAGGCTGCTGCTACGCGCATCGCGTTGCCAAGAGAGGATAGTGCGCTTTACGGCATGTGCATTGTGCGGATCAGCCTGGCTGACCTGCGAGATCCAGGAGAACTCAAACCTGCGGCAGCGGCGCGGCGCCGCTCAGCTGCGGTTCTGCTGTACGAACGCGATTCGGAAGACTTGCTACGCCTGCAAACGGCGCGTAACACAAGGCGTCAGGCGTCGATGCAGAGCCCGGCCTCGACCGGAACACCAGGCCTGTAGTGCTGCCGATGTCATGATTGCGCATCGCCACTGAACGCTCAAATGGCGGGATTGTATGCACCGCAGGGACTACCTGAGGCGCCTGGAGTTCTACCGGCAGCGGATATGGACGTGCAGTGCCACCGGCAAGTCGGGACTGAGCTACGAGGAGGCACTCACCAGCGAGGCGGCCGCCCGCAGCCTGGCGCAGCCGGTGAGGCTGCGCAGGCACCCCGAGCACATTGCTGCTGCACCAACCCATGCCCATGATGCATGCAGGTGTTGTCGGTGCCTGGTCAGATACGCCTGGCATGGAAGACCTGAGAACCTCAAATCCGCAGTTCACCGAGGAGATGGCTGCAGCAGTGTGCCGGATGACGCACCACGCAACGCTGCACCTTACTTCTGCAAGAATTCGGCTACTTGAGATCCTATTGCTCAACTAGTCTGTCTATCTGTACATTCGCAGTTTCCGGAGGAACTGGAGCCGGCGGTTTGCCGGCTGGCGCACCATGCCACGATGTGCCGAGAAGACCTGCTGACACGCCTGGCGGGCGCGCTGCAATCGGCGTATCTCCCCGGAGAGGAGGTGCTGGGCACCCACGAGGGGCGCACGCAGCCCTGCCGAGTCATCGGTGCAGAGCTGCGACCCGATGGCGGCGCCGAGCAGGTGGGATTCGCGGGGTTGTGTTCAATCTTCAGCCGCCCTGCCATGCAGTGGCCTGTCATGCTCTGCTGGAGTCGCCCTCAGCAAATTCGGGATCCTCGACGACCAGCGTTGGGCAAGAATGATGATTGACTTGCGCGTGTCATATTGGTTTCGAATTAATCAATTCCTCTTCAGGATCCACTGCGGGAAGGACCAGCAGCAGAATACGAGGTGGAGTGGATCATCGACGGCGTGCAGGGCGGCGTCTTCACTCAGCTCCCAGCCGCTGCCCTGGTGAGAGGAGAATCACATGCAGACCCAGAAGCCTACTCAACCAGAAGCGTTGGAGCACTTGTAGTCCCAGTCATATAGTGCGCTAGGATGCAATGTCCCTTTTCAAAGCTAGCGGCTGAATGCGCATGGAACAACTGCAATAGAAATCCAACGAAGAGCCATATCGGCCCTTGTTCATGACCCGCAGAAGCGGTTGCAGCCGGCGCCGGCGAGGCAGCAGCTGCGGGGCGCGCTGCAGCGGCTGGCGGAGTGCGAGGCGGTGGAGGGCGTCAAGGGGCTGCCCTGCCTGTGGCGCGTGCGGCCGCCCTTTGCTCAGAAGTACGGCCTGTCGCAGGAGCTGCCGCGAGACCTGGTGAGCATTCCTGTGACTCGCCATGACCATCTACCAGTGCCGACTTCGCTACTCTGGGATTCGGTGCCGGTGGGCATTTGGGTTTCACAGTGGTAGTGGTCTTCAGCACGCTCTGCGCAGAGCGGTTTATTCAGCAGCATCTATGGGCTATTTGCTGTAGCCCGCTGTTGCTGTTGCGCCCCGCCACATCACTGGACACGCAGCAAAACCCGGCGTCATGGATTTACTTCCGACCTGAAGGCGGAGCGGCTACAGCAGCGGAAGGCCAGCAGGCAATCCGGCAGCGGCGGCGGCAGCAAGTCACCAGCGGCGGGCTTTCTGGGCGGCCGCTCCGAGGCCGCAGCCTTTGCGGCGTCCGCGGGGCCCGGCAACCTGGCCGTCGCGGAGCTGGCAGCGGCGGCGGAGGAGGCGCAGCAGGAGGCCAGTGCACTTCATCAGCGCATACATCACGTTGTGTTGTATTCCGTATGCATGCTTCTTCCAAGGATTGCGAGGAGTGCTGCCGATAGATTGAGATTGTTGTTGACTCTGTTTCTGGCACCCGCTTTTTTGCTGATGTTTGCTGTCAACCGCAGGCGCCGCCAACGGAGCCGCTGGAGGAGACGGAGGCACGTCTGCCGCCGGGCTCCGTAAAGCACGGCATCTTTCAGGTGGGCGGGGGGGCATGGCTGAAGCATTTGCAGCAAGAGACTGCCTGCTCTGGGGTCTGCACAATCTGTGGAGCGTGTGTGTCAAAGAAACAGAGCCACCCCTACTAGCTTCAGTGCGTCCGAGTCTTTCTGAAAGGTTGTGCTTTGTAGCAAGTGTCTGCCTAACCAGAAGCGTCTTCCAGATTCCTCGGGCCTCCGGCCCCACTGGTGCCCACCTGTCGGACCTTACCAACAGCCTGGCGGAGCGTGACGCACAGCAGTTTACAGGAAAGTCAATTGGCTACATTGTTCTGTTGCAGATCCTGCGGGACGCCGGGCCGGACGGCGCGGGGCTGTCGGAGATCATAGACGGCCTGGCAGAGCGCGGCGTGAAGACGTGGGAGGAGGCACGCATAGCGAAGAGCAGCATCGCCAGCACCTGCGGCCACGACCCGGCCTTCATGCGCGTCGGGCCCGGCACCTTTGCCCTTCGCGCCATCACGCACCTGCCGGAGGTGAGGTCTGACTGGATTCGAGTCCAGGCGACAGGCATGTCAGATCCTGTGGCTTGTTCTGACGGTGGATGTCGGCATTCGCCTGCTGCATGCCGCCGGTCAACATCTGCTCGGGGACCCAATGCCGTGGCCAGCGCATTGATGACACTGGTTGCAGCCAGCTCATGATGTGTACTATGCGCCGCAGGTGGCGCCCTCGCGGAACGCCACCCTGGGGCAGAAGGCCGCGGCGGCGATTGCGGCGGTGCAGGCCAAGGAGGCGCAGGTGCTTCCCAGCTGCCAGCAGTGCTGTTGTGCCCTCGCTTGTGTTTCGCCTTGCAATGCTTACGGCTTCAACCTGCTCAAGCATGAATTGCGCCACACAGCCATGTACTGTCTGCGCGGATCCCGTGCAGGTGCTGCAGCGGCTGCCTGGCTGTTAGCGTGAACCCACACAGCATATGATATCGACCATACACGATTCGCCAAAGCAGGTGCTGCAGCGGCTGGCGGAGGAGGGCGGAGGCGGTGACTGCAACTTGTGCCCCTCTGGTGTAACACCCCTACTAGGTGCTCGAGCGTTTCTGTAGCCAGACATTCATGTGGTCTCTGCACCGATGCAGGTGCTGCAGCGGTTGGCGGAGGAGGGCGGCGGCGAGCCCGGCGGCCCGCCCGCCACCAACACTCTCAAGTGCCCCCGCTGCCACCGGGTGCGCCAGCATGAGGGGTGAAGCAACCAAGCTCGTGTACAGTTGATGCAGCAGACTCAGTCGATGCTGAAGCAGGGTGGCATCCTGTTGGTCGCCAAAAGTCCATTTCCTCCCTCCGAGATGTGCGGTCTGCTCCACTCTTCGCCCAAGTTCCAGCCGGTTTGCCTCCGGCTGCCTGCTGAGATTGTGCGAACACCGGACCCTGCACTGCCACACGCGTTACATTGTCAATCCCACTCACTCAGACGGCCTCCGACACTCGGTCAAGCTGCAGGGCGCACCATCCGAAGAGCAGAGCGCTGGTGCTGTATGACGGCTGCGGCACTTCCTAAGTCAAGCACCTCACCCTCTTCAGACTTCCCTAATACCACATTTCCTGCACAGGTGCACCACCCGGAGGGCAGCCCGCTGGTGCTGTGCGACGGCTGCCCGCGCGCCTTCCACCTGGCCTGCATGCGCGGCGTCGCGTGGGCCGACCTGCCGAGCGGGGAGTGGCACTGCCCTCGCTGCACTGAGCGCCGCGGCGCCGCGCTGCGCAAGCTCGCAGACTTCGAGGCCCGCAAGCACGAGGCGCTCGAGAGGTGGGTGGCTCTGGTGCACCCATAATTGAAGCAGAAGCTGAGAACAGGGAAAAGCACCTGATTGTGAGCGCTGCGCAAGCTCGCCGACTTCGGGGCTCGCATGCACGAGGCGCTTGAGAGGTGGGTGGCTGTGCTGTGTGTCGGAGTATGCGCAGTAAGGCTAGGCATGGCGAAAGTCACCTGATGTGAACGCTGCGCAAGCTTGCGCTGACTTCAGGCCCGCAAGCATGAGGCGCTCGAGAGGTTCGGCATTGCTTGGCAGCCTCCTTGCTCTCTCGTAGTCTGTTACAATCCCGGCGATGATCTGCAGCTACTCCTCAGGTTGGAGACCAGCAACCGGCTGCGACACTATCTTGTATTTTCGCACTGACATCGATGACCCAGCCACACGGCAGCTATGCATCCCAAACCAATCACGTCGCCCTTGCAGGGTCGCAGTGGCAGAGCGGGAAAAGGACGAGCGCTCACGGAAGCGCGCGGCAGAGCGCGAGCAGCGGGACGCGATGAAAGCAATGGAGAAGGAGGAGCGGGAACGGCACAAGGCGGTGCAGGCGGCGGAGCGGGAGGCGCAGCGCGCTGCCGCCCGGCGCGCGGCCCGCTTTCCTCTGGACGACCGGCAGGTTTCAGCTTAAAAGACACTGTGAAACAGAAATGGCCGATGCAATATTGAATTAGTGGTGGAGCAGGCCGCAGAGCGCGAGGCGTAGCGCGCCACCCTGGACGACTGGCAGGTGGGTTCTGCAGCAGCGGACAATAGCAAAGGCATCAACAGTAGAGTAGAGCATCGCACGGTCAAGTGCGAGGCGCAGCGCACTGCCGCCCGCCCCCAGACGGCGACGCGCTTCCTGCTGGACGACTGGCAGGTGAAACCACAATCTTGAGCACTTTGGAGCAGTTTCACATGTAGGAGAGGGGTTCTGCAGAGCTTGGTTCGACTGCTTCCTCTGGCCAGTGCCAGACTATGCTGAGCATCTCGGTGCCTTCGACGAAATTCAGTCGGCTTTGCCGGGCCCGTCGACAAGCTTGTGTATAACTGCAAGCACCGTCTTGTGCTTTGTGCGGCAGGCAGAGGGAGCAGGCTGCTTTTGACAAGGTGGAGGCGCACGCCAGGGAAGCAGCAGCCGTCGTGCAGTCATTCCTGTACAATGAGCCATTCCGATTCAAAACCGAGTAACGTCCAACGCAGGCGGTGGAGCAGGAGCAGGCAGCGCTGCGGAAGGCGGAAGCGCACGCCCTGGAAGCGGCAGCTGTGGCGCACTCGACGCCGCCAGAGCGTGACGGCGGCGCGGCGGCGGCGGCGGCGGCGCACGCGGCGCAGGCCTTTGCCGTGCAGCGGCGTCTGGTGGAGGGTCCGGAGCGCCTGCAGACGGAGGCCGCCGATGAGGTGAGACAGGAAGGAAAAGGAGAGGGATGGGAACAGGGACAGTGCAGAGAGCAACCTTGCAGCGAGCATACGGAGATCTGGGCTCCACAAATGCATATGGGTGGGTTCTGCTCTCATACGCATGTGGGAACACGAGATCTGGAATGCTCATGTCTGGCAAGCAGGCCGCGCACTCGTGTTGCACTGGCTGAGGTGTCAGTTGTATTGGCGCCCAATGAGATTGGCACATCCTGTGCAGGCGCACTGGGCGCCACTGGCGGACGCGCTGGCGGTCGTCGAATTCGTGCGCATGTTTGGCGGCTTCATCGGCGCAGAGCCTATCACCCTGCAGGTGCGCCTCCAGCTTATTGCCTAGAGTCGCGTTTTCCCTCGAGATGTGACTATCATCTGTAGTCTTGTTGCCTCCCGGCTGGCATGCGGGTCACCGTGCCAGCCTTCATTGTGAAATGGCACGCTCTGGACATCGGAATGCCTCGCAGTAGCATCAGTACTCATCGCTTGAGGGTAACAAGCAACGACTTCAGATACCACTATTGCAATGTCGTGGTCTCTCATGACGAGTTGCTTTCGTGTCAATGCAGGCAGCAAATGAAGTAAAACCATCGTACCAGACTCACCTGTGAGCCGCAAAGCTAATCGCAGTGCAGCACTTGGCAAGACTGCATATACCACACGTGCCCTTACGTGTCAACGATCTGCTGTTTCTGCAGGAGCTGCGGGCGGCGGCAAGGTGGCCGCTGAGCAGCAGGGTGCTGCCGGGCCTGTACCTCGCCCTGCTGCGCTGCCTGCTGCAGGAGCAGGTGCGCCATTGATGACACCTACGACTAGTCATACTGTTGAGATAATTCTGTGTTACGAAGATGAGGGCCTGATTCAATGAACAGGTAGCTGGCATCATGTTGTGACGGAGATGCTGCGGCGCAGTGTGCATGCCACCACACATAAGGTTTTATGCCGGGCCGAAATGATTAAGATATGCTGTGTGTGCCCACCTGCAGGTGGCCACCACGACCGGCGTCTTCAAGAGCCAGTCGCGGCGGTGGTCGCGCTGCATCAACGACGCCACCTGGCCGGAGGTGCGGCATTTCAGCTTTCGTTCATCATTGTGTTCACGATTGCTCTCTCAGGCCACCATTGCCAAGCTGCACACGAACAACAACTCTCGCAGCTGAGGCGGCACCTGTTGTTGTCGCGGGCGCTGACGGGGGTGCCGCTGGGCGCGGTTCACACACAGTACGACAGCCGCCAAGGCGGCGGCATTGGCCTACTCCAAAACTTGCAATCTTGGTGCAGGTGCTGCGGCGGCACCTGCTGTTTTCGAGGGCGTTGACGGCGGTGCCGCTGGGAGCGGTGGAGGGCGTGCCGCCTCACCGCCTCGACGACCAGGCTGTCGCCGTCGTTGCCGCAAAGGCACTGCAGAGCCGCCCCTGGCACACGTGCGTGTTGCTGCCTCAACCCTCAGCTAAGTGCAGGCGCACCACGCAGCTTCGGGTCCCACTTGTAGCTTGCGAGGCATACCACTTGATGCAAAGCTATGCTGCAACACCCTGTGCGATGCAAATTCTGGTGTTTCAAGGGCAGCAGGAGCCGCAAACCTCACTTTATGATCAAAATGATGTAGGCTGGACGGCGCGCTGCACCTGCGGCTGCTGGCGTCGCTGACGGCGGACGTCACCAACAGCGCCCCGATGCGCGTCATGCTGACGGAGCGGGAGGCGACGCTCGCCTCCCTCGCCGTGGAGCGCCAGAAGGAGGTACGCTGCACACGTGTTTAAGCGCTGCTCTTCAACGCAGCCGTTTAACCATCCATCAACCAGCGACCCAACGCACCAGCAGCCGAAGCAGGACGACAGGGCGCAGCGGGAGGAGGAGGCGCGCCCTGCGCAAACGTTCCAACTTCATTGCAGCTTGTTAAGTGTCGTTTCCACATCGCTTCCAACATTTGGCACAGGTGCTGGAGGAGAAGCGCAAGGCGAAGGAGGACGATGTAGCGCGGAGGGAAGAGGAAAGGGTCCTGCGCGACAGCCTCGCTGGCGGCGGCGCCGACCGCGGCCGCCCCATGCTGCCCCCTGACCTGCTGGTGGGCATTACTCATCCGACTCACAGACCCCACAGTAGCAGTCTTTGCTTTAACACTGGACAGGCGCGAGTGCGTCAATGCGAGCTCTTCGGCGGCTCTGCTGGACCACTTAGGGTCGTAGCTTTGCACTCCCGCCCTGGACGTATCTGCTTTTTGCGCATAGGCTTGATTCGGCAGTCGCCACTTGCGACAAGGCATTGCAGAGCAAGCAATGCCTTGGCATAAATGATCCATTGTCGGCCATTTTTGGAGCAAATTTCCCGCCACCCACTTGGTAGTACCGAGGGAATCCTGAGGATAAGGAGGCTTTCCAACAGTGGCAGCAGGCGCGGGCACAGACAGGAGTCGCTGGGTGTTGCGCTCACGAGCATGCAAACACAAGTCGTCAGCTCGTCTGTCTCTGAGCAAAGGTCGCTTTCTGTGTGCAGGAGTACCGAGGGGATCCTGAGGACGAGGAGGCCTTCCAGCAGTGGCAGCAGGCGCGGTCACGCGCTGAGGCAGCAGGCTACCGGGCTCCCGAGCCCGCAGCTGCCGAGGTGCCTGCTGCTGTCCTTTCGTCTTACCGTCTGCCCTTCTGTGGGCCTCTGCACATTCGTCTGTCCATTGCGAGTTGCTCATGCGTGAGCCCTTGTCGACTCCCGTCATGCTCTCTGAGGCGGTGTCTTACCCAGATGCAGTGGTTGCAAAGCGGAAGCGGAAGCGGCACCCCTAGCAATGACCTGCAATCAAGGCTC